>Ga0065711_1026610_pt1 | contig 64503 bp, 42 predicted proteins | sample Hoacrofraction12_FD_59098 | JGI IMG/M metagenome (GOLD analysis project Ga0065711, IMG submission 59098) | Hoatzin crop microbial communities from Cojedes, Venezuela - Epithelial fraction 12 v2 (version 2) | ecosystem: Host-associated > Birds > Digestive system > Esophagus > Crop | place... | reverse complement strand
GCTCCGCCGGGCGGCCGGCAGGGAAGCCAGCGCCGGGCTTGGCGTGGCCGCTCCGACTGACTTGGCGGAGCTGCGGAAGTTTGTCAGCGGCTGGGCTCCGGCCCCGCTCCCGGGGCGGACCGGCCCCGCTCCGGCTCGTACGGGCTGAGCTCCGGCCCCGCTCCCGGGGCGTCGCTGCCTGGGTCCGGCTCGCCCGGGCTGGAGCCCTCGGGCAGCGGCGGACGTGCTGCAGAGCTTTCTCCCCTAGCCTGGCCAGCTGCTGGTTTGAACTGGGCGAGTTGGGCGCTCTCCTCTCTCTTTCCTGGCCCCTTTGCCTTGACCGCTGCCGGCCTTGCGGCTCGAGGAGCTGCGGGGGAAGTGCGCGGTGTGGCGCTCCCGGGTGCGAGGGAGCCGCTCCCGGTGTGGCTCGGCCGCTTGGCTGGGCGGTGCTGGGCTGTCAGCGCTTCTGCGCACCCGGCTCTTGGGTCGGTGGGTTCCTTTCTTAGCCCGCGTGAAGATGTTTTCTGCGTTGAAAAGGTGTCACGCGTGAGTTACGGTGCGTTGGGTGGAAACACAACGAATTGCAGCGCAAACCTGCCGCGGCCAAGTGCTTGCTGTGAGGGCTGGGGAGGGGGGAGGCTGTGCTAAAGAAAAAGCAGTACACAGACATCAAGCAAAAGCATCAGCCTAACTCTCAGTGTTTTCCTCTCAAAGATGTCAAATTCTTATAAAGTCCAGTTAATTAAGTTGTCTGGGCTCTCTTAGTTAATCAGGATTTACTGGAAAATAAAAAAGCTATTTAATGCATCCTTCCACTCCATTTAATGTCTTTCCAACTTTAATATATACGATAGAACTGATTTTGCATAGATCTGGAAAAACATGTAAGGAAGCAGGATATCGTCTCTGCTGAACAGCTGCGTTGTGTGTTCACGTTTGGCAGTGCCGCTGGTAGCACGACTCACCGCTGCTCTTTGCAAAGTGCAACAGCTGTGCAAATAGAAGAGGGGTGTTAGGGGGTGCTCAAGAGCTTACAGCTGGGCTGTGAAAATAAAATTTGATACGGTACTGTGTTTCAGAAAGTTGGGTAGATTTTCAGCACTGAACAGTGATTTCAGGACTTTTAGAGCTGAGGTCGTGTGACCGTTGTTCTAGTTTATGTTGCGATGGTGTTTGTGGGGAAGGCAGGGAGGAAGGGGATCTGGTGAACAAAGTCACTTAGGAGGCAAAGGAGAGAGGGATGCTGAGGAGTATCAGTAAGATGAAAGTCGGAGAGTTTCATGGAAAATGTGAATTTTTGTGAGGGATTTGAAGGGAAAGGTGTAAAAAGAGTCCTGGCGGGCAGGAAGAGGGAAGCTGAGGGCTATGTGAAGGCTACTGAAGAGGGATTTTGTGTGTGATGGATTATGTGAGTATAAAAAAATATATGGGAAACAGGATTGGAGATTCACGATCCTGCTGACAGTGTCATGACAACTTTTGGCATTTCAGTTAAGGAACTCATAGGCAGGGTATGAAGAGACTGAGGACTTTCAGAAGACATCGATCTCTTTGCATTGCTGCAGAACTTAGCTCCTGAAATATAGAAGTGCTTTATAAAGCTGTTGCTCAAATAAAAACTTACCAACTCCGAATTTCAGTCCTGTGATCTATTGGATCTATTTTCTACACTGAAATTGTTTAGATTGTGAATTCAGCTATTACTCTGGTTTGTGCTACGTAAGCTAGCTTTCTGGTAATACAGATTGGTAATGCAGCTTTTCAATAAAAATGTTATCCTGTGCAAAGACTACAGATGGAGTTTTAAATGCCTAGAAATCCTTCTGCTCTTCCTTGAGTTTAACTTGAAGGGCTTGACTGTCTCTCTCTTGTGTCCTCTTTTAATGTATCTTTAGAACAAAGCAACCTTGTACAGCATCATCAGTATGGGTTTAATATTTTGAAGTAGGATTTGCAGATGTCACCGACTTCAGCTCGATATGCAGGGCCCTCTGAAAGAGATACTGTGCTACTTGAGGGAGCTGTGGTAGGGCCAGAAATGCCGAACACAGCTTCTGCCCATAGACAGACATTGCGAGAGGTCCAACATTGATAACCCAGCCTTAACTCCACTCCAGCTTGCCTTTTGCCCTTTGTACATAATGCAGTGCATTTTCAGTTTGGTGCTATATATCTTTTCTAGTTCCTCTACAAAATTGTTTCAGTTACATCTTGGTCCAGAGCTGGATGCGATTCAGTGATAGGTGCAGGAGTTCTGCCATAGCTGTTGCTTACATGTGTAAAAATGTACATGTTAATTTGGACTTGTGAGAACTAAGCAACTATAGCACTTATTTTAAATATTTCTAGATAATTTAAAAATTATCTTATTATAGTGATCAACCTGTTTGTTGGTTTCAACTTTCATTTATAGCTGTTCTTTCATTGCTTTCTCGTGTACTGCATATTCTTTGTACACAATGCTGATGAACACGCATTTACTCATTTTCTGCCTGGAACTATTGTGCTGTCTTCAAGTATGTGCTTTGCCTTTAAAAGGGAATAACAAAAGCTCAGAGTTATGAGTTTGACATTTATTATTTCTTGCTGAAGAAACAGTCCTTGCATGTGAGTCTGTACAGCTTATTTAATGTGGGCAGAATGTATAAGTTAGACTTGAAACCTGATTTGACAACAGCAATGAGAGTAGTGTGTTTTAATGTCAAAAATGTAATTCAAAGGGGTAAAAAAACATAGCAGGAACAGAATAAACAAAATCAACATGACTTTTCCAATCAAATTTCATTGCTTTCAAGGATTGAAAAGATGAGACCTACAGGGTTGAATGTCCCTTTAACCCTCTCATATGTCAAGTCTCGTTACAGTTGCTTGGCTCTCCACAGACGATTTTAAAAGGTTGCTTATTCATCTCTTGTCCTTACCCTAAAGTTATGTCCAACTTTTCTGTTTTATTTCAACAAGTCATTGAACAACTTGAGATTTTAAAAATTAATATTTTCCTTTTGCAGTTTATTTAGGATGTTTTCTAAAACCATACTGGCTTGGAAACCATTGTTTTCCCCCTGTATTTTAAGAACTACATGTGTTATCTTCCGGGATGTCATGACTCATTCATTTTTTTGTTTTCTTTTGAGCATTGTGACACCTGAGAAAATCAGCGCTTCTGCGTAATGAGAAAATAAATACACATTTGTAGGAAATAAATTAATGAGATCAGAATACTTTTTCGAGGGGTTTACCTAATAAAACTTTCTTTCTGTAACTGAAAGCAAAATAATTGAACTGAAAAGCCTTGTTGTGAGTCATTAGAATTGAAGTTGCTGGTGAACGGGAGTTTTAAAATACTTTATCTGTTTCTCTGTCCAGTTTAGTAACTGCCATTGCAATAATCTCTGACTGTATCGCAAACATTTAGCAGTAATTATCTCTCTCCCTACATGCCTTTTAAAAGCCACATCAGCTTTCTTGGTTTGTGTCTGAGAATTGTAGTATTTTATGCTGAAAGTGGTCCCAGGAACAGTAAATTGTCTGTTGGAGCGAGCTCCTCCTTCATGTAAGAAAGAACAGCACATAGATCCCTTGGTAGATACCTTCTGGGCATCATATTATTTTCATATATAGCCTACAGATGTGCTTTCCTAACTCTGAGAATACAGTTTGCATATGTAAACAATGTGCTATGAGAAAGCCAGTACGTACATCTGCAGTAGGCCAGCTGCTAAGCGGTAACTGTTCCAAGTCATTTCCTTTCCTTTTCCTAGTACATGTGAAATAAATTTCAGCTTGTAGGTGAAAAGAAATAAACTACTTCGCGTACTGTGTGGTAAGATAAGAGTGTACATATTGCCAGGTTCTAGAGAGTAGCTGTTTTTTGAAAATTCACACCTTGGCTTATCCCACAGTGACTTGGTTGTGTACCCATACCTTAAGTTTAGGTCCAGCTGCTGTCAAAATTTTGTCACACTGATGAATTGTTTTACTGTCTTCCTACTGTTTTATGGTTCAAAAAGGATATTGGTTTAGGGTGCGTTTCAGGATTCTGCCACGGGCTTACCTCTTGGTGGCTGGAGGCATTCCCGTAGGGGACCCTGAGTGCCAGGAGAGAGGCCTCTGTTCATGTGGAGCATTGCAAGGAGAGGAATATCAGCTTATGTTTGCACAACAGCGTCCAGAACCGTTTGTCCCTGTTTCTTGGACAGATACAGGTGAACATAACTTGTTGTTTTGCTGGTCCCAAGTGTAGAGGTTGTTAACGTAATCTCGAACGTATGGGTATAAAGATAATCCTGGGAAAATGGTCATTTAGCAATAGTAGGGTTTATTGTAGAACAGGTAGTGCTATTTGATTATTTTTTTTTTTTTTTCCTTAGTTCCACTTCATATATCTTCTTTTCTCCCTGTGCTGGGCAGGCGAGATAACAAGAGGTAAAAATTTGAGGAGAAGGTTTAAAGCTGTGTAACAATAGTGCTTAAGACTGCACTGTCTCATTTGCTTTCCTGCTCATTCATGATACTGCATAGGAGAAGACACACAAGCATTTTTAAGTGAGGCCCTCAGTTGCCAAGTCCTGTCATCTGAAGAACAGAAAAGAACACTTAAGGCCAAACCACTGAGAGCAGAAGTTGCTCCAGGGTGTTCTCATCCTCCTCTAACCCAGCTTGAAGGTAGGACAGGAACGTGTGCTAGCTGAGCAGTGCTGAGTGTTGGTTGCAGAGGAGCTCGGCAGGATGAGAACAAGTGTTGCTTTTTCCTCAGCACGCTGGAGGAGGTAAATTCACCAGAGTGACAAATGTCTGTTCTCTGTGCTGTGACCTGAAGTCGGATGAAGAGCGTATACATTGACCTGCATAGATGGTGCTAATGGCTATTTATTGTTAGAAAAATAATGCCCTTTTTAATCCACTTTTTTTTAAGGGTGTTGGGTGTGTTGATATTTTTAAGCATCTTTTTTGTTGTTGTTGTTCAGCGCTGAACACGGTGGTGGCTGTTCCTAGATGAGCAGTAGATTTCCTGTTGGCGATGGCAGCTTTGTTAGTCACTTTATTTATAGATTTCTTCCTTTGTCTAGTCAAGCAAGTCGGAGGCTCTATCTGTCTGCTTCTCTGGCTCCTAATTATTTAATCTGTTCATGCAAATAAAACCTTGTGTTTCTGCTCCTACATTCGGGTTTATTACTGGTAACCCATGACACTAGTCTGGGTACAGGGTTCCTTTCTGTGAAATAGGGCAAGATTGGAGGTGGGAGCAGGGGAAATTATAGTGATTCTCTAGTCTAATCTCCCGAGTAAGACAAGCCAGAAAATCCAATGTCCAGTCCATAATTTCATCTGAAATTTCTACATGTCTCGGAAAGTGAGTTTAGGTTGACTGTAAATGCCAGTGGCTCCACCACAACCTTAGGCATGATGTTCCTGTAGTTAATTATCCTTTGGGTTTGATAATAACTTTAACACTTTGTTTCTAATTTGAACTTGTCAAACTTCAGTGGACAGCTATGAGATCTCATTGTGTCTTTTTTTTTCCCCGATTAAAGTGGGGATTAAACCAACCATATCTATTCTTAGATGAACAATTCCACATGGCACCAGGAAAAAGCCCCGTGTCCAAACAACTCACCACTCCATGCATTTGTTGTATAACATTTCCTTGATTGTATTTATTGTTTTTCACCAAAGAGGATTGCTTATGCTTGTCATGTAACAAAAACTCATTCTCATATGACTTCCAGTCATTCCTTACACCTTTATATACAGTTGCCTCCTACTTAGTTTTTTTTCTATTCAGGATGTGAAATTGTCCCTTTTAAAGCACTATGTTATGTAGAACTGTTTTTTTAATCCACACAACGTGAATTAAATTATTTTCTAACCAACTGAACTTTAATTCTTGATTTCTACTCGAAATCTAGTATACTTTTACCCTTGCTTACCTGCTGTGATTTTTTTTTTAGAAGTAGTTCATCACTTGTATTTTTCAGAAACTTAAAGATACTTTGTTGAGGAAAACTATTGGTATGCATTCCCTTCCTGGAGTCTTTCCTCTCGCGTTGTGCTCGTGTTTGGAAGGGCTCTTCATCACATTCCTTTCTGATTGAGCGGTTGACTGCAGATTTGTGTTGATACCAAGACTATAATGTGCCTTTTAATACGTTGACCCGTATCTACTCTAGATGAAAGGAGCAATCACTTTAAAGCAGATAGTGGTGTCTTTATTATACCACACAATTTGCTGGTCTCTTCTGTCTGTCTCAATGCTTTTTAAGATTGAAGTAATTTGAAAAATTCTGGCAGGCTTCAGAAATCATACTGAGTCGCAGTTATTATTAGAAGTGAGTTTTTCTCACTCTGTTCATTATACAGGTTTCCACTATTGGTGTATAAACAACTGGTTTGTTTCCTTTGCATCCCTTTACATTTTAGTGTTTTAGTTTTGAATCTTATATTCAGGTAATTGTATCATGTCGTAACTTCTGACTGTCCTCCCTAATAAATACTAGTTGAAAGCCCTGCAAAGTAGTCTAGTTTGATTGCTATTCAAAATGTTAGGCAGTCCCACTATAGACTGAGAAACTTTCAAGGTTTATGGACTTCAGCTTGCGGAGTGGGACAAATAAGCCACAGGATATCGCTTACCTAGCCAGTGTTTAATCTCCTGAATCTTTTGCAATCTGCTTCTCTCATATGGGCATCAGGAAGGATTCCCAAGCAGACTGTCTCTCTTCTGTTTTCAGGGAGCTTTAATATCTTAATAAAGATTACCGAACATGGCCCAGGTCTACTACTGCGTTGTGTTCTGTGACAAACTGGGCATCTCTTCCTCAGTTTTTACTGTAGAAAACAGGCTCCTTCACTGCCATCGCTGCATTCACCAGCTGAATATGCCATTGCCTTGTCTGAAAGTGAGAGTACAAGTCTCTTCTGCTGTTTGGGGTCAGTGGCTGCCCATCCAAAGGGTTACTACTTTTTTTTTTTTTGGTAGCAAACTCTTGACTCTTCACTGTGTGGGAAACCTCTGTCTTTGGGCAAGAAGCAGAGGGTGTTGCGGCTTTTGCAGGAGCTGGGAGCTGGGTCACTCTTGGCTGTCATCGGTGGCTACAGGCAGCTATACCTTTGGAAAGAAATTCTGCATTCCCTCTTGCAAAATGTCCCCAAAATTATCTCTGTCATCATCGGGTCTACCTCTTTGCTCATATAGTTACAGCAAGGGCAGCTATTCCAAGTGTAAGCGGAGTCAGTCTGGATACCATTTAGTGATTCATGTCCTAGAAAAACATGGTTTTCCTGTTTCTATAGTAGACACATTGTTTCTGGCTGTCTGCTTAGAGCAGTGGCTTGGTGTTTGGGAAATGCTTGCAACTGAGGGCATCTGCCTTTTTTTTTTTTTTTCAAACAAACAAAAATATTGAAAACAGAAAAACCCCCAAGCCTCAAACTTTATTCTCATATTTCTAGGCTGGAGATTAGGGTATAGTTGCACATCTGTAATAATAATGATGATAAAAAACAACCACACACCAAACCACAGTTCAAAGGGAGTAATAAAGAATGGCTTACCCAATCTCTGTGCATGTGAAACATTAATTAGCATGCATTCTTCAGAGTTTTATTTAACATGTGTATGACTTCCTGAAAGTATATAAAAATATTATTCAAAACAGAGATAACAAATACAGAGGTAGTACAGAAAAAAACAGAAAGAGAAACTTATTTACTTTGTAAATCAGTTTTCATATGTAAAAAATCAATCCAAGTACTTAAAAAATCTGAAATTATTCCAGCATATGGAAATAAATTGGTCATAAATGATCTTCTGCAATATTAAAGTGTTTCAGGCATACCTTAAAAATAAAAAACACAAACCAACCAACCAAAAAAATCCCAAAGCACCCAAAAAAGCCAACACGATCAAAACTCCGTAATCTCCAAGTTGCTCTTGTGCTCCTTTTCCTGCCATCCACTCTCCCCAGGGTTTGTCATCTTGTGCTGTCAAGTGGGTCATAAGTCACAGCAGTGGTGACTGTTTCTAGGTCAGACACTAACATGTTGGGAAGAGTGATTTTGTAAGATGCATAGAAATAGTATTTGAGTTTTACAGTAGGAAAGTACTGAATTGCTACAAAGTACTGCATGAACTTTATACCACAGACTCGTTTCACTGACCTGGTGGTAGTGACATGCCAGTTTTACAGCTGGTACAGTAATCCATCTCAATATTGTTTGAAAAGAAGAAGAAGGGAAAGGGGAATTTTAGCTACATGTCTCCAGAGGTGGTAGGGGAAGGAACTGAACTGTCTTGGTTGTTACCCTGGCTGTTCTGTTATCTTTGTCGTTTATTATACACGAAGCACTTAGCACATTTGCACCATTTTTAAAAGGTATTGTAAATGAGTTCAAACTGCAAAACCAGGCTGAACTGCTCTGGTTTTATTAGCATCATACTTCAGCATCTGAGGAAGGATATGCACTTTCAGAAAGTTAAAGTGGTTTTTAACAAACAAGTTACCCTTGAAGACTTTTCCTGCCACTCTTTGATTGTGCCTGTTAAAAAGAAAGGCAACTAGTGAAAAAGCAGTGGTAGGGAAGGAGGCATGCTTTTAAGAGAAAAATGTATGCATATGCCAACTGAGATCCTGTAGATTGTGTGATTTAGATGTTACAAAATCTCTAATAACAGTGGTGCAGGTGAAGTTGTTATGTGGACTGATGGTGACTAAAGTCTTTGTTTTCCATCCTTCCTAGAAATTAAGAAGCCACCGGTGGCCCCCAAACCAAAATTTGTGGTAGGACACAAGGCGACGCCTCCACCTGTTGCACCAAAGCCCGACGTTGTGCTTTCTAGTGTTATGCAAGTAGCAAAGAAAACCAAGCCAGCAATTGCACCGAAGCCAAAGGTTCTCAAGAGTTCATCTGTTCCGGAAGTTAAACCTCCATTGTCTACTAGAAAAAGCACAAAAAGCTTTGAGGAGCACAGGGGAGATTCTTCTCAAACGCTAGACCACTTGAACTACAAAAATGAAGCGGTTGAAGGGAGTACTGATAACACAGCATATATTCTACCAATGTCATCTTGCAAATTTGAATGTCTGCATAAGGTTGGAAATGGGGAGAACACCTGTAAATCTCAGATCATTTTTGAGCATTTTGAAAACTTAGAGAACATCAAAGTCGGTGAAAAAAACACACTAGCTCTGGGCAACAGTCACAGTGAAAAACTGGCAAACAGAAATCAAGTGGTTTTGAAAGCCAGCATTTTGGAAGAGAAACTTAAGGATGTTCTAACTCATGGCGTGTTTCCTAACAGCAGTCCTGTGAGGCACAAGTATGCAGACAAACTTGACAGAGGGGATGGCAGCAGTTCCAAGAACGATGTTAAAATAGAGTTTATGGAACTCGTACAGTCTTTGTCGTCTTCTGAGGTGGCTAAAGGGAAGCAACAAAATACTGATGGTAAGCTCACTGCTGATGAGTTTCAGATGTCTGAAATTTATCCTAGTTTGACTGAAAATAGCCACAGTTGCTCTTGCCCATTGGACCAGGAAATCCTGGAAAACGAAAATTTAAGTAGCAATAGTATGTGTTCAGGTGAAGTGGGTATGAAAGCAGACGCTGATAAAACCTCCTCTGAAACATCTTCAATCCTGAGCTCAAAAATGCTTCCTATCCCTAAGCCAAGGAAGCCACGTGCTGCATGTCTAGTCCGTCAGGATGGCATAGACACCACAGGGGAAGGAAAAAAGGAACCATCTAACACAGAGAAAAATTCCTTCGGGCTTGTGGAGCACAGCTTTAAAAAGCCAGCAAAAATTAATATCCTTGGCCAAAGCGTTTGCTACAACAATAATACAGAAGTGCATCATCCTGAAAAATGTGACACAACTCAAAGCAATGCAGATAAAATGCATCAGGTGACGGAACCTGCTATGGAAGAGTCAACTTCACAAAATCTTTTGCCTCAGTTGTCACACAAAACTTCGGATTCGGTGGAAAGTGTTGAATGTTCCTTAGATACAGACCAGAACTTAGTTAACTCCATGGATGAGATGACAGATGATACCAGTATGCTAGATGCTGTGGACAAAAGGACTAACTTTGTCAGGTGTGATGCTTTGTCCATGAGTTTGCCAAAGCAACTCAAATTAACTAGCAGTCAGCACTCATCTGCTTCCAATAGCCTCCATGTTTCCCCACAAAAACTGGAAGATAAAGAAGTTAAAATAAAGGATGAAAGTTCTCCAAAAATCATTCCTAAGAAACCGCAGAGGCACAGCCTACCAGCTGCTGGCCTGCTGAAAAAAGCTGCATCCGCAGAGATTGTGGAGAAAAGTTCTTACACCTCCAGTGAGCACAAATCAAACGGCATTCTGGAAGGATCTCACTTCACACATCCACCAGCCAAGGAGCAAGGCACACTGTCATCCTGTGACATACCCAGACGTTCTTCTGAGAAACCTGTCTGGAAGTTACCTCATCCTATTCTTCCATTTTCAGGAAATTCTGAATCATTAAAAACTGCTAACGTTGCTACCAGCTTCAACCACTTGACTGTTGTGACAAAGCCTAGGGCCAAATCTCTCTCTTCTGTGGAAATGGAAAGGACAGACAAGCCTTGCAAAGACCATCAGAAGAAAAATAGCTTAAAGAAGTTTCTCAACATGAAACTGTCGGTTTGCTTGATGAAAAGCGACTTCCAGAAATTTCTGTCTAAAGGCAGCCAGTCAATGGATAGTGCTATTGCCAACCTTTCCACCGGCGATGGGTATGGAAGTGGTAGCAACCGGAATATAGCATCTGTAGGCAGTGAAAGGAAAGCTAAATCTGCCAAGGCGCATTCTGTAGAAATAAGTAGTCCGGCATTACAGAAGAAGAGGCAGAGAAACAGAAGTCAACCTGAGGTGCGAAGTAACCAAAGGCTGGAGTCTTTAGACGGGCATGTACTTTCAGGAGAGAATTTGTCACAAATGCATTTGAATTCTGTAACCAGCACTTGTGCTCCAGAGTATGAGAATGTGCGTCACTATGAGGAAATACCTGAGTATGAGAACCTGCCTTTTGCTATGGGTGCTGGGAGAAATCTCTGTTTCGAATGGCAGAACTCCAGCAGCGTGAAAGACCAGAGCTCTGGCTTCTGTGAGGTTGAGGAGCCTTGTGAAGCTACAAGCAGGCATTTGAGACTTGGCAGGTAAAATAAAGAAAAAAGGGAAGTTAAACAGCTCCATTGTAACTCTGTTGGTTGCAAACATGTTTAGGTGATGACTTGAGAGGCTGTACCCTTTTGTTAAATGTCAGCAGGACAGTCATTGCTGTATATCTTTATATGCTTTCGGTGTTTTGAAAACTGTTTGCACTTGGTAAAGAGTCAAGAGGAAAAATAAGCTAGCTATTCCTTATATATGAGAAAAATTTGGGAAACTAACGTATGTGCTTTTACTAAAAATGTGGGAAACTGATGTATGTGCTTTTCCAGATTTAAAGCACATCAGATGCAGTCATGTGTTTGTATCCAAGAATACGTAAATGGAGAGGAATGAACCCTACCACAGTCTTGGGATGAACTTGAATAAGTGTCCATAGAGTGCATAGTTGCTAGGTTTGCAGGTGGAATGACTATCTTTTTAGATCAGCTGATAGAGCTGGGAAAAGCAGACAGGCTTTTTGGGTGTGTGAATTCTTCATCAGGTCTTGAAAGCTTTTTGGGTATAACAAAAGATATAGCCTCTCCCTGAATGTAGCGAGTCTTCTGTACCTCTCTGTGCTTCCAGATGCAATACAGGTAGTAGCAGCGCACGAGTTCTGCATGAGTCGTGCAGAATATTACTGAAAGACAGGGTTTGGTGACTCTGCATGAAGGTTGTTGCTGTGTTTTGTTGTCTCAGGAGGTTGTAGGGACAGCTAATATCAGCAGATTCAAAAAAGGATTAGACCGATTCACAGATATGTCCGAAACAGATGCAAAATGGAATAGGCAGGAACAGATCTTGTAATACCTGTAATACTGTGTCTATGGATGCTGGGAAGAGGAACAGGCCACAGATAGTGGCCAGGCTCATATGTCCTCCCCAAATGGCATCGCTTGCTGTGCCTGTCACAGTGTGGTAGCAGGTGAAGCATTGTTTTGACCCGGTACGGTACTATTTAACTTCTTAACTTCAGCTGATCAGTTGGTCTTACAGATCCTCAAGATCTATCCCAAACCAGCAATGGGGATTTGAATGAAATATGCAGCCTGTATACTTCATAGTCCTCAACAAACTTCTTTACACTGTTGAGGGTATATGCATGTTGACAAGAATAAATGAGCTAGCTTATAGATAGTCACATTAACTTTGTTTTTTGCTGAGAGTTACTAAGCTTCAGTGAATTCTGGAGGTGTGTGTAGCAAACACATGCTCCAAAGAATCTGAGAGCTGGCCATTCTTTAGGGGAGTATGTCCTCTTATATAGGAGGAGGCAAACGTTTAAGTGGCATCCTCTGTCAGTAATTGTTTATAGAGTTGGTATTCTCAACATTAGACTGTTTGGTGAAAAGCGTGAAGCCTTATCACAGGAATCAGGTTTTCTGGTTATGGACTTGGTATAGGTATATTTATTCACGTGGTGGTTGGACATTTTTCTTGTTTACAGTAGGGTGTTTCTTGGTTTTGTCTCTATACAGTTTAAGTTCCTGACAGTGTATGCTTTTTGTTTAAATCTAATCTTTGGGTATCTTTTGGGGGTTTTGGCCACACTCTCTTAATATTCCCTTTTATTGGTTTACCTAAGAAGGGTGAGACCAAACTTAAATAAGCATATATTTTATGTGTTTGTGCTATCTATTTTAATTTGTGTTGTGGTTCTGGATCAGGTGAATGATGTATTTGCTGTAGGAAAAGACCTGTTTTGCTATATGGAGTATGGTAGGCATGAGACTGCAGTTGCTCCTTGCGTGAATTTCTGTAGTTTTCCTACCTGGCTGAGTGTGAGAGGTTTGTAGTTATTCCCTCTCCATGCAAACCTTTCCCAGTACCAAAGGTGTTTTAAGGGTTTGGGTGATCTCTTGCACCCTGGCACGTCTGCAACTGTAGCTGCTCCCTAAGCTGGATGTTCTTGATGTAACTGGATTTGTGTTGTGTTTTTCTCTTAAAAGCATGCCATGGAAAAGCATATTCAGAACCCTGTATGTAAGTGTTTATTTTAAACTAAATTATGTAGTCAGAAACTACCTTAGGAAATGATTAATACATGCAGTTACTTCAGTAGATCTCAGGGAACAAAGAAGTCCCAAGGAGAAAAAGGGACACTATGGGGCAGTGGTCTCCTGACCCACACCAGCTGCCACTGGAACAGCAGGTACAGGTATTCATTTTGGCTCTGGCTTGGAAGGTGTAAAGGTCCTTGCCCGGACAGAGCCAGGCGGGCAGCTTCTCCAGTTTTCCCATCTGTTGTTATCTCGGATCCTTTGAAGTTTCTTTATCAATGTCCTCTTACCTTTTCTGCATAGTTCTTTAAGAGCCTTTTATCATTTCCTGGGCCAAGTGGTATTATGAAACCGGTTAGAGAAACAGTGCTGATGTTATTGAAATAATTACCGCTCATGTTTTCCCCAGCCTGTCAGAACACGCACTTAGCTCTTTTCTGTAGATCACAGAACACAAAATTCCTGTAATACACTGCTAATGGAGATCTCAAAGCAAATTATCTTATGATTAAAGCCAACGTACAAATGAGATTGTTCTTCTGAGAAATTCGTAGACCAATTGCCTGCACTTCTAGTCATAATAGCACACATGCAGTATATTAATTCTGAATGCCAGGCTTGCCATTACTAGAAGAGTTTGGTGCTGTCTCTACCCCATGTTACATTTCTTTCTGGAGGAGGAAATGAAATTTTTATAATGTATCCAGTACTGTGGTGGTTACTGAGAAATTTCCTCCTGAACACATCTGGTGACACCAGTATGCTTTAATGGAGAGTGGTAGTTGCTTCTGGTGCTTTTATCCTAAATTCATGTGTCTTAGTGACTTCAGATACATTTTGTTTGCTTGGGCCTCTCCACAGAGATTTAAATGGATATGGTGGGCCTAGGTAATCAATGAAGGGTATCAGTTATCACTTACCACTTGATTTTTGAGTTATGTGATGTGAGCCTCCCTTCTGCAGAAGGTGGGCTTGGCTTTGAAAGGAAGGGAACTTGGGTCCTGATGTGGCGTGTGAGCTGCTGAGGTGGGACAGGCACTGCGGATGGGAGACTGATGGGTTCCGCTTGTTTTAAGTAGTTCAGGGGAATGTTCTCAGTAAAGAAAGTTATGATAATAGCTTGGGAGCGGGTAATCCATGTTTAGTTTCCACTATAGACAAAAGAAGTCTCTTGAGATGGTTTTTAAGGATTGTTTATTTTGTCCTAGTCCAGCTGTTTGACTACCAATTTAAAATGGAGAATCAAGGTAAATAAGTTATTGTGAGGACTCTGTAAACAAAGTGAGTGAAGAATAGGTGCTGTGAGATAGAAAAGGTACTGTTAAAAGAAGTTTTAAATATCATTATCCAGTTGCAGATAATAACAGGGGAAACAGCTCTTTCGGTTTGGGTTTTTTTTGGATAAATTAATGGTTCAGGCCTGAAAAGTGAGGTGACATGTCAGTGCTGCTGGTACCAGCATTATCTTTATATTGTCAGAGACCAGTGGTTGTAACAGTTCTGTTTTGAAGTAACACCATTTTTTTTTTAAACCTAATAAAAGAGAAATATTTATGCTTTGGTTATCTTCTTTTTAGTGACAAACCTTTATTCTGAGGAGGACAGCAAAATCTTCCTTAAAACCAAAAGTAAAATTGAGTGTACATTTGTCCAGTAATCTAAAGATGCAAAGGAACAGTGAACGTGCCTTGGAACATTTGTCATGCTGCAGAAAACAGAAACTTAAACTTTTCTGGATCTTGTGGGTTCCTTTGGCTGTTTCTTACATTGCTCTAGGCAAGAGAATTGTAATTCAGGTTGAGTGAGTCTCCTCCTTCGCGCTTCAGGGAATAGCATACTGTATTCACCGGCTACTTTGGACAGTGTTCCTTCAAGATGTTGCAAATGTACATGACTGCTAATTGATTTTGATGAAATTTGTAGTTGTGTCATCATGATTGTGTTTCTGGCTCGGATTTTCCTTTGGAAAGAGCTGGGGCTGGGGGAGGAGTACCATGTGACAACAATCCTTTGAGAACTTACTGTTGGTTTAATTAAATACTGCTTCCTATTTCTCCCACCCTTGCCGATTTAGAATAATCCATTGGTTTTCCAGAAATGAGCATCTCAATACAAAATGTAAGCTTAGTTTTCTGGACTGAATTCTGCTTTGGTGACTGAGTCCCCAGAGGTCAATTAAGTGGCCATGAAAGCCTTCCTGGAATATTGAATTTAGTATTGAAATCTGTCTGGTTAAGCACTTTGCTTTGATACATATTCCTCTTTGATGTACTGAACCTTGTTAGGGTTGAGACATGCTTCTGATGAGCAGCATTGCACCAGATAAATGTGGTGTTGTTTAGGGACTGGCTGCATTAAGGAAGGGGTTTTTTTTTTTCCAATTGCAAAATTCCCATTCAAAAGCATTTCAAGAGAAACACTAAATTCACAAATACTGCAGGGTCTAAGTAGCATTGTAAAATAGTTTTCAAACCCTTATGCTAAGATTTGAATGTGAAAACCTCATTTTCTTTTTACTGGATTTTATTGAGGGATATAATTTCCTGAAAAGTAGAGGCCAGGTATGTAGATTTTTTTAATTTTGTTTGCTTCTTAAAGATGATAATGGATTAGTTTCTGATCTGAAGGAGGTAGGTTTCTTTTCCACCATGAGCTCTGCTGTCTTGTCCTGTCTTCCGATCTCCCCCTGTGCTTTCTAGCTGGCTTCTGCCACCCTTAGTTGTGCGTTAAATTCTTTCTCTGCAATTGCACCTCAGGTTTTAATGAAATAGCTCTGCTAATATGTTGTTGGGTTTCCTGTCAGGCTTCATTATCTTTGGTCATGTGCTATCACTGGCTTTCTTTTTATATTCTGCTTCCCTGAGCCTGCCTTTTTCTTCTCCCCTGCCTACCTCGCTTTCTCACGTACGTGTTATGCAGCTGGTAGGCTTCTGCCAGCTCCGAGGGCTTGTCGGCAAAGGGTGAGTCAGGCGGCTCAGATCCCCGCTTCCCGTCCCCCGCGAGGCTGAATGCGAAGCCTCTCTGGCACTCGGGAGCAGGGAATGGACAAAGCAATTCTTGGCTGCCGGCCATAAGGAATATGCAGTCTTGCTGACTTCTCCCGTTTTGCTTTTACAGACTAGGAAGAAACAAATTCTGTAATGAAGTTAGGGGCATCTAATCAGAGTCCAAATCAGTGAGAAATGGAAATATTGGTGAGAAGTGGTGGTACTGTTGCTTGGGAATATTGATGCTCTGACACAAGGACTTTGGGAAGGAATTGGGCGCGTGCAGATGGTGGGACCCTTACCCTGGGGCTGTACGTCGCTCTCGGAGATCCTTCTCTTTCCTGAGGGTTAGTCAAATCGCTGACCTTGGGTCTAGAATTACTCTGTTTTGTAGCGTCAAGTTAATTATTTTATACTACTAGAGTAGTACGTGAAACTGCATGAAAGACTCGCAGTGAATTTTTTTTGCTCAGGAAAGCATATGGGGTGTTTTGGGTTTTTTTTTTTCTTTTCTTACAAGAAACTTTATGCAAGTCAGTGTTTCCGTGGTCTACTTTTCCAGTAAGAGAAGGAGTTTTCCTTAGTGTTGGAGTGGTTTTCAGTCATACAGCTTTGCAGTTTTGTCTGCTATATGACCTGAAATAAAATCCATATATTGTAAGGAGATGATGTGCACTCTGGGAAAATACTTAAATCTTCTCAAGCACTGTGGGAGAAGTACGCCAATCCCCCTTTTTTTTTTATTTTTAAATCAGAATAAGTAGGAACTTTCTTGTTGTAAAAGAATCTTGACACATTCTCATCCAGTGTGTTCGAGATGTGCAGATTTCATCTGTTTTGACTTTGGCAAAGATTGTGAGGTCCGATGCTCTCCCTCTCCCAGTGAGGGAGAGAAAGGAGTTGGAGAACTGTGTTTTTCCAATACCAAGTCTGTTATTCTACTATACAGTCCAGTCTTGAAACAGTTGAAAGGTCTTATGAAATGAAAACAATTGTGAAGATCTCCAAGATTGTAATGAAAGAGAATTTTTGTCTTTGATATTTCTTTCATCCCTCTTTTCAAGGGCTCCCTGTTGATTTTGGTAAAAGAAGGAGGTGGGTGAAGCAGTGACGTGGACACAGCACACAGGGAAACTTTTGACAGAGTTGGAGGTGCAATAATGAAAGACTTCTCATTTATCGGGTGGCATTGCAAATGCTACATAAAAATAGGTGTGGTTTAAGTTCTTGATGTTGTCTTTTTGCCAAGTGTCGTTAGGGCTGGATGTGTTTGTGAGTATGAGAGGGAGCAAGCTGGCGATGGTGATGAGACATGAGCTGCTGGGATGTGCTGCCCGGCCGCTGGGTGAATCCCTCTGCCGCTTTCCAGAAGGTTTGGTGGTTACTTTCGTCACCGCCTTGCGCAGCCTAGAAAATTACAGCGCATTAACCTTGACGCAAGTGCAGTCCATATGCATTAAAAAAGCCATTTTGAGGGTAAATGCAATGTTTGTGATGAACTGAATGATATAAACTGCGCTATCTTTCATTTCCCACTGAAGAAGTTCTCACTGCAGATTGCAAAAATGTCCTGACTGTGCTGTTCCCATCGATCCCTCTGGTACAATACAAGGATGTCCTCATCCTTCCTCACGGTGACGTCGCCTCGACTCAGCGTGTCGGCCCTTGCCTTCAGCCGAAGGGCGGCTCAGTGTGGTGGGTAGAGAGCCTGCAGTAAGCCAAGCAGCCCATTAAAAACCCTGCGCCCTTTAGCCTGCTTCCTAGCTCCCCTGTTTATGGATAACAGGAACTGGGATGTCACGCACTTTCTTGAATTAATCTCCAACGCTCTATCTTTTTCTTTCCTCTTTTATTCCGCAATTGTGTTTTTCCTAATTTCGACATTCTTTATATAATTTCCGTTTCCTTAAGACGGGGGAAGCTAACTTAACGTTGCATATTTGTCACCTGATGCTGGCCTTTCTCCCCCACCTCCAACAAGCGTGCTTTATCTCCAGTTGCCACCCATGGTACAAATTGCAGATTAACAAAATGTGGCTGCAGAGAGTACCTCAGATGTGGAATGGAGAGTGAAATGTGTCATGAGAACTGATGAAAGACCCATTTATATGCACAACAACAGCCTTTTCCTGTGGGTTATTTTCAGTGTTGGCTCAGGAAGTGTGCTTGGGAAGCTCTGTATTACTCTGGTTTATATAGCGATATTTAACTGCAGCAAGGTCTAATATAATTGTATATGTAAGACAGTAAGGTTTTTTTGGGAGGCGTAAAATAAATGTTCAGGAAGAAAGCAATCAAAATACTAACTTCAGTTATTATTTAAATGCCAACAGTGATATTAGTATGCCTCGTTCACCCAACATCTATATTTGATCCAATTGAAGATGTTTTAATGAATAGACTTACAAAACTATGCAGCTATGTTGTTTCAATGCAGGAGACAGAACTTAGGTTAAGGAGGGCAGGTTTTATTTTAGATGCTATAATCCAAGGAGTTTCTTTTAAAAATATTAAGTTTACACAAGTTTTAATTTTTCCTTAAAATATCTTTGTGCTCAGGAATAACTGCTCCACTCGAGCAGAAATGGAGTGAACAAATCTACAATGCATGTAAATAAATAAAAGGAGGTTTTTTGTCATAACTGCCACTTTGATAGCTACAACCTGAGCCTTATGGCTCAGTGATTTCAGAGTTCAGTTGATCTTTTTGTTTTGGTTCCACCTCTCCAGTGGTGTTCCTGGGGGTCGAATGTTCTATATTGATTTTGAGGTGAGCTGAAAAGTTTAGAAAAAGTGTCTGAATCCCACTCTTCTAATATATGCAAAAGACTAGAGGAAGAGAGAGACAAGTCCAATCCTGCAAACAGCTGAATTATTCTCTACAGCTAGTGAGCGTTGGTTTCAAACAAACTATTTCAACCTCTGTTTTTTGGCAGACTACCCGGGAAGCTGTGTCAGCTCCTGTGCATGCAGTCGTGTGTGTAAGAGTTAAGTCACTCCATGTTTATTTTAATTCTAAGTGACTACCTTTTGTGTAGTGTGCTACTTTAGCTTTCTTTTGTCATCTTCTAGGTATCTGGCATGTAAAAAATGGAGTGCAATAGGTGGTGCGCTATTTCTAAACTGAACAAGCAACTTTTTGAAGAGAGGTATTACAGTCCTGGTTTCAGGGATAAAGTCACCAAAAACAGGCGTAAAAATAATGATCCATCAATACAGAAGATATTTAGGGTCTTCCATTAACTTTGATTTTAGTGGAGCTGAAGAAATTGAACATTGGAAGGGCATGGTAGTTCTGGCAAGGTAAAGTCAGTTTTGTTTGGAATGGGTATGAATAGGAGATTTAGTTCTCACTTGGTGTAAGTTTTCTCTTTACTATTTGATGCATTTACTTTGAGATTTTTGTCACATTTCTATTATAGTTTTCTAGAAGTTTGCTCAGTGTGTGCTGGAGTTGTGTAGGTGTTTTTTTTTTTTCATGTGACTGGAAAATAAAGTGCTATTTTTTTATTCTGATTCTGCTGTCCTTTCCCGTTAAATGTTTTCCAACTAGGGTCTGTTTTGTGAACTGAGATAAGTTACAATAGCAGGTCTTGACAGTAAATGAGCACTGTGCTTTCGTTGTCCTGTTTTATATCATTTGCTTTCACTTCCATGCCGGGAGTTTTTTCCAAAAGTCTTGGCTGTGAGCATTGTTGGTGTGTGGCCTTCCCTGTGAAGTAGGGCTAAGAATTAATAAGGGAAGGCAAAAAGCTGTAAATTCTGTAGAGTATTCCCTCTTTACCTACCCTGGGAGGCAGGTAATCCATTCTCACAGCTTTGGGTGGAGACAGGAAGGGCTGATGCAGCGACTCCTTCCCCTGTACAAGTCTCCAGGCGAGGTTTCAAATCCCTGGGGTTTGCCGCAGTGCCTCGCTTTCCTGTACGGACGCTCGAGACTGTCCCCTTGTATCCTCTCAGATTATATTCTGCTATGTTGGTGCCATCTCCTTTTGTCACTTTTGCTGGGGCCACCGCGACGGAGGCCAGGGGATGCAACCGTCACAAGGGAGGCTGTGCCACGCTGCTCGGGACTGCTGTGGGCACCAGTTTTTTCCAAGACTTTTACAACTGAGGCACCTCTCTTTTTTAAATAGGGCTTTTCTATGGCGAGTGTGGAAACGTCTGAAGCATGCATGTGTGTTTCTGTTGAACTTTCCAAGGAGCTGAGGAATCATCAGCCAATGGTCCCACGGAAGGTCGCTCCTGCGAGCATGGGAGGCTGCCTGTGGCGAGAGCGGACACGGGCGCCTCTGGCCAGGGAAGCTCGTGTTTTCACATCACAGCTAAATATGGAGATAATCCGAGAGCTGTTTGCACCTTTTTTAAACCACGCTTTTTAAAATCGTGCAGTGAAGTATGCACACAACTGTACTGATCATAGTATGCCTGAAGTAGGGTAACTGAATGGATTGCTTAAAAAAAAAAGATACAAAATTTATTGTGTGAAACACATATGACAAATGCCTTGCTTATTTTTTTGCTTAGAATGCAAGTCAGATTTATTTTTTTATTCTTGTTGAGGAAAGAAATAAGTGCTGTCTTGGCTTGAAGATAACAAATTCTAAACTAAATGCTGCTGGCTGCATGCGCTAGGATAACTCGGTTCCAGCAAGTCAGGTGTTGCAGTCTGCAGCATGCTCAGCCAAGCGTAGAAGGAGCGGCCAGTGGCATGATGGAACAGGCTAAATGTGGTGGCAGCTCTTGGCAGTGTTTGCGATACGCTCCTTGCCCAGAAACCCCAGGTGTGAGCAGGGACACCGGAGGTAAAGACAGACTGGGACAGAGAGGGTAGTTGTTGGCATTGCTTTTGGCAGGAGCGAGCTCCCAGCGTTCCCACTCTGCAGCCAGCCCTTTGCCCGGGAGGCAGCAGGCAGCTTTCAAAGTACAAGCGGCTCTGAACTAAAATCCATTTCAAATAGGTTGGCTTGAGCTTCTCTTTTGGCAGTGTATCGCTGTCATCAAGGGTCCCGACTTCCTACAAAAAAAACGTAGATACTTACATATGCATGCAGTACACATGACAGTGTTTAAAATAATTCTGTTTCAATTCTCGAAGTCTTTAAATTGCAGTTTGAAAGTAACCTGATGTGCACAAAAAATTTTCAATTTGAGTTGCTCAACTAGAATGCAGGTTGTTTCAATTTTCTAGCTGTGATTCTTGAGGAGTGTTTATGTTTGTAATTGTATCCTAAAAGTTCCCTAACCAGCCCGGAGAGAATAGAGCACAACAGTTACAAGTGATGCAGATAATCATGGGTTCATTGGTTCAGTTTGTTTGCCTCTTGTTTTATGGTGCTTTTTTTTTTTTTTTTTTAAGACTGTTGTCATTTTTATTCCTCAGCTATGTCACCCTACTGAAGGGTACTAATGAATCTTACAGGCACGATCTGTTCAGATGGTCTTAAAAAATATAAATAAAAGGGAGATGAACTGCCTGTCATGTTCCTTGGCATCATACCAATAAAAACTCCTGGTCTGTTGCCTTTTTTTTTGTTAGTAGTCCTAATAATAGGAAGAACTTATTAAAATCATCGAGTTGTCACTACAGAAGAACGAATGGCATAACTATAATGCTATCGTGTAAAATCTTGTTTGAGAGGACACCTTGCTATCTCGCTCTTTTGCTGTGAAAAAGCACCATTTTTTGGCAGAGAAGTGGAAGCCCATGCAGCTTGGCTGCAATAAGGCAACCAGTCCTCAGTGCTGGCAGCCAAGCCAGCACTGCCAGAGCCTCTGCAGCATCCACCAGCCCTTTGCCCTTCTCACACTGTCCACTACACCTGGAGAGGAGAAACGTGAGCTCAGCTTCAGCTCTTTCCACCTGCGCATCTGTCACTAAACGAGAGAGGTGACTGATGCTGTAGGAATAACTCGGATAAGTAGCCACGTGGTTCAGGCTGCATTTGATCTGCATTTACTGCTTAATGGTCCCCTATGCGTGAAGGAGAACTGAAAAACAGGGGGACGTGAAGAGGACGGTGAAGGAATGAATTTTTTAGCTCTGATGGTAGACAGTCACTGTTGTTCAGAGACTCTGAAGTTTACATGATGAGGTGAATATGATGGGTTAGGGCCCAGGTGCATCTGGAGTGCTATGAAGTTCCTCTTTATGCTTTCCAGCATATGGTTTGCAAAAGGAAATGTGCTGATGCTGGCTGCCTCAGGATGGCTGTGGAGCTGAGGTATTACAGCAGAATGTAACTCATCCAAAAAGTACATCAACTGATGCCTTTATGAATCTTGCTGATCACTAATGCCCTCATGTATTTTCTTAAAACTTCCATAGGAGCTCACTAGTGATCCTAGTCAGTATTCATTATGATCTTTGTGCTTTGCCAAGTATGCTTGCTTTCTAGAACTTCTTTCCTTTTTTCCAAAAACCTGCAGTAAATAATTATTAAAGACATTGAAATGTCTTAAATAAAAAGTGTTAAGTTAAAGGAAAAGGAAATTCACTAAACAAAATCAAGAAATTATTAACCAAGCAATAATTTCAGTTTTTGTCATCTTGAGTACACAAATCAGATAATTGCTGCTTAAATTGTGTTGGGATCCTAACTTGATTTCTGTATTTACAGCCCTTCTTTATACCTCAGAAGAGAGATTCTGAATTTAGATAGCACCTAACAGAAAAGACACCATAGGCCTTTTTTTTTTTTATTATTTTTTTCCGTTAGTCTTTGGAGTCTTTTATTCTTGGAATTTCCCAGAAGCATACAGCTAGGATCCATTGAGGGAATCGGTCAGTGAGGCTTGCTGCCTTACCTACAGCTATTACAATTTAGAAGTGCTATGAAAAAAGATAACATCCTTAGCAGCTTTTGCTCCACAGAGAGACAGTGTTCTTTTAGGTCTAAAAAAAAATCAGCTGGATGTGCCATGATTATTGAAGTTGATTGCAGGGATTACCTGCTGTAGGTGACCCTGCTTCGGCAGGAGGGCTGGACTAGATGACCCACAGAGGTCCCTTCCAACCCCGAACATTCTGTGATTGGTGATATTAATAACTGAATGTGGATGAACCAGCGATACTAGTTGTTACCTCTCCAGAGGAACGTGAGAGGCAAGCAGCTGTGAAAGGATTGTGAAATTCTGTAACAACATAAAAAGGATTTGAGATGAAATGTTATAGTAAGGTATGCTGCTTGGCTCTCTTGATGTTTTGGTGTATGTTTTTTTTAGTTGAGTAAATTCTTCAATTTGTGTAATTTTGCCTGTATGTTGAAGGCTTTCTTAAAAATAAACAAACAAACAGAAACACCCACAAAAAACCGCAATGAAGTACTAGAGGAAGAGACAGAAGAACGATAAAGATGCTGAGACACTCCTACAAAAAGAAGAGCAGAATGGACACTCTTTTTAAAATAACAAAAGAATGAGAAAAGAAGAATTCAGCAGTGTTGTATGCAAGGTTCTGTTCATTCAGCATTCCTGTATATTGTTGATTACTTACTAGAAGTAGAAAAAATGTCTAAAAATAATGAAGATTACAAGGAAATGTGTGTAAAGCAGCAGTGTAGATGAATCTGTTTTAACAAATACTTTGGAGCTGTGGAAACTTGCTTTTTAGTAGTTACGGTGATGCTAACACTTGAAGTAATGCCAATATACTATAAAATACTTAATGTTGGGCCATTCCATGGCACAGAATCTCTCTGAATCATCTCAGTCAAGCTTAAAATACTAATTGCCTTCTAAATGAATTGGGAACTGAGACTGAAATGTTAACGGTGACTTCAGGCTATAGCGTCCTGTGCAGTGTCTAAATCAACAGTGCCTGAAAGTGAAGCCTCAGGCTTATTTGAACCTTCCATAATAATACAAATATGCTGGTCTCAACTAGTCTTGGTCACATTTTGAAGACAATAAGAGGTTTTAATGCTGATTAGGATTTATTTTTCTGGCTGCAATAGCTTGATGGCTGTTCTTAAGTTTTGACAGTTTATCTTGCAATATGCCTGACTGGGACTGGCGTGTTTTGTTTTATTAATATTTTACTGTCACATTAGGAAAATACAGCACAATGTATACGCTTCATCCCATAAACTACTCAGTCCAAGGCAAACTAATGATCCCTTCATTTTATGTGTTAAATAAAAAAGCCCCACATCTATATTTAGGTAACTTGCTCACAAGATATGGCAAGATATTATTACTCAGTGGGCAGCATGGTGAGTTGGCAGTGATGGTGTTTCACATGACTGATAATGCAGAAGTTTCTCTTGGTAGTGCTGTGGGTAGGACAAAGAATCATGATGAAGAGGGAACAAGATAGAGATAGTTCACAGTATCCCCAAAATACCTGTCAGAAGAGCTGCTTAAAAATAACCGCTACTGCACGCCTGTGCTATTTTGGAAAAGGGGAATTGATAAGTGGTAGAAAAGATTCTGTTTATTTAAAGATTTACTACTAGTTCCAAACTCATTTAAAGGCTGCAAGGGATTTCACTTTGTCCAGAGATAACTTTGAGAACTATATATACACACTTGTGTTAAGGATGACTTCAGAGGTAAAAGTGCAGAAAGAGTAATCAGTGTACAAAACTGCTTTCTGTTTCGACAGAAAAGCCATAGTATTTATGATGAAAGGTTAAGGCATAAAGTACAAGGAAAGTCATGTGTTTTCCAGTTCATGGCTGATAAAGGCAGATCAACACAGTGACTTTGTCACCATCTTCTCTGAAGAGGACACAACCGCAGATACCACCAGGAGTGCATTTGCCCATGGCTACAGTATTGCTTCCTATTCCTGAGCTGGCAGCTTGTTTGATTCTGGAAAATGGCTGGATGTGAACTGACTTTTGATCATTAATCATCTAATCATCCACTGTGGTTTTTCTTTAGAAAACAAAGAAGAAAAAAAAACTTAAAACCCACCAAAAAAGCCTCAACAAAATGTATCAGGTGGAAGAACGTGAGGGCTGTGTTAGGCCATGAGCTGAGCAAAATACAGGATAAAGATGTGTAGGGATTACTCTGAGGTGCTTTGGCTGGTGGGGCAGATGCTGTAGGCAAGATATAGTAGATGGTTCTCTTGGCTCTCATAGTTTCCTTTACAAGAATATTAGATGAATATGTGCCACAAAGGTGAGAAAAGGAGCTTACTGCTTAAACCTAGTTGTGATTCACAGGAATAAAAAAACGGTGTATGGTGAGTGGCTGTCATCTGTGGACACTTACTAAACATCCTAAATCATCAGTAGTTAATTATTAAAAATCTTTACTAGTTTTTTACTTAAACTTCATATTAGATAAGCCAAGTAATCATTCATTTAGAAAATTCTTGACCCAACACAGGCCAGCTACTTTGATCTTCAGCCTTCAGTGGTGATAGGGTTATGTTTGCACAAGCAGAATACAGCCTCACCTAGAAATATGCTTGTTTCTGACTTCGAGAAGGGCAGGTTTTCTAAAACTATAAGTGTTAGCACAGTCGCCCTGAAAAGTTTAAATGAAAAAATGTATCAAAATCTGGGAACGGGCATCCTCTAGAACATGCTTAGGCAAAAGGACTGTGATTTCACAAGTGTGGAAATAATGTTTTCTTGGTGGAAAGGAATCTCAGTTAAAGGAAATTAAAGCAGCAGTTAAAACAAATATTAAGGATAAGAACAAGGGCAATAAAGTGTCCATTAACAAAAGTAAATATTAATGAATAAGCAACTAAAAAGTGAGTTCCAGTGTGGTTAAAACGCTCAATATGTTTTGCAATGGGGGAAAAAAATCCCAGATCAGATGTAGATTCAGTGACAGATGTGCATGGTAAAACTGTAAATAATATAGTAAAGAAAGGAGTAGTGATAGTTATTTCTGTTGCAGGTTTCAAATAAAGCAGGGAGATGTATCTACCTCTCGTAATACTACAGATGAAATAAAGATGTTTGTTATCTGTAAAATAAAAGGATATGAGATGGTATCTACTAAAATAAACATTCTCAGGCCAACAGGTCATTTGACTGTGAATTAGACAGACTAGACAAGGAGTTTTCTGAATTGCTGAAGTTAATTGTTAACTGCAGAAGTCTTAGCGTCCTGCTACTGCAGTTCCAGGGGAAGCTCCAGTGAAAAGCTGCATTTTTGCCTTCCTGAAGTTTGTGGAGGCTCCACAGGAGCCGCTGTCGTCCTCAGCGCTCATCTGCTGGGTTGGATGCTCTCTTCCTGCGTGTGAAGTTGATAATTTCCAAATTGAAATAACTGGGTGTCTCTCTGCACCCTGGCTGCTGCCGTCTTGGCTCAGGGTGTCATTCGAACTCAGTGATGAGCTTGCAGTCTGCTTCCTCCCCACACCCCCTTTGGTTCTGAGAGACAGTAACTGCTTGGGTGTTTCCTAAGTCCTTCCTGAGTTGTCTTAATAGAACTGAGCTATTTTAATCTTTCCTCTGTCTTCATGGCTGACCAGAGTCTGTTCACCGGCCAACTTATCTTGTCTTCATCTCTAAATGTATTTCTATTTGTGATCAGCATTTCTGTGGTGTTCTGTTGGTTTCGGGGTTTTTTTACCTCTGCCTTGAGCATTGAATAATCAACACCTTGCTGTGGCTACTGGAGCATCCTCACACAGCTGGTATTCCTTACTTCTACTGTTCGTGTTACCAGCAGCCACCTCGCATGGGATCCACACTGACAGGTTTTCTTTCTGGTAACTATCCCAGCTGCAGGTGGCGAGTCTGAAGAGTTGCCCTCCATCCCTGCTTTCTCATAATTCAAAGTCAGGAAAAGGAAAGATCAGATGTAACCATCCCTTGTGTAGGGAGACAGCTATATGGAGAAGTGGGTAGTCCTGACAGATGTTGGCTGCACAAAATTAGGTGTTTATCAGCACGATGAGATCTCTGCTGGCTGCAACAGCTTGGGGACAAGGGTTTCTGGATTTGCCTTTTGTTTTATAGGGTAGCTGATCACTTTTGGCTCATATCACAGTAAGTCTGCAGCATCCCAGCATCTTTTTGCAGGCCTTGAAAACAGATTATATGAATTTAGACAGATTTAGTGTAATTGGCAATTATCGGCTATTTTTGAGGATTAAAAGTAGGAGTGCGGGGATTCACTGTGTTTCTGTGTAACTTTACCAAAACTTCAGGCTCTGTTTCCTCTAGTCTCTGTTTTCTTTTTTATCTTTCCTTACCCCATTTTTTATTTTATTCTAGAATTGCATTTCTTAAATCTCTACTGAAGTTGTCAAGGCTAGTTAGAGAAAGAAGGCTGTGTGCCTGTCTCATGCAGTTTCTGTATTGCGAATATGGCTGAAGCTAATGAAGAGAGACCTGTATAATCATTGTATGGCAGCAGAACAAGGTTATATTTTGTAGCTTTGACAGCTACCTGGGAGATGTCTATCTCTGGGGGATGGGAGTTTTTAATCACAAGAGATTCTGCTTTCTTGTATTTAAGGAGAATTTTTGGGCAGAGTGGTTATAATATGGCCATCCCTGATTCAGTTGTTTGGCGTGTGCATTGGGAAACAACCCTATATATATACATGCATCTAAAATTTCAGACAGAAAGCTCCAGTCTGAGTACCATATCTGGAACAGGTCCTGATGCTATGAGATAGAGGAGAGCAAAACGGCTATCTTCTTTCTTTATCCCTCTGGCACACGGTACAAATGTTGCACTATATATGCACATAGCAATAAGGGAGTAGATTTATCAAATTTTGCTGTCAGGCAGACTCTGATGGACAAAAATAACATAAATATTCCAAAGGTACTGTGGCTTTTGCTTGCTGTCAGTGAGCATTGTAACAATACCAGCATAGAAAACACACTGCAGAGTTATGAATCCACTGAGAGCAGCCCTGAGAAGAAGGACTTGAGGGTGCTGGTTGACAAGAAGTTCAACATGACCCGGCAGTGTGTGCTTGCAGCCCAGAAGGCCAACCGTGTCCTGGGCTGCATCAAAAGTAGCATGGCCAGCAGGTTGAGGGAGGTGATTCTACTCCAGCTCTGGAGCCCTCTTGCACAGGAAAGACATGGACCTGATGGAGTGGGTCTAGAGGGGGCTCCAAAAATGATCAGGGGCATGGAACACCTCTCCTGTGAGGAAAAGCTGAGAGAGTGGGGATTGTTCAGCCTGTAGAAGACAAGGCTCTGGGGTGTCCTTAGTGCAGCCTTCGAGTACCTGAGGAGGGCCTACAAGAAGGCTGGAGACGGACTTTTAACCCAGGACATGTAGTGATAGGACAAGGGGTAATGGCTTCAAGCTGAAAGAGGGTCAATTACATTAGGTATAAGGAAGAAATTCTTCACCAAGAGGGTCATGAGGCACTGGAACAGGTTACCCAGAGAAGCTGTGGATGCCCCCTCACTGGCAGTGTTGAAGGCCGGGTTGGATGGGGCTTTGAGCAAACTGGTCTAGTGGAAGGTGTCCCTGCCCATGGCAGGGGGTTGGAACCAGGTGATCTTTAAGGTGCGTTCCAAGACAAACCATTCTATGATTGTATGAAAAGCCTACCACTGTTGTCATCATCTTCCAGTTACCCACTGCTGTTTTGAGTGTTTCTGATATGAAGTAGGCCATTTATTGTGGGGTAAACCAGAAAGTTCTTTACATAAAGCATGGTGTTTATCAACTATACATATTTTAATTTTAGGTCCTTAGAAGAACACCATGATCATCCTAACATGGTAATGGGAGATCTTCAGTCAGATGAAGAAGATATCATGAACAGTTCTGATGAAGATGATGACACTAATTCTGATTCCAGCAAAGGGGAGCCTGATCCTCAAGAAGATAAGCAGGTATCTTTTTATCTTCTGAAGCTATTCCTCACTCTTGCACTATTTTGTAAGTTGTAACCTCTTGGGATATTTTCAAATAAAAGGCAATGTAACTACGTACTTCTTTTTGTCATTCTTACTGTTTAGTGGTTTTTTTTTTCCAAAATTTTAATTTAATATGCGTATATTAGCCTGATATTAAGAGGTCAAGGCTAGATATATTCCATTAGAAAGTGTGTGTTGCCTGGCGTATTTGTTCTTAGTGTTTCACTGAGTTGTGGAGCTGCAGACCTGCCTGCCATACCCCTCTAACAGAGCTACATACACAGATGTATGTTTAGAGATCTTCAGTTTTGAGACTTGTAAATACCTTTAGTGAGGCTGTGTATGCTTCACAGATCCTAGAGTGCATGATACTTCTTGTGCACTGAATGTTTAAAATCAGCCTTTGATATTTAAGCCTTGTTGAAGACCAAGGAAAGGGGCCAGATGAAGGTTCCAAGGTCTGAGAAGATCCTTCTGCAAAATATCTTGGAAGCTGTAGTTCTGCCTGGATGGTCCTGTTTTGGGGGCCTTGGCCATGAAGCAAAGGCTGTGTTCCAGTAACTGTTTCTGGGCAGAGGGTTTTCTTTCATACTAACCTGCCAAATCACTGCTTGGCACGCAGGGAACAGATGACTGAACCATTTTTTAACTCTTCCTTTTCAATAGCATGAAACACAAAGGGCTTAACCTGCCTTTCAGCATTTAAGTTCCTTAATTCACTTCTTTGGTGCTGAGGAGAAACTGCTGGTGTGCATGAGACGCCTGTCACTGTAGGGTTGCAGAGCCACCTCTGTGGCCCTTGGAGGGAGCATAAGCCACACTTGACTGCTGGGGCTGAGGTCTGACCTTCTGCCAGCTTGGAATGATTTCCCCTGTTTTAATCTTATTTGTTCTTCAAATCAGGAGCAGGAAGACAGCGCTAACTAGTCAGAGTGAAATGAAGTTCTGGGACTCCTGTCTCTCTCTTTGGGGATACCCACTTTCTTACTTCTCAGTCCTGGACACCCTGACACCAGCCTGCCCATAACCAGTGCCTCCCCTCAGCACCAGTCCTGGCAGCTCTGTTTCCTTTGATAGTCGTTATATTTGCTTCCTTTCCTTAAAAATTAATAAAAAAAGGGCAATAAGACTTTTTAGTGCTGAAAGAGAAGACTTGATGATGATGTGTCACACCTGAAGGTCATTTAACCAAATCTTCTGAGAGGAATAAACTGGGGGAGGGAAAGGGAGTCATGGGAAGAGCTTGTTCCCGTGAAACTAAGCAGGACTGTACCTGTATTGAAGCTAACTTACCTTGTGTGCCTCCAGAAATGCCCTCAGCCTTTCATGATGGAGTTTTACAGGAAAGCGTCCCCATTATGAGGCTTCTCAGGCAGATTCCACAGAGTGAGTCAGTGCTTGCTGTGAAGCATCTGCTCATGGGCTTGCTTCAGCCGCCTGTGGCACGTGCGGCAGGCAGCTGGGGATTTACAACGAACTTCCTAACAGGGAGAGCAGCTGCAGAGCAGAATGAACCAGTCTCTGCATTGGTCATCAGCTGGGCTTGTTTTTATTTTCCCTTACCATAAGCATCTGGCTATTTTGATGCTTTTCATCTGTTTGAGGAGTTACAAGGTTCCTTCCCAATGCCATGCCTGAGAGCTCAATTTGTGTCCCTTCGGTTCTCTCATTAGAGACTCTCTTTGGCCCAGAGGATCCTTGGCTGAGCAAATGCAAAGTGGCCTTGTCAGTGCCAGCTGGTATGTGAAAAGTCTTTCAAACGGGGTTGAAAACAGACTGTGCTATTGCATTTTGTAATTGTTTAGCGGTCACATCTTGTTCTCAAAATACTAATTTTCACCTCATTTGCAACTGTCACATCTACAGCGATGGCAGATATCTTGCTCTGCATAATTGAGTTACTTGTGAATTCACTCTTGTAGGGAGCATGTCAGCTGTGCTTTCTAAACAGGCATGGAGGCCTGAGGATGGGTGTTACAGTCTTGCCTGAATCTGATTGACCCTCACTGGGTAGATCTAAGTGTTTTTTGGAAATATGTCTAATTTTAGAAGCAAAAACCCTGCTCTGTGTGAAGGTGTCTATGTAGTATAGAAAATAAATTATGTATTCTGCATATATGTGATGCAACACCAAATTATTAAATTCAGAAATTAACTTCAGTTTAGTAATCTGGCAATTTAATTCAAGTGACAAATTAATTTAGACTTTTATTTTGAATATAACTATATCATTAAAACCAGCCTATGAATATCATCGGTTCCATGGTTTCATTTCCAGCACTTGAGACTTGTTTATAGGTTCAAAGAACCAAAACTCCAGACAAATCTTGCATCATTAGTGCTTAAGAACCAAATGTTCATATATGCAATGCCACCAATATCTGCTTTTCTAGATAAGCTGTTCAGTGCCTGTATTATACTACCATACTCAATAACAACCTCGCCAGGACTTCATCGCATGTGTGTTGTCCATCCTGTGATGTTTTAGTGCTCCTCATCCAGGCTCTTTCTTTGCAGCCCATTGAAATGAAAGCCTGAATATCTGATAGATGTGGTGACAGCTGGCAGCAGAGGAGCATATGGCAAACCATGAGAGCTGTTATGGAGAAAGGTGTTTTATCTGAGGGAAATTGTACATGGGAGTTCCACTGTAGAAAACGCATTTGCATCCTGACACCTACCCCCTTTTGCTTTGTTATACCTGTCCTTTCTATCTGGTGTTGAACGGTACCCTTGATTTTTTTGGAAGGCAAACGTGTGTGCATAAAAACCAACATCATCTCCACAGTGTTTCAGGTAGATGACAAGGCTCACACTTATACAAATTTGCAGTATGTATTCCAGCAGTTCCTTTAGTAGATTGTCAGAAGGTCACTTTTCTCCTCAGTGTGATCTTTTTTTTTCTTTTTCTCCTTTCATATCCTTTTTCAGTAAAGAAAATGTATATTTCTTTTAAGATGTTCCTGAAACCCATTTGAGTTTACTGCAAATTTTATTGTTGCTGTTTAATCAGAAAAAAAAAATAGAAATATTATTTTTACCGCTTTTGCTAAGCAATAATTGTAATTTGCTAGGGCTTCATTCATTGTGGGCTTCAGTGCTTCATCATTTTCTCACAGATCCTGAAAAGCCAGAAGATTTCAAAGCCAAGAGATTTCAAAGCAGTATACAACATTTTTATTAGAAATAACTATTGAGTAATTACATTGGCTACTAGCCGGAAATGATCTTTACAACAGTTTTAGCAGGTGCATAGTATAACATATAATTTTATTTGCAGAGTAAGGCAGCTGGAAAGAAAACAAAGGTTTACCATATTGCCAAGGAGATCATGAGCTCAGAGAAAGTGTAAGTGTTAATGCTAAACTTAACAGCTACTCAATTTATTGTAACTGGGCAATTAAAATGTAACTATTTTCTTTTTCTTGCTTTTCTGGTAGGTTTGTGGATGTGCTAAAGCTTTTACACATTGTAAGTACCCCAAAAAAAGAAGTTTCCTCTTCTATTTGTTTAATCTGTTGAAGTTCTATTTTTAGGCTTAATTGTAGTAAATGTGGTTTTTTTCTGCTGTGTCTACATATTCAAAATATAAAAATTAATCTAATTAAGCGTAACTTTAAAGTTGAAATATTTTGGTGGTTTCTTCTGCATCTCCTTAATTGACGTATGCAGCCTTCTAGCTGAGTTGGGGGTATTGCTTGAATATTTAATATGGAATACTGAAAATGGAATATATATCCATTTATGTTAATGAGCATCATATTTATAAGCCAGCTTGTACCATAGCAACTGAAATAAAATCTTTGGTTAGAATAACTTTTAAAAGTTGCAGGGAGGCAGGAACAATTTACCTTTGTAAATGGTACATAAAAATACACATTCTTTAGGTAATCTAACTAATTAGCTCTAATGGTACATCCATCACCATGGCAGTGTATTTTTTTTGGCTGCAGTTCTTTGACAGATGCTTTCTGATAACAGCTGTGATCGTAGTACGTGCGGTGTTGTCCACAGTAAGGGTTAAGTATTTAATCCATGCTTAAGCAGACCAGTCATCTGTTAGACATGCAGTGTTGAAGGTGATAATGGTAAATTAATGAAGAATTTAGCTTTCTCTAGCTCCATTTTATGTGTTTTCTGTTGACTTCTAAGTGATATGTGTTTGTACCATTTTGTCACTCTATTAAAGTGCAAGCATAGTGATTTTTTTCCTTCGGCAATGGTTATATTGCAAACAGATGCGTTGGTCTACCTCGGTCTCTTGAGAAGCATTTTCTGTAAAACTGGGAACAAAGGCTCTTATAGATGGCTGTATGCAGTCCTGTAATATGGAGATCTTTCAGGAAACAAAAAACTTACCACACCATTTGCTGATTCGTCTTTTGCCTTCCATTTTAGTAACTGATTTCTTATTCTGTTCCAGCTTGGGTTTTAAAAGCTGGGTCAGGCAGTTGCAGCCAATGTGTAATTTATATTCATCGTGGTTTCTGGTAGAGAACTCAAGCCTGACTACTGGTTAGAGAGTTGTCCTAATGAGCTTAGACAATTTTTAAGCTGTATGATTTTTAATTATCATATTTTTCAGGCATATAACGTAAAGGTGTTTTCGCTTTTCAGTGTACCAGTTCTTCAGGTAACATGTGCAGTACTGGAAGGAAAGGCCATTGGTGAGGAGGGTGGAGGCAAGCGAAGGAACAATGTGGGAGAGGGAAAATAGTAGGGAGTTCAGGAAGTTTCTGGAATAAACTTAAGGTTGTCCACGCAGTGTAAATGTGCAATGCGGTAGGATGCTTTTTGCTTTGTTTTCATGGATAACTCGCAGCTCTGTTCATGACAGTATGCTAGTTTCTAGCTGCCAAATGCAAACCATTAGAAATGTTTTTGTTGGCTAGCAAGAACAATCAACATGTATTCATCCTGGTCTAACAGAGAGGGTGCTAGGCTAGGAGTCGAGGGAATACTTTGTCCTCAGCTTGTGCAATTGGCCTCCAGTGGGAACCTTGGTGAGTGTCCTTGTCAGAGTGGGCACCAGTTTCGAGGCTCTTACTGTGTGTGTGTTCTTCATTAAATAAAACTTGCCGTATATGATAAAGGTTGCAGAAACACATTTATTTATTTCCACAGATTGGTATGCCTGAGTATTTGCATATATTTGTCACATACATCATTAAATCTGTTTATTTAATGGTATATTTCTTATGGATGATATTTAAATGTTGATAAATCTGTCCTTTTGCTTTCATGTGCACTGAACAACTTTGGCTTACTAGTTTCAGTGTCTGGGTTACTAACTGCCAGTGAAGCAACCTCTGACAGATTTCTGGAATGAAAACTTCTCCCCAGGCTGGGCTGTTTTACCCATAGTAATGATTTGGCTGGTCAGGGAAGGGTCCATTACACCTTCTGAACCTTCTGTTAGTGGTTTTCCAAATAGTAAATATTGAAATTTAGTGACTAATTCGCTCAGTGATGATCTGAAATTTATAGTATTCTCCTCAGTCTGTCGTACCAATGCAGCTCATGGCTCTTAATACAGCCAAGGAACAGGACTGTTGATGTAAGAAAAAGGTTTTTAAGTTGCTACTGCTTAGAGTATTTGAAGTGGAGTCTAAAGCAGTTGAGAAGGTGGTAACGTGACTGCAAACTGGTTACAAGTACCACTGTTTTGGTTTGGGTTTTTTTTTAGCATTTTTTTCCTTTGTATTGACAAAGTCAACTTAGGTGGAGCAACTCTTCCAAGACACCAGGGTGCCGGCCTGTTTGGACACTGTTGCACTGTACACCTGACTGCTGCTGTCCAAAAGTTCTCTAGAAAATTACAGACACTTGGGTACACTTCTGTAGTACCAAATAAGCTGATCATAACAGAGATAAGGGACTTAACTGGCTTTGCACACTGATGCTCTCTCAAACATACTCAGTGAATGGGGTTGCTTGAGGGAGGAATCAAACATTGTATGTAGTGTTGAATTCTCTATATTTCTGTTAACTATTGTAATGCTTTTTTAGAGGACAAGATTCCAGTGAAATGCTGTTAGAAACTCCTGAAAGCAAAGAGGCTTGATTTAAACCAGCTCATCTGTATGTGTCTTTATGAGATGGTTCATGTAGGGCTTCCGTGCAGGAAAAAAAGGAACCATAAACTGGATGTAAAACATAAGAGATGTAAGAGAAACAAGCTTGTCACCATTGTCTGAGCTGCTCTCAAAAAGCACCTGGTGTTGCTGGAAAAGGAGTAAGGCAGGATTAGTGCCATTTGTACTTCTTTGTTGTAGGTTTCATTGGAAATGGTTTGCTTTGCGTAAGTGAGAGAATCTCCTCAGCAGCACCGTGTTGCTGTAAGGGCAAGCTGCCTGGCTAATTTGCTGTCATTTCTCTTGTCCTTTTTTGTTCCTAATTTTGTTCTTTTGCAAAAACCAGTCTCAGGTGAATATGTTGATAAATTTTTAGTCTATGAGGTGCTTTAGAATTGCCGATTGAGGCATTTCGCAATGAATTGCAGCTGTAGTCATCTTATTAAGAAGGCTAATGAAATAGTTTTGATTTGGAAGGAAACATTCTTCTACTACCCAGCCTATTCCTTGAATATGCCGCAGTCAAATCATTGATTATTGTAAAAAATTAACTATCTCATATTGTTAAAGACTTATAAATGACTTTACTACCTGAGAAAAAAGGTGCGGTACTACTTGGCAGCTTTCCAGAAGCAATCTCATATGTTTGAAAAATGTCACGGTCCACACTTACTCATCGTCTTCATAAACTGTCGTTGCTGTAGTTTAACGTAACAGTTTATGGCTAACAAGAATAAGTCTATATTCTAGTTAAGACTGCCTATTTATATTTTAAATAATATATTTGTGAAGTCTTCTGTAGCTGTATTTCTAGCAGTTGTGTTTACAGTTTGTCACGTATAGCAGCCTGGTTCTTCCCCAAAGCACAAAATTTCCTCCCCGTCCCTCCTCCCCCCCATATGATGTGTGTGTTCCTTGAAAAACATTCAAGTGTAAACATATTTTTTTCCTTAAATTAAGCTGATATTTGAGATATCTGCAGGTGTATTTAGCTGGGAGTTGTAGCTCAGCGGAAGGGATTATGGCTTATTTTTGCTTTGATGATGGTATGTTCTGGGAGAACAGGTCCAAGATGAATATTGGTTGAAGACTTAGGAGTGACATGTGACCACATTTAGATCATGTAGTTCTTTCTCTTCCCGTTAAATTTACAAGAAGTTTTAATTTCACCCATTTGCGGTTATCTTCATTCAGCTGTTAAGATACATGGAGGTGCACTTAACCTGGTCAGCAGCTGAGTGAGGGTTTTGTCTGGTCAGTACCTAGTTTGGTTTACAGCTCAACTTGTTCCTTTGCTCCCTTGACTGACGCGGGCAGGTCGCTTCGCTGCACACTGGCAATCCTCCGGTGGAAAGAACGGAGAGGGATTGTGAGTCAGGGCCTTTGCAGAGGGGAATTGCGTGGGCTGGTGGCCGATGATTCAGAACAGGGTCAGAATTATTTCAGATATCACAGCCCTTTGCTTATTTAAGGAAGCTGCATTGAAGGAAGGGTGGGAGGAAACAAAAGCAGCGATGGTGGTATCCTCCTCAAATATTGTTTAAAAACTGCACAGTTCTAGGGGAAGTGTGTATTAATAGGAGAAATAAAATTCCCTAAACATTTTCAAGTCGTGAGTGCTTTATCAGTCAGTAATTCAGCAACCATATGTACTCAGAAGCCTTTAAAACTGCCTAAACTAGATGTTCATATGGACAAGTACCCAGTGGGATGCTGTCTTAGTCTAGAATAAACTGTTTCTGGTTTGGAAAGTGCTTTTCAGGGATGGTGATGAGTGCTGTTCTCTTAAAGTAGCTGTGTGGAGACAGTTGCCTTTGCCTAAGCAGTAAAAAGTGCTATCAGAAGATTGTTGTTGGACCAGAATATAATGTAGAACTAGAAACTGTAAATCAGCATTTCAGAAAGTCTACAATAGCCTCCCCCCTTCTGAATGGAAAAATTATCCTGGTAAGAAGCTGGGATGATTCAGTACAAGCAGCATAATCTTTTTGTTCTGCTGTGAAGCATATGAAACTTTTTTCTAGAGTTGCAAAAGGTATTTTTTTGTGAAATAAGCACTTTCATTCCAAAGCATGGCAAGGTTTTTTTAAATGAGTGATATTTGAAAGGCTCATTTTTAATTAGAAAATCTCTCTCTTTAAAATTCACTGTAATGGATTGCTTCAAACAGCATAATGTCTAGGACAGCTCAGGTGACTGCCTTTGAACAGACTAATGAAAGCAGCGCTTTTCAGCAGCGTTACATAGTACTATATGCTCAATGTGGTTGTAATATGAATCACTTCTTGCATGTATATATAGATATCAGTCCAATGTATATTTTATCTGCAACAATGACTCTTTAGCAGTGAATGAATTTAGTTTTAGAAGGAATTAGGTTCTGGTGAATTAAAGGACTATTAATGCAATACCTCATTTCTAAGTCATTCACCTACTTTTACAAAAAGTTCTCCTTATCTGAATACCTTCCACCCTTTGGAGTGAAATTTCAGGGTTTACTGTTATAAGTTAACATATTTTACATTGGATAATTAAAACAGACCTATTCTTGATTGTCCTTTCGGATAAGAAATTACTTTCTCAGAAACCTTCAAGTACCTTCAAGTGTAAACACTGTTAACTCCAACCTTGTTACATTTGTTTCACTTTTCCTAGCCCCACTCCTCAGGCATGTGCTCTCTGCCTTCAACTCTTAAGTTTATCTCAAGATGAACTTGGTATGACAGTTACTTCACACCCACTGCCAGGTTAAAAATAAATCTTAGTATGATTACAGTGACAAATGCATTGTACTGCTTCTGTAACGAAGACTTGGTAATTCAGAAAAACAATAAAAAGAAAAAAAGTGTTGAAGTTTAGGTCTTTTGTTGTTTAGCAGGCTGGTTTGCATCATTTGAAAGCTTCGTGTTGTCTTTCTTCCCTGCGTTTCCTCTCTGCAGGGCTTCCTCCATTTACTCAGTTGTGGAGGGGGACGGAGGGGGTGATGAAACAAAGTTTTGGTTGGCTGTTTTAATGATAGGGTCTTTCACGGCGTGATCCAAAGCCTGATGAAGCTGATGGACTTTGGATCAAGCTAGTTGAAAAACCAAATCTGTATTTGGAAAACATCCTGCAGACTGACTCTTTGAATGCTGTATCTAGAAGTTAAATAAATGCTCTTAACTACAAATGACATTCCTGTCTTATCTACTGGTGCTTAAACCTGGCTCCCTGCTCTCCTTTTATTGTTTGGTCAGGGAAAAGCCTGCGTTGTTGATTACACGACAGACAAAACTGCTTTTCTTTTCATCCTGCAAATAGCCTTCTAACAGTCAGACAAAATGCTTGTTTCATCCCATAGCAAAGTACGTACAGTATATTGTGTGTGCATGTGATCTGGGGGGAGAGAAAGAATATTATCATAATATGATGATGCGTTTTGCATGAAGCTCTCCAGAATGCCTCATCTGAGCTTTTGCCATTGTAATTTCATGTATCATTTCAGGGTTAAGCAATGCCCTAAGGTCAGGAAAACCCATAAGATGCAGCTGGTAGTTAACCTATGTGTCACTAGTCTGCACAGAGGATGTAAAACAGAACATTTCCATATGAATAAGGCCATCTGTTTTTTAACTCCGTTGCATTTAGTTCGCAGCCTTCCCCCATCACTGCCATGGCCCTGTATCTCCTTTCAGTTTCTTGTCATAACTCTGCCCAGTCACAGCCTTGGTGACCCAGAGGGTCACGGAGCAAGAAAGCGTGTCTGGAGCTCGCGCTGCCCAGACCTGATGTAATGAGGAGAGGGGGCAGGGGAAAGTTGAGACTGAAGTTTGAGAGACCGTAAACAGTGCCAGATGCTGGACTGACGACATAGCTAGTAAGACCTGTAGTAGTAGTAGTAGACCCGGGGAGGTGGAAACAGGGGGCTTCATTTTTTTGTTTGTTTGGGTGAGGGGTTTTTTTTGTTTTCAAGGTGAGGACTCTACAGATTTTCAAAGGCAGGTATGGACCTCATGCACATTTAAAATATAACTCACCATTGTACTGTGGAACGTGTTGTTTGGTCACCTTTTTTAGGCCACCTATAGATTGTGCACGTGTCATCAGGTTTCAGCAGACCACAAACTCAGAAAGGGCTATTATGGATTGTCTTTTTTTCCAGTGTTGCCCAAATTCAAGTGAGAAACGGTAGTACAGCACACCACTTAATTTGAATTTTCTTTCTTGTCAGTGTAGACAGTATTATTTTTCAAGTGAAATGTTAAGTTGCTAACCTTTTTTGAAAATTTTGTTTGCATGTGATCAGGAAAATACCTGGTCTAATGGATGTTGAGTTTCAATATGGATACAATCCTAGCCATACTGACTTGTGCAGGGCCAAATTTTTAATTCTAAACAGTTTAATGAGGACCAGTAAGCCTCATCTCTGGCCTGCTGGGATCTGGTTATAGCATAAAAATGCTATCAGAAGGTCCTTCAAGTGTAAGTGGGTGTTCCTCCTCTCTGTAAATATATTGAAGGTACCAATGTTGTTTTCGTTCGTCACTAACATTTGAAATCTCATGGTTCCCATACATTGTTACAATGTCTTTTTACTAGATGTTAATTTTCCTGTATGTAGAAGAGCTGCTGCATGTAGTAATTTTTTGTGACCCCTCATTTTTGTCCAAGAGGCATATCTTCCAAAAGGGCGTTTGCAGAGCACTTATGAAAACTAATATGCTTTTAAAAGAAGATGTTATGATTGTATTAGCTGATAAAATGTTTTTGCTTTTTGACCCAAATGTTAGCAAGAAGATACTCAAAGCTGCCAGTAACTTTGCAGAAACAAACTTTTTTCCCTCTGTAGTTTCCTCATATGTAGTACTAGCACATTTCTTAAGGGTGTGTTATAAAAATAATGAACAGCTTCTGTAGTATGCATACAGGAGCAAGAAAATAAAGCTCCGGCTTCAAACCAAAGGGATTAAGTCAGTCCCAGGGGAGTAAGTTGAAGCTGCAGAGAAACATAACCCAGATGGTACCCACCTTGCCTTTGGTAATAGGGAGCAGTGCCTGGAATGTCTGGAGAGGGGACGCCGTTGTCTGCGTTGGTGCTTTGAAGGCTGTTCGCTCATGGGAAGGGGGCTTTCTGTCCTCTTTGTACTCCGGCAGGATTTCCGGGACGCTGTGTCGCATGCCTCTAGGCAGCTCGGAAAGCCAGTGATTGAGGACAGAATCCTGAATCAGATCCTGTACTACCTACCTCAGCTGTACGAACTCAATCGAGACCTCCTGAGGGAACTGGAAGAGCGATTATCTCACTGGTGACTATCAATAAAGGGATACCACTGCTTTGATGTTGGTGAAATTTGTCTGTGGGGCTTATGTGGCTCATATGTGACCACAGTTCGACTCTTGTTTGTGTTTCACATGCCTTCTTAAATGACTGAATTGACTTAAAAGTACAGGACATAATTTTCCATTCAGATGTACTTTTTGCCGTGTAGATGTATCCAAAAAGGTCCAGAAGGCATGTCAATACATGTTTTTAGTTGTCACACTTTTTTATTTTTAATTTCTTTTTAATTTCCTCTGGTCCCTGCATGGGCATGATAAGTGGGCTGATTTCATTAGAGGAAAAGGAGGCTGTGCTGAGGACCGGTGAGATCTACTCACCAGACACAGTACTGATTGCCAGCCACTATCCCATTGAAGTCCATTCTCGGTTACAGTGGTGGGCAGATCTAAATTAGCTACATAAAGCCACTGACAATGGCCCTGAAATGGGTAAAGACTGTAATCCCATGCTTGCTATTAAGGGATGGAGACTGCATCTTGAAGTTTGAAGACTTGTCTCCTCAGAAATCCAGCTTCTACTAAAGCCTTCAAAAGGTTCAAGACCATTTTAAACAGACTTTGTATTAAGTGGCTGTCATCTAATACTCAGCTAGTGTGTTGAGGTGTTCCTGGTAAGATTTTTCAGAGTAGCTACTGAGATGGATGCCTGTCTGCTGAACTGTAAGCTTTTTGTTCAGAACATAAACTGGCACATCTTACTGTGAAAAAGAGTGATGTTTTCCTGTAGGGTTAAGATGTGCACTCTTTTTAGCTCTTTCTAATTGCTCTGTTTTTTGTTTCTAGGCTCGAGCATCAGAGAATTGCTGACATATTTGTTAAAAAGGGTCCCTACTTAAAGATGTATTCAACTTACATCAAAGAATTTGATAAAAATGTTGCACTACTAGATGAACAGTGTAAGAAGAATGCAGGTTTTGCTTCAGTCGTCAAAGACTTTGAGGTACTGTAGTCTTTTGTAAGATACATCCTATTTTGTGGCTTTTCAGCAGTTGTGATCTTCCATAAAGCTGTAGAGACTATCCTCCAATTTGGTGGTTTTTGTTTTTTGTTTTTTCCTGCAGTATTGACTCAGTAGGGTGGAAGGGGAAAGAAGTAGATTCAGATTTTGTGAAGTAACTACTGATTTTGACTACCACTGTGAGATACGATAAAGGGTCTTGATTTTCAGAAAATGCAGAACTTGCTACAAATTGTACCAAAGACACGTTAACAAAATCTCTAGATGCTTTTTTTTTAAGTTTTGACTCCTGATCGTACTGTGCATCGATTAACTCTCCTATTTTAACCAGGTTTATTTCTCTACCACATGATAGGGAAGTAGCTTACTCATGGGAATGGTGTTTCATTTCAGTTGGAAACAGAAAAAAGTGAATTTTCTTGTCTGAGATAGAAGTTTCAAACCAGCACATGCAGCAATCAGATGAAAGCTGATGCGTGTCGCAAAGAGCATTGCTGGATTTTTACATAACTCCCTTAAAACAAATCAGAGAGGAGGTGCAAGCTTCTTAAGGACAGAAGTCACACAAACTGAATTTACCTCCTGTAACACAGGCTTCCCCTTGGGTAATCCCTGCTCTTCTTGCTTACGAGTGGTTAGAAAAGCTACTTACAGGGCTCTGAGCAACCTGATCTAATTGAAGATGTCCCTGCTCATTGCAGGGGTGTTGGACTAGATGACCTTCAAAGGTCCCTGCCAACTTGAGGTAGAGTCAGCAAAGACAGGAAGAAGATAAGAGGCCTCTTTAAGGACTTGGTGTTTCAGATGCACATTATTTTGATTGCAAACTCAAGATAATTAACATTTTTGAGGCATGGATCTTTTAATTCTGTGTTGTCTTTAGAGGTATGGATTAATTGAAACTCAAGTGGATGCTGCTGCCTTCTCTGCCTTTCCGCCTAATGGACACTGACACCGATGACAAAGGAGCATGTTACCCTTGCCACCAGTGTTTTTTCCTTTATTTCTAGGAAGCTTCACCTCTCTCCCTTATAAGCAAAAGCACCTGTTTTGAATCCGCAGAGAGCATGAGTGCTTATGAATGTCTTTTAACTCATTATTGGTTTTGCACTCAGTCTACCGCGCACGGAAGTACTTGCTCTGTAGTGCAGCATTTAACACTGTGGTAGTCGCAGCTTTTAAAGATAAAGCTTATCCGAAGTAATCGGTAGTTGTTTGTAGGTATGATTTCTTTCGCTGGAACCCTTCACTACCACAGAATCGTTATGTATTTTGGGTGTTTCTTTCAGATGAGCCCCCGCTGTGCTAGTCTGGCCCTCAAGCACTATCTGCTCAAGCCAGTTCAGAGGATTCCCCAATACAGGCTCCTGTTGACAGGTACAGTCAAGCTTTTTTATACAAGCCTAAGAAGCCAGTCTTCGCATGTACCAGTAAACTTGTTTTCATGTGGTTCTATCTATCTGTAAAGCGTGTTTATCTGACTTCAAATATGTGACGCTTTTTTAAAAACATGGCATGGGTTTAGAGGATTTCTTTGTTCATACTGGTTGCAATAAGATACACAAGCAAGCTGCCAGTATTCCCAGTGCTGTGTTGTGTTCTCTGATGGTACATTCAGCAGTGCTTGGAAAACTCGCAGCCTGTGGTGGTTTTTGTTTTTTTCTGTGGCAATATAAGCTGGTAATTTCCTTAGAGAGTTGGAATGTTCCTGTTTTGCTTTGGGTTTTGGGGTGTTTGTTTTGCTTTGCTTTTTTGTGAAGGAAAAAGGTAGTGTGGAAAACTGGAACTAGGAGAAGGAAGCGAAAGATGTCTGTGCAACTATGAACTTCTGCAAGTAGCTTCTCCATTTCTCCCTTACCCAGGTGTTTGTATGTAAAATCCATTCTCTTCTAAAGGCAAAACACATGTTTTTAGCGTATGTTACCAGTAAGTACTTCAGACTTGTGACAGGTGCATTGTAGGCTGAAGAGCTGGCTTGGGTCAGGAAATTTGGGCTCTATACCCTGCGCTGGCACTGGCATGTTTGGGTGACCTTGAGCAAGACATCTCCATGATGCAGTGCTTTCTTTTCTGTAAAAGGAGGGCAATGATAGAGGCTTCCTTTGTGAATTATTTTGAGATCTGTTTGTTGTAAGAGGGGATGGCTCCTGTAAGGATTTGGAAATACTTAAGGCATTGTTTTTGAAAGCCATTGCTTCTTGATGAGCAATTTAAAAATAGCCTCTGTTTATGTAGTAACTGCAAAATAAAATGCTCTGTGACCTTTTTTTTTGGCTCTGTAGCAGCTTGTTGGCATTTCCCCAGCAAGTACTTAGACTAGTGATGCTGTGGGAGGTACAAACTGAAGTGTTATACAGCAGTTCCCGAGTTATTAACGTTGACTGTTTTCATTTTAATCATCTCATTAAAGTCACAGGTGTTGAAAAAAGGGTGAATAGCCCTTATTAAACTACTTTGTAGAGGAATATCTTAGTGACTCTTAATTGGTGAAATCAAACCATAAAACAGCATTTGGGGAATTCCGTTATTTTTAAAGGATACTGACTTGGGCCATAGTAGAGCCTTGTTATGCACTCCAAAATCAGTGGAGCTTTGGATAAGTTCAAAGGTTTTAACTGAAACAGTTGAACAGCATCAGGATGGAATAAATGCCTTTGTCAATATACATGGCAAAGTGAGAGATGCCAAGGGCAAATGGCACTGAAACAGAACTCAGATGTTGAAGGGAAATTCTTTGTGACCATTAACTGTCATTGTGGCTGGGGCTGGCTCTTTTAGACCTGAAAAAACCTCATTTTGTGGTGATGGAGGTTGCTGTGGATGTCCCTAGTCTGCAGACCTTACTGTGGCTGCCCAGCTTTGAATACACCTCCAAATGCAAATGCTGTTGACAGGAACGGGATTGCAGTGCTGGCTGCTGATTTAGAAAAGTGATTTTCTCTTGTTCTATGGGAGCCATAAAAGAGGTTAGACTAAGAATTTAATTATGCTGGGGCTGAGGGGTTGTTAGTTTGGCGTGTTTCATATTCGATCTGTTCAATCTGTCATGCATTTCTGTTTTCCTTGAGATTCTCACTCTTCCATATCTCTCTGGATGACCTGTCTGCTGTGTTACCTTCTGCTCTGTGTAATACTGAGTAACTCCTGTATACATTCGTGCTGCAAAACCTTTGGAGGACACACAAAATATTTGGATGTCTTGTTGCAGGGGGTGAGATGCAGTGATGCAGCAGCCGCCCAAGCCAAAGCCTGGGGGGATCTGTGGGCGAGGGAGGAGGGGGCTGCGGGTAAGAGCAGGGGAGCGAAAATAATCCAGGAAACCTAGGCCTGAGTCAGCAGGGTTTTCTTCCTATTTAGATGTTCTATGTCAGTGGGACAGCTTTGTACTGGTAACCTGCTGCTACACGGTCACATCACAAGATTGTTGCTGTGCTTTGAAGTGGAGCTACTTTTCTGCTAACAAAAGCGGGAGCAGGTGGACTCGTAAATCAGCCAAGGAGAGGCGCAGCTCAGCTGCATTTCCGTTTAATTATACAGCTTCTCCAGTCCCGCGAGTGAACTTCCACTTCTCCACATGCTGGCCCCGAGGTCTACACAGCAAATATTAGATGGGTTTTTGGGGATGTTAATTAGAGGCTTCTGATTTCCGATAGAAAGAAATGAAGGAGAGGTGATTCTGTCCTCCCGAAACCCTCTGATTCCAGTGGATGACTTGAGACTGTGCAATATAAACAGGCTCTTCACGGTCATTAGATAAGCCCCTCTCCTCTTTTTCTCAACGTAAGGTTTACAGATAGAGAGTCTTTTATTTTCTGTAACTGGGGTACAGTGGGTGGAGGTGGAGGGGGATGAAAACGAAGCCTTTGAGCGCACTGCTCCTTTGCAGGTTGGAAATAGAGTTGTCAGACTTGAGGCCGATTTTGTGTTGAGGAACAATTGCTTTGAGTTTAATTTAATTAAATTAGACAACCTGAGATAAAAAGTAGTTAATGAACCAGAAGAGAATTTTTAGCAGGAGAAGAGATAGTTGCTGCCCCCCCCCCCCAGCAGAAGAAGGGGGAGAGAATTGCTGGCTGCTGTCAGGTGGAAGCAGGGCATGAGGAAATTTTGTTCCTCATAGAAACGGTGCTTTTGTGTTGATTTTTGTTGTGTTTTGGAGTATTTAGCAGAGTTACAAGTTGAATTAATTTCTAAGTCTGCCTTTCTAAAGGTATGCTTAAGGTCTTTCTAGTCCCAACAACTAAAGTACATTTCAGAGGGGAAGAATTTTGGCAAAAACAGCAGATACCATTCCACCTTAATATTTGACTTCTGTGTTTATTTTATCTAGGAATATTTTTGCTAAATTTTTACTGTAATGTTATTCATGTCTGTGAAGTCCTCTTGTCTATATAATTTAAGCCAGTACTTCCAGAATGTTGTTGCAAGCACAGTATTTCCAGTGTGTATTCACAGAAGAGGCTAAAAATATCTGTCCTGATGGTTCTCTGAAGCTGAGTTTTAGCCATGAACTGAGGTCCGCTTACCAGATACACATAGAGTGTTAAGATTAAAATTATGTAAGTATTTATCACTTTCAGGATTTTACAGTTGCAACTTTTATTGGCTGCTTCAGTCTTGTGGTGCAAAAGCTGCCTGCCTTTTTAAATACAGAATTTTAAATGGATGCAGTTGTGTTAAAATCTGTAATTCTCCCTCTTCTATTCACTGATGATATGATTTAAAATGCTAGAGTATACCCATCCAAGATATGTTTTTGTATGATGTAAAGTGTTGTTTTGGGGATCATGTCATAAAGCATGAATATACCAAAAACCAATTTTTTTCCCATGTTGGGTCTCTGGATTTAAGTTTCCAGTGCCATTACTTTGGATATTAAATTGAATCTCTCCATGTACTAATGACAGTTTTTTAAGAGTGCCAGCAGTACATTTACAGATGAGCAAATTATACCGGTTTCACCTCTGCTTCCCAGCCGGAGGAGGTGAGCGTGGTCGGCAGCGCTGAGGAGCTGGTGTTTCTGTATAAGCTGTAAGGAGTTATTCAGTACTGAGAGGTTCCCACTGAAGTCCTTTGTGCTGGCCCCGAAGAAGATCAAGTTGCAATTGCAGAGCTTTAATTTCTGTGCTTTATGGTGGAGTCCCAAGACTGCTCTGCCTGGGCAGTGTGGTACAGCTCCGACTTGAGAGAAAACAGTGTGAAGTCTTCTCAGTTCCTTTCAAAATATCTCCTACTGATTTTTTTCTTCACTCTCACACCAGTTTCTTATCAGCGCAACCCAAGGTGAAGCAAGATGAACTTTGTTTTTAACGGAATAGGCGTCCACCTAAATATTGCACTGGAATGTCTGGTAGCTACTACAGCACAAGATCTTGAGGGACGTGAAGGATGTGGTATTTATGGAGTGTAGCTGGAGAGGCTTTGGTGCCATGTCAGACTTGTCTTAAAAGATCGCACATTGGCCAGCACCTGCTAACGATCAGACAAAACTCTGAAGAAAGCAGAAAGCTGTGGGTGTTCCCGTGGCCCAGCCAGGCAGACTTCCCCGTGCTCCCTCCCCGCTTCCCGGCAGGAGACCCCAGCCGGTTCCTCTTCCTTCACCCCAACCTGCTCTTCATGCTTCCCTCTTGGATCCTCCCTTAAGTCTTTGCCAAAAAATAAAATTTCAGTGCCAAATATTTCTCTTCTTGTAGTTCTGTTTTTCTCAAAGTTTTCATTAACTGCAACAAGATTTCTCACTCTTTGTAGCATTTCTACTGCAGAAACATGTTTCATAATTCTCTTCTCTTTTTTTTTTTCAATAAGGAAAAGATTACAATACACTGAGCAGTCTCTGAGGGGCAAGCATGAAGCAAGACATGTTATGAAGGCAGGAATAATTGGCTCCTGATCCTTCTTCAGTAAAAGGATTAATTTGGGTAGGGCAAGCATATGGGAGTTGAATTATTTCACTCCTACGTGAAACTTGTACAAATGCAAAGCTAAAATTGAATGCTTGCTAGATCACATATGATTGATTTTCAGTAGATCTGCCAGAATCTTAATACCTCATTTAAAAAGTAATTATAAATCAGTATTTGTTGATATTATCAATCTAACATATATATTTCTTTGAAAGTTCCTGATTTGGTTTCTTTCAGTTTTAAGCAGTTCCAAGCTGTAGCTTGAATAGATGGTTGGCTTTTTGATGAGGATATATATTAATCTTTGACAGGATATTGTACTTTTTGGTGAACTAGACACTCAACCAGGGAATGGAAACTCGAGGGGAATGTCTTCTTGTATAGTAATACATTTGGAGTTAATTTTAACTAAGTCAAATAGATTTTAAAACTACCAAGACTTTAATGGATTGAGGGTGCCATCTCGTGGTTGAGGAACTAAGTTTATAACTGAAAACAAAAAATGCCTATTTCAGCATCAGGGAGGTATAATACTTTTATTACTGAAAAATATTAATCATAATCAGATCTTCTGTAATGAACTACTTTTTTCCTAGCTCCTATAGACAAGGTAGGTGCTCAGGCAAACATCTGTAATCCTCAAAAATTTTTGCATCAGCTTAAATGTAAATGATTGCAAGTATGTAATTATTTTTCACTTGCTTGTTTTGTTCTGGAATATTATATACAACATATAATATGTCTTTGGAGGAGGTCACAGCTTCAATAACCTTCTCTTCCCTGAGCAAGATATCATGATATACTTCCATTATGGAAATGCTAGTTTTCCTTTTGTTTTTACTTTGATTAAGCAGTAGATCATTTTGGCATAGACCTGCCTGAAAAGCAGATTTCCAGGAAAAAAGGTGGGTTTTACTACTTTCTGGTGCTGTTTATTTCTTTAACAAAACTATCTCTATATTATTTTTTTCTTTATACAGATTATTTAAAGAATCTTTTAGAAGAATCTGCTGACTATAGGGACACACAAGGTAAATGTCTCTTTAGATTAAAGAAACAACAGCTTATGTACATATGATAATGTTTCTAAATTTTAAATGCATGCAAAATGCTAAGCCAGTAATAGAAATGCTTTCTATTTTGTTCTAAGTTTCTCAGCAGAGATACTGAAAGATTGCACCCTTGTGTTTCAAAAACATTGGGAGCTGACAGTGGTATCAGCTCACCCTTGAGCTGAAACCAAGAGATAAGAGTGAAGTTCCACAGGCAGCTTAAGCAGATATTTTGGGCACTGCTGTTGAAAGAGACAGTCCTTGCATCTGTAGACCTTTCATTCATAGGCAGTCTGGTCCACCAGCTGCTCTCCCCTATCCGTGAACCTTTCTGGCCTCCTGCTCTCTCTTTGCGCCAGGACAAGTGTTTATGTGGTGGGAGTGAACAACATCCAGTAGCTGCTCTGGGTTATATTTAACCTGAGGAGTTCTGTCACAGGTTGCACAAACACAAGTGACTTCCACCAGTTTGCCTGCAAGTAGAGGGGAAGGGGACAAGAGAAAATGAGAAGGGATAGTTGGTGATGGAAGAGGACTTGACTACTTGTTTCATGGTAGTTTGGGATTAAGCTGTTTTACCTTGAGTGTAGCAGTGGAATGCACATTCAGACTGTTTCCTTCTTCCATGTGTGTGCTTCAGCAGTACTAAAAATGCTCCCAGTTGATGTTTCCATTTCATTTGCACGAGCCCCTGTCACTTCAGTCTCTTTAGCGACATTTGTGCAACCCTGTTATCTTTAGGAGAGTTGTGCAGATGTAGGTGATTGGATGCAATAAATTAGTTCCTTCAGTGCACTGAGCCAAGTTTGCTTTCTTATAGCTTTGTCTGCTGATACAGTACTGTAAAATTTATGAGTAAATATCTTTCTTAAGATATCTAGACATATTTGTTTGAGTATAGTGAAAATATAAGCCAAAAGTATTTTAAATAGTGATTCTTTAAGAGATAGAAAAGTTTGTCTTGCACTTTTTATGGCTGTGAACAAACTAGTGATTGCACTGTACATTAAATAATTGACGACTTGAAAAGTAGGCAACTTAAATATTTTACTTTACATTTTCTTGTGACTCCTCCAGCTTGTGTTTTTTGTAGTTGTACCTTTCACAGTATTTTTCTCTCCCTTCATACATCAAAGATAAAAGCAGAATTGTAACAATAACAGTGTTAATTTTATGCATTTGACATGTTTGCTAGTCTATCTTTGAAACTGGGTAAGAAGAGAAAATCTAATCTTTACTCACCAAGATATTTCTGGTGATAATTAAGTTTTACTTAGTTCTGACTTTGCTTAGTTGTTTAATTCCATTGGGGAGGGGGGATGGGAGACGGACATGGGACTAGGTTTGGCTAAGGTTAGTATTCTTGGAAAAAAAACAATTCTTCCTGATGACCTTCATTTGAATACATTATTCGAACTAAGTGGTATAAGAAGTGGAATGCTTTTCCCTGCCAAAGAACACTTTGTTTATGGACTTTGACCCTATAGATTATTTTATGTTGTTGTTTAGATTCATTTAGTCTTGGCCGTATAAGTAGCCCTAAGATCCTGGAACTTTGCTTTCAATAATCAGCAAATTTTCTTTACCATTTTTCAGACTTTCTTGAAGTCAATAAGTAAAATTTTAAGTGAATAGCTGATAGATGAAGGAAAGCATAACAAGAAATTCAGGTGCTCATTCCTGTCTTTGTGAATTTAGCTAAATTTCGCTTCATTTTCTTTCAAGCGGATGGGGAGCTGGGGAGTGTTTTGACTGGAGCAGCTCCAACGTTTCCTAGTAGGAGACCACCCATTATTTTTCAGCAGGCTCAGTTGACATCATGACATCTATACCTAAACTTAAGTTTTGATCAAATGCTTGATCTGTGCTATGCCTTTTAACTGTTTGACTCCTGTCCTTGTATTGTCTTTATTCATGAAAATCTTGAACAAAAATTCTCCTTAGATTGACTGAGGAGAAGCTTTTTGTTTCCACCTCAGGTTAGTTTCTTACATGGCTTGATGACCTTTGGAAGCTTTCAGTTCAGAAAGCTGCACCTTTTAACATGCTTTCTTTCTGAATATCAACTCAACAATAAGGAAAGTATATGCATTCTACAGTACTAATACTCTAATGAATCTGGAAAAAAAATCCAAGGCTTTGGTTTTACATGGTTTGGTAGGCTTCTCTGTGGACTTCAAAGCAAATGTAGTTCCTTTATTTGAAGTGCCTGGCCACACTTCAGTTACTCAGAAGGTGCCAAATGCTGACTACATTTTATCAGAGCAGTTCTAGCTTTCAATTAAATGAGGTGTTTTTTTTCTGCATGAGTAAATTACAGGGTTTTGGGCAAGATCTTTGGATGGGTTCTGTCTCATATACACTCATTGTTCAGTGATTTACATAATCCTTTTATGTAACCCCTTTTTACAGTTACACTTTAGCGAATATTACAGTTGAGTTGCTCGTTATTAAATTTCAGTGCTTAATAACATCCCTCATATTTGGTAACTCTTCTCTTTCAGAGATTTTTTTTTTTTTATTCTGGTATTAAAAGTTTGAAGTGTAGAAATTTGAACTTTATAATATTACCTTGAGATGCAGCAAAACTAAAGGCAGAAGAAAGAAATCACAAATATTTGGATAATTTTCCTAGGTGGTCTTCCATAACTGGCACTGAAGGCAGTTGTGTAAAATGGAAAAAAAATTAATCTCTGCATAGTCTCAGTTAGAATGTTGTTAAGTTTTCTGCGGCAAGTAGAGACTTTTTGAAATTGAAGTAATTCTTTGTGTGAGAAACTAGAATTTAATTTTGCTTGTGGACTGTTTTGATTAGCTGTAAGAAATGATTGACACTGTTGCTTGAAGCAATGACTTGCAAGGGCACACTTATTAAACCATGATTCAAAGACTCTGGGATCTGTGGGAGGTGCTCCTGAATGCAGTGACTGTACAGTCAGGTCCCTGAATTTTGGCATGATAAAGAAGGGCAATATTGTACCTGTGCTTTACAGACTAGTTAGCATTGGTATTATGTATAATAAAAGCATGATTTCTTCATCCTTCAGATGCTCTAGCGGTTGTCATAGAAGTTGCAAACCATGCCAATGACATCATGAAGCAGGGAGTAAGTATTATGATTTATGAAGCTGGTTGAATAAAGCTTTTTCTCTCTTTTTTTTTTTTTTTTTTAAAAAAGAAAAGGTCATGGATACAAGGGCAATTACTTACCTTCTGCTTTTTCTCCCTGTAGGATAACTTTCAGAAACTCATGCAGATTCAGTACAGTTTAAATGGACACCATGAGATTGTACAGCCAGGAAGGGTAGGTCCTACAGATAGCATTCAGCAGATTGCAGTAAAAGTGCAGCACAGATGATATGCAAGCAAAGTACTGAAGTTGGCATACACTGAGAAGAAAAATGGTCCATCGCTTAATTATTTGGTTCTGACAGTTAAATGAATACTGACTCTCCATATGTGTGGGGGTTTTCTAGACACTTATCTGATGAAAACTTACGATTTTTGAACATAATTCCTTGCCAGATCTTGCAGGCAGGTTTTTTCCTCAAGCTTAACCTTCTATTTGTCAAGGTTTCAAGTGCAGCGTGGAATATTGTAATGCAGCCATTCACACTTGCTTGTAGGGAAACCTAAGGATGAACAGCCTTTCTCAAAAAGTGCACCTTGAATCCCAAAACTTTGGCAGCAATTCTAGTGTAATAATAGTAATCATCATCATAATAGTAGTGAAGATGAAAAAGTAATCTCATTTGTACTGCTTGTGCCCTGAAAAGCAAGGGTTTTAATTGCTTGTTTTAATTTGCTAGGTATTTCTGAAAGAGGGAACACTGATGAAGCTGTCTCGGAAGGTCATGCAGCCACGAATGTTTTTTCTGGTAAGATGCTGCGTATGTGCCTAACACTAGCGCAATCTTAAGTAGTTGAAACATTACACCGCAAAGATAAGTAACTAATAACTTCAGGTAGGGGAAAAAATGACCAGTTGCTGTTCTACTTGCTTGGTTCTAACGTAGAGACATCATCTGTTGCATATGCACTAATTTTAATAGAAGAACATTTCTCACTAAAACATACTGTTTTGAACAATACTCATTTAAAATTTGAGCGCTTTTACAAGACAGCGTTATCTGTGGTAGTGTGAAAACTGAAAGTTACACCACTCCACTTAGCCGTACCAGATGTTAAGCCGTACAACTCCACCGCTGCTGTTGCACCCTTCCCTCCCTCCCTCCTGCTCTCCTTCCCCTGCACCAGCCCACCCGCATCCCGAGCTTCTCTTCCTGCCTCTGCTGATGTTTTGTTTTGAAACTTCTGTGCAGCTCTGAAGTTTCTGTTCCCACTTGAACCTTTTGTTTATCTCTTCTGTTTACATAGTAAAGCAACTGTTGCCGTGTGTAATTTGTGGCATTATTGGTCCAGGCCTGGCTGAAATCTGTCTTGTAGTTACTGTAGTACGAATAAATATTTCCCTAGGTAGTTGTGGAGTATGTATTCTAAGCTTGCAAGTGCCTGTCTTATGCTCTGGAGATGACTTTGTAGCATATAAAACATGGAGATAACTGCAAATGGTATAGGTTAAGGCAACAGTCTAAAAAAATCTGGTGCTATCTCGAGCTGAACTTCCCAAATCAGATGTTGCTAATTTGAGTGGCTCTAGCTCAGATTTTCTTTGTTTTGGTTTTTTGAGGGTGATGGTTTTGGTTTTTTTTGTTGTTGGTGTTTTTTGGTTTTTTTTTTTTAAGATACAAAAAGTGCAGGCTAGTGTTTATTCCTTTAGACACTTAAGCAGTGATTTTTCCATTGATCATGTTGTGAAGATTTAGTAAGGCTCGTGAAACATTTGGTTATTTTGCAAAGAACCTCACAGTGAAACCTTATGAGACGGTTCCGTTTTCTGGTCTGTGTTTATGTGCAGTAAATGAAGTTTGGATCCATGTGTTGAACAACACAGAAAATAAAAAAAAGTCTTAATAGCTGTGCAGTAAGTGCACTGAATGAAGCCAAGTCTGGTAGAACAGGAAACAAACAATAGATGCACATTTAAACGGGTAAAATTTGTATGCTACATATGGATAAATTTGTCCTTATAAATTGCTAATCTTAATTCTGCTATCTGTGAGTTTCTAGAATGTTTTGCTTTGAAGGGTTAATTCTAATATACTTTGAAAGTAGTTTGTTGCACAGTATAGCTATGTACACAAGAAGCATTTTTGTCCTGTTTGACAGCCTGTTATATGACATCTGTGCAGTGTTTATTCATGTGCCAAATGTATATTTACACAAGGACGATATAAATAGACACCTATTGTTATCTATTAATACGTTAAAATGTTTCTTGGTTTCTAAGTGGAATAATAGGAAGCAGAAAATGCCCTTCTGGACAGTTGATCTCCATGCTGTATGAGTTCTGTACTTCCAGTAAAATGCATCTGAAATGATCTGTCGCTAAACAGTTTTTTTTACTTAAAAAGTATTGCTTCTATATTACAGTTCAATGATGCCCTGTTGTATACAACTCCAGTTCAGTCAGGGATGTATAAACTCAACAACATGCTGTCGTTGGCTGGAATGAAGGTGAGTCACTTGTTAAAATGAGTCTTTCTCCAAATCTATTTAAACTCAGGCCTTCAAATTTTCAAAATGCAACCATGTTTATTGTTGGAAAGAGATATTAAAGAAGCTTAGAGAAATCCCACAGGTTTAATGTTTCTTGCATAATATGGCTGTGGGATTGCTGTCTAGGTTTCCCTAAAAAACTCTGTTGCCACAGGATCATCTTGCCTGCGTTTCATTCAGTATTGTCTGACTCTGAAATAGTCTGCCTGCTTATTTTTTGTATTGTATTTTGTTTAGACTGCCTCACTTTTGCCTTGTAACTGCTATTTATTGCCCACACCCAGAGATTAAGCATCTCTGCCTGATAAACTTCTGGTGGACCAGATCTCCTCCCTAGTTTATAGAGATTTGCTAACTGTGGGGGAAGATAAGGCTTTTGTTTCTGAGCCTGTGTGAAAAGCATCAAAGTTAAGCCCTGAGCCCCCTGCGTAATGATAAGGGACACGCATGCCATACAGTGACACAGTCTCTGATGTGGCAGTTAGTGGGAACAACAAACTATTGCCTCGGGAACTTGTCACTGGTCCTGTCAGAGAGTCCAGCTGCAGTACAGACTTGATGGCCAGGTCCAAGCTTTTGCAGGCAGAGCTGCAAAATTTCTTCTGCCAGCAGATGTCTCGTGGTGGCTCAGAACCCCTCTTAACTTTTAAACCTCGTTATGTTTGAAAGTTTGTAGCTCACAAGGATCAGCAAGGTGGTCCAGCCCTTGGGGATATGGGGCAGATGCCCACTGTGGGGTGCACCAGTAGGCTACATCTTGTACTGCAGCAGCAGCAGCGGTGCCTTTTTTTGCCCACTTTTGAGATTTTTCTCTCCAATGTACCGCTTCTGCAATAAAAATGTAAGAGATTTTACAGTAAGTAAAAGCAACTATAAAAGTACCATTTCAGTTTCAATATCAAGTTTTATCTCTTGACTGAAGGTTAAAAAGCCAACCCAGGAAGCATATCAGAATGAACTGAACATTGAAAGCGTAGAGAGATCCTTCATTCTTTCAGCAAGGTAAGTCTCAGAAGTGAATAATGATTTAAAAACCGTGTGATTTCAAACAGGCCACATAAGCTTTTTATAGCTTATTTTGCACTTAGGTAATGAAAAGTTACCCTTGGCTAGAATAATTACAGAATAGAGGGAGTTGACAGATGGGGTTCTGGAAATAATGTAGGCTTTGTTCTAATTTGCTTTTGTTCACATTCAGAATCTGATTTTGAACATTTAAGTTTATTTTTAAATGGGCTGTCAGAAAGGAAGCCTGGTCACATGTAATAGGTTTCATAGATACCATATGAATGTGCAGGCTCTAATACAGTTGACCCTGACTAGTAAGGAAGACTGCCCACTGTGAAGTGTGGATAGAAGCACAAAAGCTATAGTAAATGTGGCTGGTATTTGGTCTTAAGGCTGCAGCTGTAGGGCTTCTGCTATCCTCAAGACAGTGAACTGTTTATCAGATCGAACTAAACTCCTCCTTTTCAGCTTAGATACACCTTCAGAAACTTTAGGTAAATTGAAATATTATCCTCTTACTGCCTTTCCTTGAGAGGAACAAGAATTAAAATAGTTTCACTTCAATTAATTTTAGGGTTTGCTTTTCAATAATTTTTTGTTTTTCCAAAGTTACTGGGATGGTCTGTCAGTGCATTAACAGTTCAGAATATGAAGCATGACAATACATTTTTATATTATTATTGGTAACTTACCTAAATTGGAAGAAGTCATCCTGGTGTTCTAGCTGAAATGACAGTGTAATTGAAACAAGAAATGGATCTCAGTGAACCTGAAATTATGAAAATGGCAGGAATTGCTGGAATGGTGCTTCTCTTTAGCAGAAAACCAAATTCTCTGTGTAGCAGCAAAAGTATACATGGCCACTAAACCAGAGCAGCTCTGGTCTGCCTTCACCAAGATGCCTTGAGCAAAGACCTGATGTTGTGGATTATTGTTTTTACTGTGTCTGAGTTGGAGTTTTATATGTTCTGACATTTGTGACAGTGCTGATACCAATGAAGACAGACATGTTTTCTCTTTTGTTTAGCAAAGCTGAGCAAAGGCAGGCTGCTTCTTTTTGTGTGACCTTGTAAATACCAACATGAGGATGTCTGCACAAAGACAGCAGTATTGCTAGCTGAGGGGTAGACCAAGGTTAACCTTGTCAAAGTAGCCAAAGGAAGGAGCTCAGTTGTCTGAGCAGTAGAGATTTTTAAGAACAGACTTGAAAGGAGTATTTTTGTATTTTTAAAATAAATTTTTTTCTTATGGTTCTTTACACATTGGGAAAAAAAGGATGCATTTCACAGTTTAGGGTATGATTCTGCTCCAGTATAGTATGAGCAGCTCCATGCTGCTTAGGTGCCTTGGTGACTGGGTGTCACACAGATACATGAAGACATTTATGGGATTGCAGTAGGCAGTGTGGATTTATCTCTGCTTGACTTGAAAAAGCATTTCACTTTTAATTAAGTCATTTTAAAAAAATTGTAAAAAATCATTGGAACTTGTGAAAAGATTATCATCTTGAAATACAACTTACCTTTTTCTCCACAAAACAGGATAAACTTGTCGTTTTGAGGAACTGATTAAGTGGTAGATTAAAAGCAACTCCTGTGAAATACATAATGGTCTGCAGGGCAAAACCCCTGTCTATAACTTTTCCATCAAATTGGGCTGAGTTTATGACATGGTTTTGTCTTCACCTTGAAATTATTGGAATTACCCTTATATTACCAACTAAAGCTGCTCTGATTTGCTCTTTCTTTTCTAGTGTTGTTGATCTTGCATCTTTGGAGATCGTTCAGCTTTGTTATTTTTATACTTGCTGGAAGCTATGCGTGTGCAAAAGCCCTAAGCTACACAACAGTGACAGTGAGAGGTTGCTTTTGCTTGGGAGGAAGGAGGTTCTGGGGGCCCCAGCTGTAAATGGCAGTCTTCAGATTCTTATCTGTCTGTAAGCGAGACCTGGGTCTGTTCTGGTGTAGGAGAAAAACTGGCAGCAATAGGTGTTTGCATATATTTTTTCCCAATTAATTATATTTTTCCTATTGATAAATATATTGGATGTGAAGAGAACCAGTGACTTGTCAATACAGACTGCATCTTCCTTACAGACTGCATCTTCCTTTTGATGATACCTCATTCTAACAGCTTCTTGGGTCCTATGTGGTAAAAAATTTTAGTTACAAAACTGTTCACATCAATCTTACAGACACTGGAGACAAATTTCACTTCTGTGTTTTTTCAAATAAGCATTGTGGAGTGTACACCAAAGAGATTCTGAAATGATCCTGGGGGCAGAGACGGGGAGGGGAGCAATTAAGCTGGTGAAAAATTGCTAGTAATAAAAAGTAAGCCAGTTAATAACAGAAGTATAGATTAATGCTTAGACAAGAGTCTTTGTCACTTCAGGTTTAGTTTTACTGACAGCACTAATATTCTGTTTTATCTAGTCTGGGTTGAGGTTTCAGTTTTCCAGGGCTCTCTGTAGGAATGGGTATTGTTTTACAGGGTACAATGCAGTATTGTACTAGAAATAATTTCCTAATCAGAGAAACAAGTTAGCGCATCTGCACGATACAGCGCTGTACAGAAGTAAAGCTCTGGTCCTGAAAACAACACTCGCGCCAGGCTGACGGTCTGAGGCCAGCTCAGTAAGGCGAGGGAAGAGCTGCCCCAGGCAGACATAGCTGCATCGCCTCCCCTGACACAAGCATAGCTCATGCCCGACTAGCTCGGCCGGGTGAAGTGCCCTGAGGCTCTGAGCCTGAGAACAAGAGGGGTATAGTCGTGTGAGCCCTCCTGGGACCACTGGGCAGCTGCGATGTGTGCCCCTAGCACACACGTTTGCCAGTAATAACAATTGCTCGGGCTCTCTGCAGTCCAGTTAAAGGTTTCTACTGTTTTAAAAAATCTTAAATAAATAAAAAATATTAATAGTTTAAAAAAAAACCCTAAGAAAGCCCTGCAATCTTAGTAAACCAAATGACTTCAGAAGCACGCAACAGATACAGTGAGGGTGGTGGTAGGGCTGTGCAGCTGTGGGGGAGGGCTGGGAGTGACAGCAGAAGAAACACTGCCTATTTTGCTGCAGAAAACCATGACATCAGTTCAGTTGCCGATGGCACTGCCTTTGCTTTCAAGTTCTGAAGGACTACAAACAACCCTAAAGGCTAGCACTAGCAAATCTACCAAGTGTGAGCTCCCTAGTGAAATATTAGGGTGTAAGCCACGTAGCTCTTTGTGCAAGCAGCCCTATATGTGATCTCCACATGATCAGGAGATGCTTAATCTCCAAAAACTGTGCCAACTTTAAATGTAATTATTTAATATAGTTTTAGGAACCTAATTAAATATAACCAGATTTTGAAAAAGCCGAAGGAGTTGATTAGAGTTATGAATGTTACATAGCTAATGCAGACCAGTTGTTCTTACTGGATGAGGAAGCAAAGGTAAATAAACTGAACAAAACGTTCCACTCAGAGTGTGAGATATTGGGACAGACAATAATACCTTGCTTTGCCCTTGCTTGTATCTTATTTACTCTCCTTTTGTTCTGATTTTGTTGCTCTGTGCGCTAGATGTTTGTGGGTGTTTTTTTCCCTCATGCCTCACAGGCTTCCCCCATGTTTACCTTACTGTATTTGTGCTCTCTGAATCTGTATAGTACTCGATTTCATCCAGTTCAAAACCCCAGCTCAATGTATTTTCCTTAAAGGTTCAAAGATGATCAAAGCTTCCAAATTCACCTACAAAAGCCATTAAACAACAATTGGTGTTGCACGCTTAATTTGTGTAAATCATTGCTTTCCTCTTCCCTTACTTTCCTTTTTCTATATTCATCATGTTCAATTCCTTGGTTTAAAAAAATAATTTATTTGATACTACTTAAGAAGTGGGGAATAAAAAAAAATGTTGGTGGTAGATGCTGGTTTAAATTTTAGAAGCCCTTTTTAAGCTGGCGTGGCATCTTAAGTCGTCCAGCTGTTCCTCTGCCGCAAAACTGCTCTTGCCTTTGCCGCCTTTGCCTTCCTTCCAGCACCCTCCATGGTGTTGGCACAAGTAGTCATTCAGCTGCATGAGGAACCCAGTCGGTAAACTGATCCAGAGGAAGGGCAGGTTTTAATACGGGTTTGTTTCCCAGTCCAGCCCACCGTGCATACAGCCCAGTGCAGAGCCATGTGGCTTCTGGCACAAGGGAGAAAAAAAGACCTAGTGAGAAGGCGTAGAGTAGGCTGCCCTTTGCGGCAGCAGCAGCATGGATTTACATTACGTGAAAGTGGAGGGAGCAGGCTGAGGGAGTGCTTTGGCACTGCACGTAATGCAGTGTAGCTGCCGGCCCCTGCTGTGCCAGGCGCTCCTTGTGCTCCTGCTCCCCGTGTCATGCCGCTTCAGCCTGATGCTTTCCTTGCCCTCGATTAGTGATCCACCAGCTGTGGGATAAAGAGATACAGTAAGCTCATCTGTTTATCTCCTGGGTTAGCTAACCCAACGGAAAAATTTGGAAAAACAGAACTATTTCAAAGCAGTGTGACCTGGTAGGAGCAAACAGTCAGGAGCACAAGGGGAAGAGAGCACTTTTTTTTTCTGGCAGAAGCTCAGGGTTTCACAGGGTTGGATATAACAAACTGCACCCTGAGACAGAAGGAAGTGGGGGGAGAAAAGGCTTGCTGAAATCTCAGAGTTCCTCTCAGGAGGAAGGGCCCATGCCTTTGTTCTGGGAGCCCCATTTACACCAGTGTGACTCAGGCTATTCAAGGGTCCTGGGAGAAGGGGGAAGCAATGACATGCAAGCTTTGAAACAGTCACGGGGTATTTTGGAAGGAGGAAAGGGAGGGAAGGAATCCACATTATAACAACAGACACAGAATTCTTTTTTTAGGATTAATCAGCGCAAATAACTGATGCCATCCAGACAGGTAAAAAAAGTCTGTTTCAGTAGGAAGTGGAGACTGTATAAAACTGTAATTGCAAGAGAGTGAAGTCAATGTGTAATAAACCTTATGGAATTCTAATCAACACTTACTTCTTAGTTTTAAATATTAATAGTAATAAATTTTTCTGTTTTTTTCACTCCAACAGTTCTGCTACAGAAAGAGATGAGTGGTTAGAAGCAATCTCCAAGTCAATTGAAGAATATACGAAAAAGAGAATCACATTTAATCCTAGCAAAAGTCTTGAAGAGGTATATCACACCATTACTGTTGTTTTGTTCTCTTTTTGAATATAAAGTTTCTTTGCAGGTGTTTAGAGAAACAGGAGGCATTCCATGATGAATAATAAAGCAGCATGGTAAATGATAAGTGAACAGATGATAGAACAGAATGATATTTCACAATGTTATCTACTTCATAAATTTAAAATTATTTCCTTCCAAAAAACCCAAACCAGCTTTCTCAGTTCTCGCAGTTATCTTGTGAACAGAAAGATGAAAAGGTTTTAAAATATAACAGCTATTGATATAAATAGGCTCGTAAAGCTTGAAAGTCACACAGTCTTTCTGAAGTAATTAAGAGCAGCTCTGTCTTCCGGCTTGCATTATAATGGTCACTGATGAAACAGTAGATAACATTTAAGACCGTGACAATTTATCAGAGAAGGCTTTCCAGTATTAATTAAAGTTAACTTCTAATCACTGATAAATGTAAATTTTATTTCTCTTCACTGAACGTAATGGTATTCTGCCTATGTTCTCTCAGGCAGATCCAGAAAAACAGGAAGAAGATAGTCCGCTGGGATCAAAGGCTCCGATCTGGATCCCAGATACTAGAGCCACTATGTGTATGATCTGTACAAGCGAATTCACGTTGACATGGAGAAGGCATCACTGCAGGGCATGCGGAAAGGTTGGGCAATTTTGTGGCCACCTTGTCAGGTTCCTTGTGTGACAAATACAGAGGGAGCCTGATGGCACCACAATGACTCTTTTAAGGGAATACTGTACTTTGACACAATTATATGGATTAAAAACAACAGGTTTGGTTGTTTGGGGTTTTTTTTTTGAGTAAGGTGTGATGACAGACCAGTGTTCAACCTTTTAACCTCTTACATTTTCTTATTTTGCATTTTGGACTACGTTTGTGGTTGTCTTCTGCTTCTGCAGTTAGGTAGTACAAATTAAGAACGTTAGCTACAATGAGAAAAATGTCTTCCTCATTAATTTTCATAAGATAAATAATTATTTTATTTTTAAGTTAGTACCAAACTGATTTTATATTTAACACTTATGAAATGTATATCTAATAAACCTTTATTTTTCTTGTTTTAATCAAGTGAGAATACAGAATTCAGTGCAGTTGAGACATCTGTGTTGTGGAGAAATTGTCAAGGGAGCAATGAATATAGTTATTTCTTTGAAAGCTTTTGATTTAAATAGTTCAGTAACACAGCAGGCTTATTCTACTTTTCATGGATTGTTAACATTGGCTTATTGACTAGTGTAATTTGGTGGTCTTTTTTTTTCTATTTACATTTTTATCATTTAGAGGAGGAAAGAGCAGTATGTTGAACTTAAGGACATAAGGAAAAGCCAAGGTCTTAAACCATTTTCCGTGTAAAGTACTGCCTATTTCAGGTTCTGTTATGGGCTTAACAGTACTGAAGTGCACGTCTTTGAGCGTTTGGTGATTTACAGGTGCACATCATGTACAATAATGCTTTTATCTGTTTCTAGATTGTCTGTCAAGCTTGTTCATCAAATAAACATGGTTTAGACTATATGAAAAACCAGCCAGCAAGAGTATGTGATCATTGCTTCAGGGAGCTACAGAAACAAGGTAAAGAAAATCTGCACAAACTGTCTATCTTATTTTTGTGGTCCTTATTGACATGGTATGTCTGCACCTCATCTTTACTGCTGGGTCCAAGTGCCTAATTCTGCTAGTGTCTGAAAAGCGATAGGTATCTGAGGTTGTAAGAGCCCAAACAAGTCTGTGGAGTAAGCTGGGAAGCGAATTTGCAATACACTGGTTCTTCCTTCCGGAAACACGCAAGGATTTGCCCTGCAATAAGGACCTGTAGCTTATGCTGCTTTCTTTTTGAGATAACTGGTGTTGCATTGCGTTTCATTAATCACTGAGTACAAGTGTACTTTTAAGTGCTTGTAGCTTGTCATGACCTCCCGGTGGGTTCATGTGTACTATTGCTCTCTGTAACTAATATGCTTGTAAACTTCATTTTTGCCAGCTAAGCTGCTGGGATAGCTCAGGTTCTGGGGATCTGTAAAGCCACAGACCTTCATCTTGCTGAAGCTGAGTCTCTTCAGCCTCAAGCCTTGGCTCATGTGGGATTCAAGAAGGTGGTATATCTGCACCTCAGTTCCAAGGGCAAACTCTTAATCGTTGCCTACCGCACACTGGCAGCATAGATTTCAGTGTGAAACACCATCGCTGGAACTATTTTCCTTGAAACACTTTCAGAGAATGTGGTACTACTGATGTGTGGTGGTACTAACTTTTGCTTCCTGAGGAGGTCCAGCGTCAGTTTCCTTCTCATCCTGAGGGAACTCAAATCTATGTCTTTTGAAGGAGCTTCATTTCATTATGCAGCAAGGAATGTAAAATCAGTGGGGGCACCTCCCATTGAGGTGAGAATCCAGTCCCATCTCGCAAGACTTGCTCTGAATTCTGTCCAAAGACTCTGGTGTAAAATACAGAAGTGAGCCGTAAGCAGGGACTGAAATGATTTGCTGCCCTTCCCTCTGGCAGAGGGACACAAGCTCTCTAGGGTATCAGGAAATCTGTGATGCCCCAGTGGAATAATCAAGCTGTGGCTTCCAGCTTGCTGGGAGTGGCCTTTGTCATGGGGATGTGGAAAGCTGCATCAACAACCCCTGAAGTGGTGGCGGGAGCCTGCTATGATGGGGAAGGCGGGTTGTCTGGACCACCTGCAGGTCTCTGCGTTGGGCACTAGAGGCTGCTGTGCTGCAGGCAATTGCAGCAGCAATTGCTGGGAAAAGAGCTGCAGAGCAGGTACAGTACAGTTGGCAACCCAGTTGCTCTCCTGCTTTGCTCGTTATTTCAGAGCCTCTCTATGTTCAGGGACAACTCTGGAAGTAGACTTAATGAAGTTACTCGTTCCAGACTGGGCTGTAAAATAGTGGTGGGTGTTGCCAGAAAAGGGGGTTTTAAAGGAATGAAGTGTTGCGGAAGTCTTCCAAGCGAGATGAAGGAACTGCCTGTGGCAGTGGAGAGAGACAGTATGTTCTTTGGAGATGGGAATCTCCAAAAGTGTGTGTGTGATGGCATGATGCTGAAGAGGAGCCCCACAGCATCCGTACTGAAAAAAGCTGAGAAGATAACAGATGTAGAGAACTGAAGGACGGACAGAGAGTTGGGGAACAGAGGTAGAGCACAGACTGGACTGCAGAGAACATCTCTAAAAACTTGGTGTGGTTTTAAAGAGTTGAATTTTCACCCTGTGTATGGGCAAAGGTAGTTCAACATCAAAAAAACGGACTTTGAAAACAAACTAGACAAATTTGTTTAATTGTAAATTTCTTGTGGTTTTTTAGCCTGATTGGGATTTGGGAGATTCTAACTCACGGTGTTGATGATAATACTGACAAGTTAATTCAACACTGAATTTAGTGTGACTAGGTGTTAGTCTGAAGTACTGTAATCAGTATAAAAGTATCAGCTGCTTTTTAGAAAAGAAGTCCAAGAAGGCCTGCGTTTAGTCATCTGTGACATGAAAGCAATATATTTATTCTATGCATTTTAGATAACCAGTGCACTCCTAAGAGTGGATCCCCAGTCAACCATAAATCTCCATCAAGTGCCTTGTCTACAGTATTACACAGTATTCCTTCTGGAAGAAAGCAGAAAAAAATTCCTGCAGCCCTCAAAGAAGTAAGTGCTTTATCAGTCAAAAGTAATGCCTTGTTGGTATTATATCATCAGTATTAACAATGAAAAAAATAATTCTGTATTTAGCGATCTTCTCTAGAATCAAAAGTCTAAATTTGCCTGTAACAGTGGTTTGGGCCTTAGTTTTATATAGGCAGGGACCTGAACTATGAAGCATTATATAAACTGCACAAAGACCTGTGAGACTGTGATTCAGTGAGATAGTCAGAATTGTAATTTCTTTCTTGCTTCCCTGTGTTTCAAGGAATTGTGATTTACCTCTGCACCAACAGTTAATGAGAAGACTTCTACACCAAATCAGCTCTTGGCTTATCATTAGGAAAGACAGAGCTAAACTCTGCCTACCTACACTGTGGAGGTCTTGGGATGGAAGGAAGTAATTTTTTCTTTTTGTGTAGGAATGTGTGTTCTCCAGCTGTACGTGGTCCTCAGTGTTTCAGCCCTCTCTTGTCCTGTTGCATCTAATTTAAGTTCCAACCCTTAGTGACTGCAGAAACCTCTTTTCCAGACCAGATAGATGATGGCAGACAAAATCTTTTTTCTTTCAGCCATCTGAGTTAATTGGTAACATTAACTTGAGATCAGGTGTTTTGCTTTCACCTGGATAAATGCCAGGTGCCCACAAAAACTGTGCTATCAGTCCCCCTCCTCAGCTGGACAGGGGAGAGGAAATATGATGAAAGGCTCGAGGGTTGAGATAAGGACAGGGAGAGATCACTCACCAATTACTGTCACGGACAAAACAGACTGAACTTGGGGAGAAAAGGGAGTTTAA
>Ga0065711_1026609_pt1 | contig 64522 bp, 35 predicted proteins | sample Hoacrofraction12_FD_59098 | JGI IMG/M metagenome (GOLD analysis project Ga0065711, IMG submission 59098) | Hoatzin crop microbial communities from Cojedes, Venezuela - Epithelial fraction 12 v2 (version 2) | ecosystem: Host-associated > Birds > Digestive system > Esophagus > Crop | place... | reverse complement strand
CAGTGCTCTGTCACCCTCAGAGGGAAGAAGTTCTTCCTCATGTTCAGACGGAACTTCCTCTGCTTCAGTTTGTGCCCGTTGCCCCTTGTCCTGTCGCTGGGCACCACTGAAAACAGTCTGGCCCCATCCTCCTGACACCCACCCTTCAGATATTTATAAGCATTTATAAGGTCCCCTCTCAGCCTTCTCTTCTTCAGCCAAAACAAGCCCAGCTCCCTCAGCCTTTCCTCATAGGAGAGGTGTTCCAGTCCCCTCATCATCCTCATAGCCCTCCGCTGGACTTTCTCCAGTAGCTCCTCATCTTTCTTGAAGTGGGGAGCCCAGAACTGAATGCAGTACTCCAGATGGGACCTCACTAGGGCAGAGCAGAGGGGAAGGAGAACTTCCCTCGACCTACTGGCCATACTTCTCCTAATGCATCCCAGGATCCCATTAGCCTTCTTGGCAGCCAGGGCACACTGCTAGCTCATGGTCAGCCTGTCATCCACCAGCACTCCCAGGTCCCTCTCCACAGAGCTGCTCTCCAGCAGGTCCAGCCCCAGCCTGTACTGGTGCATGAGGTTGTTCCTCCCCAGGTGCAGGACCCTGCCCTTGCCCTTGTTGAAACTCATCAGGTTCCTCTCTGCCCAAATTGCCAGCCTGTTGAGGTCATGCTGAATGGCAGCACAGCCTGCCGGTGTATCCACCACTCCTCCCAGTTTTGTGTCTTCAGCAAACTTGCTGAGGGTACACTCTAACTCTTCATCCAGGTCATTGATGAAGAAGTTCAACAAGAATGGGCCCAGTACTGACCCTTGGGGGACACCACTAGTTACAGGCCTCCAACTAGACTCAGCGCCACTGATGACAACCCTCTGAGTTCGGCCATTCAGCCAGTTCTCAATCCACCTCACCGACCACTCATCCAGCGCACTCTTCCTGAGCTTCCCTAGGAGGATGTTATGGGAGACAGTGTTGAAAGCCTTGCTGAAGTCGAGGTAGACAACATCCACAGCTCTCCCCTCATCTACCCAGCCGGTCATGCCATCATAAAAAGCTATCAGATTGTTCAAGCATGATTTCCCCTTGGTGAATCCATGCTGACTACTCCTGATAACCTTCTTTTCCTCCGCTTGCTTGATGATGGCCTCCAGGATGAGTTGCTCCATCATCTTTCCCGGGATGGAGCTGAGGCTGACCGGCCTGTAGTTCCCTGGGTCCTCCTTCTTGCCCTTTTTGAAGATTGGAGTGACATTGGCTTTCCTCCAGTCCTCGGGCACCTCTCCTGTCCTCCAGGACCTCTCAAAGATGGTGGAGAGTGGCTCAGCAATGACGTTCGCCAGCTCCCTCAGCACTCGTGGGTGCATTCCATCGGGGCCCATGGATTTGTGGGTGGCCAGATTGCTTAAGTGATCCCTCATGCAGTGCTCCTCGACCAAGGGAAAGTCATCCTCTCTGTAGGCTTCATCTCTTGTCTCCAGGGCCTGGGATTCCTGAGGGACTGCCTTGGCACTGAAGACTGAAGCAAAGAAGGCATTCAGTAGCTCCGCCTTCTCTGCATCCTCCGTCACCAGGACACCCGCCTCATTCAGCAGCGGCCCCACATTGTCCCTAGTCTTCCGTTTGCTACTGATGCAGTTGAAGAAGCCCTTGTTGTTTCTGACATCCCTTGCCAGATTCAATTCCAGGTGGGCCTTGGCCTTCCTCATTGCATCTCTGCATGCCCTGACAACACTCCTGTATTCTTCCCAAGTGGTCTTCGAACCTAGTTTAAAGCCCTCTCAATGAGCCCCGACAGCTCGTGGCCAAGAACTCTTTTTCCTCTTTGAGACAGCTGGACTTCGTCTGTTGCCAGCAGACCCGGTGCTGTGTACACCTCCCCATGATCAAAGAATCCAAAATTCGACTGATAGCAGCAGTCCCTGAGCCATCTGTTAATCAGGTGAGTGTTCCTGCCCCTTTCAGTGCTCTTCCCTGCCACTGATGGGGTTGAGGAAAACACCACCTGTGCCCCGATCCTTCAACCAGTTGCCCCAGTGCTCTGAAGTCCCTTTTGATGGCCTTGGGACTTCTCTCCGTGATCTCATGCCCACCAACCTGCATTACCAAGAGGGGGTAACAATCAGAGGGCCGCACCAGACCAGGGAGCTTCTTAGCAACATCCCTAACTCGGGCCCCGGGGAGGCAGCAGACTTCCCTGTGGGATGGGTCCGGTCGGCACATCAGGCCCTCTGTTTCCCTCAGAAGGGAATCACCTATGACAATTACTCTCCTTTTTTTCTTAGCCGAGGCAGTCGTAATACGTGGGGCTGACTGACTCGTCCTGGGCAGCCTCCCGGATGGACCTTCACCCGCATCCTCATTTGCCTGACCCTCACATTCCAGAGCCCCATATCTGTTGCTTAAGGGCAACTGGGCAGGTGAGGGAGGCCAGGAGGCAATTCGCTTGCCACCCCGAGCAGGGACCCATTTCCATTCCCCCCCATCTCTTTGGTCCCCTTTTTCTGCTTGGTGGCAAGAGGGTAGGGGGTCCTCTGCTTCTTGTGGAGCCGCTCCTGCTGCCTTGGTCTCAGGGAAGGCAGGGTGTGGCTCCACCAGTTGATCTCCCTCTCATAGAGAAATAAACCAGTGATGAAGAAGTCGATTTGCACCAAAATTCTTTAGGGCAGGGGATGAAATCTTACATGAATTGAATATATCAGTATGCTTTCCAGTTAAGGATGAAGGACAAAGGCGTAGTGTGCAGAACAAGCAGAAAAAGACACCAAGATCAAGCAACAGAGATTAATTTAAAAGTGCTTGATGTATACTTGACTGTGTGGAAGAACAGCTCCCCCTGAACATAAAAAGGTATGTTTAGAAAGCTTTTGGAGAAAGAGATGATACAATAAAATGTTTCTGATGGGAGCAGGAAAGAGAAAAGATATGTCTCTGTAAAGAGTTATACTTTTAAAAGGATTACAAATAAAATCATAATCAAAATGGACAGTGAACATGATGTCTTTTTTCCCTTTTATTTCTGTTTTACTGTAAACCTCCTCTCTCTAGAGCCACATTCGACAAAAAAATCATGGAGTGACTGATAGGAAGAGAAAGACCGAAGGGGAGACGCCAGGAAGAAATCTCTGAAGCAGGACGTTGACCGGGTATCACTTAACCCCTGTGCAGTAAATCTCCCAAAATGGAGGGTGTTCCACTGGTGGCTCTGAAGGCATCAAACAATTTCCCTAGCCCAGATAACTGGTAAAAAGAATACATGGTAACTCCTTCAAGAAAGCAGCTGTACCTGAAGACAGGAAAGCAGTTTATGCCATGCTTGAACTGAATGAAAAGCCAAGAAGGATACGGAGAGTTGTGACAGATGAGAACTGGGTTCCAGGGAGCTCAGTTCAGCGGAAGAACAACCCACCTGGATGAACAAAACTGGACAGGGTCAAATCCATACAGCCATTGTATCGGAAAAACAGTGTCTCCCTTAACTGTCTGGGTAATTTGAAAAGGATAATTAAAAAAATTAAAGATACAAAATGGACAGGGAACATACTTTACTCTGATTTCAAAAAACTTAACTTAGTTGAATGTCCTCCACAAGAGGCTATTACTGAAAATAAATAACCAACGGTAAAGGGCAAACTACTGTCCAGGCTTGATAATTAGAGAATGCATGAAAACAGCAACGATAAATACCCACTCTTCAAGGCAGACAAAGATAACAGAAGCGCATCTGAAACTCACGACTGCAACTTGTGCTGCTCAGCTGTTCTCAGACTCGACTTGTGCTTTTGGTGTTTAATTCAGGGCAATCAGAGACACTTCACTTTCAGAAGTGATGGATTTCTTGCCTCATAAATTCAAGCCCCTTTAGGCCTTGTCACCTTGGAGGTGACATTGTTTCACCTTTAGGTCTTTATGCAAAGACTTACATGTATGGCTATCTTTAAACATCTGTATAATCTTCTTAAGATCATTGGGGTTACAAAGGTGCTGTAAGTCACGAAATGAAATCTTTCCAGGATTTCAGTCAGAGATTTGAGGGGGGTGGCATACAAGAAGTGCTGAAAGTGAACGGTGGCAAAGAACTAGGAGTTACCAGTTCACGTAAACTAATAACTCCAGACCAATCATGTCACAAAAATAAAATCAAACTGCAGAAAATGAATTAATAAATAGGCATACTGAAAATTCCTGATGAAATCTTTCAGCAGGTAATACAGGTTAGTCCAACAGTTCTCATGCACAAATACAGAAAATGAAATGTTTCTACTTTCAAGTTTTAGAGTATTCCTTTGGTGAGGACCCTAAACAAAAATTTTAAAAGGCAAAAAGAAAAAAAGTAAAATATTAAATTCTCAAATTCCTATCTTCCTTCTTCACAACTTTTTCCTGTTTTCAAGAAAAAGATTGAACACCTGTAAATACAATGTAGTCAAAGAAGGGAAATATAATTTATTTTTCCATGACTGTATGCCAACTTTTCTATTTTAGAAAGAACCTGAAAGAACGTATTATTTTTAAATAAACACTTCCAGTGACACAGTAACACTCAGTTTATTAACCCTAAAAATGAAATCTGTTACTTTTAAAATAAAAGGAGGTACTTCTACTTTTCTACATGCTCAGACTTTCTTAAGTGCTTTTCAGTACAGGAAGATAATGACAGAGGAAGAAAGTGTGGGAAACTTAATTTTCCCATATATTTGAAACTTCCTTCAAAAAACTGGAATTTCCCACTGGAATAGTTAGGCTGCCTCTAGTAATTAACTTTGTAGAAGAAAACCAGCTTAGCAGATTTAACTTCTCGGAAAACCATGCCAAGACATGGGATTAGTTTGGCACAGAGACAAGAGGGTCTCTGTGATTCAGATCAGGGAAAAGAAAGGCCAGTGAGTGTTGTAAATAATCAGGATGACTGGGTATTTAAAAAAAAAGACTGGACACCTAGGTTATCCAAAGGTGAATGTACAGTGTGCCATGAGCTGGACCACTCCATAACTTGCCATCAGTTTTCAGACTAAACCTCATTGACTGCAAAAAATATAGACAACAGTGCTGGTAGTGGAGAGGACAAGACTGCTGAAGGTAGGATTAGTTCAGATAGCATGGGATTTAAATAAATCTCTTACTGCTTGATTCACCAAAGAAAAATGTTCAAAAGGAACTGGTCAGAACTGAAAAGAAGAAAACAAAAGCAAAGAAAGAATGGCAGGTACAACCATGAGCCAGATACCTTCTTCTGTACCATCTGATGACTGACCTAGTCCCATATGATTATCTGGATAATATTACACCTATTTCAGCTGAAGTGGATCTAAAATGATAGCCACAGAATACTCGGTAGATATAGAAATAGACCTGGGCAGTTATATGAAATTAAATGAGAAATATTTCTTCACACAGTTTGAAGTGTATCTGCAGAACTCACTGCTTTAGGGGAATGCAGGGTCAAATGGGATTAGCAAATGAAAGGAGGAGTATTTTATCACTAACAAAATGCATCATCTGTTGTGATTGGAAAAAAAAAAAAACAATGAAATCTCATGGTTCAGTAGGAACGTTCCCTGTGGGACATTGGGAAAAATTCTTCTGCCAAGCTGTGTTATTATGCTATTGGTTAGATGCACCATATGTCTCTCTCCAACACTTCCAAAACTGCAGTTCCTAGACTCATGTAAAGACAGATTATTAGTACTATTTAACGTATTTGCTACACTGTGAAAGTACATGAAACAGGAAAAGACAGAAAGTTCCCAATTCCTTTTCCCTCTGAAATCAATAAGAACTGAGCTACTAATTTGTGCCTCAGACTCAAATCTGAGCAGATTTATTGGACATCATTTAAAGATGAGGGCAGGAATTAGAAAAGTTAACTAATCCCTTGTTGGGGTGTTATACAATCATGAATTCAAAGGTGAGCATGACTGCCTGAATCATATCAGCTTCAAAGGGTTCTCTGAAGACTTATATTGGATTTGACAGCAAGAAGTGCAGCCCATGCATGACAGTACGCAATTCTCAAAGCTGCCATGTATGCCTTTCATTTTATTTACATCAGAAGAAACGCTCCATACGCAGAATACTGGAGAGGACCTATCCTCATGAAGCTTTGTGAGGAATAAGAGTCTGTTAATGGCAAAAAATACTCCCTGAGAACAGAAAATGGACAGCTGTAGCAAACGATTTCCTAAATTCTGAAAGGAATGGCTATTTTAAATAGTTCAGACAGCAACTCATTTTGTACAAGCCTTCATTCATTCATACAGATTTCATTTTACAAAAAAAAAAACCAACAAAACTTTGTTTGTGTAATGTTTGTAAAGACCAGTCGCATGTATAGGGATTTGTATCAGCTGCTTTTCATTCTCTAAAGCCACCTACAGAACTTCACAAGTACATGTATAGCATCTACTGTACAAAACCCCAAGAGTCAAGACTAATAATTGTAAAGATTTGAAAGTATTGTGCTGCTGTTCTATCAATATTATTTTAAAGGTATGATATTGTTGGGGGTGCAAAGAACTCAAATAAAAATCTAATAAGAACTCAAATAAAAATCTAATATAAAGAGCTGCTAAAGAAACCAGAGGCTAAACCTATTTCAGGAGTTGCCTTGTGGGAATGAGTAGATACAAACAGCACTGCGGATTTCAAATTTTGAGAGAGCCTGAAATTTATGGGATGTGATATCCCTGCGTTCCTGTGTTACAAATAGTATGTTACATTTCACTAAGCTGCATACAGCTCATGAGAACCATAGTCATTAACACTGTATCTGCTCAGTTGCATGTCAGTATGAGGAAGACAACCATTGTCCCATGATGTTTACAACCCATTGTTAAGTGTGAGTCCATCTTTGCTAAGGAACCACGAGGGCACTCCATGAATGGAAGTCCTAAAGTGTATTATTTTATTTTATACTTTAAAAGCAATATACTGCATGGAGAAACAGGAAAAATGGCTGCTGTTTATGGAAGTGACTATACTTTAAGTCATTTCCATAGACTTAACAAGAAAGTGTAGTATGACCGAGTTGTACAACAGTAAAATTAGCATCTATTTTTACTATTGCTATTACATGATTTCTGTTTAAATTGGGTTGTTGCGTCTCCCCCCTTGCTTACTTCATCCTGTCATTCACTTGAACTAGATAATTCTTCGCTCATGTAAAATTGCCGCTGAGGGAAATTCCTGTTGGGCTTCAAAAGGAGGATTCCTGGAGCCAGGGATGCAGCTCTTGACTCAGAGTGTGCATGAGCATCTTTTTTTATTACTCTGTTCTGCTTTATTCTTTCCATAGCACATAAGTAGGATTAAGGGAGCATAGCTTGAATGATTGTTGATAATTCTAAGCACTGCAACTATATCTTTTGACTGCCTGGCTTAGAAGTACTTATTAGCCCCATCAGCTTCTCTCATATCAATACTCCAATGCTGTTACTTCTGTCTAACACACTGAGATAGTCTAGAATAGCCAAAGATCAGCTTAAAAAAAAAAAAAAACACCAAGAAAAAACAAGTAACAATTAGCTCAAACTTAATTCTGGGACTAGTCTGGAAATTATTAGGAAACACAGAGGGAAGACATCCTCCCCCCGACACACACTACTCATCTTGTCAGTATTAGGGATCATTTATCCGTTCTCTGCTCCAGTATGACAGCTTATTTGTGTTTTGCACATACCAGCGTTATCCCACCTATTTTCATTCCTTCCCAATTAATTCCTCCATAGTATGCTCAGATTAGGAAGTAGAATGCATGATCACATTATTTTATTTATCCTTATCACGGGATAGATACAGATAGATGCAAACACGGAAAAATCAGTCTTGTGTAGGTAAAATCAGATATTTGCAAAACAGCCCCTGAGCTTAGTGTGGTTAGATGCAAAACGTTAAAAGACAGTGAAAAAGTTTGCAATTTTACCCACAGAGGCATAATGTAATTATTCTCCATGTCTATTTCGAAAAGTTGGTTTCTTCTCTGAGTACGGGAAGAATTAGATACATCTATGGTTTTGGATCCATTATAGGAACACTCTTCTGTTAGAAAAAAAATCAATGGACATCAGAATTGTTTTGGCATAGGCCAGTCCACTGTTCTGGTTACTACAGAACTGCATAATTTAAATCGCTGACCTAACAAGGATTCAGATTTTTTTTTTTAGACTGAACAGGGATCTCCAACATCTCATTTTAATTCCTTTTCCAGTCATTCCTGTATTTTTAGAAGTTTTGTGAACAACGAAAAGATGTTATGGAAAATTCAGAAAGAAGAAAAAAGCATGATCATATTTGTATTTTTTCCATGGGTGTTGAGAATGCTGTGAAATTTCAGAACATTGTTTTAAAGTTTACTATATGCATTACGATAGATACTAACCTTCTTACACTTCCAAATGTCTGTGCGTGACCTAAAAATCTTCCAAAATCGATGTGGAACATGTGTCCAGCATTTGTCAGCATTATGTTGTCACTGTGTCGATCACAGACTCCCAGAATGAAGGTAACAACACACCAGCCAGCGCAGGAAAAAAAGAAATTCCTTATTGCCTAGGCAATAAAAAAAAAAAAAGCACTTACTGGAAATATAGAGAGATGTATGTGGCTTGTGATGCTAACAGGAAAACCAAAAATTGTAGTTCTAGAAATGATAAGCATGTTGCTAAAATTTTAACAGACAGGTGTTTGTAGGAATGGTACTCAAACAATTAACATACAAATTTCAAAGTTACAATGCAAGAACAATTTAATGAATGAGGTTTACACCTTGTGTTTTACATATGCTTGGAATTCTATGGAAAACTTCTAAGGTGAAACATACCTAAGAAAAGCAAGCTTCTTGGCAGGAAGCTGACATTTTCTGTTCAATAGCCTGTATTTATATTGTAAAAATCATTGTTTGGAAATCAGTTGGAAATCCACAAATTTAACTATTTGCTTTGTAAAGAAAGTAGGTTATTTTACACCCACTGTACTGTTCTGTATCTACATGGGTCTTTTTTCTCCAGAATTCGGTTGCCTTTCTCAAATCCTAATTAATCAAATCTCACAATATTCCAGCCCAAAGGATTCAACCCTGTTTTGCAGAAATAAACTGAAACAAAGGCTAAATCACTTTCTGCTTATAGCATCTGCGAATCTGAATAGACCATGGAATCAAACCTAGTGTTGTGTGGAGAGACCCAAGAGAGTGATTAAGCCAAAAAACAGTCTAACAGTTGTGTTTGATATAATCCACTCCTCTGATGTTCTTTTACATGGCGGAGATGTCTACTTTCACAGTTACTCTGCTTTGTGGAAGTAGACTGGCTCATTCAGATCTGTCTCATGAATCTCTTTACAATATGACGCTGTGGCATTGCTCTTTGCTCAAAACGTGCCCATGGCAGAAGTAGGAAAATGTCCAAACTAATGCTCTGCTCACCAGACACTCCTAGGTGGGTTCCAAATTATCTGCTTACTTGCAGTTCCCATTCAGAAGTCTTAATCTCCCATGAACCTCAGTCGCAATGTGATTCATTTATACAGAAACCCAAACAATCCTAATCTGTGATCTTTATGTTTCTGGACAAAACATACAGTACCCGAGGTAAATAATTTTTCAGGCATTGAGGATTTCCCTGTAGACAAAGGGTGCCACCTGGAATGGCTGACACGGGTGACAGCACTGTGGAAGACTTACGCCACAGCAGAAGAGTTGACTGAATTTCATGTCTAACTGTACTGCTTACTCACTCTGATGACCTTGGACAAAACACCTAAGCTTTCTGTGATTTTGTTCATCCAACTGTAAAAAGAGGATATTAAAGCTTATTCTGCATGAGCATTTTGAACACCTTAGAAACAGTATTGTATGAGTAAGAAATTATTAAGGAGTAAAAGAGAAAGGTTCACTCACCAGCAAGTGCAAGGTGAATGTAGAGTAGTAATTTTATGCATGCCCTATGCAATCAGATCTGACTGTATTTTATATGTTCAAAAAATTGAAAGAAAATGTGTATAAACTGCTTTTAGAATATTCCACATCAATGGTACTTTTTACAAACAGTAGCAGCAGCAAGAAATCAGGTTTTCAATCAATAACTAATAGTATCTCACTTTTCAATTGAAATGTTGGCTGCATTTCTACCATAACACTGCAAACATACAAATTTGTAAAAAAAATTCTGTACAGATCATTCCTGTTTAATTGACTCAAGATGATATACAAGGAATTCGAGTGCTCTTACTGAAAATGTGGATGAACAAATGCCTATGGAATAGCTACAAAATTACTAAAGTTTAGCAAACACATCTATGCTATACACCTACTAAGAAACTCTTTTAAAAGCACTTCATTTTCAGAGTGGTAAAGACTCAAAGTTCCCCTGTGAAGTTAAAATTTTAGCTACTAATCTACTGTGGGCATGGAACAGGGTTCTAAAAATTATCCCAGTAACACAAACACTAAAAGGTTTTTCATGTGCCTCAGAATATGCTCAGACAACAAAGAATGAATAGAAATAGCACCTTGGAAAACCTCTGCTTCTGTAAATCAAATATCTGATTTTTTTGCCTCATGCATAATGTCTACTTTCATAAAATCAGATGTACTACATGGGATCTCACAATGTGATATGAAAAGCATGATTCTCTGTATCATATGACTAGGTAGCTTTGATAAAACAGCTTTCTAAAACCGTGGGTGCCGACACGGACATTTCTAAATTCAGACTTTATGTGGTTTATATAAAAGAAAGTATTTAGAGAGCTGACCTAAAAAAAAAATGGTTTTGAGTTCAATACTTAATTTCTACTTCAGCTTCTCTTTACTACTAAATTTCAAATCATCTCTATGACACATTTTTATAGAAAATGCATTACAATGCACCTGAACCAGAGCAGTATCTCTGTAGTAAGAGAGTGGCATTTAAGTCAATTCCCTGGCTTCTATGCATGTGAATTGTTTGTCTTGCATCTGAGTCATTTGTTTTTGCTGCTTACTGCCATTTGGTTTCTTTTTTCCCCATGGTAAAACATAAACCATATAATAAGCTTCATTATGACGTTACCTCTTGGTAACTTGATTCCAGAGGATGGTGATGACGGAACCATTTTTTAATTGTGTTTTCTTTCAATGGTCCTATCAGACCAGACTCCCTGTGGATCTTCGCTAGTGTGGTAGCACCTGGCACCATCTGTACCAACCCTAATCAGATAGAAAGGAGTTCACATGAAAAACCTTCAACTTTAAAAAGATATGAAGACCATCAATGCATATTGCCTATTGTCGGATCATTCCATGCAGAAAAAATACATGCTTCAAAGCTTATAAAATAATGAATGCAACAGAAAATATAGATCAGGATTTTTTTTCTCTTTCTCTTTGGACACAGAAAACAATGAATGCTTAGTAAAAAGTGGCAGTTCTGCAAATGAGAAATAAACACACAAATAACAATATTGTGGAAATAACTGCCTTAAGGTACCAACAAAGCCTATAACAAAATTCAAAGCGGGTAGTATATGTACACAAACAAAAAAATATATAAAAAATAGGTTCTGATATTTACTATGAAATATAAAGTTATTTAACACGTGTCAAGAATGCCACACAAATTTTTGTGCAGCATGTGATGCTGATCACAGCTGGGAGAAAGGATACTGGATAATGAAGAAATTAGTCCGATCCAAGATGATATAAGCTGGTACTTTGAAGTGCAGAGAGAAGCCAAGCATTTTGCAATGCTTCATTTGAATCGTCTGCCTCTACTGCATGCACTCAATTCCTTTTTTGGAACCGAGACCTGGCTTGCCAACCTTCTGTCCCTGTCCCTGTGTGTGGTCCCTGGCATGTCATCCCACAACTCTGCATCACAGAAGGGCTTCCTCTAACAATTTCAGTTGGTGACAGGCTCCTCTACGATACCATGCCTGGAAAGTGGCATCCTACCAGTGCTTTATCTGCTTTTCATATTTGTATGAAAAGTGATTTCCATGTTCCCATGACTATGAAATTATCATCTCCTATCTCCCTTGTGTAGAAAAGGTGGCCCATGGACCAAGTCGTTAGCCTAGGACTTGGAAGACCTGAGTTCACAAGGGTCATATCCAGTATGGCCACAGGCATGTCACTTGGTTCTTTTATTGTTAAACATTAACTGTAAATCAATTATATTAACACTTCCATAGCTCATAAGGAAAGATATTGTGAGGAAAATCTGTCAGACACCAAGGTTCTCTGCTGCTACAGTGCTGAAAGGAAAAGACTGTCAGGCAGAGAATGTTCTTTGCAGATGATCCCTATATCTTTCCTGGCAAAAATCAAATAAAGTGTTAGTATATAAGAGGGACTATAATATTATGCTCAGAGGTGGTACTCATGTATTATTTACCTTTGAAGCAGAAGCCTTCAAGCTTTCACTCCCACCTCTACAAAGAAGAGAGGAATCTTTTTCAGGTCACCTTAACCACCCTCCATGTACGTGAACTCATCTACACTTTCTCCTAGCTCCTTCAGATCATCCATCCTCTCTCACTTCCTCTCTGTGGCTCAGAAAGCAATGAATTTTTTTCTAGTAGTTTTTTGTACAGCAGGTAATCTGGATACATCAGTCTTCTATTGGTGCAAGGATTATTTTCAGTAAAAGATTTGGAGAGTCAGTATTAAGCTTACTAGTGTCAGTAAATTTCTTTAGCAAGCAATTGGTATCCCTGCTACAGCTCTGCTATAACAACCATAAAAGGGAGAAATAAAGCTTTCAGATGTCAGACCTGCCCTAAGCAACATAAATCGCAAGAGTAATATTTCAAAATCAACACTGCAAAACTGTCATCACTTCTCTACAGGTACTTTCTATAGCCACATGCATCCAGGTTTATTTAATCATCTATGCAGGATCACACTGGATTAAAACTTTAGTAGTCATGGCCAATTTTCATCCAAAGTTCTCTTTTTGATGTGTGAAGTTACTTTTAAGAATCTGGTGCAAGCTGATGGTGCTGAAGCTTTGGGAAAATTCTAGCCTAAGTTGCTACTAAACTTAATGAGTTTGTACTTCTTGAGAGGTAGAATGAATAAATAAAATGAACATTCAGGAGTAGGCAAGTATATAATTTAAGGCCTGAGTAACACAAATTCTGAGCATTTTTTTTTCAAGGGGGAAGACAGATAAGACACCTATGAAAATAAAAGTTAAAGGGAGGATTTTTGTATACAGCAGTTTACACGAGATATGAATAATGTAATACAGGTAACTTTCATAATGTAAAACTGACCTTGGCTTTTTCCTGTAGATAAACACCTATAAATGGTCATTTGCATATCCAGTCCCTCTTGGAGCCAAATGCTGTCCATCACTCGAACAATTTGCAGAACCAGCATATCTTGACGTAGATCATCGCCTATCTGTGAAAATTGCACAAGAAATCCAAGGTTCTCCTTCAATATCAGATACAAATAGCTTCCTATTTCATTTGGATTTTTTTCCCTCACCAAAATGGCTACATTCATTTTACAGTAAATCCTTCGTTTTTTTTCAAAGTTGCTACTTGTCTTTCTGTGTCGGAAAAGGACAGTGTAAATGGCACACATAGGCAGAAATGGTTTTGGCAGCCACTGAGACGGTAACAAGTGCTCCCTGATTAACTGCAGTCTTTCTGCTTATTATTCCCATGTAATTATTAGAGTTTGAAAATTTAAGCCGGAGGTAGGATCCTAATTTAGTTACATTTTAAGGGCTACCTAGTGCTAGATCGCTTTTCACAAATGACAGCATTTGTCTAATGTTAAGCTTCACAACTTGGTATTTGCAGCAGGCTGAAGGGGAGTTTTATCATGAATTTATATTTTATTCACGACATGATTCATATTCAGTTTCAAACAGTGATGCAGTGTTGACTGCTCTCCCCATGGAGCTGGTCAAATAATAATCTTAGTGAAATGGAGCTTTAATTGTAGCCACAAGAGGTAATGAAGAGATTATCTTCAACCGTGGCTAAGTAAATGGCCTGTGAAAACAAAAGCTCTGCATTTTTTGTTTCCCCCTTCCCAGCCCATCTAAAATATATGTGACTTTTACTGGCATTTGTAAGTGTTTTATTCATTTATTATGTTCTTTTTATATAAGCATCTACAGACATTTACTGCCGTTAAATGAGTACTTAAGGAGACATAAACTGATCTTTTAAAAAAAAAAAAATTCAAATCTGATTTCTTTCCTTTAAAGGTAATCTTAACGCCAACTAGTTCTTGTTAGTACCCAAACCTGCAAAAAATCTGATTCTCTCCACTTACCTTCCCTCCTTCCCTCACATACACAGTCATTAAGCAATTTAGTACTTTATCGGTGCTTATCATTTTATGTACACATTATCCATCATGGAAAACAATGAAACTAGCACAAGTAAAAGATACTTTAACACACTGGTTTGCTGACAGGAGAAGGTGATGTCAGCTAGAATACTTCTATAGCAACTGGGCAGTTGGTTGATTGTTGAATATTACTGGGTGGGGAAAATGCTATCTAGGTAGAATCAGAACAAATACTTAAATGCCCCTTGAGCAGGCACTTGGTCATGTTGCTCAAATAAGTAGGAACCTGTCTATTTAGCATTGATTCTCTGATCACAGAATCATAGAATGTTCGGGGTTGGAAGGGACCTCTGTGGGTCATCTAGTCCAACCCCCCTGCCGAAGCAGGGTCACCTAGAGCAGGCATGATGAAATAGTGTAAGAATCAGCTTTCTGTATGTTCAGAAAAACTTAACATTGCTAGCCTCCCCCTAACATGCGTGGAAAGCATACTTCTACTCCTGAGAATCACAGCGGCTCTAAAGGTCAATTAAATTCAAGACAGCATAGAAATCTTTTTCTTCCTTTAATTTATTTTTATCAATTTTTAGGCTTCTCATTTGGAATACAATTCTGCAAAAGATCTAGGAATAATGCCTTTGGCAACACTGATCATTTTGTATCCATCAGCCATTTTCTGAACTTCAGTGTTCTTTAAAAACGGCACCCACTGTTACAGAAGACATTTGCTCTTTTGAAAGTAACTTTAGATTGCACATATTGTCTTTTGCAGATGGACACAGCACTGTCCTGAACTATGAAGCTTTGAAGGTCATAGCTGGAAAATAAACCAGAGTTTATTTTCACAGTTCCTCCAGGTAACTCCAATGAGACAGAGCTCCTCTGCTGTCCCCTCTGCTTCCCTGTTCCTCAGCCCATTCTGTCTTGCTGGTGGATAGGGCAGAATTACTTCTATACAGCAAATACAGTCTCTAACATTCCGGTATTTTGATTTGTTAGAGACATATGGACAAGGTTACTGGATTCAGTCATTCTGAACTATCCCTCCTCTGAGACGTGTCCTCTGACTCCAGTGTGATAGAACAGAATCACAGAATCATAAAATAGTTTGGGTTGGAAGGGACCTTTCAAGTTCATGTACTCCAACCCCCCTGCAATGAGCAGGGACATCTTCAACTAGACCAGGTTGCTCAGAGCTCCGTCCAACCTGACCTTGAATGTGTCCAGAAGTGGGGCACCTACCACCTCTCTGGGCAAAATATTTGATACATAAGCTAGGCTTAAATTATAAACTTAATATTTTAGCCTGGTTGACTCCACTACAAAAAAACAATTGCAAGAAGTTCTTTGATTCTCTACTGGCCAAAAAGCTGATACAGCATACTCCATTAAAAGTTCTAGCATCAAAAATAATTAGAAAAAGTGAACAGCAAAGCCAAATCAAACATTCTCAGGCTCAAAGTTTAAAACATAAATTAGGTGAATTTCAAGTCAACATTTTCCATACACAAGGAACTGAGGATTAGAGGAAGAACATACCTTAAAAATAACATTGATGTTCCCACTTGGAGCATTTGCATTGATGAAAGACATTTTCAATGGAAAAGCATTGGACGTAAAATATGAACACGACTTCAGGGAAAAAAAGATGAGAGAGAAAACCAACAAATATATTTGTCACGTACACAAAAAATCAGGCTAATACAATACCTCTGAAAAAAGGTATCATCTTTAAATATTGCTCAGTAGCACTGATAACGAAAATAAATAATTCTTGATATTATTGAATGTTTAATTGGGTCAGGAAGACTAGAAAGTCTTTTTCCCCAGACAATTTGTTTCACTCAATACTCAGATTATATGAATGGATAATATTTTCCATACTAACTTCTCTTCATTATCACCCAGGTCTATTAATGTTAAACTTTGGCTGGGACTGAGTGGACAAAGTACATAAGATTGATCTAATGAGAATCTGTAAAGCACTCAAAAGCCTTTGGTCCTATTATTCTCTGCAAAAAAAATTGTCCATTCATACAATCTTTATGGAAGCAAAGAACCTGATAATTTCTTTGATGACCTCACTCTGGTGAAGAATACAGGAAATTCTGAAAATCACAATCTATTTTATGTGGCATTTATCTTAATTAAATGTAAACTCTGACTTCTCATGCCCTACAGCTCCTTCAACCTGAAGACCTCAAAGGGCTTCAAAAAGCATTAATGAGCCAAGCACTACAAATCCTGTGTGAGTTAGGGTGGTATTATTATCATAATTAAAAAAAAGAGGGGGGAAAAAACCCATAAAAAAAACAACCAAAGACAATGGTAATTTAATGGCCTGGTTTCTAGAAATAATGATCACTCCACAGCAGCTACTGCTGTCCTTATGAGGTGGAGCGCAACAGAGGCTAATTTGAACAAAACCACTACTAGACACAGCTGTCTCTTGTTTTTCATCTAAACATCTCAAAGCATGGTACAAGCATGCAAATATTTTCTTAGCCACACCATACCTCTGCGATGTGCCATAGCTATTCTTGATGATGAAACCTGACCCTCTACTGAATTTTGCCATTGAAATGTCTCTGTAAGTGCTTCAAAGGTTACAGTGAGATAATGCATTACTGATAGAGCTGAGAGCAGTGCTTGTTACTAGTAAAATCAATAGATGACACCAAAATGAATTAAATTTAGGCAATTATAAGCACTTAAAAATTTTAATCTGCATGATTATACTGACATACAGTTCAATCAGCTGCATATATTTATAGCCAGATAATGGCCTTTAATGATATAAGAAAAATGAAAAAAAAATCTCTCTTGAGATTCTTACATTTAAACATTTGTATCCATCCAGCCAAGCTGGTGCAGTATAAATAGCACAACTGTATGGTGAGATGCCTTCCCATTAGTCATTATTTCCCAAAAGCCTGAAAGCAGTAAGAAGCAGCAGGCTTCAAATTCTTCTGACTTCTCTCATACACAACTGGCCCAAGCCTGCGGGGTGCTGGAAGATCTCTGTTCTCAGCGAGATCAAGGCTGAATAGCAATTACTTGGAGAATTACAGGTCAAAGGCAATTGAAGGGATCAGCACCTCTTAGAATCAGGTCCGCTGAGGATAATGAGCCAGAGAACAAAAATAGAACACAAACTACTGTAATTAGGCAGCTATAACTGGTAATATATATGGCTCTTCAGGTTAGTTTTCTCTTGCTGCTAGATACCTGTTCCTTCTCCAGAGCTGTAGCGGCTTACTCCTGGCATAATACTGCTTGCAAAAACATTTCTAAACAATGAATAGCAGAGTTTTAGTACTGTGGTCAAAGTCAAGTAACACCAAAAAGTATTGTCATTTCCTTTATAAGTAGTTTTTAATAGGGGTCACAGACATAGGTAAATTACTGTGAGTATTTAATATTTGAGCAGTTCTCAGTCACATGCCTAGTCTCAACTCAGCAAAAAGAGAGCTAGCTCTAGACCTTTAGCTGCTCGCATCTGTGACAGGAGAGAGTCTTGGATGAGAAAAAACCACCAACAAGAGCCACCTGGGCAGGATGGTAACCAGGTCTCAGCTTCAGGGGATCCAGGTGCCCTTGCCAATCCCAACACCATGGCAGGGCAGCTGGGCTGGGAGCAGGCTACTTAGAGTCTGAAATCTCTGCTGCTGTGCAAGGGAAGACATGCACGCAACACCCACCCCACCAGCACCCTTCACCTCTGCCTCCAACAAAGGTCCCTCGTTTCAAGGGGATTAGGCTGAATGTCAGTTTACCAGATAACTCATGCTTAATACCAGTAAGATCATTTCCCAGTCAATGCAGCCATTCACTCCCTCTCCCTCTTTATAAAAAAAAAAAAATAAAAAAAATTAAAAAAGTAATCCATTGCACGAGCTAGACTTACGTCTGCCTCTATGCCTTGGACAAGAAGCGCAGGATTCAGGGGAAGTCGGCAAACCTTCACCTCCTGGAAGAAGTACTGAAGTGTGTTGAGTCCCACCTTTAACACCTCCTGCAACATGTGAACCGTTATGGTAACATGAAAGAACATAACAGCAGCTTTTAAGCTCTTGACTGTCCTTCTAGATTTTAAACAAGCAGTACAATTTCTGGAGCTAGTAGCATCCATGTAACCTTGTAACAGCTAATGAGGTCACACTGAGGTGTGGTTATTAAACGTGCGAACTGTGATTTTACTCCACATTCATGCTTTTACTGCCTAGATGCACTACCAGTTCGTGCTGCCATCTAGGTTCAGATTCAATATCCTTCATTAAGGGCTGATTAGCCTTGCACCTGCTCTGCTGCATCTCATGTCTTTTTTGCCTTGCTGGACAACTTGTTGCCTCAATGCTGTGATCCCCCTTGCCTAACTAGGTGCATTAACTACAAGGTTTGTGAGGTCCCCAGTACCACAGTAACCACAGCATTGACTTTAATCTCTAAAATCTGAATTATGCATCATCATGTATAATGTATCACTACTATTTCTTTTTCTTTACATGGATTTCTCTCTTTGCAAATATTTTTGTCTTTTACTTCCATGTTTGCTTTGCCGCTCTCAGGAGCAAAGCAGAGTTTTCTGAAAAATCCTTTGAAAATCTTTGAACCCTCAACAAGGCAAAAAGAATTTATGATAACTTTCATGATAACCAGCAGTGGCAGGTATATTTTTATTTGGCTTTCTGGGCTGTCTTGCTGAGATCTCAGCAGCAGTTTTACACATCAGGTAAGTAACAACAGCTGTCTTGGAAAATTAACAGTTTTGAATTGGAAATGTACCTATGCAACATAAAAGCTGCACCCGCTGAAGACGATGACTGCAAGCTTTCTACTGCCAGGAATGCATCTCTGCAGATATGTGTACAGTATTAATTGCTGAAAGCTATATTTGAGACATGAAGTACAGTCCACTCTGGTTGGCTTTGCTAAGAAATGAGGATGGTCAACCAGTCAAGGACAACTCCCAGCAAAGTTTTCAAGAAATACTGCAGCTCTACAGGAGTCAAGTATTTTGGGATGAGGTGCTGAAAGTGAGCGTTCCTTTAAATAAAATGTTAATCAGCTTTGTTGCGATTATTTCTGACCACCTCCAAGTCTGGTTGAGAAACCACCAAAGAAGAAATTTAACTGCCTTAAAAGATCTGCTGACCTCAAGAGTAATAGTGATGAGAGTTGTCCCATTAAATACATGTGTTTTACCTGCTTTCAGAGCAGCCCAGAATTTTACAAATTTTAGTCAAATCTTGTGTGTGTTTATGTAAAAGGCATTACAGGAAAGCGGTGTCACCTTAGGAAAAATAAAACTACCTGAAGAAACCTAGATGGAAGGGGAGGTATATTTTAACAAACCTTTCTTTTTGGGTCACTGGCAGCTTTTACTTCTCTCGCAATGTCTTCCAGAATTCTGATAAGTTTCCCCTCCTTAGAAAACTCATCGTTCAGGGTTTTTCCAGCACAGAATTGGAGAGCAGCCAGTAGTTTCTGATACCAGGCTTTGAAATGAACTTCATTCTGTGCATTCTTCAACAGCCTGAAGGAAGGAGAGCAAAAAACACCTGTGTATCTAAAACTGATTTTTATTTTAGAACACCTCTAGCAGGAACAATAAATGCACTCCAGACTAATCCATGTTTGGTGACTTTGGGCAGCAAAGAATGAAAAAAAAATGTTTATTTGTTGGCAGTACTCAAGTTCTATTTCATAACTAATAAGATTCCAAGTGTGTTGAATCAATAGAAACCTGCCATTTCTTATTGCCATACATAGTGTAGTGCCTGTATTGCTTCTTATTTCTCTAAGAAAAATTTACAAAGTAAAAATAAGTTGTATTTTTTAAGTCCCGTCTTAAATATATATCCCTAAATCTAGCCTTTGGTTGGTTTGTTTCTCCTGCCAGTAAACTTCCACCAAGCAAGCACATCTTTCAGCTACCAGGTGCATTTAAAGACCATTTTAGTCTCAGAAATATCATCAGTTCCAGGAATTTTCACTATTTTAAGTTGAAGAGACATTAATAAAATTTGCTATACTGCTAAAAAAGAGTGAAATGAACCCATTTGATTCCTTTTTTTAATTGTAAGTGTTGGTCTAGAGCAAAAACTCAGCTCTTCGTTCTACTGAAGTATGTAAAAGCTTTGGAACTGGAGTTATTACTAACATAAAAGTCAGAAATAAAACCAAAAACTTGCCTTTTTTTCATGTTTACCATGCAGTGTCTCTAATTACACATTCATTTGGGCCAGGAAAGCTGTGGCGTTTAGTGTTTTTTCAGTTAATTGAATTGATCACTGGGAAATTTTTTCCTTATATAGGCCAGAGGTTTTGAACAGATTTGATTTATTTTTATAAGCATAGATAGCATCAGCAGCTTTATATTGCTACTAACATCCTGCCCATCGCCTGGGATTTCCCTTTGCCTGAAGCACTGATGAGGTGCTCTTTGCTTTTGTCCAAACTTTCCTCTGCACAACTTCATCCTTAAGAACATCTCAAAACTTAAATTTCTTCTAATGTCTGAATCTTAATGTAGCTTCCCTTACCTGATGAGGTTACTCAAACCTAACAAAAAATGACAGTTTTCATGGGACAGAAATCAGAGAAGCTGTTGACATCACATATGAATATGACACATAACAAAAAGCAAGAACAAGACATATATCAAGCACTGATTTTTAAAGGTAAAAAATCGTAATTCCTATAGACACTTCGACTCCTTCAAATTATGTATAAGGTACTGCAATACTCCTACTGCAGCCCATGCATCTTTTGGTGATGAGGGATTCATGTCATCTTTAACAAGGAGATACTTCTGGGTCCTCTTTTCCTATATAATTCAATGCAGAATAGTATCAGCTACTTGTTTCTGAAAAGCCTCTCCAGTTACACAAAACCTGTGAACATCTAAGGGTTTATAAGTACTGAAAATCTTAAAAGGATATGCGGTGTTTCTACCAGAAATGCCTAGACATGAAAGGGAAGAGACATGAGAAGTTTATCATCAGCTCTCTTTGGAAGACATTGAAATTACATTTTTTCCTGTAGACTAGTAAAAACCAGTAATTACTTTTTGGATGTGAAAGAAATGCAAATTGTCATTGCAGTTCCTGGTGGAAGGCAAACCCCCACACACAGAGACAGCTGTATTCTCCTGAACCCTCCACAAACTGAAGAAGCCTGAGAGCACGTGCGTATATGGTGGTGGATAAACTAATTGTTTCAGGTTGCTAGCAAAGTCCAAGATTCCACAGGATGAAATTCATTTGCTTAAATGTAGATACCTCGTGCCATTTTAGAAGTCCTAGGACATTCTATTCGGCCTCCAGCTGTTGCCTTGGGAGGGCATGGGGCCACCAGAGGCAGTATCTCCTGCGTGCCGCTCACATGCAGGTGTCTCTGATGCCCTATGCTGTGTAAAATGGCCTATGTTTAGGCTACAGAATCACACTCTGCAGTGGCCTTTTAGCTCAGCTGTAGGCAAACAAGGTGATTTAAAAAAAACCACATACTCGGTCCACTTCAACAGCAAGCCAGGAATAAGCTTGGTGATGATTTTTTTAAACAAAAGTAGTATTAGCACAGTCTCAAGTGTCACGGGGGCAGGAACTGTAGTCTAGTGGAGCAGTCTTTGTCCATCTAAAGAGCTTGCATTTCTCTTGGAGCACAGGCAGAACAAACTTGTTCGCTCTGCCTTGCAAAGTGCAAGCGCACCTAAGAAAAGATGACAACACTGTGATACCTATTTTGAAGTGGCCAGGTTATGTTGGTGCAGAATCTTCTGTCTGCACTTCTGCTTGCATTGAAATCAGCTCCTGAGCATCTGAATTAAATTAATTCACCTGCTCTGTTTTTAACAGTACATATATTTAGAGAATCCAGAAAAAGTACCTTTTCGTGTCTGAGATGTCCCTTTAATCCTCTCAGATACACAGAACGTTAAACCAACTTCTATTTCCCTAAAATGAAAGGCTTAGGATTTCACACACAGAAAGCAAAACAGCAAAATCAAAACATTTTCCTATTTTAAACAGAACTACTCCCCGAACAAGGCAGATCAACCCAGAAAATTCACATTTTGATTATTCTTATGGCTGAGCGTTCACAGAAAATAAGCTTATATACACATATGATGTAAAGATTTCTTTTTGACCTAAGAAAGGATTATGGGCCATATTCAGATCGCTTATGCACAAGGTGTACATGAGGACAGAGGACGCACAGCGTCTGAATCCTCTCACATGTGCTTCTTGAGCCCAGTCCATGGGGAAAGTTGAGGCAGTTGTCATGATCTCACTTGCAAAATCCAATTCCACGCCAGCTGCAACCCAGCACACGCTCCACAGTCTGAACCCACATGGCAGCTTTTGACAGTGCACGCGATTCCCCAGCAGCCCCACGAGGGACTCGGGGCTCTGCACTCCAAATGTGTCTAGCGACTGCGGTACAGGCGACACAACGTCCTTCTGCCTGCCTGCCGGGGTAGGTATGCTTTTCAAAGCCTGTAGACCTTAATTTGCAAAATGATGTGGATTAACTGGGTCTGACTTTTATATTCATTTTCTAAAAGCAGTCCCAAGGAGGATACAAAGGACAGCTTTTACTGTGATGACTCATTGTCGGCTTTGCTGAAATGTTTATTCAACAACTGAACAAATACGCAGTTGTAATTCTGCCTTCCCAGTCTCCTGGCACACACATCTTCACCCTGCCATTGCGAGAACTCAGCGGAGATGGAAAAGTCTGCAGCTTTTGAGGCTGCAGAATGGAGAAACGCTCAAGACACCAATAAAATTTTCAAATTAGGAGAAGATACCTAGCTGTGACAGAGGAAGACAAAACAGGAATGATTTAAAACTTCAGGCTGCCAGTAAGGAAATATGTAAAGTTTGTTTTTTTCCTGACAGTTTTCACAGGGTTCTGCAAGACAGAACTCGATATAAAAGCCTGGCTTCATGCCAGGTCTATACAGAGGATCTTGCACCTAACAACAGGGAGACTTCCTCACTCTTCAGGGTTCTCTGATTTGGGACAAACACTCTCATGCTCAGCAGGGCCAAGGTAACTCAGATCCACTCTCCCAAGGTCATTTTCTGGGAAATGGCACAATGGGGCTGGAAACAGAAGGACGCTGACCTGAAGTTTAGTGAAGAAGCAAATTAGACTGTTCCTGCTCAGCAGCAGTCAGAGGGTCCAAGTCAGAGTCTGGGGTGCCCTGAATGATGCCCCCGACTTCCTTCTGCAAGCAGCCGCTCCTCTTCCTCTCTGCGTGCACCCGCGCCATGCCTGCGAGGTGGCTCCAAACTCATCTTCTGGCACTCGCAGCTGCAGAAATACGTGTGTGTGTGTGTTTTCCAGGTACAGAAATACAAGTGTGCTGGAGAGACTTTTGCCACAGGGCAGAATGGGAAAGCGCGGTTGAATCAGGCTGAGTTGGTTGCTGTGTCAGAGAAGAAGTAGGGCTAAAAACAACAGCTACGGAGAAAAGGGAAATTAAAAAAAAAAAAAGGGGAGGGGGAAAAAAAAAGGAAGGAGAGGAATGAGATTGGATGGTTCTCGGTACCAAAACAGGTGAGCTGGCCTAATTCTCCTTCTGTGGTGTGGGGAGAGAGGGAAGCTGGTGTCTAAAAGCCTTGCCACAGACACAGTCTGCTCTCCGAGTTAGATTTGGCAGCCAAGTGAAAGAGGGAGTCTGCTCAGGAAACTCTGCTGCTTCAACATCTGTTCCTTGTCTCCTTCAGAGAGGGGAGAAGAAAGGTGAGCCAGAGAATAACTCCTGACAGGACAGATTAGCTTGCAGGTAGCCTGTTAAACCACATTGCAGCAAAAGAAACCCAAGAAAAGGCCAGGATCTCCAGTATGTTAGTGCAGGTTTAACTATGCTACGAAAGAGTGAGGTACAGTTTGACTGGGCTATTTACATGTGGCATCAGAGTAGACACCCTACTTAATTAGTTTCCAGGTGATGTCTGGTATTTATTACACAAAAGCTGTGCCTACCAGCACACACAGACTGCGTACTCTTTGCTTAGGGTGTTTTGAATTCAGAGATGCACCATGAAAAGGAGGTGCCTTAGGGTTTTAAGGTGAGTGCTGAGGTCCTTACTGTCACTAGTCAATCTTTGGTAATCTTGACCAAGGAAGTAAATACGGCCTGTTGTGAAGGTATATTTTACGCTTATTTTCTGTTTCACTAAGCTGGAGGCAGGACTAGTCACAGAAGAGAACATTAGTACAAGACTGCTGCTCATTATAGGAGTCCTTCGTATCAAAGATTAGCACACAAACATGCATCTCTACCACTGCACAGCTTCCGTGTCTAAGGTTGACATCCATCTTGATTTTCATTAGACATCTTGCAACCTAAGCCGTCCTTACTGCTTTATTGTGCCATAGAGCTATGGGACACTCCTGGAGCATATAAGGGATTTTATATTCAACTCCTTAAAGAAAATATTTTACTGTTTGCATTCTTGAACAGAAGAGTGAGCAGCTTCTTCAATCCCACTGCAAGTTATTCACAGACACAAGGATGAGAGAGCTGACAAAAATGTGCAGCTGAAAGTTAGTACCTCCATCTAGGCTGTGATGGGCCATGAGGATGAGTGGGCAACTGCTGCTATTACTTACTCAGTTGCAAGTCAAATCATTCTTAGTTTTCTCTTTTATCTCCCCGAGATTACATTGGACGAAGTTTTTACTTCTTTGCCAGTGCTAATGGGAATAGTCCCTTTGATAGAGATATCAACAGAGCAAGTACTGCACAGACACTGAGAACTCTATCATCCTCCAGCCCCTACGTGCACAACTCCCCTTACTCCTCTGCAGAGCACAGCCAAGTCTGCAGAACTCATCTTGTTCACTTGCTAGCCTGTCCACTTGGACATGGTCTCTTTAGACACAGCCAAACTCTAAGGCAGCAGAGTGCCAAGCTCGGAAATATGACTGGGGCCTTTCTGATCTCTTTACCAGCGCCTAGGATGGATGACTGAACTGGCTGAAGCTCCCAGGAACGTGTCTGTAGGATGGCAGCTGTTGCTTCGGAAAACAGAAAGGAACACTTGCACTTGTCGCGATGTAATCTCTGCTCCCAGCCTCCTCCACAGCCTCAGTGAGATAAGCCTTCACTGGACAGAAAATTTGACTTGATCTGCCTTGCTGGAAAGCCTTATAGTGGCTCTGTTCTCACAGTCCTTTGTTATTCAAGAGAAACATACAGGCTATCTCTGTTAACTTCCATTAAAAACAGATAATACCTCCCTTTTAAACTAACCCCAGATTCTAGTAAGGTGTGATTTATGTACTACAAGTCAGAAAGGAAAACAGAAAACAGCAGCATCACTCTATGTAGACCTATTGGGGCATGGCAATCAACAAAGCAACAGATGTAAAAACAAACGAACAACTGTGAAGCACAAAATGCCTAACGTGTTGAGAACAAAACAGTTTCTGCAGGGCAGAACAGGGAGCAAAGGAAATTAGACAGAAGAGCCACTGCACAACATAGATCGAAGGGTCACAGCAGTTCTCCCAAGTGTCTGTAGTACTGGGAGTTTTCCACAGCTTCACAGAAACACAGTGACAAGTCACCCACTTGACTGGAAGGACCAAGACTGAACTCCCTTTCACTCTCCCTTGCTTTGACTGAGTACAAAGCCAGCAGAAAGTGAGAGGCACGAAAGGGCTGGCAGAACTCTGCCTCATCTGCTGGTCTCTCTTCTCTTCTTTCTTTCTATTCTAGAACAAGAGCAGAATGGAAGGTCACACTTCTTGAGGAGACGGAGTGAAGCGTGGTGCAATATTTTCTCTGAATCTTTCTAACCAAGTAAGTCTCCAGGCTGGCAGGGCAACAGCTGTTCCGTAGCTTGCAGCACCCGTCCACTTCTGGCTCTTCACGCCTCTCCCAGAAGAAATCTGCAGTCAGCTTCACCTGCTGCGTCTCATACAACAGACCTGCTGTTAAACACTTGTTTTTCAAAGCGTTACCCTTGAACGGAAAATACCTCTGCTTAAAGTGCAGTTTTGTTTTAGAAGGTCATGCAATACATTTGCTTTTGTATTTCTAATTCTTTTTTAATAACATAACTTAGAACAGATGTCTAACATGTTGGTCTCCCTTAGACAACACAAAATTGTTGTAGACTTATTATAGAGTATGCTGGACACACTTGAGAAATGCATTTCTATGGGAGCCAAGGGACTAGTTGCCATTGTTTGCTAATCTTCTCTCCAAGCTCTTTATGAACAAGGCAACACAATTTGCATCCAGACAAATCACTTGATCCAGTAGATTGAGTCAATCCATTTCCCTTTTCCACTCCCACTGAATGCCTCAGCTGTGGAATGCATGTCCTGCTGACTCAGAGCAAACCAGCAGTTCAGTGAAAACAAAGGCTATGCTACGCTATGCAAGCAAGTTCCCAAGCCCTGCTAAGGTTGTCTAGCAGAAAAATGTTTTATTTGATACATAATATAGTTAGTTGCACACACTTCTGTATCAATAAAATAAACCCCAGACAAAACTGGTTTTGTCTAAAGAGCATTTACCTTGAAAATCAACTGCCTCAAAAATTAATAGGAAAGTATAATGGTGCGCAGGTACCACTGTCAAATAGTAGATGCTACCTGGTTTAAGGAAGAAACTACTACGTCTTCTCCAATTAGTTGAATCAATTTGTTAATGTCACTATGTGCTACAAGAATCAATTAGCAAAAAGAAGTGCTAACAGTGTTTGTCCCTTTCTGCTCCAGTTTGTAAAGAAAAAAAAAACAAAACCAAAAATGAACTGTTAGCAAAGCTGGTCTCTCTGTAGTCTGCACCTCTCCATTCGGTGGGGTCTGCAAGCAGCAGAGGACCAATATTAACACACTGTCATGAACACAACAAACACCTGCAGCAGAACATCCATGTAACAGAACTAGTGGTTGTTTCCAACAACAGCTGTATACAACAGTGCTGACCTCAGATAACTTCACAATCTGTGAGTGCGGGTTCAAAGTCCACCAAAGATCCCACCCTAATAAAGTGTCCATCCAAAGCTACAGAAATTAAATGCCTTCACCCTTCATTAAGTGTCAATAATGCCGAGTAACTTAAGCTTAGGCTTGCAACTATAGGTCTAACTGCTCTCAACTATTAATAGAAAAAGTACTACTGTCTCAGTAAAGAGAATGACTAACCTTGCCCTCCGAAAAAAGCATTCAGAAAAAAAATAAAAAGCTGCTTAACAAATGTATTGCATTTAATGTCTACGTGAAGATTATCAACCGGGCAGTATTATTTTGCACTCATTAAGAAACTCTGCATTCAAGTCTGGCACTAATTTCGAAAAGCCTGGTTCCATCTTTGCCAGCGCTTTCCTCACATGACTAGGTACGTCCCTGTCTGCGCTTGTTTCAAAGTTGCGGATTTCCTCCTCGGAACAAATGCCATGTTGTTGTCAGAATTTCATGCAATATCTTACACCAGAATCGGCAAGCCCGAAAGCTCCAAACCATGCATCTTTGTAACAGCTTAGAGTAAATTTGCGGCACAGGAACTGAAATGCTCCATTCATTCCAGGCACAACAGAAATCGTATTCTTCCCAGTGGGTAACTGCATTGGAAGCTTGCAATGAATGGGATTAGATGGGATAATCACCACTAAAATAAGCAGACCCAATGGTTTTAATGGGATGATGTCCAAATATGCCAGCAATTAGTTGGATACAGGAAATGACTAAGCTACTCTACTTTCAAACCATATAAATAAAATGCAATATTAATCCAGGTTCAAGCAGTCTACCAGAGCCACTGCAGTTGCTAAGCTTTGCACTGTATCTGAATTTAGGCTACAGTTATCACAGCAACACACTGAGGAGAATCTGAAAATGTTTTTCTTCATCTGCCTATTGTTTGGGTCATTCATATCTACCAAAATGGCCTTGGATAGCTTCTGCAGCTTCCCGTTAGCTTCACAGCTAGAACAAAAAAATCCTTTATGACACTACAAAATAAAATGTATGACACAGAACTAATGCTGTATGGTTCTGCATGTACTGGGCAACCCAGATTTACATGAAACTGCAGAATTAAACGTGAGTTACACTGCAACACTTTGGCTAACATCACTTTAAAAAGCTGTATGCACTTTTTTTCTTTTTTTGTGGTTTTTTTACTTTTTTTTTTTTTTTTTACATACTAATATAGAAGTAGCTTCAGGGACAAAATTAAAACTGTCTTTCTACAAGGTCATTAAGGCCTTCAGCTGCTCGTATCAGGAGCAGTTCTAGATTTTATTCATACATTCTGAGCCAGATCTGTACTTTATAATCCTAGAGTTTTCAGACTACCATTCTTAAGACTCACCTTGGGAACAGGGAGGGAGGGAGGGGTTTTGTTTTTGGGGTGGGGGGGATAGGAAGACATGTGACATTGTTTTGCAAATATTGTGTCATTTAAAAGAATTTATTCTGCCGAGCAGTAGGTCTCGAAATTTTTCCTATTTGCTCTGCACCGAGTTAGAGAATTTGCTTTGTTTAACAACGTCTACAATCAAAGCTCTTATCTTTCAACTAGAGTCTTAGATTTTCACAGACAAGATGCTCAGACGCCAACAGCAGAGGGAGGACAGATGAGATTTGATATATTCCAAATACATGCGGAGTTAACATATGTTTTAAGCCAGCATCAGTTCAACCTCTCTGGAAGAACCTGTCTTTAGATCTATTGTGTTTTAAGCACAGGTAATACAGCTGCAAGAGCTAGGATCCTGATCCCACATTACTTCCCGACATGTCTGTCTCTTCTGGATCTTTACTTTCATGTAGACACCTCCACTCTAGATAGTGGCCCTGCTTATCTTCTTTTGCCAATATCTAACAAAGGGAACATTTTTCAGATCACTGCCTACGCAGGAATAGGGAGGTACAATGAGCCTTCAGCAGGTACTGCTTTAGGTGTATCGGCAATTACGGTACCTCAGTATAATTACAAGATTACAAAGCCGCCTGTTTTAAGTACTCCTCTCGTATCCGACGTAGTGTGCTTTCTGTGGGATGTTGACTCTTCTGTTTCTGGGAATTTGCCATGTGGCATCTCATTAGCAAAGCCTGCTGAAGAGTGCAGCTTCAGTAGTGGTTCCAATGCTGCACAGCAACAAAGGACGCACAGATCAGATCGTCAGATCGCAGCAACTCGTTACGTCCGTGCATGTGTGCGGGTGACTTTGTCAAAAGAGTAACTTTGAGAGAACCTCCACAGCTCAAATAAAATGGCATCATGAAGACATACGGTCCTTTATACTTCAAAAATAACTACTGAAAGTTATTTGTTTTCAGGGAACAGATGACAGAGAATCAGGCTTTCCAATAGTGGAGTCTCTAGACTCCAAATAACTCTTTTTCATCTTTTCATGATTCTGATTCTTCTAAGGGAGAAATCTCTTCAGACTGCAGCTCTCCTTATGCATAAGGCTACTCTGCAGTCTTCCTCAAGCAAGATGATACCAACCATGTTGTCATTTAATTAAAGCAGAGGAGACCATGAGAGACAGCTCTTGTCAGCTCATTCCTGTCAGCAGCAGGACCGAAGAACAAGCATTTACATTGTAAAGAGGAGTGTTTCTGTTGTCTTCATACACCTTCTTTCTAGGCCTGATTTCTTTCTTCCTCTCTAGTTTCACTTTTCTTCCTCTTTTCTTGGTCTCTATTCATTTTTCACTCTCCCTAATATAGCAATAGTATCTTTTGCAATGGTAGGCGAGGAGAGCAGAGCAGAGATGGAGCTATCTTTAGGATTCTCTTAGAACTGGTCTGGTTCCGATCTTCCTTCTGCTTCACTGTTTTATTGCCACCAAATATTGGCTTTGTAAAAAGAGAAGTGGGAATTTGAAGTTAAGTTCACGAACCAGCAAAAGCTTGCTGTAAGATATTAGTAAGAGAAAACTTTTCTTTTTCAGTTGGCCCAAGGGTATTTTCCTAGTCGACAGCTGGCCTAGTTACCATGGAAAACAGAAGAGCTGGAGGGCAGGCACAGTAGGAAAGTGAGGCATGCACCTATGTGAAATTAGGTTGGCTTAATTTGCAGAGTCTTGCTGAAATTAATCTCTCATTTCAGACAGCTTGTTGCTCTTTCATTGCTGGGTAAACAGACATTAAGTTTCATCTAAGTGTACAAGTCCATCTTAGCTCTGCTGAGACATGTTCAACCATGGGACCAGATCTGAATAAACTTTTGAATAAGCTAATTTCCCTTTTAATAAACCCCTAAGCAACACAGCATTACTTCTTAAGCTTTTAAAAAGGATATCTTCTGTGGCTCTCTTCAGATCAAATCATACAGTCTCAGGGCTAAAATTCACAGATTTTAATGTCAGAAGAATTTAAGGCAGATATAGGAATGAAAATCCATCTTGGATTCCTGATTTTACTTGCTGGGTGACCTTGGGAAAATTCTTTGATTTTTCTATGCTTTTATTTTCCTTTTCAAAAGAGGAAAGGATTATTTACCTTCTCATAGGATGCTATGTTTGTTTGTAAGCTCCTCTTATGCCAGAGAGGTAAAAGCCATGGCAAATAGGTCTGTTTAATAACATTGCCATCTCTTTCCCATGTGGTACTCATAGAGCCAGCATTTTTCAATCACATGGGAGAAAATAGCAGCCCTGGGCATTCTTTCACTCATGAGCAAAGTAGAATTAAGATATAGTTGTTGTGATGAAAAGTTCAGCTCTAGTTCCAAGATTCACAATCACATCTGTGGAATTATTATTGCAGTAAACAGATGTCATATTTCCATATGTCCTGAGTCAGGTAAAGAGTGGAGCGTGCTCTCCAGAGACAGTTACTGCATTGGCACAATAAATATAGATCAGCCATCTGACACAAAATGCTGCTGGGACTTTGAAACTCACTGGCTCTGCTATAGGTATCCTTCTTGCACTCAAAGTGCTGTCCTTCTGCTCAGTCCACGTCAGGGTGCAGCTGCACAGCAGACTGAGGGGCAGAAATCGTGACTTTCTTCCCTTCTCCCACCATACAGTTGGTCACTTCGTATTGCGTGAATACCCTCGAGCCAACCACATTTCTTCTTAGATGTGTACTCTGCTGAGTGAGCAAAAATCTGTGTGCGCCAAAAATTAATACGGATAAGTGCCATATTGTTTCTACCAGCAAAGCGGTGGCAAAGGGTGGCAGCCTTGGATGAGAGCCTTGCAAAGCAAGGCAAACTACTCTTTAAACCTCCTTTAAATTGCTGTTTAAAAAAATGCTCACGATAAGGCAGGGCAACAGCTGAAGACTGCATGTGTCAGCTTTACACTGATGCAAAAAATTGTATTAAAATAGGCCGTTATTTAAGTGACTTTCCACTTTCATACCATGACCAAGCAATGTACTTCTGAGTGACACACAGCACAAAGCACTGACAATTGCAAGAAAATTTGCCACGATGGCTGCTTAAATTCATTTCAACAAACTGCCCTATCAACAAAAACATACAGGAGATCTGTGGGTTATGCAAGTCACTCAGAAGCTAGCTAAGCAGTGCCTGTTAGAAAAGTTTAATTAATAAAAACGCTTCTCCTGATAGAAGATAGAAATCATCACACACAATGGAATGACGTTGTGGAGAAGGTTAAGTGGAAGCACAAATACCGACCTCTAACAACAGACTCAACAAAGGAAATGATACAGGTCAAAGCAGAAATTAGCTGAGCTAGGTAAGCGGAGTTTTATCAGCCATCATTATGCCAAGCCCTAAGAAGTGTTGAAATCTCGTTTACTGTCTCACCTCTTCTGTGCCCAGTGCTCACAGGATAATTATTACAGATAGCAATGCCCTGTTTCCCAGACAGAAGTCCACTTCCCTTGCTGATGTACAAACAAGGTCTTCCCTCACGATGAGGGACTGTTCTTCAAGTTAATCCACGCCCACGGATTTGGCTCTGGAAATCCCTGTTCAATCCCTTCTGCATTAGGCAAGATGGCAGCTGCCACACTAAAGCTAATGAGCCTGATTAATATCAATTCAGTAAATTAAATTCTTTTCCAGGCATCAGATAATTTTGTACTAATCCAGACATTTATACCCATTTAATATCAGCTGACATAACATAATTTCTCATTTAACACTAATTGAAAACTACTGGTTTCTTATTCCAAAGAGTATTTGCTGTCACTTATAACATGGCTTTTTATACAGCTATTTTTCAAATAATATTCTCATCAAATTTTATGTTTTTTGCCTATTTGCAGAACTTTTACACTCAAGCCCGTGACTGGTGATGTGGGCAGAATGGAACAATCAGGTAATTTCTCTTGAAGGTTTTAATTTCAGCAATTTTTCTTCAGATTTTCCATTACATATTTCTAAAACTTCTGATTGAAACAAATGAATAAAAGTATAAGACACAGCTCATCATATAAGCAGTGTCGAATTTAGCCCCTCTAGTTTGTTTTTTGTTGGGTATTATTTTGTGGTTTTTTTGTTTTTTTTTTTTAACTAAATAATTTTGGGTTCGTTCAGCCTGCCTTCAGACTTTGTTTCTTCAGATGCTACAGAAGAAACTGTACATCCCTACTGCTATGCCATTTGCTCTTATTCTAACAGAAAAGACAAAATCCCTCGCTGGCTACAACTGATTGTCAATATTAAGGAACTGACAAGAGGTAGGAGGAAGCAGACTTTACATTACACTTCTGGGTGAAAGACAGTATTCATATTTGTGCGATGGAGTGTTTGCAGTAGCCCAACACAGTCGTCACAGATGGCAAGTGGAATTCCTTGGGGCTGAACGTATCATTTGACCATTCTTGCCTATCTGGGATCCTATCCTGTGGTTTTCACCATGATACTGTCCTTCAGCTGGGGGAAACGCTACAGAATGTTACTGATGAAAGTCTCCATCCAACACATGATACCTATTACCAAGCTGCTTATTTAGGAAACACTCATATCATTCTCCATCCTTCCTAAGACTAGAGCACCCTTTCTGCAAGATTTTAGCTAAAGACCAGCCCCGATGGGTCAAAAATTGAAGGACCATGGAAACTGAATCAGCAAACAAGTCAAGACAGTTAGAGAATTCATTTGTAACTTAACAGAAACTTGTAACAGCTAGCATCAGGAGGGACCTCAGGAGGTCCTCTGGTCTGTTCCCTGTTCAAAGCAGAGCTAGCTCTGATATTGGATCAAGTTGTTCAGAGGGCTTGGCCTCAGCAGCAGGTTGGGAGAGCTCCTGAGACAGAGGAAGCAAGAGGTGCAATTTGACCAGATGATGATGAGTCCCCAAAACACAAGGTGGTTTCAAAAGATATGACCTAATGACAAGCAGGCCTTCAAGAATGTGGTGGTTCACCTTAGGAAGGCTTAAAATTCTGCTGACCGTCATAACTTTTTGGAAATAGTAACATGAATAAGCAGGAAAAGAACTGTATTTCTGAATTGTGACTGTCACTCTGGGCTGCCTTCAGTCCCATCAACTGCACTGCAACTGAAAGGCAATTTCTGGCAAGCACTTCTAGCTGGGGACCAACTGTCACAGGAACAGCAAATACTTCAAAATTTCTGTGTATAGATTAATTTTAGGGTATGAACAAAGACTCCACATTATTCTTTACACTGTATAACCATATCAACTGGAACTACTCTTGGGTATAGAACAGCAGAGACTTAGGTTTTGCCTATGCCACTGCTCTCACGTGTTTGCAGTACAAAAAACGTCAGAGCATCTTTCTCTGAATGAACCGCTGACTATTTAGTTACCACTACTCAGCCTACAGTCTTCCAGGTTCTTATAAAAGCTATGTCAGGCAAACAAGGACAGTTCAGTCAGAGTCAGGATTTCTGTGAAATCATTAAGTACGAGTCTCCAGTGGCTCCTCCAAAAGGGAAGTCGATGGCTTTTTGTTTTCTAGAATCAATAACTTTGACTGAGATGGAAGCACAGAGTGGTTACGTGTCTAGGCACAAGGGTCTCCAGATGAACATGTAGCAATATAGGCAATCAAATCAAAATTACACTACATAGTGAAAGGAGAGTAACAGTACACGTTATACTTGGGAATAATGTTTTTTTGTGGAAGTGGTTCTAGATCTCCCAGTTCTCTCAGAAGGTCTTCACATATCTAAACTTCACAGCTGGGAAAAATTAACTCTCTTCTTTCTTAGAGAATACAGCAGAACTATATTACTCATTGTACTACATATTTCTGCTTTCCTCTTTCTTTTCTATGTCCTTCCCTCTATAAAGATATTTTGCTTTGCTGTCCTTCTCAGTTCTCTCAGTGACTACTTGTGACTACACTTTACCCCTTAGCCTCCGTAAGGCCTCTTTTGCACCATGTCAAACATAGTTCCACACTTCTGTGCGGACATCGGGAACACTGTGGCAATCCCCTCCCTCCACAAACCACTGAAGACTGCTCAGACTTCTGAGCCTGGGAGAAGAACTGGGATCTCGAAGCAGTAGAGACAGAAATGTGTGCAGAGCTGGATGAAGGAATTCATATTTTCAACCTTTTCAACTGCCAGAAGCATGCTGCTTTGCACATCACACCCTCTACACATTTCCAAGTGAATCCTGAAGAAAGATTTCAGTTTCCATACACGAAACATCACAGATTAGATTATATAGACTGCATGCAGGAATGCATGTGCACCAGTGTATGCATATTTGTAAATATAAGAATATCTCTGAATACATGTGAGAAAGCACTGGTCTGGGAATGGAGCATAAAGAGGTCTTAGGGAAACCGGGAAGTTCACTGGATAACAGACTGTGAACAATTTCTGGAGGAAGCTGACCATGAAAACTGAGCACTTACGCTAGGAAAAAAAGATTTTTTTTTTTTTTTAAATCTACTTGGATATAAGCCCTGCTACACGAGCTACAAAAACGAAGAGTAAAAAGCATAAACCAGGATTTTCTTGAGAGAGATGCTGAGGGCTGCTTTATTGTTTACAATGAAATACTTAGAATAACCTTTTCTATCTAACGATCTGAACTCTCCAAGCCATTTGTTAGATGAAACGAGGACGGAAATCTCAGTTTGCGAGAGAGGGCTGGTGCCGATTCAGAAAGCCCATCCACTTGTGTATGGGCCATTGCTTCTTTATTCATGTAGCCACAAAATTTTTGTTACTATGTTATATCATTATAATACCTATCTCAGCGTTCTGTCTCTTTTTAATAAGGAAGACTTTACTATTCTTAGTTTTACCAACAAGATGGTTCATTTACTTCCTCGTTCACTACAGTTTATCTAGATCCTTATAAGGGAAGTACGGTCAGCAGTAGAGAAATCGTTTTTCTAGTTTGGGCTAGGCAATCTCTAAAAGCCATTTCCTAAAACATCATCTTAAATTTGACCACCTCTCCAGTTCTGCTCATCATTAATAACGTTAATAACACTAACAAAAGGTGTTTGCTTTACTTCCACATCTGTTTATCCTCACAACGGAACCTGCACCACTCTAGAGCTGTAAATGCTCCGCTGCACTCTGCTCACATGTCTCAGTCACACCTTGGAAATTCGGTCCGTTAATTTTTTTTCTGACAAGACCAACACCGAGCATTTTAGTTTGCTTCTGTCTACAAAAAACCTGAATTGAGTATAAACAAATTATGAATAGAAAAAAATTTGTATTCACCTTTTAAAATTTTCAGTGGAGGTAATTTGCATTAGCTCTTTGAAAGAAGGACAACTGAAAAACAACAGCTACTCCAGCACTGAAACTTTGATCAAATTTACAAACAAATAATTTCATGTGTATACGCTGCCAGCAATTTAACCCATCTTAAAGCCCACCCTCCATTTAATAATACCTCTTTAAAATTATTATTTTTTAACATCAGCAAATAGGTTTGCCTCAAGTAACAACCATCAGTTAGCAGCAGCCAGGTGCCATACAGCACAGATGAGATGCCAATGGTATTTCAAAATCACTATGTTTAAAAGACAGTCTATTTTCAAGCTAATAAGTAAGACAATCTGTTGATGGTTTAGGATTGAGCAATTCAGATGAACACCAGGAGGAGGAGATGTACCCGATATAACAACTTTTGCATTAGGGACTGTCTTAAAATAGGCATTGCATCTCCTTTAGGCTGAGCTGAAAAAGTGCTGGTGACTTGTTTTAGGATGAATGGGGTACTCGTCAACAATATAGGTGGGAGGAGGAAGAGAAATAATTTCAAATGCGGCACTCCCTTTCTTACCTCAGCCACAAGTCCCTACTTTCACATCTCCAGTGACTAGCAGAAGTATTAAGGCTTTTTTTTTCAACTTCATCTGGCACTTTGGAAACCATCTGAATGTTTGTATCTAAGCTCAATGTTTGTGTGAAAAGCTTTGATTTCAATGAACATTTTTCAAAATATTCAGTGAAAAACTCCTTACTAACTACTTTACAGTAATCCTTCAGTCACAGAATTACTTCAGCAAAACTACCACTGTTGATACAATACTGTGATAACGTATCTCTGAATATCTTCATATAGGGATAATGGCCTTTCAGAGACAAAGGTTAATTCTTGTAGCCTGATTTTCTTTCCAAAGCATGGAAGTAATGTCATGAACTTTACCAAACAGTATTCTGTGTATTTGACGTACACCACAGTGGATGCTAAAGAGCAATCCATCTGTCTGTCTTTTGACTGAGATGTCTACTGGTTGTACAAACAACATTTTTGCAGCATTTTTTTTTCTTACAGACTTTTACAGACTGTAGATTTGGAAGGAAAGATTAATTCCTTTAGATTCACTGGTCCCTTTCTGTTATTTAATTCAAAGGTCCAAAACACATCAGTTTTAACCAAGTGGGCTCTTTGCCAAGCAAACACTGAACAAGATGATGAGAGACAGTCCATTGAGTAATTCTCTTGCTTGAAAGGAAGTTATTACAACATTAGCAGTGTTGTTCAAGCAAAAAAGCCATGCAAAGACAACTCATCTGACAGTTCTTTCTTTCCTCTCTCAGTTCATTTTTAATTTGGTCCCTGTCCAAATGACAACATTATAATTACAGAGTAATATACCATTTAGCACGGGTGAGCATTCGGAAAGCAATTAATGTTTAAGGAAATATTTTCAAACAGCAAAGTTTTTATGAAATTAATCCTGAAATGCTCATCATCTACAAAAAGGTAAAAATGCTGAATTGTAATAATTCTGCACTGTTGACCTGGAAAGACTTTTATCAATCCTTCTCCCTCTCCTCCTTAGAAATACTGCCTTTTATTATATTTTTTTAATTTTTTTTATTTTAAAACCTGTTAATAATTATATTTGGTTTTACGTTAGAGACAACTTTTCTCAGAAAAATTCCCGTTAGTCACAATGTAATTTTCTGTTAAATCAGGTACTGATGGAACATATTCAACAAAGTCTAATTCATGATTCTCCTTCTCCTAATGTTTCAGTCATTTAGACAAAGGTCCAAGGCCCAACTTTCGTTCTGGTGGAAAATGATGATTAAGTCTAGAAATATTAACCACAGAAACATATGGCTGACAGTAATAATTCATTACACTGAATGTCCTTTATCTACTTGAAGCCCCTCTCTGTTTATTCATACTTTTCCCTAAAGACGTCACTGAAAGTGTTCAGAAATAGGAATGATTTACTAAACTCAAACCTGTCAGGTAAGGCTGTGATTAATCGCATGATAACTATAAATGAGGACTCCCAACACATCAGTTCAAGAAACTCAGAGCCTGCACTGCATTTATTCAAGTCACGTGGTAAGAACTTTGCAACACACATCCAAAGAAAAATGGATTGAAAACAATTCTCTAGGGTAGCTCAAGACAAATTTTGCCAGAAACTGGTTCAAACAGCTATAGTTAAAATGCAAAAGCTTGCTAAGCTGGAAAGAGAAAAAGACCTATACCAGAGCAAGACTTCTAAAATGTTTTAGATAATCTGGTGTAATTTTGAAACATCTGCAGAATCATTTTGCATACAATAACTGCCATTATTGGAAAAAATCTTTATGCTAAGGAGATCATCACGAAATAGTTTCCACGTATTCACAAAAGGTAAAAACTGAAAGTGTAAGCATCAAATGTGAACGTAAACTTTTCAGGTATTACATCTGACAAATCTAAAGCGAGGCGTCCTCTCCTCGTACTTCACCTGGGCCATGGGGGGTCAGGTAGCAGCAGGGTTCTGCAGCAGAGAAGCAGTCTGATGGAGGACCCCTCTCACATGCAGAGCTGCTCCCGGCTGCAGCAGGCAACCTTTCACCAGTGAAACACACCACCAGCCACTCAGCTGAGAATCACAAGCGACTCTCCACGCCGTTCGCTTTCCGACTGAGGATTTCACTTTCCAAAATCACTATAGCCTGATCTGGGAAATTTGCATCATCTTTAAATTGCAGCTACTGTTACTAAGTATGATTTGGACAGTTCAGATTCTTAAAGCTGGTCACTCTTCAGATATTGACCTAGCCCAATGAACACCTACAGCAAATTTCAGTATAAAGACACGGTTTCACGGATTACTTTCAGTCATCTTTTTCCAGCAGTGTTTCACAGCATAAAAAACAGAACAACTCCTCCACATCCATCAAATTTATGACTGAGAATTATCCATTTGAAGTGACAGAACTAGATTAATGTCTTGTCAAAAGCTTTCCTGATTTATCACTACTCTGGTTAACACCCCCAAATGTTCGTCTGGGACGAGCAAAGATTATGTGAGGTATCCGTCAGGGAAGATTTTAGCTGTTTTGTTTTTGAAGGAAGCAACAATAAAATATTTTTAATAGAAAAAAGATGAAAGGCACAGATGAAAGCCTCGTGTGACATCCACACAGAGCCCTGCTCTGAATCCCTTCCTCAGCAACATCCACTCCACTTCCCCAGTCCTGTTCAACTCCACAGGCCGATCGTTACAGTCCATCACATCCCAGCACCAGAGACATAGCAGCACGCCACCAAAACGGCACCTTAGATCCTGCTCACGGAGGATATCCAAAAGACAACACCCATCTTTCACATTCAGTTACGTTATTGAAGGCATTGTGATAGATATGACTTGAAGCTGGTAGGGAGTTTTTCAGCATAACTGAAAAACTAGATTTGTCAGCTTCAACATTTTTAAATGTAAAAAGAGACAAACCAAAAACTAAGCAGACAAGTAGTGTTTGAACAAACAATGTACTGAAAAACATTTTCTTTACTGCTACCTTGTAAATCCAGAAGCAGTTAAAAGAATTAAGGCCAGTTGCTCTTTTCATTTTTTTCTAATTTTCCGAAATCTTTCACTTTTTTTAATCTTTTCAAGTCTAAGTAGGTTCACTTGCGCACATACATAGTGGTGTATTTTTTCATTACAGTAACACGCACTGATAACTTTGGAATTTGCAGACTTTTTTATGTTGCACTTTACAATGTTAATCCTCCTCAAATATGATTTAATATGATTTTTAGCATGAAATTTCCTCTATTCCAAAGCAGACACACACGGAGAGTTATCTTCATGTTCAGTAACTTATTTAGCTCCAGCTAAATACTTGCCTGCACAAATACAATGCACGATGTCAACAATCGTGCTTCACTCCATTCTCACCTTGGTACACGACCACAAGGGTGCCTTACCTCTTCCCTTCCATGCTTGCACCAAATTTAGAAAAACACATAGCATTCCTAGACTTCTAAACATTCAAGACGACATTCGTTCTACTAAGAATCATTAAAATCATTAAAACCAGACACACGCATAACTATGTCTGTTATGTCCCTTGTCAAGGATTCACCAGATTATATCATATTCACTAAATTGCAAAAAAGGCATAACTTTGATTGCTTTATTAATTTTTAAATGGATTTCTTTTTTTTTAAAAGCGGTGATTTTTAACAGAGCGAGAAAACCAACTCTCTTTTTCTATTTAAAATGTTAAAATGCCATGTCATGTTCTTTGTTAACCTTTCCCAGTAGTGTTTGCAATTTTATTTTTAATTCTTTGGAGTTTATTTTCATTTTTCTTTTAGTTAGAAGTTTAAAAGTTTAAATGTTTTATTATTTTAGTCAGAACATTTCAGTTTATAAAGAGAAATCACAGCATCTGCAACACCTTTGCTCTTTGGCAAATAAATGTTATGTGCAAAGCCGTTTAAATTAAGTGGACTTAGTTCTAGCAAAACACGTCACACTTAGTTGCAGAGAATAATCACCTGATTAAAAGGCCACTGAAGTCAATGGAAAGAGTCTCATAAAGCGCAAAGAGGTATGGATTCAGACTTCCCTCCTTTGTACATGGAACAGCATACACAGCAACTTTACAAATATTCCTACTAAAGGGTAGAACACCTGCCAATATGCCTGTAAGTCCCATTTCTAGCATGCAGACCGGGCCTTTGGATTATCTCAGTCAATGGCAGTCTGTGCTTCAGGGTACACGTATAAGATTAAGAGACACACAGAGCACTCCCTGGACCTGGAGCCAACAGGCACAGAGGTAGTTGGAGAAGTTCCCTCTGCAGCTCACAGGCTGCACCTCCACCACCCACCACCGGGCTCTGGGACTCCCCGGTGCTCTCTGTGTGCTACACCATGTCATCATAAGACACAGTTCTCCGCATGTGTGTTTGAGCCCAAAGCCTCAGAAATACTCTGATGGTCATGTTAACAGTCCACAAATGGGAGAGAGATTAAAAGACACTGAAGGTCAGTGTTACATGCCTCATCATACGACCATGCAAATATAGGCAGAGCAGTGTTGTAGGACAGAGTGTGTCAAAGCTGGGGCACTTTTGCCCTTCTTGTCTTTTAGGGGTGATTCTTGGAGTGAACTATTCCCAACCTGTGCTCCAGTGCTGTTTTGGAGACAGCAGTCCAAAACAGGGCCAGAGAGGAAGACGGCAGTTATAAGTCATGGCAGACCAAAGGCCTAGCACTTGGTCTTGCTCCCTGGTCCTCTATTATTGAGTAATATGGACAGATCTAGGGTAGCTAGACATTGACAGCAGCTAGCACCTCCTTTTATCAGTTCCAGCTTTGGTCACAGCCAGTTCACTCCTGTCTGTCTTCAGAGCCATAAGAAAATGAATCCAAAATAGTCATTTTTTCTTAAAACCTAAAATGTGTTGAATTAAATGTAAGATGTGTTTTTGTTGATTTAAAAGTACCATTTGCCCACCCAGTCTGTAAATACTGAAGGGCAAAACCAACAAAGAGTTACTTTCTTTGTTTCATTTGACACAATCTTTTTCTAAAACTGGAGTCTGGGAAAATTGAAAGTCTGTAAAGTAGGAAACAAAATAATTATATGTCTCTTTTCCCAGATAATAATCCAAGTCCCACACGGCTAATAATGAAGCATTTAGCACAGTAAATGGTTGAACCATTATCTCACAAAAATAATGTTCTAATGGTGTTATTTACTATACGCGTGAGTAACTAGAGAACAAAAGATCTCCAAATTATTGGCATTTCATAAGTAAGATTTATGAACTCAGAACTAAAACCCCTAGATGTGAATCGACTCTACGGTTGAGGTTCTCTGCCGTCCAAAACACAGCAATCACATCAAGTACTCCAAATTCAGATAAAATATATAATCAGCACTTGGTTGAGTGACACGTTACCCTCAGAAGGCTGGAAGACTGAGCAACTCCAGACTTGACCGCAAATCCTAATGCAGAGTAGCAAAACAACAGATCAAATGTGTGCTGGGACTGGCCAATCACAGGTTTAAAGTTACATAGATGATTAAGCGATCTTTTGATTCTGATCAGTAAGGACCAAAATAATACAAAACAAAATAGACATCTTTTGTACTTACAGTAATGTCATTTTAATGTGTTGGGCTTTTGGTCTGCTCTACACAGCTATTTAGGAAGTTCGTTAATAATTAGCATACTTGATAGTTTCTGACTGTGGGAGAAAGTCACTATAATGTGGGAAGAGAAAGAGATGGAGAATGGCCTCCTATTTAACGTTCAGATAATTAAGAGTGTTGAAGACATGAGTATCTGCTTGATTTATTCCTCCTTTTGAAGACTTCAAGTAAATTATAGTTAACATAGACCGGTTTTGACAACAAAAAATATATTTCCTTTCAGAAAATATGAAGCAATACTCTAGTGTTCCAAAACCAGAGTGCTGAAAAACTAAGTAGTAACGATTTTGCAAAATATAATACCGTGGGTGAAACCTCCCAATAGTAAAGAATTTAACTGAGGTCTTTTTAAACTTTTATGCTTTTCTTACGTTCTTTTCGATTCTTTACAGTTCTTTTTTACATAGAGAAAGAAATAAAAATAAAATATTATGTTCTAGCCTTGAAATCAATAGCCTAATTCACATTGTTTTCAGTGTGCTGGATTTGACTAAGAGTTCCTTTTAAATCTTACATTCTTACTTATTCACAAGATGTAGACTGGAAAAGATAGCAGACTACTCACTTTTCTCTTGGTTGTCGGTCAAAATCTAGTTGGCTAGAATAGTTCTATAAAGTTCTAGTGGCTTAGCTTGTCTTAAGCTACAAAAGGACATTTTGCCTTCAACAAGGATTTCACCTGACTTCTTTTCTGAAGCTTAGCATACCAGATTCTCATGCTCCACCAAAATTTACACATGATCATACTCTTCCACGACAATGAAACCTGTTTCTCAGCATCACCACCTTTGAGCAGCTCTCATTGATCCTAGAGGACAGTGCACTTCTCCCCTTTATTCAGTCCTGCTGTGGAAGGCAACCATCTGTGAGACATCCCTGGGCACCTGCTGCCCCAGCCAGCTGTTTCAACCATACGCTGCAGCTGCCATCTATGAAAGTAGCTAAAAGCCAAAAACGCTCGAGCAAGTGGGGAAACCAACTGTCAGGTTGCCAGAGAGAGGGGTGGATTAAAACTCCTGCAGTAAAGCTGTCAAAAACCCCGTGTGTGAAACACAGTAGCAAGGAGACAGAGAATTTCAGCAAGCAGAAGGGCCCAAAGGAGCTCAGCATGCTTCTTTCCCCTTAAGCAACTTTTCTGCTTTGGTAGAACCAGGTTAATACCTTCTGTTCTCACCATAGCTCCAGGGAACGGGAAAACTTGCTCCAGCCTTCTCCCCTCCCAGGAACTCAGATGGGAAAAGACTAGAGCCAGAGCGAATTTCTTGAAGATTGTGGGGCAGTTCCCCATGCCTTACGTACATTAAGAACTCTTGAAATGAGACTAAGATGGAATGTAAGTGGTACACAGGTCCTGTGCTGGCATGGTACACATGGGTAATTTTAGTCTCCTTGAGAAGGGGAGTGCATTCAAACGTACCAACAGGGAGTTGAAACACTGATGGAGGCAGATAGCCCAATTATCTCAAGAATTTAGTGAGGGGAAAAGTTGCACATGATAAGAAAAAAAAAAAAACAAACACAGGGTGTAAGATCATTTGCCTCTACACTCTAGATAGCAGAACTAATGGGACAAATCTGCAGCAGACACAAGCAAAGAACAGACTGAACCTACACTGATTTACAACAGTTAGGTGTGTCCCAAGAATGAGTATTCTATCTGTTCTGTCCACCTTTGCTAATTACCGTCCCATGACTTCTAAATAAAATCTTCAGACAAACTTATCACTGCTTAAAGGAAAGTAGTTAACAATTTACCATTCAACATTAATATTAAAAAGGTGATGAGCTGGTACATCATTGTTGGATAACTGCTTATCTTTGGTGTGTAGGGAAATCGAGTCAATTTTAAATAACTGAGACATTATTCTAAATTTTGTTTGTCACTAAAATAAGCTAGTGTTGACAGTCACCACCAGTTCTGACAACTGCTTTCTACATTTACAATAGTGTTGTAAAATATGGAAGTTAAACCACTTTTCCCTTGTGGTTCTGAAAATACATGACTAGTTTTCTGAATGACATTAGAGTCTTCTTTTCCAAGTTTTATTTTGGGCAGGTACGCTGTGCACAATGTTGTATTATTTAATAGTGGGATGGTAATGTCATTCATTACAATTAAAAATAAATATAATCTTGTTACTAAAGTTTGTTTTTATCAGTCCTTGAGTCTTGATTGCTAATTTGGTAATGAAACAAAATACAACAGTTGAGAATAAAATGTTACCTAACTACATTTCTTAAGAATTTACGTGAGTGTACATGCACACATGTGTTCCCCACATTATTAAATCATTGAGCTTCTTTTTAAAATCTCTTTAGAGATAAGTGGAGGAAAACCTCTATTTTCCATTACTTTCATAAGGACTGAAATTCAATTTGTGAAGTAAAGGAAAGCCTTTATTACTTAATTATGGCTTTATTAATAAAAACTGTGAAATTACTGTTAAATTTTGTAAATAGCATATATGACTTGGGAATCTGTCTTTTAAAATACTGGAACAGAAATATGAATAATTACATAAATTAAAACATTAGGTGGAAAACAGTTTACTACTGAAGAACATGGTGGAGTAATCAAAGAAAAAAGCGTATAATGCGGCGAATACAAGAAGCAAAATTTTAAGATACATGTGCCATCTTTAAATTCTGAGTTTAGACTGAAACATTTGAACAAAAAGCCAAAATAAAAGAGGCACCCCAGCTCCTTCCACTAAATTGAATGGGACTACTAGACGCTTCCACAATGACTTTGTGCAGCTAAACATATGTATTATACACATAAGTTTAGTCAGACTGTTTAAAATTTACCCATTTTTCAAACTGAGAGCAGCCAGCAAGTATATCATGTGAAACCTTCCCACCTAAAACTAATGACCCCTCAGTTTATACTAGGTGTATATAGTTCTGCCACTAGACTTCCAATGACGACTACCACAGAGGTGGCTGCTGTTATTTGTCTGCTGTATTTGCTCACGTTTCCCCACTCTCTCAGGTTTTGCCATATTCTAAGACATCGCAATTAGGTGATTTTGTTCTCAGAAACAAGTCATCTGTTGCAGTTTATTGACAGGTTTTTCCATGACAAAGATCTCAAATATACACACCTGATCCACTATCACAGTGTTTCTCTCTCCTGAACTTACCTGCGTTCTTGGCTAATGAGGCCCTAGTAGCAAGCTCTTCAGATTACCAAGTTGACAAGGAAAGTTAGTGGATGCTATGTGTTAGTTGACAATGTAGTCTTCAGTCAGGTAACCAAGATCCTAAGGCCGGCAAAAATACATCCATTTCTGTCTTGTGACTCAGTAAGACAATACCGAAAGACAGTGACGTAGAACAATAATTAGAGAAAATACATTTTTGTATTATAAAGAAGAAAAAAACAAAGGTAAATCACTTTGAGTATTTCTAGAAATGTATGTGAGTGTGTATATGTTTTCTACGCATTTACACACACCTACATACAAACACCTGTTCATTTTAAGCTATCCCTCTAGGAAATGGAAGTTCACATCTCAGGTAGAAGATACTGTTTATTTAGGGATAAATAGCAAATCACTATTTATACAATTAGAAATACTAATTATGGGAAGTGTTCACAATCATGTGTAACTCCAGGATGTATGTAATCAAAAGCAAATTCAGTAAACTAGTAAACCAGTAAACTGTTCCATCTGCAACCAAAGCAGAAAACAATAATGAAAATACTTAACCAGCACTCAGTAGCTGAGGATATCTCCAATTGCTAATGCACACAGGGAGAAAATGTGCTTGAAAAACAATCCATGGTTGGATGACATGAACAGGGCTACTAATAGCTAAAAGACAGAGAATACAGGGAACATCGAGAAATATTCTATTTGATGAGGTTATGTATAGTTATGTTATGTATTAATCTACACATAAATGTATTTTGCCACATTAAATTGTACTGTGCCAGAAAGTATATCTCTTATTCACGATGGAATGGCTGCGATATATTACCTAAAATTATACCATTATAACCAAATTCGGGAAAAAAATGGGGATCTACACAAGCCTACACTTCAAAGTAAAGACGAAGAAGACCACAGGTACTCGATCATTTTTCTTCTAAGAGAGTTAAAGAAATCACAGGCAAAGTAGTGATGTTCCACTGTCCATTGAACTCTATACATAATTTCTAATTGCACAGGAAAACTATGAACTCTCTGGGCACATTTAAGAACTCTAGACTGGACATTTTATATCCAGTATCACTAACTTTAATACAAGATAGTAGAAACTGTCTCATGCATATTTCAGTCACGGTCAGCAAAATGGCTCGCTAAATGTGGTTCCCCTTTATTTGACAGATACGCTCATTAGGCATGTTACTGTTCTCCTACTCATTTCAGTGAAACAAACACATTCATAATTCCGTTTTATCCACACTAACACTTCCAGAGATCATGCAGGTATCAAAGTATTATCCATGCTCTTCCCAACCTCACACTTCATCAACCAAATGATTACATTTCAAGTTGATGTCTTTCCTTTGCAAGGAGAAAAGCTTGTGCTTTAAAGGGTCTGAACCAGTCGAACTGGAAATGAAATCTCAGTTCACCCATCATTACCAAACATGAAAAAAAAAACCCAAAACACAACAGTTTGATTTTCAGCTCACAGGGCAGTTTTTCCACATTTCTATTCAGAGAGTCTTGAAGTAACAGCACAGCAAACAGAACCACCACCACTCTGCAATTACAGAGGTCCTTATACTGTAGAGATAGACAGTGTGTGGCAGTCACTGTCAGGACCGGTAGATCTCCATAATGACGGAAAGGAACCATGGCAAGCAAAGGGGTAAGACATACACTTGGACACACACGAGAAGTCTGACAACTTCAGGACAGGTCAGAGAAATCACAAAAGCAGGATCACTTACAAGTAAAGCCAATGCTGCTTGGAGCTTGCAAATTTTGAGAAAGGCTGTTTTTGGCTCAAATCAGAACGTGTAGAAAAACATAAATGGTATTTTACTTTGGTGAACAGACCTTCCCCCCCTCCCTCCCACCAGAGGCAGGATGAAGGCAGAGGTAAGCAAGTCTTTTATGCAATTTACCCATATCCAGTACTGAAATAAGAATAAAGAAGGAGCAAAATCCTAGGTTTTCTGTTGATGTAAAACATAAAGAGACTTTGTCACCAATAGAATCATGGATAAAGTTCACTGTAACAGAAAATGACTATGGTAGTAACGGAAAATGATCTTACCAGTAAAGCTGATGGGCTACTTGGATGCTCTGAAGAGAACGATTCAGCAGGAGTTTCACTAGAGGGCTTTCAAGACTCCACTCAAACTTGAGCACCTTAACAGATAAATTAGTAAGAATCACTTGTATTATGGGTTCGCTGTCTTTCCTTTGTAACAAAAATAAGCAGCAAGGATCCAGTGCTTAGTCTGAATGAAGCAATCCAAGATATTGAGAATGCCTTAGCAGTGCAATGAGCAAAGAAACTTCAGAACACAAGTGTCTGCCACCATCTGTCAGACAGGCAGATACTATCCTGATTCTGGCTGTGTTAACATATATGTAAACATGCAGCTTTTCATCATCCGCTTAAAACTATCAATGCTATATTTAAATTTTTATCTGATTATCTGATTTGGGAAATAAACTTCTTTGTGAAAAAGAAGCTCTGGAAGGTGAAAAGTCACATAAGTGCCCTACTGCGTGAATGCTGTAAAGCTGTGCAGGTTCCACAGCTTCACAGTAGTGGATTACATAAATATATTCATACATATCTACATATATACATATCTATTTATCTAGATATGTGTATGTATGTGCATGCATTATATAAATATATATTTAAAAACAAACACACAAAACCCCCAAGGAACTCTGAAATGAGGAATTGTAAGCAATTACAAAGTATGTGGACAATGCTTTCAAAGTGGCTGGTTCCTCCTTAACTGAAACACAGGACCTACTCAATCACACAGTAATTGCTTTGGAAGCAGCAGGCCCATAACTTGTAAAGCATTAATTTCCAGTGAAATGCAATGTAAATCTATAAAGAAACAATTCTACACCCAAATTGCCCTGGTTACCCTGGGCTGCCAATGATTTTCCCCATGTATGTGGTATTAAGAAAACCGTGATTTGTTGCAAAACCATTTGCTTACTCGACTGCAATGAATCCCTGCCACCTCCAGCCCCTGGCTGGTTTGCTGGTCATAGCAAAATTTCTCTTGTTCAGACGCACTTTTTATTTTTCTTTTTTACTTGAAAATACCATCTTGTACTGCACAGAAAAGTTCACTCAGCATGCCAAATAACTATATTCTCTTGAGTAGAAAACAGTCTATAGCTCAGCCCTGTTGTTAATTTAATCACTGCGTCTCAGCTGACCAGCCTTTCTTATTTATTCCTCTTGCAATGTATCAATCAAACTGAAAGAATCAAAAGTATTTAATGAAGTTATTGATCTAGACAGAAGACTTCCTTGGCTATCAATTTCCTCCTTACCTGAACCAGCTGTGGGAGGTATTCTAGCAATTCATCATTTGACAGATTTTCTATTTGTTGGACTGCTGTTTTGCGAATATCTTGATCTGGAAAACTAGAGCAAAACAAATAGATATCATTAAGAGTTACTGAACCACTGCAACTCTCCTGAGCTCTCACTGACATAAAATGTTAGAAAAACAGGTTTTGTCTCAAAATGGAATAGGAAAAAAAAATCAATTCATTTGCTTTACTGTAACAAGAGTCAAGAAACACATAGCAGATAACTTCATTGGATTAACTTTTACAGTGTCATATAGAGAAAAAAAACCCTGACCTTTTCTAATTTGAGCTGTCATATATTGTAATTTCCTTTGTATGCATTGAAATACGAAGCAAACTATGGATCTTCTCTTGCTGCTCCTGCTTATCTGAAATTGGAAATTTCTGTGCCGTGGGCACTTTTAACAGTCACTTGAAGACTTCTTTTGTTCTGAGCAACAACAAAAAAAACTTTGAAATTTCCCCCACAAAAAGGGTTCATTTCAGACAATTTATTGCAATGTCAGCTCTTCTGGTTCATATCATAACACAATAAAAACTATTTTTTAAAACAGAACTAATTTTGAAATGGAAAACACATTTTACTTACAGTTTTTCTAAAGGAAATTTTAGTGAAAAATCAACACCTTTCCCCAGAAAGGCTCCAAGTCAGTGAGACAGCCCTTTCTGATAGGAAAATGTCCACATATTCAGCATAAGATGTATTCTCAACAAACTCTGGTTGAAACCAGAGTAACTGCAGCCTAATATGTGATGGAGCTCTAACTGTAAAAATGATAAAAGAAGAAAACATGGCGTAGCAGCAATGATAAAACAGGGAAAGAAGGCTGGATAATATGGCTGGTCAAAATACTTTTTTTTAAAGGAAAATAATGAAATATTGGTGTAACCTGATGGATCAAAACTGACTCTTAACAGAACATTATTTTCTCTTTTCAGAGAAAAAGACAAAAACGCATACATTTGAATAATATTTGAAAGCTGAAAAGTAATCTTTTAAGGACTTCTTTTGAAAAAATAAAACACAAAAATAATTTCCGCCTTTTCATGTGTTGCATTTGTGACGTTAATCATGATACACGGAGAATTTAATGTACACAGAAGTTGCCTAGATTGGTTCACAGTTAGCTGTTCTGCTGCTGTCCTGCTTTCACAAGCAAAGGAACAGATGTGCTCATCTGTGTATGTCTGCTACGTGGTGTCACCCTTAAATATCGTTCAGTAACTTGAAGCTTGTCTGTTCCACCCCAAGAGTCTTTTCTGTCTTCTGAAGCAAACTGGCAGTGTTCATAGAGACCTTTCTGTCACCAGAGCTGCAAAGGGCCAAAGTCTCTTCAAGCAGCACCACAGTCCATTAGATCTTGTTCAAAAGAGCTGATGGGCTTCGATCCAGCTCTCTGAGGGCAAGTAACTGCCCCACAGAGCGCAGTGAATCCCTCCCCTCAGAACCGATGCGGCTCTTCGGCTCTTCTGAAAATCTCTGATTTGGCAGGCTAGGCATACATAGAAATGACGAGTGAAGGACACAGATTATCCTGTCAATTTGCCCTGGAGAAAGTCCTTTGAAATCAGAACCGTCGTGTATGGCAGAAAGTGTCATGAGGCCGTCTAATACTGCTTTATGAGCTCAACACAAAACCAAACTTTTCTCTTCCTAGTTTCCCATTCAGCACCTTCTGCCAACAATATAACCACTAGCAAACATAAATCAGCAGTGAAACGTGGGAGACAGCACCACAGTTGCAGCAATGACGGCTCATTGCTATCAAGAGACGAAGAGAAGAAATTGTAAAGGTAAGTGCTCAGCAGTATAGTGGCACCTGCAGCTCTAAACTTCAGCTTTTCAGTTCAGTAAAACAAGCTGAAGCAAAACAATATGTACGCTTTGATCATTGAATTAACTACAGGTCGTCAAATAAAAATGTGGACATTTTGAAAAAAAATGGCTAGTGGACCCGCTTGAAAGGCCCGGCTTCTGCACTGCAACCAGCTGCCGCCTGCAGCACTTTCAAACCCCCTTTTAACAATGCGTCTCCGGTCTGATTTTATTGTTTTGTTTGTCTGTTATGGTACGCATTTGATGATGTTTTTGATACGGTTTATAATCGTTTGTATAATGCTGAGAGGGCCTTGATGGGGAGAAAGGGAATACATTATAAATAAATTATCCTGATAGCCTTAAATTAACCTATTTTGTAAGGAGTATTTATTCATTTATTCTAGGCAACCTATTAGGAATAAGAAGTTGTTACTTTAATATTCACATGGCTATTTAGAACAAAACATACTTGAAGGAGAACTGCACATTAAAAAAATGAATCCCTTTCATATCATCCTATCTTCTAATTATGCAATTGCTCCAAAGGCCTGTGTGCCAAGCATGTGCAGATAATATGGAAATCAGTCTTTACCTTTCCCTTCTTGCCTAGTTCAACAGGTTACTGAACAGTGAAATGTGCTTTATATAGGCATCAAGTCAAGCAGAAAAATCTTATTACTTAGATACTGCTTGTTCTTACTAAGGACAATGCTAACTAAATCTTAGGCCCAACTAATAGTTGAGTATATACAATGCTAGGATGAGAGAAAATCCTATATTTTTTCCTGCTAAACAAAGAAGGATAAAATTATTCTAATCCCAATGTTTCCAGAAAATTCAACAGTTAACATTTGATTCATTTTGAATTAATTTGCTGTAAGTCAAAGTCTGGGATATATCTAAGTTAGGAAAAGTATCTACAGAAGATGTGACTGGAATGATGATGAGTTCAAGTGCACAGGCACTGAGGTGTAAAAGCTAGAGGTTAGTTTCTTTCAGGAACCACGGCTCTTGTCATGCTTCTTGAATGAGATTCTGGTAATTTGTTGGTCGTGGTTACTAAACTGTTTGCTTCAGCTCGTAAATCTGGAGGTCAGCTTGAGGCTGAGTTGAATCTTTTTGAAAGAATGGGCAGTCTTATTCTCATTCTCTTAACTACCTGACAATTTGTGAAGCTCCAGATGTAATATCCATTGCTCTCTTGCATTTCAATGTTGTTCAGAGCCACAGATACAATAGAAAAATATTTGATTTTATTTGTTTTGCCCCTTACATTTGTATTTGAGAAAACATTTAGCATCCTCAAACACTAGAACTACAGCAAATACTTATGAACTCAACTAGTATTACATGGTGCTTATGCTATTCACGCTTACATACATTACTTCATTTGCTAAAAGCAAAGCTGTAGGAAGCAGAATTGTGTAAAAAATCCTACCCTTTGCATGCATGGAAACTATGCTATCTTGTAGTCTGATAATTAATTAGGTCTAGAGGGGTTTTTCCAGTGAATAATCTTGCAAACTTTAGAGTGTTGCATCAAATCTGATTTCAGTAATCCATAAATTAGTCTTGATTAGAGGACACAATTGATTTTTTGGCTCTGTTACTCAATGCAAGAGAAATCACTTTAGACCTAAGAAAAACAGCTTCATAGTTTGGATATTAGGGGACAGCTGATTTCCAGCGCTTGCCACAATGAGTAAGTCATTACTGACACATACTGGAAGTAGAGAAGTGAGATGACTGTATCACAACAGATTCAATATTCCAGTCTTTAGGGGCACTGTCTTAAGAAAGAGGAGCTCATCTGTATCAGAGCTTGTCTATATCAGATCAATTTTGCAAAGGATTTGAACCATAGATTATCAGGTTCCTGACACGTGGCCTGTGATTGTGGCTTCAAGAGAGGCCATTTGGACACTCCTCCTCACTAGCTGTTTTACTGTGGTCACCAAAATATCTGAGAATTTAGCTAGAAAAAAAAAGCAACTTAAAAAACTTGTAACAATGCTTGTATGACTCCTCCTTTGCATAGTTTCAAAATGGTAATTTTTATCTAGGTTTGCAATTACTTCTAGCTGTATTTTTTTTCCTCAACAAACAGCCTACTGGTCAATAAATAATCAAGCGAATAGAACTGCAGTGTCCCTCATTCATTTGCCTGACTGCACTATAACATATTGTAGCTTTCTTCTTCTGGCTGATTTTATTCGTCCTCTCTTCAGGCAATGAGTACTCCACAACAGAGGCTGGACTTCTTATAAGTTTGTTCCAGATTTACAGACTCAGAGATACTACGGAAAAACAAACAATACGTAAACGACAGTTGTTGAGTCTAGTCCTTTGCAACAGGTCACACTGTGCAGGACTTCACATTTCCCCTTCAGAGCTCGTCTCACAACCCGGATTCTCTTTAAGTTATAAAACTGATTTCCTTTGATATTTAACCTCAACACCCCTTGTGTTTTTTTCTTCCTTTCTGCCTGCACGATGCCAATGACTGACCGCCACCCATTTTGTAACTTCTAAGTACCTGTAGATTGTTGGGTCTCCCTTGAAACTTTAAGATGTTTTTTGTAAAAATTGAATTTTGAGCTGGATGAGCATAGATTACAATTTGCTTTAGAAGTAAGAACAACTTACAGTCTGTGATTCTTTTCGTATAGATAGCCAGTAGGGAGCTATTTGCCTATCTGTACATTTCAGCTAAATCAGATTCATACTGGAAACTAAGCACTGCTGAGGCATCCTATAGGTTTGTGAAATTCTCTTGAGATTTTAGCATATGCCAGTAGTGACTTGATTGTAAATGAGAAATAGATGTGCATTCCATTTTTAACAGTTTTATTATCCTAATTTTATTGCACTGTCTCAGATCCCCCCATGCTAGAAGATATTTGTCAGGTAAATGGTATTGTACAGTTCACTACATTTTCTAGCATGTGAGGATCCCTGCAGAGAACAGAATGGCCTTCCACAAGGCATCTTATAAGTTAGAGGCTTATGACATGCCACATATTTCTGCAATTCCCTTCGCATTTTAAGTTCTGTTGCATTTTCAAAAACGAAAGATTCTGGTCCCATGAAATGCATGTTATTAAGACTGGTAGAAACAAGGAAGGCTGAGCTAGCAAACCTACTGGAATGCAGATACCAACTGAAAACAAAAAAACCCCTCGAAGTAGTAAAGGATACGATGTCACTAACAGGTGCAACTGGGCCAGGAGAGAAAGTATCGAAGAACTATTTAAAAGAATAGGTAAGTTTGGGGTGGCAGTTTATGTATTTTAAAAATAATTAGACAGCAAGAGAGGAGAAACTTGGAGAATAATAATTAAGGAGTACCTTTAGTTTTAGCAGACAGATAAAATTAGCTGGGCTATTTGCTTTCTGCTGGTGATTTTTTTCATTCCTCTAAGGGCTTTTAAAGAAAACACTGTGTGAGTGTATGAAGATTAGAAAATGGCAAGGATTGAAAGTACAGAAAGATAACAAATACAGTCAGTAAAAAGGACACTGATTTTCAAGACTTTCAGTTGAAAAAGAGTAATATATGCACTCCTTGTTGTGATAAGACATGCAAACCCTCCCCATTCCCCCCACCACAAAGCTCATGGCCAGATACGTTAGGTATTGCTTTGACTGATCAATTTGCAGATGGATCTGTAAAATTTACTTACAAAAAATATACTTTAAGTAATGCTTACAATACATTTTATACAAGAAATTCTGACTAAAACAACTAGCAATAAGTTTAAGATGACACGGAGACCATATGGTGAACCATATCCTAGGAGAGAACAAGATTGGAAGAAATTCTGTGATTCTGTGAAATTAAGAAAAAGTGGTTTTCCATTTGAAATCCGTATGACCTAGAAGATTCTTCCCACTCCAGAGACAAACATTGTTCTCTGTTACAGTAAAACAAAAGAACAAAACATGGAAAATTCCATTTACAGGTTTTGCCTCCTGATTAGATTGCACACACATACAGAAAACATGTCATATCCTACATAGTCGTCCATTGTTAGTTGTCTTACTATAGCTGTCTGTTGTAGTACCTTCATATTCATTGCCAAGAAAGCTAAAAATTGTTAGTGAAAAAAGAATTAATCACATTCTGATGCTCAAAATAGAGTTGTCTGTTCCTAACAATGCATACATCTCCATGTAAGTTATCACTAAATTTCATGTACAAAGCAGTTCTAAAGCTTTATCAGTAGTGCGTTCTGTACATCAAAGTATCAATTTAATTGTAGACTGTTCCTTTGTTCTTATCTTATTTCTCTGCATAAGCCGATGTTTGCTCTCCATGTTAATACACAACTACAGCCTTTCAAACCAAGCAAGATGCAAACAGGCGTGCTTTAGCTGTATCTGTCTGATAAAATACTCTGTTGGGCATTCTGCTGTGGACTCTTCGGGAACAGTTCACATTCTGCTTTTATTAAAACAATCACAATCTGATTCAACACTTCTAAAATAAATTTGGCTTTCACATGTGTAAGAACAAACTCTGGCTTCAAGTTATCACATCTTACTACAATTACTGGTTAAGAAAGTGATTTTTGCATATATTGGTATATATCCTAACCTCTGAAACTCAATAGCTACTTTGCTACATAGCATGCAAATCAACAGTAATACTGTGAGACTTAAAGGCTGAGGGATGCTATAACCCAAAGGGCACCTCCTCTGGTCAAGGAGAGGTAGCAGGAGTCATACCTTCCCCTGCTCTTTCTGCTCCATACATTAAGTAAGGTACCATAAAACCTCTGTGACACCTCAATGTCTATCTCAAAATCCTCTGAGTCAGCACATGGTTTTAAAGGGACATGGTTTTCTGTGCACTTGCCCTGACAGAGCTAGAATTTAGCAGAAATTTTCTACGAAAAATTGTTAAGCCTACCAGTGAGGTTTTGTCTTCACCTCCACTGTCTACCGATGAAAAAGTTCTCTCTTCAGAATGGTTGGAACCATGTACAATACTGGAACATAACAACTTGTCTTTGGCAGCTGTTTCCTGATTCTAGCTCAATTTCCTAATTCCTAGCCACAATACCTCACAGGTCTGCAAGTGCACTCCAGATGTGCTAGAAAAATAAGGTTGAAGCAAACATTCTGCTGTTTGGGTTAATGAATATATTCTGGCTTTCAGTTTCAACAATTTGAATAGCAAATTAACCTGACAAAAATTTGTAAGTGCTGTTGTTCTATACATATACAAAACATTGGCATGTTAGCAATACATCATAAATAACGGTATTTCTAACACTGCCCTTGGTTTCTTTCTGTCATCAAGAAAATTCTCTGAATAAACAAGTGTATTGGTGTCATTTCCCTGGTTAGTGTGCCATGCAAAGCAGATACAGTTATAGAAAGCTCTAACTCCACTAAAGCTTGGCTTTTTACCAAACTCAATAAATTAAGTCAATGGTAAAATGCACAGTGCACCAATAAGGAGTGCCGAGTAGGAGGGACCAGCTCTATACCTTCTGCCTTAGGGAAAATTAGCACTGGCTTATAATCACCCTTCCCTGAAATTAGAGGTAACACTGAGTGTTAAATCTTCTTCTGTGCTTCCCCTCTCCATCCTGTCTTTTAATTTAATTAAAGAAATATTCATTGTCTTTTTTTTAAATATTGGCTTCTGGGGCTTTAAGAATGAACGCACTTGCTGCAGGGATTGGATGCAAGGTTGCTACTGAATTTATCTGTGAAATGTACCATGATTGTGTTTCCAATTTATGAAAGCTCTTCCTTTCCACTGCATAAATGAGTATGTTATCGTTTGGCTGCCTTGAGATGTGCCTGCAAAGTAGAAGAGCATAAAATGCAGAGACATGCTCAAAGAACAAGAAATATGTATTAAATTGTACATTTAACTATGTAGTGAACAAAACCATTTAGAAATTTCAGAAAGTTGCAAAGAGGGTTCTAACTCAGATGCACGATAACGGGGCTTGATCTGCTGGGCCACAATACCTCTTCCCTAAGTTCTGTGATGGTGTCTTCTAACCCTGGCAATGAGGTAAGGCCTCTAATGATTTTCATTTCTTTATACTTGCAAATGTAAGCTTGAGCTTAATCATCAGGACAGATGCTGCTTTTTCACTCTGAGAGGGATAATATAGAGTCCCCAGCCAAAGGCTTGCAAAAGTGACTAGTGATTTTGAGTTCCCTCTCTAAACCGTATAAAGAGTAAGCACTTGCCTGCAGGAGGAATTCAGGTTCTCTTTAAGACACTGCCAAATGAAGTTCCAGCAAAGGAAGCGTTCAAAGTTCGGCGTGATTGGAAACTCTCTCTTTTAAGGTATTGCTAACAAGGTGGTAAATTGTGGTACTTAGACATGATACAACGTTGCTCTGAAAGCTGAATGTTTATGTGGAATCAAGTTTTATTTGCAAAAAGTCATAGAAGAAAAACGCAAGAGGGCTCAAACTAAAAAATTCTGTCTCAGGAAGTCTCTGAGATGCAGATTACTGGAAGTTGGGAGAGTGGCACAGTGTGATTATGTTTGGTTCATTCTCATTGTCTTCCCTAGGTATCTGTTGTTGGTCACCACTGAAGACAGGATGCACTAGACTGATTTTTGGTCTGATTTAGTGCAGCTGCTCCTTCATTCTTGTTAACAATACATGTAGACGAAGATCAGCCCTAATTTATTTTACTTACTAATGATGTAACAGTGACGGTAACACAAGTCCTTAAATAGATGTGAATATATAAAGAGCTTTTCTTTTATATTCTGCTCATGTTTTATATGAACATGGATCTTTCAGCTGTGTCTCAGTAATTACAAGAAATCAGGAAGCTCTTTTGTAGATGACAGAAATGAGAAGCTGAGCTGATGAATTGTCAGCACCAAACATAATACAGGATAGAGTTGAATGAACCTTCAAACACAGCTCAGTTTCAGAGCCTACAATCCAAAGTTAGTGAAGGTAATGGTGAAGGAAAGTTGGACCCTATCCAGTGCTACTTTACTTTTCAAAATGATTGAAATCTGAGAAAAAGACAAGCAAGAAAAGAAACCTCAGAAATCCATTTATATGGAAAGTACTCCTCTCCTTCAACCCACTCTCTCAATTTGCATATACATGTCTTTCAGCAGTTAAATCATGTGACCTAGACATCTCTGAAACCAGACATCTTTAAGGAAATGTAATCCCTCTGTTTCCGAAGGTTAGCTTCCTAGGTGTTCATGCACCTACAAAATATTGTGGGTACACGAAGGACAGATTTTTTTTTAAAGAGGATTTGTAACGTGATCCAGAACTTCTTTCTGTAGTGTTAGCATGAAGAAAAAAAAACACAACCCAAAACCGGATTGTTATTTTATCTTTTGTGAGAAAGAAACTAAAGGGACAAGCCAGCTAAGATCCTAATTAGAAGTACTTGTTCTTTGGCACCACTGCAGGTGGCAGCCACTCCCAACAGTGGCACCAAGAAAGACAAAGTGATGACATCTTCCCGTCTTTTCATGCCAGCAATCTTTGTGGTAGCCAGAATGAACAGTGCGTACACTGCATCCACTACACACTGAGAAGCTCTGTGACAGACTGAGTTGTACCAAATATCCTGTGAAGCACCTGAGAGGACTGGTATTGCGCACCACACCCTGATGCAGAGCTGCATCTTCAAAGAACAAGCAAGCTCTTCATTTGCAGAAATGCCACCCATACACAGAAACAAAATCTGACAAAATGTCTGATCTGAAAGCCTGGCATGCTCTGGCAAACCATCTCAAAATCTCTTGCTGCTCTGGAGTGTGGAAGAAAACACACTGCCCATATATTCCTTTCTACATGGTTCTTTAATAAATTAGAAATGGATTCTAATAATATAATAATGGGCAAAAAAAAAATGATAATATGCTCCAGAATCTGATCTTTTAGGATCTTTACTTCCATCATTCCCACTAAACATAAAAAAGACTTGCATGCAATCATGTGAAAATTCTAATAGTTCAGATATAAACCTGAGACAAAGGTACTCTTAGGAAATCACATCTGGAGGGAAGTAACAGTTCATCGTCAGTTTTATACTATTAAATAAATATTTTTTACTAATGTGGAGGTGAGTGTATAGTCTTTCCTCAAGTAAAGCTTTAGGTGAGGTATTTTTTCCTAAAGGTACAAGATGTTACTGAGATTGAAAAGCTGGTGCAGCTTGTCCTTACCCAGACAAGCATGGGCTTGATAAACCAAATTTGCTCAACCATTTCATCTGCGTGTTTAATGTTTTCATAGGTAGATCACTTATCGCAAAATACCTCCCAAGCTTTTGGAGGAAATGTAGCTGCTGACACAGATTCTGTTCCCTGACATCTGCTGTTACATCACAGGTAAGACTATCTCTCATGAAGAAAGCCAACAAACAACAAGCTCCCAGTGTAACAAGTGGGGGTGGAACATAAGGCATCACAACAGAATTTAGTCTAAGTGTGGGGAACCAATTTCAAAGTTTTATCCTATCTATTTCAGAAAGATGGGGTACAGGTGGGACTGTATGTATTTACACGGTATCATAATCTGGAAGCATATTTTAGTTCTCCTTATCTCCTCATTAGTCACTTCACTTCTGGACAGTAGTTTGAAGATACAGAGTGCTATGCAAGTACTAAGTATTTGACTGATCACCTGTTACCAGAAACTGACTGAATCTACTGTAGAGAATGAAATACCCTTTTCATTATCTTGAGAAACAGAAAACCACAAAGGCAGGGCTGGCATGTTCAACTCACGGTCATCACAAGAGTTGCAACTATATCTTCACTTTGACACAGGAACAGAACTGAAGCCACAACCAGTGAACCAAAGCATGATACTGTGCCGAGCAAACTAAGTGCTGAACTAATCATCAGGTGCTCATTCTGTTTGTTTTAATGTTCCTACTTGGATAACTTTCCCTTACCTGAAAGTCAGAAGCCCAAGTGCCTCCAGAGGGTTAGAAAATCTCCATCTCCTCAACACGGCATACATTTCTGATACAGTCACTTGGTCCCAACTGGGTGCACTGCCCAGTATCAAAGGAAGGGAGCAATTCTGATTATTGCAGTAGTAACGATAAAACCACAAGATTCTTCTCTGTTGCTCTGAGAGTCTGAAAGAGAAGATTAGAAATGCTGTTTGAAATTAAAACCACCTGGAGCTTTGTGTAGCAACAAACTTTATTGTACAGAGGGGCCAAGTCATACAGTCCACTGCTTTTCGGCTAAGTACGTGTTTTCCTTGGGGTAGGATATCATTTTCTGCAGACCAGCTTTTATAAGAAAAGTGATACTTATACTCTGGATCTGTCAGCCTTGGGTCATATAAAAATGAAATGTCAGAAGACACACATATATGGTTATTTCACTTCCCAAGCACTCATTTTTCTTCTCCACTGTCTCTGTTGTTGGTGTTGTTTGGTTTTTTGTTTGTTTTTACTGGGGTTTTCTGACAGAGACAAATAAGGTGCAGTTATCACCGGATAAATTATTGTTACGCCCATCTGCTACACATCATCTCTAACTAGCTACTGCAACAACTAGACACACAACACTACTAGCCATAGCTTTCATTCCTCCCCTTGCTTTGACTGTTTAATGCAGTGTATCTATGTTTAGTGTATTTGCATTCAAAATAGGGTTTAGGCACATCCATGCACATACACAAGAACAGGAGCGCTTGTACATGCACACAGACACACAGAGAGTGTGATTATCCCTAGCACTGGTATGAGTTTGGAAAAGGGAAGAAAAGCTCCCAGCAACTTCTATGTGTGTTCACAAGGCCTACCATGCCATGCTTTACTGTATTTATTTACAAAGGACACAATACCAAATTCATCATACAGTTATTAGATGCCTAAATGACATACTGATAAAATGGTCAGGCATCACACTATATTTTATCACAGTGAGAAATGCTTCAGAATAATTTTTTGCTATATAACCGCTAATTTGTCAACAATTCAGACGTCTTTGCCTTGCACATATTAAATCTTGGGTTTTGATACCATCAGAAAACAGAAAAAGAAATTTCTCATGAGAGACCAGCTCAGACTATCTCCTTAATTTGATATCAGAGCCACCAAAAGCAAGCATTGAGAGCACAAACTGATCTCCAGTTCACACAAATCATTACTGAAATGAAGAGGAACATCAGTTTTCTTCGTCATACTTAACCAGACTGGTGATCCATCTACTTAATCCCATACCGTAACTGTGACTTTAAACAGACCTAGATATTTCAGAACAAGGTGTGAGAAACTTTGTAGAAGGCTGTAAGTAAATAGTTTGTTTCCAGTCAAGTGTTTGTTTATCCAGATGTGTAAGCAGGGCTCAAAATCCAAGCATTTACATTCCTTCCAAGATCTTCTTCCTTCTGTTTGCAGTGTTTTGGGACATTCTTAGCCAAAAAACTGTCTTAGCCCTGCTCTACCTGTCAAGACTGTGTTTTCACAACTCATAGCAATGAGTTCCTTTGGGTCTGTATGCACTGGAGAACTTCTCTTCACTGCGATTTCGAATTGCCAAGCATTTAGGAACAAAGTGGCTGTACAATGACGGGCATGTTTTCTTACTGTCACAAGAGTGCATGTTTATTTCTTTTCTTTAGGAATATAAGCTCGTGACTGTATGTAGAAGATGAACCTAACTGTGATACAAATTGTGCCATGACTTTTAGTAATCATTTCAAGAAAAATATCATTTTAGCAATCATTTCAAGGAATGGCTCCAGAATTCACAGCATGTCTATTGTGACAACAGATAGATGTCTTTGTGTTTGTGTGAAGAATTCACACACAGAAAAAGAGATAAAAGTAGGCCTAAGACTTTATTGCCTGTCTGGTTTTCTTATGCATTTAGATGGTATTTGGTAGGACAGTTCAGCTAAACAACTCCTTTTATATGTTGAATTTCAACAGGGATTTAAGCTTTCAGACAGCATTCTCCAAACTAGGCAATCTGTTGTTCAGATTAAAAGCAGCTAAAGCCTCAACTGAGCTTACAAAGGGAGATAAGAAATCAGTCCTTGTATCAGGTTTTCTAAATAACGGATTTCTCCCTCTGACTTCACTCCAGAGGCAATACCATTTTCTCATTCCATGTTTTAAAGATCAGAGATGAAATTAAAGGTTGGGTAGGGTGGGGATTTTTTAGGCCTTGGTTTTAAGTTTCTTAGTTGTAACAAAAGTTTACATATACACGTAACAGGACATTTAAGATAGATGGTAAAAGTCTTTTGCATGCATACAGCATTTGAAGGTTGTTATGCTAATAAGGATATTTCTTTGGCTCAATAGGGATAAGATGCTAATAAAGCCTTTTTATTGATAAAAACACAGTTTATGTTTTTTAGGTAGAGCTGTATTTAAATTTCCCTCCGTATAACAGCTACATTAAAATATACAGCCTTCTTCTCACCATCAATAAAAATAAAATATCTTAAAACCTAAATAATTCAGTAGTTTTCAGTTTGAAAGTTTTCATTAATCCCTTTAGCTAAATGAAGGAAACAGCTTCTGTGAAAGCTTTGTTAGCTGGTCTTAATTATTACTTTTTTTTGTGGGGGAAATGTCAAAAATGAGTTTAAATGCTTCTGAGTTGATTTTGTTGTTCATGTTGAGTACTAAAGCAGAACAAGGGAAAAGGCAAAAAGAGGAAAGAGCAGCAAATCTAGCAAATGCAAATTTCTGTCCTCTGGCACTGGTTCTCACTTGCAACTTTCTCTCTGGTGGACAGACCAGCAAAGTGTGCAGCATCACTGCACTTCTTTAGAGCTGCTCCACTATTCACCCAACTGGAAGTAGACTTTCTAATCACAATACACAGCAATGACACTCTAGTGGCGACTGGTAGGCAAACTAGATTCTTACTGGGTAAGTGGCAAAAAGGAAAAGGGAAGCTGAAAGAGAGGAGAAAGTAACGTAGAAGGAAAATGATGAATGAAGGAAAGAAAGCTAGCAGAAACAAGACTGTCATCTTTCTGGCTTCGAACCAGTCTCTGATCCTTACGCTGGGAGCCACTGTGCACAAGCAGGCTGTATCATGTTCGAAAAGCAGCCGTTATCTCAGATGGCTAGTTTTCTTGGGTTTGTATTTCAAACACAGTAATCCTAAAAGGAATCAAAGGCTCACATCTGAACTGTTTTCAGAAGTCAGCCAAAGTGGCTAGCAGTAACTAATAAATTCTCTTGGTCCCCCCTCTCTTGCCTGGTTTGGTGACAATGCCAAAGATCACACAGCAGCACACAGTGTAGGGCTGTGAGGAGCACAAGAGCCATATGGTGAAGTTCATTTCCTTCAGTCCCATTGATCACCTCACTAATCAACGTCCAAGAGATGCTGGCCATGGGGACCGATGATGTGAGCCAGCTACCAGAGAGACAGAGGCCAAAGAGTCAGCTACTGGGAAGACCATATGTCTGGACCAGCTACTGGGAAAAAACACTGGCTTCTTCTCTACACCCTTCCTGACGATGCCCAGTATATTATTGGCACTTTTGGCTGCTGCTGCACATTGTACTCATGAGTTCAGGGAAATATCAGCAGTAACACCAAAATGTATTCCCTGTGTTGTAATTGTTCTGAGTTCAGTGTCATGTACAGACGCTTAGATAATTTTTCCTTAAATATACCCCCTTAAATTTATCCACACTGAAGCTCATCTACCATGTTTCTGCCCGGTTTTGTAAGGTCCTTCTGGATCTCCCCTCCATGGCACAGTGTTTGACTCTCTGGCAGAGCTTAGTACCATCTGCAAACCCAGAGGTTTCCCCGCCCACTTCCTTCTCCACATCATTGATGAAGATGCTGAATAAAACTGGTCCCAGCCTTGAGACCTACAAGATCCTACTGCTGATTCTTCCATTTTGACAATCTACCATTAAATATCCAGTCTTTGCCTTTAACCAGTTTTCCTCTAAACCCATAGCAACTTCATTTCTTTAACAACTGATGTGGAACCTCAGCAAAGGTACTGTACTTAGCTAAATGCTTAATAATCTTATTCCTTCTTAAAGAATCCACAATTTTACCATGCATAGAGGTCAGATGCATTGGCTTGAAGCTCCCAAAATCAATTCTGGAGCACCTTTTGCAGGTGGGAATTTTGCTGGCAACTTGCCAATGCCTTGCCACAGTGGTTATTTGCAATAAAATACTGACCTCCCATTCATACTCAAAATTAAAATAAGAACCAAATCATAGATCCCATGGTTAATAAAAAAAAATTTACACTTTATTTTGTCTTTTTAAAAGCTGAAGTAAACATCAAATACAACAGCGAGCCTATCTCTTGTCTTTTTTTTCCAAGAAATTGGTTTAAAAAACTCCAAACAATCAACACAGAAATCAGCACACAAAAATCTTCTTAACGGATACGTCATATCACACCGAAAGGGCTGAACTGGCTTTAAGTTATTTAGTTATTGTGCAACTAATGCACATTTTGGCCTTTGATGGGGAATTAATTCACACAATTAACTGTGATCAGTATAATAGCTCTCGGTAAGCACCTATGTGCCGAATTCCACTCTGATTATATCTAAAATTATTTTATACAGTACATAACCCTAACTGATACTGTAACACACACATAGCCGAGCATACTAATCTGCCCCAGTATACAGTGTATTTTCTTTCACTTTGTTTTTATCTACCTTCTGTGAAAGCTAAACATTTCATACTTCTTTCTTTGCTTATAACTTGATACATCTTGTTTTAATGATTATATGTCATTTAACTACTATAGCTGAAGTCTGAGTGTATTACTACTAAAGCAGGCTGATTTCGACAGAAGCCAAAGGGTTTCTTGCTAATAATGATGTAGACTTACTGCATCACCTGAAAATCTTATGTTTTGAATCAAAAGTCAGTTTCTCGTTTCAAAGACATGAAAAGATAAAGTAATAGAAAGGGAAAAACAATCCTTTCCTAAACTAGTAAAATACACTGCCACCTCCAGGGAAAATTCTGTTTTTAAAGAACTGGATACATTCAATTGTGATTGATAGGAGCAGTACAGCAAGCCAAGGATCAGCAGGTCTAGCTGGGTACAACTTACAGCAAGAGAGA
>Ga0065711_1001207_pt1 | contig 64524 bp, 31 predicted proteins | sample Hoacrofraction12_FD_59098 | JGI IMG/M metagenome (GOLD analysis project Ga0065711, IMG submission 59098) | Hoatzin crop microbial communities from Cojedes, Venezuela - Epithelial fraction 12 v2 (version 2) | ecosystem: Host-associated > Birds > Digestive system > Esophagus > Crop | place... | reverse complement strand
GGGGGGGGTGGGGGAATGTCCTACATCATAGCAGAAAGGTAAAAGGTGGTGAAAACTTCATGGCACTTCAAGAAAAATAATGATTAATATTACATAATAAATGTCCTACTAAGACAGAGACTGCGGATCAATACATGATACAGGCTGGCTGGCGCTGCAACTGTGACAGTCATAGGGAAGCTTAGGTTCAAACCAGCTTTCCTGGTGAATCATGAGACCCAAGTTGTTCCCTGATGGTCAGATGCAATCACCCAGCTGTGGTGTTCTGATGGGAGGAGTCCTGGCGTGGCCTATGGAAATCCAGCAGCTGGGGTACTTACTTAGGTGCTACTAAGTATGAGTAGGGAGTCAATGAAATGTGTGCAGGAAACAACAGACTTTTGATATTTTTTTTTCTCCTGTATATGACTAACACGTGAGCTAAGAAACAGCATGACTGACAGTGATTAGACATCTTAATGGTATTCTCAGCAAGACCAAGAACAGTCATCTCTGTGTCCAGTCTCTCTGGTTGATGGTTTTGCAACATAAGAGATTAGTCGCTTGTGATGCTACCACTGTGCTGTAACCTTTCTGTTGCTAAATAAAGCTGGCTTAATTTTGCACATTCTTAGAACTTGGATGCAACCTGATCTGCCCACCACATGTAAAAGCATTTGTTTACTTTTTAGGCAGCTATGTTGTTTTGTTCTCAGATGACTGCCTCAAAAAATTCTAAGGAATCTCAAAATAAGCCCCATAAAAGAAGTACAATGTTAGTGTTAGCTCTCAGGTGAGAGCTAGTTCTGCTCCAAAAGCTTCAAGCCTCATCTTGCATTCACACTGTTCCTAATCTTTGTCATATCATTATTATGAGACAGAAACAATCATACCCAAAGTCCTACCTGAAATCTGAATCCTGATATGATTTGACAACGTAAACCTAACTGTAAAAACTTTCAAGAGAGCCAAACAGTTAAAAAGCCCCATTCTCAAAAGAGAGCTTAGAAGTTTTGTGGAATTAGAACTTAAATCTTGGTTTCAAAACAGACTAGCACTTAGGAGCCTATGTCACAACTTTCTAGCAAGATCTCAGATATAGTTCATACAGCATTTAATGTTAATGCAGTTATACTGGTACTCTTAGCAGTATCACCTAGTTCAATCTAAAAAGGAAATAGCAGGAAGCAACAACATAACATAGGATGTCTTTATAAGTGTGGTCGTACTGGGATGTTTTTCAGTAAAAACACACACCAGTAACCTAAATGTTTGTACTAGTGACAGATTTTGAATAGGAGACCAAGAGTCTTGGAAGTCTTAGATGTCTATATCACATCAGTTTCACTACAATTTTGGCAGGTAATAGCATTTCCAGGCCCACATGTAAGCACCAGATCACATCCAAGAAAGAGAGAAGGTCTTAAGTTACTTGAGCATTTTGAAAATATTATTTTTAAGGCCAATGAAATTTATAAGAAATGTCAAGTTAAAAAAATAAAGAAATCTTCCTCAAAGGAATGGAATTGAACAAAGCCATTCCAAAGAGACAATAACAGAAGTAAATAGAAATCTGTAATAATGCTGATTATATTGGTGAGTCTCCTCTCTCCATAACCCATCTTTGTGGAAAAATATATGTAATGACAGTTATAGCAATATATATAATGCTGTCCGATTAGTTCAACAATATCTAGAACTTTAATTCCCTGATTTAGTTCACACTAGAAGCTAAGAAAATCTTAGTGGAGCGAGAAATAGGATTTTCCTTATTTTATGTGATCCATGGGAAAACCTCAGGTGCATTGATGTAGTCTATCAGTTCTAGGGTGCCTAGTGCAGGAAAGAAAAGAGGCTGCCTGAGTCTGCAGACAACTGATTTGTCCAGTCTCTCTAGAGCTCTAGATTTGTTCATGACACATCAGTATCAGTGCTAGCTCCAGCTCAGGAAAGCAGCTCAAATGCATGGCCAGGGGTCTGCAGGACAGCAACTCTGCTCAGCCCTGGTGTGGAGCAGCTTGTAAGAGCCAGGGAACCACACCCTTAATTCACATCATAGCAGAATAAGTCTAGAAGTCACAAAATCTTGGCCCTATCTTCTGGCTACACTGTCAGAAATGTGGTTGAGTGCCCATGCTGGTAGGCACCCAGTCCAGTACTAATCCTTCTGGCACCAAGGCCTCAATCATCTACCCCAGGCCAAACAGTGTACTATGGGAATGTGCCACACTGACATTTCCTCTGGAGATGCACACAAGGTCTGAGAAAATGCCATCAGCATTTCCTTCTGCTTATCTGAGCTGCTCTCCTATCCAGATAAGGATCACTTCTACTGCTCATCTTAGGCTGGGGCAGCAGTTTCAGTGAGAACTCCGACGTGTTTGATCCTCCAAGACTAGTAGGATTACATGAGATCTGAAGCTCATGCTAGATACCAGCTCAGTGAGTCTCTCCTGATCCGTCCCCTGTCTAAACAAACTTGTATTCCTGGACAGTACCAAAAGCACAATAGCAACAGCCTTTTCTGAGAGCTGAGCTCATGGCTCTGGTATGAAGAGCCATGAAGACTGGAAGGGCCTTCTTGTATGCTAAGAAGACCGTGCCTGGGGAAGATGATCTGAATGATGGTTGCACATCTCTCAGCATTCCTCCTTTCTTGAAGCCCTCCAGCCCTGTTAAAAGTCTGTATCTGTTGCCCAGTGACTAACCATCACTATCAGAAAGACTTCTAGTATTTCATTACTTAAATATCTGAAAGGTAGTGGAATCTCAGCTAATTACTGATCATTACTATCATTATAATGTCTGCATTACTTTTTTTAATAACAGAGGAAGAACACTGAAGTAACCATGAAGGTTACAGATAGCTTAAAATCTGATATCCTTGAACAGCTGTTTGTACATGTTTCCTTATTTTCTACACTTAATTATGCTTTGAATTAATGAAGCACTTAAACACTATTGTTTGCATACATACCAATACAGATTTCTTCCATGGATAGACACAAAGTGAAAACTAACAAATTGCTTATCAGCAAAGTATGTTTGTTCTGCATTTTTAAGAACATCTGTAGAAGTCTGAAGGGCAGAAATCAGATCCCTACAAAACAGTGTGCCAAGGTTAATTCTTTGAAAAATAAAAAACCTCACATGTATTTAAGAAGGCTAGGAGACCATTATATTTTTTGTTGTAAGCTTCAAAGATTTAGTTTTAAGAGAAATCAGCTGAAGAATTCTTAACAATTCTCAATAATCAGGTCCCAATTGTCTGAAATCAAAGAAAATTTGATTTATGAAAACTTAGACCCTAAAATTTATCCACAGGTTTTACATTAACACCTGATATTTCTCTTTTCTTATTTTTAATTTTAGACTCAGTCTACTGTTCACATTTCTAGGCATTAGTAGATACTTGATTTTGCTTCCCCTTATGTTCAAATTTTTAGGTCCTGGGTCAAACTGTGGCCTCAGATGTGCTAATGTAAACCAAGAAACTCTATTCCCTTGAGTGAGTTTCCATTAGCAAGGGTTAGCAAGACTTGGCCCTCACACCTGATGTGCCTTAGCACTGTAATAATCTCATGCTGGGATCTCAGAAACAGATATACGCAAGTGTTCATAACACTGTGCTAAATATGTGTCTAAGTCTATTCCTGCTCAGGCTCTTAGTGAAGCACCCTTTAAGAATTGATTGGCAAAAAAAGAGCTAGACACTTTGACCTAAGTTTCTAGATTTACCATTTAACTATATATTTTTCTGTAAGTGTGCTGTGACTCAGACATGCATTCACTCGCAATCTGTGTACACAGTGAATAGTTATACACGTTTTGTATGACCAGCTCTGTTTGCTTTCTGTGCAAAACAGAAGATGTCACTGTATCTGAAACAAACCTGAACTTGAAACGAGATTAATAAGTAACTTGAATGCAAACAAACCAATCAATCTCACCCCCGAGTCAGCATGAACCAGTCGATTTTCCTCACTGAACCCCTGCAAATGAGCTAAGTGGGAAAAGGAAGCATCTGCTTTTGGGAAGCCAAAGCAGAGCTTTCAGTCTGATAAATTCAAACTTGCCCAGGACCCACCTTGCCTTGCCAGGCACCCCACTTCTCCCTTCCCAGCGCCTGCATGCTCCAGACATCTCCAAGGGCCCTCTGCCAGCTCTTGGGAAGGAGGGGAGAGGTTTGCTATGGGCAGAAGCAGTTTACAGCTTACCAGCTGTGTGAAAAAAAACAGACTTCTTTGGCTTCTGTGAAATGGGCTAAATCAATGAAACATCAGAGCTCAAACTTGATTCTTTATTTCCTTCAGTCTGAGGTTCTGCTCACTGTAAACGTGATCTGGAACAGCACGTGTGGGACTGTGAAGCAAAAAAGAAATGAAAACAGAATGTGATTGTACGTGAGATCAGTTCCATGCTGATGTGATAATATGTTCAAAATTCTCATTTCTGTAGAAAGCTGACCACAGGCACTTCATCAATCAGTATTTCGATTTGTAATGTGTTCCGTATGGTTCTCTGTCATTACTTAATGGGGAACATCCCCTCTGAAAACATCTGACTTGGAGCTCTGCACTGAGAGAGCTGCTCATGTTTCAACCACATTTCCCAGAAACTGAACACTCAGCAACATATTCATTTTAGTGACAGCCACCACTAATGAGAAACAGCCTTGTGTTCATTGAATCTTTTACAACCCAAAGAATTTTATGTTAACAACAACAACAAAAAAATCTTAGATTCATTTACATGACAACTGAATCTCTAGGATCTCAATTTTAACATTCTTAAACTCATACCAAATTGGTGTTTGTACTTCTCCTGTTTTAGTTTGTCTCACTACTTTTCATCTCTAGTTAGGCCAGTTGTTCTGACATGTGTTCTGCATATCAGAAACAGGAAGCTGGGGCATGAGTTGGAGGGTTTATCAGAAGTTGAGAGCTAGAGAAAAAAAAATAATCAGTAAATCCATCAGAAGTACAAGGCTCACACAACAGTCAGTGATTGCGTTAGATCACAAAGGCCTAAAGAAAGCAAGCAAAAAAGCTGAGGCATTTTATCAGAGAGTTACATTATTTTCCTGCATCAGTTTTATTTGCTCAGAACATCAGGGAATTACTAATCTCAAACCTTCTCTTTGGGGTTTTTTTTGTTAGTTTGGGTGGTTTTGCAATAAAGAGGAACAGCTATCCAAAATTTTGAATTGCCAATATATGAAACAAAAAAATTTACCAGACCCAGAAGGCAGGCAAGTTGTGAAGAAACTAAAATTTTAGATTGCATGAAAATAACAACTGTTCCAGAAGACTGGAGGTAGCAAGCACTGTACCTTTATTTAGAAGATCGTCTACTGGTTATTCAGGGCATTACTTTGAAATGGTCATGAAAAGCAAAATAATAAAACAGCTGGATGTTCAGTATGCCACGGAGCCTAATCAGCAGGATTTCTGCAGAGAAAACCTGTGTCTTACTAATCTGCTAAGAATTATTTTAATCTACCAACAACATACTGACAAAGGATAATTTATTTTCATAATGAACTTGCCAGAGACAAAGCAGGATACCAGGCAAGACAGAGCTATGGTAAGAATGAGAGCAGCAGCTTTCCCAGCTTGCGGGCCAGGTGGTTACTCCCTTACTCCCAGTGATTTCAGCAGGATTCGTTCCAGAAGTAAACGCTTAGAAATAGAAGGAAAATTTTTACAACTGCTTCAATTTATGTTATGATCTTCTTCAAGGCAATATATATAAATATTTTTTTTTAATTTTAATTAATAGTATTTTGCCAGCTAATTAAGTCAAGGTTAGAGTTGAAAAGTCAACTTGTATACAAAGTTCAGGGTATGATTAATTAGCACTTCTCATTTTTTTAAACCCACTTCACAGGAGTGTATTATGTTTCATCACACTAAGAAAGTTTACTTTTTTCTCCGAAATTCACTGCTTTTAAGACTGTGGTCCCTCCAGAAACTCAGTTTAGCTTGAATGGCTCATACTTTTCATCTTCACTGTAGAAACCAGTTATGATCTTGGCTGCAGGTAAAAGAAGAAAGGAAATCCTAAACTCAAGTGACACAAATGCCCCCTAACTTTTATTCGATTACTTACCAGATTCAAAAGGAAAAGACAGAAACTCCCTCCATTGGGACAGTAATCACTGAAACAAAAACTCCTAGAGAATATAAGGTGAGAGAAGATGAGTGTCTGAAAAAGCATTTCTAAGGTAAAGGCTGTGATAAGTGGGATTAGAAAGTTTAGAGCACCTTGAAATAGAAGAGAAAACAGAGTTAGAAATTAAAAATCCTACTATCTGAAGCAAAGCATTTGAGATAGAAGATGAGGAAAATACTGTAACTAGAAATTAAAAGAAAGTAGCTAATTCAGAGAAAGTGATTAAACAGAGCTCAAGGAATTTTGAGCAGAATTTGCAGGTTTACATCAAGGACTGTTACTGAGCTTCGAGACATGGCAGGTATCATTTTACAGAAAAAAAATGGCAGATGATAAAAAAAAAACATGAAGACTTTTGTTGATAGGCTTCTGCAAGCAAAGCCAAGGAAACAGGAGCATGACTGTTGCAATGCATAAGCAAAGCACATAGCACACTGAGCCCAAGCTCTGAGCACCAAGGCCAGGCATCAGCCCAGGCAGCCCTGGCAGAAAAGAGGGTGAAGGGACAGGACACCTGTTAAGCATTAGGCTAATCTAGTCAACTGGCTTGCAGGTGCAAAAAATGAGGCTGAAATGAAGTTTTCTCAAACCAAGAAGCTGATTGGAAGCACATCTGAAGATGACTTTTAATGTGTGCCTCACTGCATTGTTTACCACTCAGATTTTTCTCTTGACCTTTTAGTTGACTTCATTCAGAAAGTGCATATGAGTGCTTTGTTGAACTCAGTCTTTTTTGTTTCATCTCATCCTTAGCCATCACAGAATGTCTTTTCCACATGGTAAAGAACTTGTAGGCTTTATACATGCTGTGTATCTGTAGGTTGTTTCAGTGTGTTTCCCACAGATGTCTTCAGAGGTAAACTTCAACAACTACGTGTGTTCAGGAGTATTTCCTTCTAAGTTCTCACATGTTTATCTCTGAAAAGCATATTATGCCAGATCTGATGCTGGCTAAATATTGCACTGAAAGTTTCAGAGCTGTTCCATTTTTACCGATATGTTAAGGCTGTCAGGGATGCATCTACCACATTTCAGCTTCTTGGAACCCAGAAAATGTTGCAGTAGCAGAAGAAGGGCTGTTGCTACCGATGTCCTACCTGACCTGGTGCAAATGTGAAGTTTATTCCAATCCTTCTGTGGTGAAAGGGAGCAAGGTAGTTGGGCCATACATGTATGTAGTACTTGTTTGTCTGAAAGAAACGAACCAACCTTAGTATACATAAAGGTCACACAAGTGGGATGAATTTTGAATTATTTTAATTACATTAATAATTGTTTAGCTAGCTTGCTCAGAGGTAATCCTGCTCCCCTTTCTTCTGAGAGAATTAAAAAGGCTACATATATGTATGTATCTATTTCTAAATAACAGCAGTAAATGGCAATCCCTTGGCACCAGAAAATGCACACAACCTGTTATTTTGCTTTTCTTTGTATTACTGCATTGATGTCATATATAATAATACTGCCATCCTCACAGGCAGTGAACAGACTGAGAGGGCCCAACTCTGGCTAGTTGCTAGTGGGCACAATTCCAGAAAACTGAACTTTGGATACTCTAGCTGTCCCAAGCTGCCTTCCTGATGTTAGTAGAAGGTACTGTCCAGGATTTTATTTCTTGCAGGGAAACCTGAAAAGCTGGGCGTTGGTGTTGGTAGGCATGCTGATCCAACCAACACGAGTGGCAAAAGCATCAGGCTCAAATTTGGGGAAAACAAATTTCAGGTTTTTTTTTTAAAAAGGGATTTAAGGCTTCTTACTACTGGTGGAAAAGTACTTGGAAGCACGGCATTTTCAGTTTTATGAGGAACTGAATGCGAACTCACCCAGCTCCTTCTGGACTTAACCATGTCCCACAGAGAAAACGGGACCTTGTGGACAGACCAAGGATAAAGGAGTAGAAAGAAGACTATACAATGCCATGAACACGCAGTTACCCCTGTTCCGTTCTGGCAGTTCAATCCTCGCGCTCAGTCTGGGGAGGGGAGGAGACAGGGAGACATTCCCACAGCACTCCATTTGCCAGGAATCTGCAGGGCTACCGGCCCTGGCCTCCCGCTGCTGCCACGGGCTTCTCATTGCTGATAACTAATTATTTATTGCTAACAAGTGCTGTCACTGTGTTCCTATTACTACTTACTAGGATTATAGTTGTTACTACTATGGTAGCAGTAGGCTAAATCCCAAGCTCCCAACTCGATTTTTATTCACTCAGAACTCTTCTCAGCAGATAACACCTGACTTTGGCGTGATTATTTGGTCAGTGTTACTCTTCCGTTTCCAGAGCTATGTGGCTACACCATTTACCACCAAGAATAAACTTACCTAGTTATTTCGCAAGAACAGATGAGCTGCCACTCTCTTCGTCCAACCTGAGGGTAAGGAAAGTAATTTCTAAGCATATTATTGTTTTGGTTTGTTTTGGGTTTTTTTTATTTAAGAGTTAGAGAGAGGGTAACTCATGTTTCTTGTGCAGTTCAGCAGCTGCCTCTACTGTCGCCCTGAATCATCAGTTCGAATGAAATATTACTGTCACGGTCTTCGTCGTTTGTAGGAAGGGTGCAATTAACCGACCTTTCGTTTCATATCCTTATAAAACATGCTTGCACAATAGAGCTAGATCATTTTTGTTTGGAAGGGATGTAGTGAAATCTGAGAATTGGACTGTGAGAGGAATTTGCAGCATCAAATGAAATTTAACCATTATTCTTTTCACTTCTTTTGGCGCGGATTTAAGAACTTGCTTTGGTATGAGATTAGTACAGGAAAGAAGAATGGTCATTTTAAATGGATCTTTCTGCATCCATAACTGAACATTTTAAATAACTGGCATCTTTGACATCAGCCTCTTGAGTTTTCCTCACTTTCACTTTAAGTAGAATCTGCTGTTAATTCTGGCAGATCAGTATATGTCTGCTGTGCAGAAGGTTAACAGTGACATAAAAAGTAGAGGTTCAAAGTATAAAAATTTGAAAACTTTGAAATAAACTTTTGAAATGGAAATTGAAATATTTGGAATTATTTGATACAAAAATTCAGGTATGTCCTCTTTTCACAGTCTTGTTTTCCATGGTATCTCCAATGAGGAATCACTGTAAACATTTGCTGATGACACAGATGAATCAAAACACCTGAAGTGCAGATTCTGGTCCCACATGAGAAACTAAAGAATTCCATTTCAATCTCCTTTTTATTGTGTGTATTGAGAACAACCTTCTAAACACTTCTGGGTTCTGTCATAAGCTAAACTTTTGGGATGCAGCCTTGAGTGCATAAAATGGTTTAGGGACTTAGTAAAGGCATCCTCATTTGCAATACTTTAAATGTTCACTGTGGGGATCTGAGACTTATGCCCCATTATTAAGCCCGACCTTTAGCATGCCCTGATGTTCAGCATCCTTCAGTAACTTTGAGAGGAAATTTATGCCATGCTGCTTGTCATGTGTGACTAACATAGCAATGCGGTCGATTTTCAGCTCTTGTTATATGCCTTCTGTATAAGAAGAACAACAATAGTTATTCGTGACAAAAGTAATAATCATCACTCTAATTTATGTTATTAGTTACATGGAATTACAGAACATTATTTAACATCACATCTGACCATGAAAATTATAAGTTTCCCCAAAAATACAATTTAATTTAAATGCTTAAGGAAAGCTTCTAAGTAAAAATTAAATAAAGTCATATATATTAGGATTAACTTACTGAAAAGGAATACACAAAGCTTCAGAAATCTTATATTGTGTATGCGATATGCATACCCATTTTATAAAAAGTATGTGACTTCATATTAACAACCTTTTTACTGTGTCAAAGCAGATGCTCACTATAAAAGAGCAATTGTTGAGTATAATCCCCAAAACATGAAAAAAAGAAAAAATTAAATTGGTAAAATACAGATAAATGTCTTCTTGACACTGTATCACTGTTCTACTGATTAGACACTAATTCCAGAGAACAGAAAAATTTATACTTGGTGTAAATTCATGTTATGTTATAGAAATAAAATATACCAGATTTCTATTAGTGTACTAATACCTATTTCTTATTTAATGTTATTAGGCACTAAAAGCAGAAAAATGTACAGATAGCTTTATTCATGCTTGTAGAGGTCAGCATAAGATAACCAAGTTGTGATGAAAAGCACTATTGTACTTGATCAACACAAGATCTTTTAATGTACAGGCAGCACAGTACTTCTGATGTGTTTTAATCGTTCTCTGCGCTGTTTTTAAAAAATTTAGGCATTACAAAAATGTGATGTTAGATGTTTTAGTTAGACTGGTGTCACCTAATAAGCTTAATTAGATTTCAGAACACTGCTTTTTCATATCTCTTTAATCCTTCCCCGAGTACAACACATGTATGAATAATTCATTACAGACAAAAAAAGTAAATCATTTACTGAGACGTTGCATATTTATTCAGGACTCAAAATCCATTCCTTTAACACTTGCAAGTATATTTCACTGAATTTCAGTTGGGAAGCTGATGCACAAAAATCAGCATTTTGCACAGCAGCCCATGGATGGTGTTTAGCTGAAGACACAGCTGTTTGAAGAGCTCTTTGTGTGGGTTACCACGGAATGCCCACAGAAAGCCTGTTTGTGTGCTTTACTGGGGGATCTGGGGGGAGGGCTTCTTTACATGCACTGAAATGTATTTTCAACTCATGTTGTACAATCTCCTTCCAAGTTTTGAATCTCCTGGCACTTTTTTCTGCTCCCTGTTGACCTCATCATCATCATATAAAACATGACTTGAAGAAAGAGAAAACAGGTGGAGGCTCAGTTTTAGTGCTTCCCATTAGACACTCACTGCTTCTTCCCACCCGGCTGCCCTCGTTCTCCTCCTCCTTCCCCCACTTCAGTTACCCAACAAAAAGCAACAAGTGAAAAACTAACCAAGGAAATGTTTCACAAAAAAAATTCCATTGCACCCTCTCTGTGACACACACGCACAAAAGGCAGCCTTAGTAATAACCACAACCATCCAGCAAATCCAAAAAGCCTACATAATGAACCTACGAATGTGTGAACTGCTAAACTGCGTTATTCAGTTAGTTCTTGGCAGAACAGTTTTAATATAAATAGGTTTGACATTTGATTAGCAATAGACTTTTCTTTCTTTCTCTTGTTTCTTTTTCTTTCTCTTTTTCTATTTTTCTTTCTGTTTCTCTTTTTTCTCTCTCTTTTTCTTTTTTTCTTTCTCTTTCTTCTTTTTCTTACTGGAAAATGAATTATATTCAGAGCGCGCTGGAGCACACATAAGTGAGCGCTAATATATTTTTAACTTGATTACATTCTGAAGTGATGTATAGAGGTGCATAGCTGCAGTAAGTGATTCCATGGAGAGAAAGGGGGAGGGAAGGAGGAAGGCAGGGAAGGGAAAGCCCTCCGCATATATGATAAGGAAAGCTGGGATGAATTGCAGGCTCTGTTCTCTGTTATCCAAGGGTGGCTAGCTGGTGCTGCACTAAAGGCCTTTATTCCCTGCCTGTGGGAAAGTGGTGGGCGAAGGCTGCCGTCTCAGTTACACTGCACATGCAGATTTTAATTAGCTGGATTAAAAACAAGACCGTATCATGTCCTTTAGCAGTATTCTATCTAGAAACAAAAGATTTTCTTTCCTGGCTTCTGCAAGCAGCACAGTACAGCATTAATAAAAAAAGGTCAAGGCAGTTCAAGATGAAAGGTCACACATGACAGAAACTCTATGTGAGGGGGACATCATGTTTATCTCTGTGATAAAGGAGCTCTGTCCAGGCAGGTCAGCACAACGTGCCTCAGCAATAGGAAAATATAAACATATGGGGTGGATAGATGGTAGAGTGGGGAGTTTGGCAAAGCAAGTTCAGTTGTGGAAGCAGAGAGGAAAAAAAAAGAGAGAATTGTTAGAGACAGAATATAACCTGAAAGGATCCAGCTTTAAGAAAGCTAAAGAAGGTCAAAAACAGCCCGAGCTGAAGCCTGGGATGATAGCTGCACAGCACAACTCAGATCCTGTGCAGTGTGAAGAAGCATCAAGTCTATGTTGATTCCTTCTGCCACCAGCACGGGCCACTGAGCTACGTCCTCGCACACCACAGGCCACTCACAGGTGGCAGAGACTACACACTTCTGCGCACGAAAAGACCCCAGAGATACACCTCCCTGGGTCAAGCTTCACACCTCTGTCTAACTCCAGAGGAGTCCGAAACTGGGTGCCTGGGCTGAGGCTGGGGGAGGATGTGTTTTATTAGGGCACTACAGTTATTGTGTTGGGGTTTTGTGTGTTGGGGCTTTTTGTGTTGTTTTCCTAAGTTTCGTGTCTTTCTAACAGAGAGCCAGGCTTTCATCCAGTGAGGACCAAAGGAGTCTTCGTGTACCTCCAGGGAAGCATTAGCAGCTCTCTAACCCACAGCCTTCAAGGCTTTACCCTGGAATGCACCAAAAGCTTTCAACACCGTTGTTATCAGTGGGAGGGAGATGCAAGCCGTCCTCGGCTTCTCTTAAGATCAGACTACAAAAATAAACACTTTATGGCCTTGCAAACCCTAACTGAAGCAACGGTTTCAATTGGTCTGAGTAGAGCCACTGCCATATGCAAACATTCATGGGAGAGTGCTTCAGGCTTGAGGGGCAATACAGAAAGGGAAGGGAAAGGCAGCCAAAGGTGGGTTAGGTCACATGTTCCTCCTCTGCTTTGGCATCCTTCCTGCTTTTCAAAGTCCAGCTCAGAAAAAATGATCAATTTCTATGTAAATCATTCTGGGCAATAATTCTTCTCTTTGTAACGTTTTCATTAAATAAGATTCACACAGCCCAGGCCAGGTATGACTATGTACACGTCGGGCTCCATAGCCTTTTTTATGAGACTGAACCATGAATAGGTCAATTAAGAAACAAAGAGGCTTTTTAACCTAAAAGGAAGATTGGGTGAAAGCACACAATCAAGTTCTCATAGTTCAGCAAGGTGCTGCACATCAAATGACCACATTAATTAACAGCACGGTATTAGCCTGTAGCAAACCTGAGGCAAAAAATGCATTAGCTTAAATATCGTTGAAATCAGTACTTGACAGCTTCAGTAATTCAATCATATGTCTGAGGTCTAAGAAAAGTAAAGGCTAGTGCTAGAAACCAGAGATCTTCTGGATAAAACAATACAGTTTTTCATTTCAAGCAGCAATTCAGTATAGTAGTTACCCACCAAACTGATAACACAATGATTAAAATGTCCCAATTCTGCTGCTGCTGCTGCTGAGATCATTGGAAAAATCATGGTTTAATTCAATACATGTAGGTCATTTTCTGTAATCTCAGTAATACAGCACGGCCTAATATAATAATTTTGTATGATGAGCTTTTTAAAACTATCTGGACTTCACTGCCATTTATCTTTAGAATAGACAAAAAGATTATAGTACTGATTGCCTGATTCTTAATCATATTGCTGCAGGAAGAACTGTAACATAGTACTGTGAAAGACAGCGTTACATGGGTTACCAGGGGTAGCAGGCGCACAGAGTTAGCCCTAGAAACTCAGAGCACTGGCTCCCCAGACTATCTCAGCCATCGCTGTAGGACACTTCAGGCTTATCCAAACCCATCCCCAGTGATCTCACTGTGACAACATACTGATACGGGGGTGAATGCACTTGTGTCCGTTTTGCAGGGTTTAAAATAAATCTCCTTCCCAGGCATGTGAACAAAGTTGCCACAGAAATCAAAGGGAGTTTTATGTTCACTTCTGTTTAGCGTGCTTATATGACCTTGAGCACCTGGTGTGTTTGTATCCCAACACTTGTAGCTTTTCATCCTTTTATCCAAATGGGGTGCTGAGTCATACAAGACCTTAGCTACTTGCTCAAAGCTGTAGAAGATCCTCCGTCACTGAAGAGAGCTGAATCTGTCTTTTCCAGAACCCCACCTGCTGTGATAAACCTCTTGGCAGTTCAAAACTAAGAACAAGCTTTGAGCAGGTGACAATCCAATTTTATTACTCTGAGATTTTAAAAATACTCATTTCAGTTCTCATTTGGTAAAAAACAGAACGAGAGAAAAAATAATCCAATTGTGAAGGAGGTGAGCAAACTAATGATTATACTTCTCAGTGGCTTTTGGTCACTCAGGCAAATAGGGGTTTTCTGTTGACTCCTGGCAGAGCCGCTGATGTTTCACTCTGTCGCTAAATAAACTGAACTGAACCAACAAGGCATGGGCCTGAAACCATCCATACGATGAAATTGGTCCCTGGCATAATCTTGGCCCAAGTCTGCTTGTGCTCTTCCAGACAATGCCAAGGCACAGCTTGGGTATCAACCTGGGTCAAGGACCAGTTCCAACAGGTATTTTGGATGTGGCCACTGTGATCTGGAGAGTAAGTGAGTTTAGCTGTGTGAATGCTTGCTCTTTCATGCCAGTTGGCCTCCAGGAAAACTCTCTGACTAACTTTATTTAATAGTTTAGATGTAGTCGATGTGTCCAGATCTTCCTTTCCTTTCCAGTCTTGCCGAAGCCAGCAATCGGTGCTCAGTCCAAACTTTGGCAGTGTGACACGGCATTCAGTAGGGTGACGGGAGTAACACGATTTGGCCATAGAGGTCTCATAAATGCAACAGAGTTCATTATAATTTAAAAAACAGCACTGTTATTTGGGGAGTGGACTGAAGCAAACCTAGAAGTAATAAACAAACTACAACATAAAATGATACAAAAAATTGAAGAATGAATAGGCCAATTTGTTTCAATTAATAAGGGCCAGTTCTCTGTTACTATAAAGCTGTCTGTAAATAAGTATATGTATCTGGATAGCCTTTTTTTGTAAAGACAAACTGTGGTATTATGTAAATTCCTAGCACACTTTTAACAACATTGAAAATAGAAACTTTAAGTATCACACAAAAACCAGTAGGTTCTAGATGGAAGAAAACATTTTAAACAAAAGCCTTCTCGTTTAGAGCAATAATCATCAACATGTGGCTTATACGTAGTACGTGGCAGCTGCAAAAACATTCATATCTCGGTGTGCTTGGTCTTAGGCAGAGCAAGGGAACTGCTAAAAACAGTAGCATTCCTCATGGATCTGCTCCAGATACCACAGAAGTCAGGGAGAATCTACCCTCCATGCTTGCTTTCACACTCGGGCAGCACAGCTAATGTTGAGCAAACAGACCACAGCTATGTGGCTCTCTCCCAGCAAGCCAGGCACATAAGAAAAAGTTTCTAACCTCTCCTGAAAGTGAAGATTTTGTGGGGGAAAAGGAAGAGAAGTAGAGAGGTGGCACCACAGCCATCTGGTTCCTTCAGCAAAGTCTGTCTTGCACTAATCCTGACATCTATAAAGGCTTTGAAGCCCCCAAGATCTATCAGATAAATAACCATGGCAGAAGTTGAGTCTTGGGGAGACAATGTTCTTAATATGATGTTGCAAAACATTGTTCCTGCTAGAAATACTCATAACAAAATATCAAATCATTACAATACGAACATGAGTCTTGGGCTCAGCTGGCCTACATGTTCTGGAAAGTTCATTATTTTAAAGTTTCTGCTGCTGGGAACTGACAAACAAAGACATCTTTCTGGAAATAAATCCTTCTTTTCAACGCTGCACTGCACTTCTCATGCTTCTGCCCCTCTTCAGACCATTTTAAGGTGAAAGAGAAGGGAGAGGGCTAGTTGCCCTCTCCTCCAAAAAACCTAGCCGTTGCACTGGATAAGAAGATAAGGTCTGGCTCACAAAGAAGATAAGATCCTTCTATAGCTGCCCAGTGACAGGCCAGCTGCTAATGACTATGAAAGGTGAGCTCTGGCAGTTTGAGAGGTACATCCAAGACATCAAAAGCGCATGTGCTTTTCCGAACCCTCAGTGCACATGGGCTAAAATTCCTACAGGAGAGCTTCAGAAGGCATAGTTGTATCTATCCAGCAGTGAAGTTGACTGCAAGTATGTCATGTTTGGCTGGCTTAGCTTTCCCAATAAATGAAATATTTTGTGTCAACGTGAGTCAAGCTAAGAACACAGATCTTCATTCCTCACTCAGAAGTTTCCCCCTACCTGGTCTACACTAGGAAGTCAATATGAGGTAAGAATGAGCACAGAAGACCTTCTATGGTGGTGCATGTCAAACCCTGAAGAAATGGTAGTCTATTGTGTCCAAACTTAAAATCACACTTGGGAGTGGTGACAGGAGGTAAACTAATTATCAAGTAGTTTCTAAAATAACCAATTCTACCTGTTCTGTTGTTGGGCTTTTGTTTTTAAATTTGACAGAACTTTCGAGAGTTAATTTCAAATTGACAGTGTCTGTTCCAACCAAAAATACACATAAACATGGATTCTGTAAACCTTCAAACTATATATTTGATTTGAAACCCCAGGATTTCCTTGGTAAATGAGAAATCACTGAAAAAAAATCTACATAACTGATATTAAATCATAAAAATAAGGCAACAAATGAGAAATCTAAATAATTTATTGAAAATCTGTTCTCTGGCGATCCAAAAGTAATAAACATTTTCTTTAGGGCTTCAGAACTGATAGGACTGTGGCATGCACAATGCAAACACTCTCTGCTCCCAGAGACCTGGCACAAGCATTGCTATTGTATAATACAGTTTTAAACCCGCTCTGAAGCAATGCTGTAAATCAGGACTCATTCCACCAAAGTCAATGGAGCTAAATGACCGTAAAACTGGTATGAGAGAGAAATCAGGTTGTTAACCTCTATGTAGAGCTTGCACTTGTCTCACAATCTCTGTTTGGTCAGGCTATATTTTAGTCATTCAGAGTGTGAAATTAGAGCCTTAAGCTAGGAAATGAGTATTTGATTGTAGTTGAGCTATACTTGATATAACTTAATGATACTAAACTTTTAGCATTAACTTCTTGGCCCACATCCAATAACATCACCTGGATTGGAATGGAGGTGTCTGATTCTAACCTCAAACAGCAACTTGGACCGTCTTCTGCCTGCACACTCTAATGATATGAGAACCCAAAAGCAGCTACAGGCTTCCTTCTTCAACCTGGAACTTCCCATGACATTTCCCAGCAACACTGAAGTATCCACCAGGGAAACAAGAGAGATGATTACCTATCAGATAGCAGTAGTAGCTAGCTATAGGTTTCTGGTCCTTGCTCTTGGGAATAACTTCATATTTTATGTCACATTATTGAAAACAGGAGACTAAGGCCAGGAACCAGAACATCAGAACATCTTCTGTCCCCTCTACTTTTCAAAAATGGGCTTTACTTGAGGTTATCTTTACTCCAAAGATCATTTTTACCTGAATTCTCAGTGGACTGACATGCATAATATTGACTGTTGAATGGTTGGAAGGGAATTCTTCCTCAGGAGCACTGAGGCACCTTCATTGCACTGTAGGATCAAAACACATAGGTATGCAATTTAGGTTGTCTACACCTTTCCACAGAGGACTTAAAATCCTCTGAATTGAGGTAATGTGGCCCTGCATATCCATGGGCCAAAGGAATAATTCCTCTTTACAATGGACCTTTAAACTCCATGAAAACATCATGTTAGTACTCAGAAAGCACAAGGGATGTCAGGAATATTTTGGGAGTGAAGGGAGAACGAAGTGGAGGATGCCATTCTGCCATTTATATATTCATGGTGAATACTGAGTACACCTCTGATCCCCTCATCTCCATAAAGGCATAGCAGAGGGAGAAGAGCCACAACAGGGTGCAACAAGGATTATCTAGCATGTAGAAAAGCTTCTCTACACGGAGAGTTTAGGTTGCAGAGGATTTCTTGGTTTGGAAAAAAAGATGATGGATGAGTAGTTGAGATAAAATTTTGGAAAAAACAAAGAAAATATACAGGAAATAATTTTTCAGCACTTCGCATAACATAAAAGCTAGGAAGACTTACCAGCGAGACTAAGACATGCTAGACCAGGAAGACTAAGAGACACGCTGATTTATTTTATACAGCCACACAATGTAGTAAAAGCCAAAACTATTAAAAAGCTGACTAAAATACAATTATATTCTGAAAAAAAGACCCACAGAAGTCTACTCGACATTGAGATATGGATTCCTTTGCCTCTTCCTTCTTTGCATGCATTTTGAAGATCTGATCATTTAACTCTGCTTAGAAGACACTCTGAAGTCCATACAATTTCACGAAGTTCTTAAAAAATGTCTTAAGATTCACCACTATCCAAGGTTATATATTAAGATAGCAGTTCTACATACATATTCAAAGGAAAAAATACTAACTAGATGTCAAGAAACTGCCACATCCTGATCTGGATTTTAAGTTCTTCACTGTTCAGAGGCATCTGGAACATATTTCATGATTAGTGTTATTAGCTGTATGTTATGGGGTAATTTAATACAAATTGGGGAATGTGTGCAAAAATTTTTCAAAATGCAGCTCCTGATTGCTGATTTCCAGCTACATTGTAATTTTCAGACATTTATTCATGCTGTTTGGTTTTGGCCCTTGTTCGGGTGGTGGAAAATACAATAAAAGAGCCATCAAAAATGTAGGAAAAATTCAAGGAAAATACAGAGCTTTTGCCCCCCCCTTTTCTTTGTGACCAGAGGTCCCAAAAAGCAAAGGCAACCCCAAAGTTTTTGAAACTCCAGCCACTCTGTGGCTGTGCGGAAGAGAGGAAGATGTCAGTGAGGAAAGGGAAGAAGCCCTGGCCTGGGTCAAGGAGGTGCATTTCAATGGTTGCTCTGAGCTTGCACCCTGGCTGCCAGGCCACCCAGGCACCAAGTGCTCTTTCCACCATCTTTCCGTTTCTGTTTTCTCCAGGTGGTAAGGAGCTTTCTGTTTTATCACAGGGTAAATCTGAGTTTGGCAGACAGAAAAAAAAAAAGTGCATTTCACTTTCTCTGGGAAATGTAAACAGCATCACACCCAGTCAGCACTACCAGTTAGTGTAACAGCAGAGAAAGCTCCAGTTCACATCTGGATTTCACCTCCTGAGCAGCACATCCAGATGAAAAGTAAAATAATTAGTTGGAAAAGGTTCATCCATTTATTCTGCTCACACAAAGACCTTCTTTGTTTTATTTTATGGAGTCTTAAGGATCTCGTTTCCCATTTTTGATTATGTCAAAAAAAAAAAAAAGATGCTGCTGTGTAAAAAAAGCAGCAAACTCTAAAAGCATTCAGAAAGAGTGCAGTAGTTTTAGCCTTCTTGTTTGTGTGATTCCAATAGGTGTATTTAAATGTAAATGGTACCCTTTCACCCTTGAGCCACCTATTCTTACAGCCAGCAGAAAGAGAGCATTCATGGTATAATGTCTTTATGAGGACAGATCTTATACTTAATTTCTCATGTGAATCAAACTCTTTTATAACACATTTTTGTGAGATTAAAAGAACAATATTAGTCTAGTGGCTCAGCAGCCAGATCACTGCTCTGTCACATGGGAGATGTGGGTTCAAAGAGAAGGCAGGCAACTTAGCGGGGAAGTGCATGACTGAAACTGCAGCCATGGAAAGATACAGTCCTCTGCTCTCACAGGGTTGTTTAACTTTGCATTATCTGCTCCCTCGGGCCAGCCAGAGCTACCCTCCCTCCATCTCCTTAATGGGAACTGTGTCCAGCTGCTGCTCCCTTACTGGGACTTATTAGGAGAAGGGCTTGAGATGCCAACTCTTTAAACCATCTGCATTAGCTTTCATTTGCAGAGTAGGGAGGATTTTCAAGAAGGGAGACTTTTTGAACAGGTATTTCTAGACAAAGTCCTTTTGACAGCCCAGTTTCACTCAGTGCCCATGCGCTGAATGCTGGTGTGTTCAGGTTACCTGTGCTCACAGCGTGTGGATGTCTGAACTGCACAGCTTGCGAGCAGGCAGCATCCGAGACTCTTAGCAGAGGTACGATGTGACAATAGGACTGACAGAGCAGCTCGTTGTGTCAGGGTAGGGTCTCATGGAAGCCTAGGAAGCCCTAAGTGCTCTGTATTAAGGGATTTATTTCTCAAGCAGGGAAAAGTCTTACTTCATTTTGCAATTTTCGTTTTTGAAAAGTTTTACAAAATAAATTAGTTAAGGTGAAGCAAATTGTTGTCTCTTACTTTGCCCACATTGAGTCAAAATCAGGTGTCGTGGTTTTTTCAAGATAAATACTTTTCCTCAGTTTGAAGCACGGTTGCATGTGAAAGACAACAGACTTTGGCTTCACGTCATCCCCATGCAACAATGAATACAGTTTGGAGCACGGCTTTGAGATGGCTGCAAGACAGCTGTACCTTACACTGGTATATGTTCAGCACTGGTGATCACAACAATTATTATTCTTTTTGTGATGCTGCTCAGAGGGCGTAGTGATAGGAGGTCTTTGTGCAGAGTGACATTCAAATGCTTGACAATACCATATATTTCTGCTTGGATCTTACAGCCCAAGCACAGGACGCGTTATTTTCTCATTCTTTACAAGCTGTGTGACGCATGACAGACAAGTCTGTGTCTGCCGCAAGATCAAGCACCGATGACAGGCGGTCCCACTTACTCCCTTCATTTCCCCTTCCCTTGATATAGAGCATATGTCTCACTGTGGCACCAAGCATATGAAAACTGAGGGGAAATAGCCCATTATTTTAGGAGGTGTAGGACCAAGCACCTGGAACACTGAAATACTTGGAATGCACTCCTGCAAATGTTTTAGGCTGTAATATATTAAACAATTAAGAGGTGTTGGTATTTCTGTGCTTGAGGGCATTTAAAACAGGGAAGTCCCCTTTAAAGGCACCAGAGTGGAATGTGTATCGTCATCTCTTTAAAAGAAAGCTACCTCTTTTTTTCCCCCTCTTTCAGCAAAAACTCTGAGTTTCAGCTGACTTGCTCTTTCAGCAAAGGAAATGAAGCCAGATTATTTTAATACTGTTTTAAACAGTTAATTCCTCAACAAAAAAAGAAAAAAAAGAAAGTCTAAAGAATAGAATTAGTTACCTTGAAAGCTCTACTCAGGTAATTTAGAAAATAGTTTTGCTAATAACCTTAATGCATTCCTTGTCTACCCAGGACTGTCGGCACTACAGGTTACTACAGGTTAATCAGTAAATTGCTGATACCAGCTACAACCAGCCCTTAAGAAATGCAGCGTCTCTTACGTCTTTGCTGCTATTTCCTGACAACAATAAACCAGTGGGTCTGCAACATCAAATTAGCATGAAAGAATAAGAACTTAATGCCGAAAATTCTCAGCTGAGCACACAGTCAAAATTAAATGTAGTTAATGAACACTTAGTTAATTCTTAGAAAGCTCTTCTTAGTGCACTTTAAAGTACATGAAAGTGAAATGCAAGATCTTTAAGGCAGGTAAAAAGACATGCTCACACACACAAGCCCCATGCATATGTGGTCTACATTTACATATATGCATATAGATAAATCCCAAACAGATAAGCTCTAGGAAACTTCATAAGAGAAACAAGAAAAAAATTACCTACTGGTTTCTATGACACCAAGTGCACAAATTCTCTGGAAAAACTTCAGAATTGTCTATTCTAGTATTTTGAAAGCATATGTTAGCAATCATTTTCACAAAAACATTTTTTCTGACAAAAAAAATTACTTAATAGAACCTAAAAATTATTAACAGTGGAAAATGCCTGCTTCAAGTTGCTTGCAAGAAAACAAATACAGGAATTGGCAACTTCTGTGCAGTTTTAGCTCCAAAGTAATTATGGCAGGCTTTTGCTTTAATCACTTATCTCAGGGTATCCCATCAGATCAACAAGAAAAGAAAAAAAAAGTATTAAAACTTAGTGAGTTACTGGAATCTTCTGGAACTGAAAACTATACAGATGGTCTGCAACATATTTGTATAGAAGATGCCCAATTGTTGATGGGTTTCCAACTATTATAGTAGCATAGTAAGAAGGCAGATACTGGGCAGTGAGCACTGAGCAACTGTTGTCACTGAGCCTTCCCCTCTTGGCTGCATCCCCACTTGCCCAACGAGCAGTTTTGGTCTCCCAGAGCAGAGACAAAGGTTGCTTTGGAGAAGCCGGGAAGCCTAAGAACACCATGTAGATTTAGGACTGGATAGGAGGTATTGTGCGGAGGCTATGCCCATTACTCATCCGCTGGCAACGGGCTCTCTTCCTTTTGTCTGGAAAGATGGTAAACTTTCAATGCCATCTGAAAACAGAAGGCCTTTCACGGAGTGCAAGAACTCTGCCATCTCAATCATGTGAAAATATTGTAAACACTTTCCCAGCCCCCATTCAGCTGTCCGAAAAGCAGAGCTAGAAAACACCAAATAAACAGGAAGGAAAGAAACGTGTGTGCATTGCGCACTTTGTTTTTATTTATATTTTTTACTCTGAACAGGAATTTTGCTTGGAATTTTCTTTTTTTCCTTAATGTTAGTGAACAGGGTTAAGCAGCTATCATGGAAAAAGGGCATTTAAAAGCCTATTCTGTGTCTTATTCAGAGGGAAAAAGGTGCAGTGCCCAAATTTCTTTCCAGCACAGATTCTCTCTTATTTCCTTACAGCTTCAGCAAGAATAGATTTCAACTGTGCCATGGGACTTGGATTTCTCCTTCAGTGCTTAAGTTGACCCAACCCTATGAACTTTTCCCAGAAGGTCTTCCCTCCTAACATTCAAACAACGTTCATGTTGCATTACTGACATACTTTAACATATGAAATAACGTCTACACAGTGGGAAGTAGTTCACAAAGAAGAATGTGTTCAGAGAACACCTGCATGTGTGTGTACGTATAAGTTTACATGTCTATCAAACCTACCACGTGCAAAAGTATGTGTATCATTTGTACAAAGTTCTTAAAACACTCGTTTTGCCTCATGACACCTTCTGCATAGGTTGTGCTGGTGCAATATACCATTAACTCTGGACAATCAGTTTTACAGACAATTTCAGCCCATCATGTGGTTATGTAAAAGTGATGTAGTTCCTTGCTGAAAAAGATGTGCATATTGTTCTGAAGCCACTGACTACCTGAAGTTTCGTAATAACTTTGAACCACAATAACATACTAGTGCACCAATTCTTCACAATTTGAAATATGAGGTTTTGATTTAAGTTGTTCAACACTGGAGAAAGGCAAAGAAAAAACAACTATGCTGGCAGCGTGTAGGAAATGTATTTTGTTCTCTTGTGTAGAAATCTTGCTCTAGAACCAGATTTCTGGTACAGTTTGGTCCCTGATCCAGTTCTGAGCAGAGGAGGATGTATCATGGGTGAGCCCAGAAGTATTCTTGCTCCCTCAGAGGCAAACCCTCTGCTCCTGACCTACGAAAGGGCCAGCTGTCATCAGCGACTTCCAGAAGGACGTACCACTGTTATCTTGGAAGATATTATGAGTACTCGACAAGCGGTATGCACTGATGGAAGTCAGTCCCTGACAGGCTAGCGAGAACTGAGTGCTATAGGAGCACACCATACAGAGGGGAGGCTCTTCCACCTGGTTCCCCCCTACTCTGCTGTGGATGCAGACAGTTTGCTGACTAAAAAGGAAGCTTCCTTATTTAAGCAGAGGGATATGAGTTTGCAGACCAGTTTTGCTGTCCAAGTGAAGAGCAAACCTATAAATGCAAACGAGGTCATTCATGAGTTTATGTATATTCAAGCACACTCAGTGTTCTGTTCCCCTTCAGGCATACCCAGCTAGGCTGTCCCTTGAGGTCCCTTTGCAGGTAGGAGTCCATGTGCACAAGAAATGGGTAGATCTGGGAGTTCAGTCTGCTCTTGGATGCTCCTCAGACCTCTCCTGAGGTTGATTTGGCTCATTTAGCATCTCAAGACTTCCTGCTCTGGCTTGTGCCCTACAAGAGGAAAGGCTATGCCTCTCCCTGTACTAGAGAAGCACTCCTTTACGCTGGTAAAACCAGCAGCTACTCAGGAAGTTGACATTCCTGTTCCTGATCTAAGTAGAATTCAAGGACCACAAGGCACAAAAATGCATGAGAAGTTATTACCAATTAGTGCCAGAGGTGGCAAGTTGGGATGGCAGGTTCTTCTCATCATCTCTCAGTATGCACATTAGTCATGAATGTGGCCTATTTAGCAGTTTTAGGAGTTAGGCACTTGAATTCTGTACCCTCCAAAAATGAGTGTATATTATTACACTGAGATAGTCACACAGCCTTTGTATACACACATTGACAACACATGATCATAGGTTAGAGCGAGGAAAAGTGTTTGCCAATAACTGAAGCAGGGGCTGATAAACTGACTGATGTTTTAAATTCACAAATGCACTCCTTGGGACTGCCTTGCACATGCTATCTCAGCACTTCCCTCCTCCTCCTTTTTATAAAAAGAAGCTGAAATAAATTAGAATTTTATGAGATTCCAAAGGAAAACCTTCACTAAAATTGAAAACAAGACATGGATGTAGAAGCATATGGAAGGTTTATGAGAGCAGAGGGGAAAAAAAAATTATCCCAAGGCAGTAAAAAACCTGTCCAAGTCTTTCTTTTTCTTTACAAACTGAAGATTACAAGAGACAGAGCAAGAAGTTTGCTGTATAATCCAGTACTGATACATCTTCTAGCAAAGAGACATTATAGTTTTCTTACTCATTCCTCCGATGCAAGGCAGTCTAGTGAGAACTCTTGTCATGATACATTTTCCATTTTTCTTTATAAAATACTTCAAAGTTACATATGGAAATGAGATACCTTTATGCTTTGATCCTTAGTGTAAGGGTAACCAATCAGAACTGGTTTCCTGGCCTTTCATACAGTTTTCTTTGGAACTGAACACTGGACCCTCTTAGTTCTATAACTAACATTTTAAGTGTTTTATGGGATAAAGGCAGTTTTGTTAATTTATATTTTCATCTATATTCCAAACCTCAAAGTGATTAATTCTGGTCACTGTATACACAGTTTTACTTCAACTTTTTTCCCATTTCTCCTGTCCTCACCGCTCCACCCTTCTAGAACAGTGAGAGTTCAGGATTTTGTTTAGCTAAATGAGAGAGTGGCTATTAAGGATTGTTTTGCTTTGTTTTTAAATACAATACTCCACATTCCAGACATTTCTACCAGACATAGCGGTTTGGAATTGAAGAACACTGCAAGCAATGAAATTTGGGTCTGGTTTTGAATTATTGCTAAATACTTCAAGATCTTTTAGATTTTGTCCTCTCTAAGATGACCCAAACTTAGGGGATAAACTACAGGGGTATTTGTTGGACATCTTAGGTTAGAAGTGACTATCCTATAGTACATTTAAGTTGTCAAATGGTTAATAGTGGTAGCCATTAACCTTGCTTCTCATACCCAGTTAAAAATGAATTCAAATTGCGTGCAATGGGTGGCAAGGATTGCTCATCGTGCCCCATCCCTCAGCTGTCAAAGGCAAACAAATTTTGAAAAGAAGGTGAGAAAAACAAAGGTGAAGACATCCCATATCAGAGTAGGCAAAGTATATTTACAGAACAGACATGCTTATGGTCTGGGGAGGTGGCATTCCTACAGAGAAGTTGCTATAAAGGCTCTGTGCTCATAAGATTCACTCCAGCTTGGAAACAAGAATGTACATAAACAGCACAGAGAAAATTCCAAAGTAACCTGGGGTTTTGCGTCTGCCTTTAGATATAATCTTCCTAAAACTCAGGAGACCTCTCCCAAGAATTCTATGACTTAATCACACATCACGGAAATCTCATTCTTCAAAAAAAAACACCCAAACACAAACAATGTTGTGACACATAATTCTTTAAGAGTCCTTGTTTGCATGGTGTCTTACAGAAGTTGAGAAGAATGAATATTCTTGGGTTTGCTGTCATTAGATAGGTCAGTGAAAAGAATTCTTGAGTTTTCTGTCATTAGATAGGTCAGTGAAAAGAGTTATTCAGACCTTGAACAGGATTGTGCCTCACTTTTATTTTATTAGGGTTTTGAATGTCCCTTGATTCCTTCTCTTTTTCTGTTTTGGCCCCAATCCCTGTTTCCATGTGTGCAGTCCCGATGACTTATTCAAGACATTCTTCTCTGATATCTGTAGAGATGGTGGAACATCACAGTTTTCAGATATTGAACAAGGTATTCATAGTTATTCATAGATAGACCATCTGAAAAACCCAGCTATGGAACAAAAGTCAACTCTTTACGCCTCTCTTTATGCCATAAAGGATGAACTTAAACAAGTTTGCAGGTTAGTATTCTACAAGAATTAACTTTAGTTTGATGTTAGGGATTTAAAAGTAATGATAAAAAGTTTATTTGCATTTTATTTAATACAATAGCTGTAACAAGTTCTGACATTTTTCAGAGTCTATTCATAATAGATATTGTTGCACCCTAATTATTTTGCCATACAAAATACTCACACCTAAATACTGTCACAATGAAGAGCACTATAGGGAAGGTCAAGCAGTCCTGTAAGTCTCTTAGTGTTCTGCATTACAATCCCAAGCCAAGATAGGAATCCTTCTGGAGCATGGTGCCTAGCCAGACTTCACACCTTTCTACAACAGTTTGAGGCGGCAGTGAGCCCCTTTCTGAGGCCCACATTTCTCCTGGGTAGGGCATAAGGCGACCAGCATCCCATTCAGCTCCAGGGAGTCTCCCAAAAGGAGGATTGCCAGAAGTTCATCATTGTCGACCTATCCCACAATTTCCCAAGGCAAGTCTTGCCTCTCTTTCTCCCTGCCCCCATTCCCTACATGCAGTTTACGTTGCCTGCTACCCCAAACTTCTATATTTCCCCCCCTCTGTACGAGAGATGTAAGACAAGTCTAAACACAGCTGTCAAGTTCTAAAACTAGCATCAAAGCTCAGTAAAAGCAAGAGGGAAAAACAATATGCTTTGTTAAACAATACTGCCTCAGATCTCAAAGGGTTATACAATGAAAGTAATACCCCCTTTGAGTTCTGTATATGGCAAGCATTACCTAACATCCTCAGTCAGAACCCCACTGTTTATGAGGTGATGAGAAAAGAATACAGCTCCCCCTTGTCAGTAGGACATCTCCACTGCCCTGCAGGAATTTTTTTTTGCTATGTTTCAAGTGTATTGAATCTTCTAGACTTTAGAAAAGCAAAACATGCGCTGTGCACTCTGGAGTCATCACCTCTCTTGGTCAGTTCATAGGTTTGCCAAGGTCACAGAAAACACTTTTTTACATTACAAGTCTTACCTTTAGGCTGTTTCACTCCTCCGCAGGAACCTGAAAGGATTTAAACAGATTTATCAAATTAGAAATGGAAATATTTATGTTTGGAAATGCTGGTATTTCTAAACATTTCTTATTTCTTTCCTTCCCCACTGATACTTATTCCCAGTCTTTAAGCCTTGTGAAGTGGTTTAGAAGTTACTTCTCAGTAAAAAGTTCTGCCTGCTAAATAACCCCCACCCTCCACACATAGTTAAGGCTCTCTGCTGCACTACTGGTGTCATGGTGTATGTGTGTACATAATGTGGATTTGTATGTTTGTGTGTTACTTATTCATTTTTTCCTATACAACTCAGCATTTTTTTTTGTTTTATAGACATGATTATATATAGTTAATATGAATCCTTATGATGATCTAATATGATCATCTATTTAATGCAAGCTACAGAATTCACCAGTTTGTTGACACTTTGTTCCCAGTGCATTTCTTTAAAGCGCAGTAAAGTTGCAGGCAGGCACCTGAAAACTCTTACAGGAAAGTTCATTTCTTTTCTCAGCTGAGCAGCCAGGAATGGAAGTTTAGAGCTGACAGCAGATATGCCCAGTGCCTGCTCTTCAGGACACTGATGTGAGCCTGGTCCTCTCCAGAGTCTCCCCAAGTCTCTTCAGGGAAGGACCCTAAGCTACTGCATTGGCACAGAGGCAATAGGGTCACAAAGAAAAAAGAAAAGTATGTTAAACAGTACAATGAGACTTTTTTTTGTTGTTTTTTAAACTCTCAAATGATCAGGTGAGATGCCCAACTTTTGGCCCTAAAGGGTCTCTGAGAGGACAAATCAACTTCAACATTTGCTCATGTGCAGCAGGATGGACGCAGCCAGAAACGTGTTTGGTAATGCTGCTACTCTTCAGCAGGGTGAGGGTCTGCCCTTCTATGACAGCGCTGTGTGAAACACTTTTTGCTGCCACTCCATTTCAGTTGACACTTTACTTTTTACTTGATAACAGGGTACACAATACTTCATAGTGCAAGTGTGAGCAAGGAATGGGGAATACTCTAAATGGGAATGGTTTTGCAAGGATCACAAATACAGTCCTGAAATTATAAAAGAAAGGAGAAGAGACAAACTTAAGACTAAACAACGTGAACAAATTTTCTCCTGCAGAGAGGCTACAAACACAAAAGCATCAGCTGTGCTCTTCCTGCTAAGTTACTCACCAGGAGATAAAGACAATAATCCAGCAGCTGTACTACGCTATTTAGCAATAAAGAGATGGAGACCACCACCTGCCATTCTCCCTCTGTACAGCCCTTGCTGTTTTTCCTCAAGCATACAGGAAATCTTCTTCAGCACCAGAGGCATCAGCTTACCACACAGAATCACCTGGACCACCCTGCACTGCATGGTCTGCTAAAGATACAGGGGGCTGGACATGGTGATGAGGAATGAAGACACCTGAGTTACTCAGCAATAAAGGCAGCTTGCTACTCCTTCACCGTGAACAAGTGATTCTTCAGAAACAACAGGGGAGGACCGAGAGACATTTTAGGGTCCAGGCAGGAAGAATATTAGTGTTTTAGCTGGTCTTCCACAAAAGAAAATTGGAGGAAAAAGATCATTTTTCTCTTGGTAGAATATAACTACTTTACGGTGCCATATTTCAAAGTCTACCCCAGGTGAGCATCCCAGGCCATCAGACAAATAAAGTGTGATTTTAGTATTCCAGAAATACATATACTTTGCTCAAAATGATTCTATCCTTCCCACCGTGAAACCCACTCCTCCACCAGAGGGGCTGTGAAACTATGAGCTCCCTGGGACTGTTTCCCCATCCGTGACATCATACCACGAGCAGCTTATTTTTGCAAAATGCCTGGAGGGCTGCAGAGGAAAAAAGAAAACACGCACAAACCGCCCTTTCCTCCTCCTCTTCAGGCTTGGCCAGGCTTGCAGTTCTCAGCCTGGCTTTTGCTATTATACCCAGTTTGAGCCCAAGCAAATTCCAATCCACTCCTCTTCCTGAGGCTCCCATTTATTTAAACAGGTGGGACCAGAATTTCTGTACTTCCCAAAGTGCTGTTGCAGCTGAACCAGCTTATAAAGCAATTCAGCTACAGGTATCAATTAAGAATGTGCAATGGGGAATTTCAGGCTGTAGAAGGGCAAGAGCAACACAGCAGCCATTTCTAGAGCTTAGGTGCTGGCAAAGTCAAAAGCAACGCTCAGCTACGCTATAACTTTCTTAACTCAACAGACCATTTGCTGGAATTGTTGCATAAACTGCATAACAATCTTTTTTTTATTTAAGGCTGTCCCACCATTCTACTATCTGTCATTAATTTTCCATATGTTCCCCTCACCACTGCTCTTAGGCTACGTTCAGCTTACAGAGTTGGATCAGATTTCTTTACAAGCCAGGACATTTGCTGGCTTGCTTACTAGCTTGAGGCCAGTTATGTTTGAGTGAGGCCCAAGCAAAACAAGCGAGATCTGGTGACTTTTCAGTGAGTAGGCACCAAATCTACATGATCCGAGGTTGCCGATTTTTAAAAGTTTGAAGTTTTTAAAGTAGAAGTTTTTTCATTATTTCAGATTATTTTTTTAAAAAGAGCTGCTGGCTGATACTTGCTCAAATATTGCAGCATCCTTCTGCTTACTATAAAGCAAAACTTTTTAATCTGTTTGCTTTGCACTTACCATAAAGCAAAAGTTTCTTGGTTATCTATATTTTTAATCACCGATGGGCAAATGCAGTGCTATATTTGGAAAAAAGAAACTGATGAGGAGATCAATGAACCGTTTTGTTTCCAGTATTTGCAGTAGATAATGAAGACTAGTGTTTGCAACTCTCTCAGAAGCATTCAGATTTTATGTGAAACCCTCCTCTAATTCAAATCTGACTTCTAGAAATATTTCTTACACTGTCACAATCAGTGAGTCAGTACAAATTATAAAAAGTGAAGTATCTTTCCATCCAAGTCTTAAAAATACCTGAATAATCACTGATCCTCTAACTATATCCTGGAATATTTACTTCATTTTTTCTCCCAGTTTATAGCTTTATTATTCTCGGCACTTCTGAAATGTATTTTAAATGCTTTGGGACAAGGACTATTGTAAATTACCAAGAATGTTTGGGGTCCTTAAGGAAATACTGAAGTAGAATTTAAAAAGTAATTTGACACTGAAGGACCTCCAGACCTTTCAAAATCCCCCATTTTGTACTCCCCACCTCATATACACAGAAACTTAAGGTAGCAGAACCAGAGTACAGTCCAAATGTGAGACAAAATGAAAATACCAATATTAGATACTGCGTTTCAGGTTTAGTCAAACACAGAGTAGCACGCTAGTAAGCAGTAGTTTGAAAATATCTTGAATGCAAAGAGTTTCTCACAAAAGTATGTCTTCTCTGCCCTTAGCTGGTGCAAAGACATTCCCCTCGCTTTGCTTCATAAATTTAAGCACTCTGTTCTAGATGTAACAGATGGTATGTGAAAGTTACATGAATGCTGCATATAAAAGTCATATTGTCTATATTAATATTATTGGTAGCACTTATCAAGGTAACCAAGCACAAGGCCCTGTAGAGCTAAGCATTTACATAAATACTGATAAATATTTTGTTCTGGACACAAGCAGTGTTTAGGCCACCACAGCACTGAATACTGCAGCTCATAACTGCTATGAGTGTGCCTGCGGACTAGGATCCAGAGCTTTGGGAAAGCAGAGAATATAGACTCCCCAAACACAGGTCTGAGCACCAGCTGCCCAATTTAGCCTTCAGGAAATGCAGAGGATATTGGAATTAGCTGAAGCCTCTCTGGAATTTAGTTGCCCAACTCAAGGCAGGGATTTCCATTCTCCTCCACAGCTATCCAGACCTCCTCCACTGAAGCAGTAAGAGAAGCAGGTGGTGTTGCTGCCAGGTCTGGTTTACACAATCACCCTACAACTGGAGCCCATCTTCAGACTGTGGGAGATTTGGGCTCAGTTCCCTCTAGGCATGCAGGGATCTGAACCTGTATTATCCACACCTGCGCTAAAAACTATCAGGCTATAGGTTATCCTGCTCTGGAAAGTTCCTGCTCTTCCTTCTGAAGCTCGCTCTTTCGGCATGCTTAGGAAATGAACCTAAGGAAATGAACCTAACCTATACTGAACACCATACCAGATCTTTTTTATTCTTGTCTTTCATATTTAATCTTCTAAAGGGAGAATTTACTTGCTATCTGAGGCTATTTATGAAGTAACAGTAAGTACTTAAATACTGCACTATCGCCAAATCCCAAATTGCATGTTCTTCCCCACAAAGCAAATTAGAATTTGATGAAGGAATGGTGAAACAAATAGTCTAGCATTGAGAATAGAGACCATAGTCAACCCACTCAGGGCCTGGGATTGTTCTGAAGCACCCAGCAGCTCATCCCACCAAACACAGAGATGTCCTTTTTCTTGTTTGCTTTATGATTTATGACACAGGGAGGAAGGGAAGGAGATCGGAAGAGAGGGACAGGTGAGGAAGAAAACTGAAACTCAGTGACGAAACGAAACAGATCAGATAGGAAAAGGCAGATTTGCAAGTCATTGGCAAAAGTGCAGTTGTTCAGTTATTATACCCTGCGGAAGTTTGGACAGAGAGTGTAAAGAGGGGAGAGGAGAGTCCACATATAGATCTCACGGAGAGGCCTGCAGAGATCAGAACTGCTGGGGAACTACCAAATAACCACCAACAACCACTAAATGTGGACCTGAAAGAGAAAACAGAAAATTAAGGGGGAAAGATGGGAAAGAACAGTCACAGGAGCCAAGAAAGGGCGAGATTTCAAGGAGTCGATGAGGTAAACATCATTAAGAGCAAGTGATAGGTAAAGAAAGATGAGGTTGCAGAATAGACCTGTGACTGGGTCAGGAAAATCCCAGTGGGAGATTAACTACACACTATGGATTTCTGTGCTTAGATACAAAAAGCTTTACAAACCAGATTGTTGGCAAAACTTTATGAGTCCCGCACTGGAATAATCAAAATAAAAGCTGTTCACTGAAGTTATTTTTGGTGGGCATGTTTGGATCAGAGAGCGGAGTTGTTGAGCACAGTATAATACATGCCAAAAGTCCTATTATGTGCCTGCCACTGCACCCTGCCATACTTGGAAATATGTTCAAAAACTGTGGTAGAGAGTCATTCTTGGCTTTACACTTGAAGGACAAACCCGTGCCACTTGTTTCAGTTGGAGGGCACGGTAATGGTTCTGAGCCACTTATCCTGGAGGTGGGGGCCCTCTTGGTTGAGTCCAGGCAGGGAGACCTTCGGTCTGTGCTAGACCTCAGAGTGAGCAGGGGACTAGTCCAAACAGGGTATTCCTACTGAAAATGCCATACTTACATTCTAGAGTGACAGGGGCACAATGAGAGGTTATGCCATGCAGCGAACTTCCTATCTGATGAAAAGAAGTGCTAGTACCAAATACGTGTTCATGGCTGAAACAGGCTGGCAAACCAGATGGTAAAGCATTAAGACCCATTAGAAAAATGTCACCCCATTCACATGTAACATTTTTCTTTTCTTGCAGAGGAGTTCCTTACAGGACTCTGCAGAGAAGCTGGGTGCTTTTCTGAATGTTCCCTCATCGCAGTTTTTTTCCCTGAATCATAGAATCATTAAGGTTACAAAAGACCTCTGATATCAAGTCCAGCCATCAACCCAACACCACCATGCCTACTAAACCATGTCCTGAAGTACCACATCTACACGTTTTTTGAACACCTCCAGGGATGGTGACTCAGTCACTTCCCTGGGCAGCCTATTCCAATGTCTATTCCAATGTCTGACCACTCTTTCAGTAATTTTTCGTAATACCCAATCTAAACCTCCCCTAACACAACTTGAGGCCATTGCCCCTCATTCTATCACTAGTTACCTGGGAGAAGAGACCAACACCCACCTCACTACATCCTCCTTTCAGGTAGTTGTAGAGAGCAATAAGGTCTCCCCTTAGCCTCCCCTTCTACAGACAAAACAGCCTCAGCTCCCTCAGCTGCTCCTCACAAGATTTGTTCTCCAGACCCTTCACCAGCTTTGTTGCCTTTCTCTAGACACACTCCGGCAACTCAGTGTCCTTCTTGCAGTGAGGGGTCCAAAACTGACCACGGTACTCCAGGCATGGCCTCACCAGTGCCAAGTGCAGGGGCACGATCACCTCCCTACTCCCATTGGCCACCCTACTCCTTATAGGCCAGGATGCCGTTGGCCTTCTTGGCCACCTGGGCGCACTGCTGGCTCATGTTCAGCCAGCTGTCGACCAACACCTCCATGAGGTCCTTTTCCTCCATGCAGCTTTCCTGCCATTGCTCCCCATGCCTGTAGCGTTGCATGGGGTTGTTCTGACCGAAGTGCAGGACCCGGCACTTGGCCTTGTTGAACCTCATACAATTGACCTTGGCCTGTTAAACCAGCTTGTCCAGATCCCTTAAAAGCCACATAGTACAAAAGTTGCTGTAAATGGAGACAAATAGAACACAAAACAAATTCTGAAACAAGTGTGAATCAGAAATTTCAGCAGAGGAGGCAGACGGCACCTTTTGATTAAGCATATGTTGAGCCCAGGGTCTAACACTGCTTCTGTAGAAAACTGGTAGGCTTCTAACCAAATTCAAACTTCTGTAAACCCAAACACTAGGCATATGTCTTGAAGTGGCTGAAGCAATCTGGAAGCCTTGCAGCAAACAACTGTCACAATCGATCTACCAGGGACCATCGTCTCCTGGGAACAGAAAGGCAGAGCACATACCCAATTAGTTTACTGTTCTTCTAGTGAAACCATACCCATAGTACAATACTGTGTCTCACCTGCACTAGACCTATGTCAGCAACTTTTTCCTCATGAAAGCCTCCTTCCTTCAGCACAACACCTCCTGATGACTCGCAACAGGGCAAACTGCCTTCCTTTTCTCTCAAGGTTATTTTTTCCTCAATATTGGACAATGAGGGTTCACCCCACTTGCTGTTATGTAAATAAAGCCTCCAGACAGTAACTTTCCAAATCAGGATTTTACTGAAAAGAAAACAATCTCAGGTCAAGGAGCAGAGACACATATCTATTTGGTTTTGTATTTTTCTTTTTTGAGTGGGGTGGTTTTAATTTGCCAAATTCTTAGTTAAGCAGCTTAGATTCATTTAGTACTTAATTCAGCCATGAAAGTGTTAACTAGCATATGTGTGAGGCCTGAGACCAGGTTCTTATGAACTGTTGTATTTCTGTCATCTGAAAGTTAAACACTGGGTTAGGTAAATCCAAATGGTGGCTTCATCCTCAGTACGACAGCAGAAAGAAAAATATTTGCACTTTTCCCCCTCTGAGGAGAGGATTGGAAAGGAGCAGTTCTCTCAAGACACTCCTTTATTCTCTTGACAGCAAGAGCTGTACTGCTGAGACTGTCTCCAGTCACACGTTACTAATACCCCAGCTTCTCCTGTCTGCAGCGCGTGCTGCAAATATTATTTTTCCCAGAAATCACAATGTTCATTGGCTTTATTTTATTTTATTTTGTGGACACCAGGCTCCATTTGTTCCATACCCCTGCAAAAGGGCAGGCAATTTCTGTTCAGTGGGTCCTCAGAAGCTAAACAATGAAGTTGTCAGAGCCAGGACTTGTCTAGAGCATGCAGAGCTGAAGTCTTCCTCCAGCTGCACTTATATAGCTCTGTTACATCCTCCATTGTCATGGATGTTATTATGTACATCAGAAAAAATGATCATCTTAATAAACTCTACTGACCTTTTTTTTGTTCAACATCTGAATCTGCGATTTCTGAGGTCAATTATGACTTCCTAAAAATGCAACCTGGATTCAGACAAACTGTTTTCTTTGACACTGCTTCCCACTCTTTTTAAAAAATAGATAAACGTCTATAAAAATGACCACATTGCTCTCTTTCAAATCTTACTTTGAAACGCTCCTTTCCTGCAATACCCATTTAAAACTTTAACTGCAGTGTGATTACTGCTGCACTTAGGCTGTGCTGATCAATATCGCTGCATTTGTACTCCCTCTTCTTGCCTGTCTCCATCTCCTGACTCTCCGTTGTATGTTTAGACTGTGAGCTCTTTAGTGCAGAGATTGTTTTTACGTTCTGAGTTTGAACAGGAGCTAACACCATCAACCTAAGCACTAAGCTAATATAAAGGATCAACAGGGAAGACAGCTTTGCTTTGTTTGTGAATGACTGGCCTCTGCATGGCATGTTGGAGTTCTTTGTACATAGATAGGAAGAATATTATTTGTGCAAGAGACGTTAGACATCAATCTGAATTTTAACCTACCATGTCCAGAATTAGAAATTACTGTGAATACTTTGACCTCTTGCTAAAATTTGGAACATCTTAAGAATAATCTTCTTTAAATGCTTTTGACATATCATATATCATAAATACCACTTCCAAATCAATCTTCTCAATTTCTCTCTTCTCAACTTCTCCTACCTGGAAAGAAGTATCGATTTTGACAGATTCTGAGGCCCCAGACTCAGGGCCAGATTCTGTTCTCCTTGGCAGGTCTGTAAAACCACGAAATATCCACCGACTAAAGCTGAGCTCCAGGAAGGAAAGAGTATTTGACACTTATATTAGCCCCATGCTTTATCATATTCTCACCTCCCTCCGCAATGTCTTTAAGACACAACCCCAAAATATCTAGCAGTATCTGCTACCCAGTGCATCGTGATCAGCTGAAGACTGCCTCGGCTCATGAGCAGCATGGGGCCAAGCGGCAGCACCGTGCTGTTGAGGGGCTCCCTCGCACTACCACAGGGCTGTCAACAGAAATGGCACAGCAGCTCACATACTGGGCCTGTCTGACCTCATAAAGTTGCCAGAGATAGACTGTCTGCTGCCTTCTTTTCATGCTGCAGAAATATGAGTTACTGTGGTAAAACTTTCCACTGAGTGGGAGATTCCCAAGCTGAGTCTTTGGAGGTTTTCTCTTCTTGGTAGCAGGCCCTGGGTACAGTTTACACAGACCGGCTGATGGGCTCCCACACTGAAACCAGCCAGCCAGTTTGCACAAGTCTCTCATTCTAAAATATGTGTAATTTATTTGAGCTGATAGAGAGGATAAGAATCAACTGTCTGTTTCCCAGTTAATAAAAAACATACAATGAGAGCAGAGCTCTGCCAGCATATCTTGTTTACCCAAAAATGTTTGGCATTAAATGTGAAATCGGAAATGAACTCATTATCTGATTATTTTCATTTTGAAGAATTAACTGCTTTGGGGGAAAGGCTTGTCTTAAACAGTCCCCTTGTATGGACGACTAATTGCAAATACATATCTCTGAAGAATACAGCAAATGCTCGTGACTCCCAGAGTAGGACATAGCACTATCAGTTTGAACAAGAACATTAGGAATATTCTCTCAGGTGACTTATTTCAAAACAGAAGGAAATCCATTTAAGCTATCAGCATCATGCCCATGCAGGTGAGAAGAGTTTCAAAAAAGGTCATGCTCTGTAATTCATATCCAGGCAATAGGGATAAGAAGTGCTTAACAATTACTTGCAGTGCTTTTGCCCCTTCCCCTCCTAAAAGATAATTATACAGCAGTATGGATAGTTATAACTTTCTAGATGTAAAATTATGTTGAAAACAGGATCCCCTCAGTAGTATAAAAGAACATACCTCAGCAAAAATTACAAAAATAGAATCAGACACCCAATCGGGGCTAATAATGTTTTAGGAAAACTTCCCATTCTAGCACCAAACCCAGGTCACTCTGGATTAAGAGAGAACTGCATTCAAGACAGCCCACTGGGCTGCATCCTTTTGTTTGCCTCCTGCTTCTCTGCTCCATCCTCATCTGTTTGATCTCAGCTTTCTGTGTTTCTCTGGTTAACCCCCTCTGTGGCTGGCCTAACAACCGCTGCTCCTTCTGGGGCTGCCGAGTGCCTTCTCTCTACTCAGAACGCTGCTCTCTTTTCCTACTGGGGACTGGAGTGAATTTCAGAAAGGGTACTGTGGAGCCCTCCACTGCGTGTCAGCACTGTGCAAGTTAAACAAGCACGTGTCCTCCACTGAACATTTGGTTCTTCTGTTTTTTACTCCAACTGAAATATCCCCATCCTCACTTGTCCTGTGAACTTTTCTGCAAAATCACAGCGAGCATGGCTTAAACTTTCCCTTCCTCTTAGCTACTTTGGAATTAATTTTTTTTTTTGTCTGGCCCAGCAATGCAGAGGCAAGTACATTGAGAGATGTTCAGGAAGGCAGCAAACATCCCAGATGATTCTGGGCTGCCCAGTAAGCCAACACATTGCTTTGCAGGCTTACTGCAGCCTATAGACTGTGTGTAGCACAGGCAGGGGTAGCCCAAATGCCTTCCCTCCAATTCAGCCAGTGCGGAGAACAGGTATCCAACAATTAGTCAGCTGAGTCACTACGTACTTAGTCCCTATCACTCAGTTCAGATCTCTTTACAGAGCAGATCCAGTCATGAATGAGGAGTTACCCTGTCTGGAAGAATAGCATTAGGGTCCCCAAAACACTGCAGCTATCATTTTTGATTCATCTTTAGTCTAAGTTCTCCGTTAGGGTGGACAGGGGGAAATCAACTCAGAGCATACCTTTAAACTTCTTAAGTAATTTGAAAAGACAGATCCCATCAACTGCAATATTGACTCTCTGACCACTTAAGAATGACACAGTATTTTTCAGGAAAATGTACAGACATAGGTAGAATTTGGCGGGGGAGGGGTAGTATCATTGTAGATACAGCCTATAAAACAACATTATGGGAAAAAAAACAAAAACATTATATTCCCACCAGCAAAGACACACATTCCCAACCTAATGCTGATGTGACAATTTCCATGTACTCTTGTTTCTTCTCTTCCATGTAGCAACGCACATACCAGTGCTTGCCTTCTCTCCAACAGCTGGCCTAAGGCAGTGAAGGGTCACCAGTGTTGTTCTGTTTCAGTTCCTGGAGGCTCCCTGCTCTGGCAAAATGCCACACTTCCTGAGCAACTCTGTCTTGCCCCAGAAGCTGAAGAAATATTCCCTATCTGAACTGCTAAACTTTCATTTCCTATCTGGTGTTGTCTCAGCATGAGCAGCATTTTAGAGTCTATCTCGCTGTTTGCTCATTTTTCTTGAAATCTATGAAAGATCCTGTTTTGGACTGTAAGGCACAATTGAGCCTGAACTTTGGGAGGTCTTTGGTATGAAAAATATAAGCTTTTAAAACAAGGTATTTGAGGATTTCTTTCCATTAAACTATAGAAAGTAATTAACCAGGAAGTGTAAACAGTTAGCATATGTGAACACAACAGAAAAGGCTGTTTGATTGTCTTTTCATTCCAAGTGAAACGGAAAAGAGGAGGAGTAATAATTTTCTCGGAGGAATTTGTCACATGTGTTGTTTGCGCATATCTTTCACATCTTGTTCTTTCACAGCCTATTAGAGCCTGGAGTTGAAGCTGCATTCTTCAACTTCCTTCTGTAATCCAGACAAAACCATGTCACTCATAGCTGTGCTTTTATCTCATTGAATACTAAGTTTTTCACTGGTTTTTTTTAAAACTATTATTAACATGGTGTCTAAAACAATTTCTAAAAGGTTGAAAGTTACATGTACTCCCCACATTACCAAAAGCGTACAATGGTGATGGCTTCCGTCACTGGTGATGTTGCTGTTACTGACACCTTTCAACACTTGTATTAGTGCTAAGGGTTTCTCTAACTAAAGAAGGGAAGAAAAGAAAAAATGACCATCACCTCATCACCATTACCTTTGCTGATTAAAGGAAGTAGCTTGCTGATCAAGGTTTATACACAGAGAAGAGAAAACTTGTCCTAGTATTTCCATGGACACAGTGTCACCTGGAGTCTTTTCCTACAGCTTCTGCTTTTTCAATTTCTCTCAAATTCATTTGCTTTACTCCAATTTGGGGTTGGGAGAGAGAAAGATAAAGCTACTTTGAGCTGGTCCTGCCACCTTCTTCCTTCACCTATGGAGAATGTGCAGCTGAAGACCCAGTGTGGCTTCTGTCAAAGTTAACCAAAGACCACCAGTGAACTTTAACCTTCAGCAAACCAGTTCATTTATTTCTAACACTCTGTAATGTGTCACGTAAGCATAAGTAGTGCAAGACCATTTCCTTCCCTTGCCTAGCCTTACAGCCACAGGGGTAGGGATGTAAACAGCAGGTGGGAGGAGGCTAGGGTCTTCCTGAGGAATAACTGCTTGATCGGTCTTACAACAGCTACCATAAAAGACACTATGCACATATACAGCCAACAACAGGGAATTAGGCACTCACTCAAAGTTTTAGCCGAAATGTAAGAATTTAGTTTGGAGTGTTGAATGAAGCTATATTGAGCTGAAGTCTCTATGCTATGTGTATGATTTCATCTGTAAGTTTTGTGTGTCTTTGAAATGGCTTCAGCTTGTCCCAAATGGTACTGCTACCTATCAATCAAGCCTTTCTTTTACACCGAAACTCCCATGAGATTAGAATGAGAGGGAAAGGCAGAAATTAGAAGTTAATACAGGCTTTAGGAAGATCTAGCCGTTCAATAAGCTGTGCATCCATTACTGTTTCAGTCTTTCTTCAAGGAGCAATGAAGAGGAAAGATAAAAACTATCAGTCCTCTCTGTTAAAGACTGGTTTACTTGCAGCACACTGTGTTATGGGCTTTGTTTTTCATGACTTCTTCTCAAATATTGCATTTTGTTTTCCTCAAAAAAATATGCTCAAGAGTATTGTTTATTAGCACCTGACATATTCAGAGGACAAATTCCAAATACACTTGTGTATAGGAGTGGTTTTGTTTGTTGTACTCTTGAGTTAGGGAGAATTGTATGAATCAGCTTTTCCATCAATAGAATTTCCCACATCTTCTGGAACCACTCGGTAAGTGTGGGTACATGGGTTGATTTCCACACTGCTGCTATTGTTGTTCAGGTTTTCTGCGATTCTGTATACTCACGACTGAATGTCACATGCCCAGAGAAGGAGGGGAAGACACTGAACCAAAGAGCAGGCACATGTGCCATCTCTCACAAGATTTTTCAATTTTTTTCTGTTGACTTTGTCATGTTGTATGCTGAAGTGTGCCATTGACTTTTTTTGCGCATAGAGTATTCTCTGGTCTTAACCAGCTTCTTAGAGACGCAGGTTTACCAAAAATACAAGGCAGACACTATTGTGACAGCCGAATATGTTGTCTCAGAGAAGTAGCAAATTAACAGACCCCACTTGTCCTCAGGTTAATTTGAAAGATGAGGATATGCAGCAGGAAACATATTGAGTCCTATTGCAGGCTCTTGGGAAAGTTATATTACATTAACCCAACCCCATCTGCAGCTCTGGAACTTGAGAGCAGCACCAGAAATGGCCAAGTAGCTTCCAGCTGAGTAAGCACACATTTTACACAGCAGCTTGTTTTAATAAAGCATTGTTCTCTGTTATATTGATGGTCCAAGCACTGTAAGTGGCACAAATCAAAAAAAGCCTATAGAAAGTTTAAGACTCAAAGCAGAATAATCATATTTATTACTGTCAGAATTTACCAACAGTGCCCGGCAAAGGCACTTAAAGTGGAAATCTGTATGTCTCATGCTGAAGCACCACAAATGCAGCAAAATACCAAGCAACTTATCACACTGACTAGAAGACCGACTCATTCCATCTCCTAGCTCATCTTTGAGGGTAGTACTAAATAGTAAATGAATTGAATTTAGACTGCTGCTGAAGTGGAGGGTTAAGGACATATAAAAAAGATTCAATAAGAGTACCATAATTTTATGGCACTTCAGAGTACCCTATGCTTTTCAGAGTAGTAAAGGGCATGTAGCTTCTTCTCAAAAGAGATTATAATCCATATTTGCAAATGATTAAATAATTTAACTGTAAATTGAGGTGAAGAAAAACAGGTAGAGTTAACATGAGTAGAGAAAATCATTAATTAAGAGAAAAACTCATACACAGGGCAAATCAACCATTTCTTATGTATCTCCATAAGAAACATAGATGAAAAGTTTTAAAAAAAAACTTCAAAAAATCATCTGAAAATATCCACATGGAAGGAGGATTGCAGCCATATGAGACGTGGGCATTGCTGTAGATCAAGGACGCTTCTGAACACATGCAAAAGCTATTCTCATTAGCCTTAAAGAGATGAAGTGTGTCAGAGAAGTTCACATTAGCAGTCCTATCACAGTGGCATGTATGTTGCACAAAGGAGAGCTGTCATAAATGGTTCAGTTTTGTGAAAGGCATGTTTTGTAAACCATCTTAGCACTAGACCAAGTGATAGCGGGTTCCAGTCCAGGTGGTTGGCTGTGGTGGCACAGATACATTTGAAACATTGGCTTAGTCTGTATGTCATGTCTTCAATTTTCCATTTTCCATGTCCTTGTGCTGCAGGACATACGAGGTTGATATCCTCAGCTATTTCCAGTCCCTTCCAGTCTGAATTTACAGCTGCAGTAGAGCAATCCACTTGATGTCTTGTTTCTAAGACACACTGTCTCTCTCTGTCTGTCCATATTTCTGTTCAAATAGTAAAAGGTCTTCCCCATGCTTTGCATGGTTCTTTGCCCACTCGTAATTCTTAACATTTTTAAGCCTATCTGCCTCTTTTTCCCCCTAAGTGCACTACAGAAAGGAGAGTGTGACTCTTCTGCAGAGAAGCTGCACACAGCTGCAAGATATGCTGATTACAGGAGGTACTTCTACCAGAGCGCAGTCTTTGACAAAGTTCTACCACCCGCACTGTATCGCAATGACTGTTCCTCTCATTGATGCCTCAAAGCATTTGTGTTCCTGCGTCAGATATGAAAATGAATAACCATCATTTCCCCTGCAGGGTAGCTGCAACGCTAGAATTGCAAAAATAGTATCTTGTAGCCATCCTAGCCCAAACTGGGGCCTCCCATCAGATTTTGTGAGCAGAAGAGGTTGGGTCTGGCTGATAATTTGGGAAAGAGATCAGAGGGGAAACCCCCAGAACAGCAGGAACTAGTGTTAGTGAAACAATAGCTGGAACTCTGAGTCACTGCTGAAGAAACGTCCAAACACGAGCATCAGAGAACACACTGTACTGCAGAAAGAAGCAGCTTCTGGATAAATTGCACACAAGGAGACCTACAAAATGTTAAATTTTGAAAAAGTTAAAAATCCTTCTCAACATTTTTCAAGAACAAGATCCATACCCCCTAGGTGGTTTTAAATTTGGTAACTACATTTTGCCAGACTCCAGTAATTTTAATTCGATTTTAGCCTGTTCTTTGCTTTTCTGTCTTCTACAGCTGTAGAGTACTGTACCTTAAGCGGTATTAACTAAGAATTCTCTGTGTTCTATTACCATATAGCAAATGAGTGCTTTAAAAGCATTTCTTGATGTAAGCTTTATGATCATGTAGGAAGTTTGAAAAGTCTGGTAAAGATGAGGAAACAGAGTCCAAGATCTCTTGGATTTGTTGAAATGCCATAAAGCAATTCTTTGTTTGGGGCAGGCAGACGGTCTGATTATGTGCGTAGTATGACCACAAAGTCAGGAGGAAAAGCGAGAAAAAACTGAGCTCACCTGTCTGCCTAAGGCGAATCTTTATTTTTTTTAATACAGCTCTTGCTCTCACTACCTGAATGAAATCATACTTGGAGAAAGCATGTCCTTTAGGTCAGAGCTGCAATCACAAGACTGCCTTTCCTCTCTTGCCACAGAAGGTTTTGCATTTCAGGAGCTGATAATCCTGCATAAGGTAAAAGGACTCAGGTCGGCTGAATATAATAGATTTTCCCAAGATTTCAAGTGAACACTGAGAACTGTAAAGTACTTTATGTGAAAAACTCAGCTTCAGGAGGATATATTTTTCACTGCAGATATTTAAGAATGAAAACATCAGCTGAGTCAAACTATTCCACAGCCAGAATATTTTATGTATGATCAGCTTAATAAATGGGAAAATGTGTAAATCCACTCCTTCTAGAGCATTATAGAAATGGCACTAGATAGGAGATTGATTTCCAGAGCTCCCACGGGTACACTCTCTTTTTCTGATGCACATGTCTAAGCACCATTAACACTGTTACCAGGGGGACAATATACGTGTCAGTATAAACTACATGATCAGAACCTTCTGAATTACAACCCCCTAATTAGTGTCCCTGTGTCAATTATCCCATTCAGGATGTCAAATATTTCATGAGGATTTAATTTCAGAATACACAGACTCTCTGTTTGATATATAAAATCCCAAAATGCTGCTCAACATATATCAATGTTATTACATCACATACAGGAGGTGAAACATTAAACTGTCTTTCACATACCTCTACCATTTTAAAGCTGCCATGTTTTTGATAGCATTTAATTTGGCACCATAGTTGCAGACATATATTTTTACTTGCAGGGGTACTTAACGTGCAAGATGGGAGAAAAAAAGGTTTCACGTTTTCAGCCAGCATTTTCCTTTCCAAAATAGTGACAACATTGTAATTCAGTACCCAAACGGAACCTCTCTGACCCCTGAATCCTAAACTGAAGTGTAGGGGAGAGAAGGAGAGGAAGAAGAAAGGGGTTCTACAATGCCAACATCAGAGAAATCATTGCTTCATTGTGTATTCTTCACTGTCAGGGAGTAAAGAATGTGCGTATGTGCAGCTGGGATGCAAGCGGATCCAGTTGGAAGTGTTTTGGCTTTCAGATTAAATCAAGCTTCCCCTAAGAAATCTGGCTTTCTTGATATGTATTAATATTCAAGTTATAAAACAAACTTGGCTTCCATCTATCAAAGGAAGTAAATGTCCAGGTGAGTGAAATAACACTGGACTGATTCAACAGGGCAGAGGCACATAACTAAATTAAACTCTCTGTGTAGTCCCCAAACTGATGAGTTTCAAGAACTAAAATGAACCAGTGAATTAAGATCTAAATTATTTTACACCTAGGACAGCTTTAATGTTTCACAGATCGAAATCTTTTAAAGTTCAAAGTTTGCTTTAACTTGCTAACCTTTCCCTTAGTTACCACTTTTTCACTGCCGCTTTTCCACAGATGTCTCGATCAAAATATTGTTACATAAAAATGCTCTAATGAGCAAATTTGCTGACTGAAACCAGAACAAAGAATCTTAATTGACTATTGAAGAAAATGCACAGAAATCAACTTTTGAGTTTATAATTGTAAATATTGTGTCAGAAACTCAGCCATCACAATGACACTCGCCTATTTTAGACAGAAGTAAGCACTAGCAAGCCTAATCTGCTCAAATTTTGTCATTAGACCACACAATAGACTACTCTTGAGCAAGCAACAGCCCAAAAATTAGTCCCAGAAATAAGTGAGGAAATCATTTAAACTATCAAAGGAAAGTGGATCATGTTTGGCTACAAAGAGGCAAAACAGAGCAAATAAGTTGTCTGTTAAAAAGAAATATCCAAAGTCCTAACCAAGGGCTTCTTGCACTTCATTTGTGCTATAACAGCATATGGAGTGAGTAGAAGGTAAGAGATTATAAAGAGCTAAATGTTATTAAAATACAAAGGTCTAAACTATAGTGCCTTTCAAGATCTCAGGCCAGCCTTGAGAACAGGGGGGAGAATAAAAGGGAAAAAAAAAGAAAACAACACAACAGAAAAATCTGAATGAAACCAAAATGCCTAGAGCAGCTTTACACATTCATAAACTACATTTTACCAAGTAATTACAAGGACATTTTTAAAGTCTTGCAGTTAAGCTCCTACCCTCGATGGTCTCTGTAAATGGGAACTCCCTTTATCCCACCCCTGTGGGAGCTGTGAACCACTGAAGACAGGAATTTTTTTATTAGACATACGCGGAGTGAAAAGTGCAGTGTGGCTCCTCCCTGTGCTCTCATCTCAAAGCAGACCCTGAACACAACTCCAACACAAGTCATTGCTCCATCAGCAACCATTGACAAGAAAATATTTTCCTGTTAAAATGGATCCCTTTTCCAAGTTACCTTTTTCTTACATTTGCTACTTCACACCAGCTCTATTAATAAAAGCCAGATAACCTGTCCACCCTGTACTATCCTTTTTAGTGGTACCTAAATTCACCATTTCATCAGTGTATACTACTCTTTAATAAGCCAAGGTCAATCAAATTTCCTCCTCCTATGTGCTCTCTCCCCCACAACTTCTTCTTCATATGTTTCAGCTTTACTTTGAAGCGACTTCCTTGCCTGGCATACTAAAATCCAGAAACAGAGTGCCTATCGTTATCATTGAAGTTCATGCCCCGACTAGTCACACCAGAAGGAGAATTAGACTATAATATCCTAAACAATGTAGAATCCGTAAATCAAAGCCAACCAACTCTTTGGCATGTAGATCAATGAACCAGTGTAGGAGTATGAAAATCCAAGCAACTTTTCTAAGGTAAAGTCAATCTCAGCATATGGATTTGTTCAGCTTGGATTTTTTCTCTCCTATGCCCTTCACCCCCTAAAACCAAGTCTTCAGAAAATAGTTTTTATTGTGTCCTGAAAAATAGCAGCTGCTGCTGGACCAGAGGGCTAAATAGGTACACATAAAACATAAGCTTAAATTACAGGCACTACAGAGATTAAAAACAACCTACCTTCAGTACTACCCTGCCTAGCCTTCTTGATGGTAAGGATGTTTGCATCTCTTTCCTCTAAATGTAAAAACAAACAACGGTGGCTGCTCTAATCAAAGGAACAATAATGTGTTGCCAAAAAAACTTAACAATGCATCAAAAAGTTTATGCAGATCCTAGAGCCGTTTCACTGAATAAACACAAACTACCCATAGCCATGTACAGAAAATATTCGGAGAGAGTCAGAGGCATGGAGTTGCGCCTGATGGAGTAACATAAAGTTTCTTGGCATGGAGCAATAATTTCCATAACAAAGTGCACGAGGGGTTTCTACTTGCTGAAATGAAGCCCTGTCATACTGACTGATATGTCATCATGCACACAATTTAACTGGGATAGCCCAAGTCCCACTGGAAGTCACTGACGCTTTATAAGTCACTTGAAACCTCACAGGTGTACAGAGAGATCTCTTCCAGTAACGCAACTGGGCCTAAATACAAGATCAAATTTTTCCTTATCTGTCCTAATGATAACTGTCAAATCAAAGGCTTATGGGAAAGAGTTTTAAGGTAGAACTTTTTCTCTCTAGTCCTCTTTGGTTTCTCAGCTTTGATGTCTGCCAGGTTCATCATATTTTCTGTGTTTTGTTCCTTAATAGCTACAATTCTCCAGGAAAGGTGGAAGGTGGCAGACGCTGATCTACTGACTGCATACACCCACTACGTGCTTCCTAAGTCTTCCTCTTAGTGATATTTCCCAAATGCAAAGTTAACAACTATCATAATCAAAAAAATCTGTAATCCTAACTCCTTCTTCCACTTAATTTTTCATGCCAGTGTGGACCATTGTGGAAAGAGCGGGCCTCCGGAGTATCAGCTTTAGTAGATGGGGACAAGCAGAATAGTGTGAAACAGTTGGAAGGCCAGGTTTAAACATGTAACCTGAAACATTGGAAACTAGAACTCACAGCGGGGCTTAGCAACAAAATCAACAATATAGGCAGTGCATGACATGTGATCACCAAAGAAGAAGCAAGGTTGCTTAAATATAGCCTCTGTAGGTATTAGAATATTTCTGAGAAGTACACATCAAGCACGAGACAGATGCTACTAATAAGTAGAGCTTTAGACATTTATTTTTGTATTTAAATCTCCAGCTATATTTATCTGAAAGACTTAACCATACCATTCTTGACAGAAAGGTATGCCAGTTACTTACTGCTGTCTAGACAAAAAGATTTAAAACTGGAAAAGATAAAACCTTTGTAAGGGAACATGGAAAAGTGCTTTAAGAGTCCATGACAATGGCAGTATCTCTGCACTTGAGTCCCCGCAGCTCTGGCTTTAAGAGCTTTGTCTATTGGAGAATTCAATATATTAATTATTTTGTAAACAGTTTCCTAATGCTTGTTCTTGAACCTAAATTTTTTGGGTTTGAGGGGAGATGTAAGTCATGAAAATTCTAGAAAGCTGGAGAAATCAGTCAGTCTTACAGGCAGAAATAATGTCTGATGATCATCTGACACTTCTGGAGTTGTGACCATGGTATGGTGAACCACTTCAAACTAGGACATAAATATATGAATCATCTACAATGAGTAAGCAGTCCCACTTCCAAATTTCCTGAAAAAAAAAATAAATTCTAAATCCAGACTATCTGGACACTCACCGTAAGTGTTTGGACAGCTTTAAATGATCCTGTGATCTCAGTGAAGAAATTGTTCTTGAAATGAGCTACATATTTCACCTCTATTTTTAGCATAACCATGAAGTTTCCCAATCTCTGCTGCAGTAATTTGGTACCATGTGGTACATAAAGCTGGAAGGAAGCAGCATACAAAAGAGCTACCACAGACTTCAAGGAGCATAAAAGCATGAAGTTTCACAAGCTTCCCTAAATATTCAGAAATATGTATAATTTTTGGATAGGGCAAATATTTCTGCACCACTACATTGTTTAAGCATTTCATCACCAGCCTCAACAAAAGTCAGACTAAGAGCAGTGCTCAAGCAAGGCTTCAGAACATCAAGTTCCCATCAAAAGAGAGAGCTTCAGATAGACACACGAATGAAATTGACACGGTTCATTCCTTGGCCCGTTGATCACCCCATCTGCATTGCACAAAAGATGCCCAGGACAACTAACCAAAGACAAAGTCCAGGTGACGAAAAGTCAGTGCTCTGGCTTTATACAACTCCTTTCTCCCATTCTGCTGGGAGCGATGCTGATGTTCGGGTCATGGGCACAGTGCACAGTACCAAAGTACGCAATGCTCTGGGCGGGTCTCTTACAGCCACCAGCTCATAAGACAGATGCAGCCCAAAACAGCAGGAATATGAAAAAGGTGGCATGAGTTAGTCACCTTTCTTTTCCCAAAACTTTCCATGGGCCACTAAGTAAGAATTAATTTTACTGAATACTCACACTTATTCCCTAAGTAGATCAAGTCACTTCAGAAGTTACAATTTATTTTACTATACTTGTACTAACCTGAGGCAATGATCTTAAAATACTTCCAGATAGAAGTCAATATAAGTTTAACAAAAGAATTCACATGACAAGAATGTTAAGCAATAACTTCACCAAATCTAGTCTTTGTACATGGGTAAGTATTGCTCTTGTTGACTAAGAATTTTTCCTGTGACTCAAGAAGTCTCCTCATGGAATTAGGTGCTATTTGAGATAAGCACAGTTGCAAAATCTATTTCCTGTCTTGATATAAAATTATAGGAAGTAGATCTGAAAAGGACTTTAAAAGGTCATTTGGTTTGTCCTCAAGGCAGAATCAATATTCGTGTCACTTGTGACAGATGTACATTCCTAATGATGGTGACTTCACCACCTCCCCAGGCCTCACTGTGTTTATGTTTAGAAAGATTTTCCTAATAACTATTCTGACTCTCCCCTGGTATAATTTAGCTTGTTATTTCTTATTATGTCTGCCATGAACAAAAAGGATATATTACTCCCTTCCTCTTTACAACAGGGTGATTTTTATACCTTAATTATTGCCCTGACCCTTCCATCTTCATTTTGGGTACTTAATAACTCCAATTTTTCAAGTTCTCCTTGGCTACAGTGCTCCAAGCTGAGTCCTTACCAGTATAAAATACTAGAAGTTTACTTCTGCAGGCTTCATTCTGGTCTTTATATACATACCCTATGGTCACTTAACCTTTTAATAATTCATCAACTCATGTTTAATTTGATTCACTTTCATTCCTAGATATTTTCCAGAGAACTGCTGCCTATTGTGTTACCCCATCCTGTATTTGTGCAATTGATTATTTCTGCCTAACACTTTGCATTTGTCCCTATTGAACTTAATCCTATTTTTTTCAGTTGATCTCTCCAGTTTGTCAAGACCATTTGGGATTCTACTTCTGCTTTCCACATGTTCAGAATCCACCCATCTCCTGTCATATGCAAATTTACTGCATATAATATTATTCCCTCATTCAGATCATTCACGAGAATATTTGATAATATTTAATAAAGAACAACTCCATCTAGAAACTTCTCAGTATATTTCAATTAAACAATAAAATGAGGTAATTATTCTCTAAGTTTCACTTTTCATTCAGCTTTGCATATACTCTCAAGACTATGTATCCTTAGCTTTCCGATGAGAATATCAGCAGAGAGAGTGACAAAACTTAAGTTATGTAGGAGTAGGAAACTTAGCCTGTCCCCTATATCTGTGGACCTGTTACCCCGTCACAGCAGGAAGTTAGTTTGCTTGTTGTAATTTGCTCTTGACAAATTATTAGCTATTCCCTCTCTCCATGCTGTGTTCTAGCTGCTTACGAATGTTTAGGACATTCATTGCACATTTTTTTCTGAAAGATTTTGGTGATTTTGTCATTAAGTATGCAACTGACTATCAAGTACCAGCACGCAATACCATGCAAATTAATTTTATGCAAAAATCAAAAGGACTTTTGAATTCTTTTTCATCAAAACATATTCTTCAAATATTCATTATTAAAGGGGGTAACATCTGTAAGAGGTCTTGACTAAATATATAGAACCATGCATCTCACATATAAATGATGTATCTCATTGATCAGCACTAGTAGAAACATCCCCCTGTGCTGATTTATGTCTCAGTGCAGTGTTCATTGGAATAAAGTCCCCCCTAAAGTGTATGGATATCATGTGGTAGTGAATCAATTATGCTCATTCGGATCACACTCAAAGCACTTATGTCATATTGTTGACTCTTCAACCACCTGTCCTCGTCAAGGAGGTCTGGCACACAGTCTTTGAAGCATTCTTGATTTGCTCCAGTCATGCTCTGTTCCGAGTATAAAAAAAATTGTCATCATTTTCATATCATTATCTTTTGAATAGCCAGCAGTGTCTGTACATGTGCATAGATAAGATGGAAAAGGTGCAGAAGATACATGGATACACCATATCTCTGGAGGAATACATGTTTTGTGCATCAGTCAGATGATATGAGCTATCTAAATACACACCTGTCAAATTAAAATCCTGTTCAAAATTAAGTGGCACAACATCCCTGACCAGATTTACTACTAAATTAGATGATCTACTTCTTGTCTGAAGTCAAGTCATGGGGAAGACCAGGAGGTATTCAGATGTAAGAAACCAATAGAAATACTCTAGAAAATAAAGATGCTGAATTATTAGACTTCATGTAAAAGAATATACAAATGTACATTATACCAAAATGAACAACTTTTGCTTCAACTTTGTACATAACAATTAAAACAAAAATCTCACTAATCTGAACAACAGTTACTATAGTCACTCTGTGTCAAAGTGTGGGGTTCATCTACATTAATGGGGGGGGACGGGACGGGACATAAAAACAAACTGTTCATAAAGAGTCACATGGGAATAAAAATCAATTTGTAGATCAGTTTTTCCAGGAATCAGTTCTATTTTATCAAGATTACTGAAGTTTCCTGTTCACAGAAGACTTTGTGCAAAAATTATTGCTGGAAGAGCATCTTCACTCTTTAAGGTACGCTAAAAAAGTTGGAAAGTAGAATTTCATAAATTGTTTAGGTAATCTAATTTTAAATTGAGTTATTCCAGATTTACATCAAATAGTTCCAGCGAAAAAAAATAACCTTGGCTTTCATATATAGCATGAGCCTCTTGCCGGCCTTTCACTTCTGGTGTTACTTTATGATGTCTCTGCAAGGAATTAGATATTTATGGGGTTCTCTCCTTGCAAATTTATCTGGAGTTGCGAGATTTCTTTTGACCAATAATCTCATTCATTCAGGATTAAAAATACTTTATGTAAAAATATAACCTTTTCTTCCTGAATTTCTAGGAGCAGGAAAAGATTTAAAAAAAAAAAAACAAAAACAGAGAGAGAGAAAATATACTTGAGGCTGGAGTCTGAGACCAAACACGTCCACCTGCAGGACTGTTTTATGAGACATGTATGAATTCCTAAATTCAATAAACATGAAACAGGAGACAGTAAATCTCTCAAACAACAAATGTAAATACTGAGGTCTGTGAGAAATGTTCAAGTTACACACAGCCTTCAGGGCTGTCGATTATTCCATTCCAGAGCAGGAGGACTTGTCCTGCCAGGAACAGTAGTGGCACAAAATGAAAAGAATCTCAGGATAATTACCAGTCCTGAGGATAAGAGGCAAATGTCTTTCCATGTAGCTATGATTAATCAATATTAATAAGGCTAATATTCTTGTCACAGTGTAACAAAATTTAGCAACTAGCAAAACTAGAAAAATGTAACCAGCTGATTTATAACCATCCCTTCACTCTTTTTACCCTATTACTGACTACCTGTAAAAGGATGAGATGCAGTGTCCTGCGTGAAATTCCTGCAGATGCCATCCTACTGAACAACAACTGATAAAGAATTGACAGATAAGAAAATCACACACCTGATTCTTACTAAGTGACTGTCTACAGCCATAGTGGAATAGGGCAACTGTTTTCTTCCCTTGCCCCCATCCCACATCAAATCAACCCTTGAAGACTATTTCCTGAAATGACACTTTTAGCTAACAGGAAAGCATATTAAAGGGCGCAGAGAGAAACTATAAATGGTAACAAGGCTAAATTCCCTGGCTCTGGACCCCCGTAACCTGTTGTTAATCTAGTCATTCTGAGGAAATGGTGATATGATGATAATTACTTCTCAGTTCCTCCGAAGGAAGTGCTACATGGTATACTTTAAATAGAAGGAAAGGATATAACATTTTTAGTATTTTCATTGTGCATTGCTAAGCTACTGCATTCCAGTGCTGCACCCCACTGTGATGAAGCCAAGGGTAGTGTCTACCTGGCAAATTTTAAGTGGCCTGCAATTTATAGTGCAAGTTATCGACAAAATTTATCCCGCTATAGGTAGCATTGGTTCCTGTTATATTCCAAATGCTTGTAGCAAGAAAAAAATGCAACAATCAGAAAAATAACAGAACTGCAAAGAACTTTCTGGTGAAATGGAGGGCTTTCTGTTGATTTCAACAGGCAATGGGAGAGGATCTAGGTGACATTATTAGACAGCAAAATTTCACACAGGCATGCCTCTGAAAAAATATTTCACTAACGGGAAAATTTCAAAAGGTTCACCAAAAGCAGAGAAGGAAGAACCACATAAAAGAGGGCTACAAAGCACTTCAAGTCATGACAAGCACTTGACCCATGCTGCATCAAAACACATCGAAATCCATTGCTGGTAGCACAACCTCACGTTCTTTCTTCTCCCAACAGGACATGAACCAAATAATATTCATTTTAAGTGTACCTCTGTTGAAACCTTTCAGCCATGCTGGGACATTTTAAGGACCTTTCTTTTTGCATGAAAGAAAAGATTATATATATAGACAAAGGGACTGGTAATGTAGGCCAGGATAGACCTATATTGACTAGAATGCACACTCCAAATACAGCCAGCATTTGCAGTCTCAGAAATGCACCAAACTCATGTCTTGTGTGCTTTATAATTATTTTTTTCCACTACCAAAAGACCTGTGAATGGATCATGCAAGTCTTGAACAACAGCAAATCATGGTGCAACAAGGTGGCTACACTTTGGTTTCTGCATATATCTTGAGCTATTCAAATTTGGCTATGATGAGACTGTGGCATGGCGCATCAGAAGACTGGAGAAGCTTTTCTTCACAGGCATCTAAGCAGTGGAAGCTCTTATTGCCTTCAGTGCATATGAAGTTTGCAAGCACAAATCCCTTTGCCCACTGTTCTCAGACACCTGCAAAGGAGATGAAAACATACAAGGACCCTCAGGTCACAAAGGGCACACAGATACCTATGCTTTGCCTGCCTTCCAGTGGGGTGACCAAAGTCCTCTGTGCTGTGAGTCTCTGAGTCACATCTAGAATCTTTTGTGCATTCTGGACAACTATACCTTACCCTTAGCCAAACTTCTGCAAGCATTTTTAGTCCAGAAGGTGATTTGCAAATCCTGGAAGATCAAAGTGAGTCTTAAGATTTCTGGTGCTTCTTATTTCTTCCTGCAAGCCAAAAAAAATGGAAAGTGGTTCATTCCTCCTTTTGCTCCAGTAAATTTTCTTCTTCCCGTGGAGACAGATGAGGTGGCAGCAGATGGGATTAGAGAGTCAAATGTTTTGAATGTGGTTTGTGCAGCCAGCTGCACTCTCAGGAATCCAGAGCAGCTAATCTTGAAAGGAAAATGAGCACATCCTTCAAAACCAAATACCTGGCATCAGAGGTGCAGTTGAAGCTATCGGCCACTAGTTCCAGTCTTAATAAACTAATCTAGAAAACAGCTTGCTTTCCCATATTCGTTTCTTCTCTCAGTCCTTTCAGTTGAAAAGTTGTAACAAGTTGTGGAAACATAATTGTGGATTCATCATAGATTTGGGAGAGAGGAGTTTCTAAACCCTAAATTTTAATCTTGATAATCTACACTGTATGTATTTTTCTGCAAAGTACTTAGCCTCATTGTGTCTTACAGTTCTACAAACATCAACATACCTTATTAAAAATAACAGAGACACTGTACTTAAGAGGTTGCCTGCAGGTGGTTATCATGTGAGCAATAGATGCATTATTGAAGCAATTCCTTTTTGCACATCTATGCCAGAACAACAACCATTAGAATAATTAGAATCTTTTGTTGGCGAAAGAGCTCTGAGGTATCCATCTCTCCAGTTGCCAGCCTTTAGTGAAGACGAGTTGCTGCCTTTTAAAACTTTTATGGGCTACAAGCTGACTCTCAGGACAAATAGTTCCTTTCTCAGGTCAGTATCAAAACTTGTTGCATTAAATTATACTTGTTGTTGCCATGCCAACATGCTTTCTTTGCTCACACTTCATTTTGCACTCTGAATGGCATACCTAATAAAAAATCAGGACTTTCCATTTTAGCCATCTCAAATGTACATCTGGACTCCATCCCAGACTGTAGGTTCCTTTAGGAAATATTCTAACTCCAGTTAAAAATACAGTTCTTAACCTTTAAAGGTGGCTAGGCATAATCTCCCAGCAGGAATGAATTTTAACACAAAATACTTTGATGGAGAACTACTATTCAGATTTTCTGATATTACAGAATTTGGTAGACCAGCAAGGCAGAAGACTAAGTTCTTTTCCATCAATCAGAGTGCCTCTTGAAATCTTAGGAAATAAATGTGAAAAAAAGAAAGAAATCTGCATCTAGCAAAGAATATATAGACAAATCTAAGTTATGTAGAGAGCATGGATGCCCTGGGGATACATTACTTCCATGTAAAAGTGTCTGAAATTTGCCTTGGATGACATTTTAAAAAGTTCTCCAGCCAATGTTCACCAGGCCATGAGGACAGCTGGTAACACTGCCTTACCACCAAAGCAGCCTCAATTATGCTGTTCCCAGTCCATGCTTGGTGCAGGGAGCAGGGCTGAGTCTCAGAAATATTCTCCCTGCTCCCTGGGGCGTTCCAGTGGGAAGGAGAGGCACTTTGCTTTGTGCCTCATCAAGCTTTACCCCAGCCAAACCAAACAAACAGCGGGTTTTGAAGACGCTGTAAACTTTGCCCTCACAGCTGGAGGCACAGTGAAGCAGTGGCAGCCAGCAATAAGGGACAGGCGAGAAGAAAACAAAAAGTGACGGGGAGAGACAGCTGCGGCACAAAGAGTTCATTCTGTGCCTCTATTAAGAAGTCTGAGAGTCCCCTACTGGGGAAAAGAAACCTTTAAAATGGTCATTAGAAAGAATATTACCTCAGTCATTTATTATTTATTGCAAGTCTTTACATGCCATTACTCTTCACTTGCATTCCAACAAGTCCCCACGTACTCCCTGTCCTGCTCCAGTCTGTTAGCAGACCAAACTTCCAGCAGCAAGTGCCAGTGCTGCTGTACTGCTCTGTGGCAGTGGGACATTCAGTTTACAAGGAGGTTTCTTTCACATGCACAGCTAGGACTGATTTACAAATTGAGCTTTTGTAGCTGAATCCACAGAGTATTTAATTTTAGATTATCCAAAGGAAGAAAGTTATAACTATCAAAAATAAAGCTGAATGTACTCTACACAGTTCATTCAGCAGTGCCAGTGGTTTTAAGTAGGATGAAACAACCTTGGAAGCACTGGTCATGCACACAGTACCCAGCCCACCGCTCCAGCTGTGTGTCTGCTTTAGCTTCTCAGCCCTGTAACATGAAATTGTCCATCTGGTTTTCCTTTAGTGTTCAGTTGGTTTGCTTTTATCTCCTCCAGAATTTGCCTGTAACACAGTTCTTCATTCACCATTTCAAATACAGAGCAGGGTGAGACTACACGAACTGCACAAACTACATATTAAGGCTATATATTTCTACCTGCACAGCGTGAAAGGCAAACACAGAAGACCACCAAGAGGCTTGGCATGTAGCTCTACTTTCTCCTTTCTAATTGGAAGTAGATGCCAACTAACAGCATCCAAAATTTCCTTTGGTTTATTAATTTGCGGTTTTTTTAAGACAGACTCCCAACCAAATGTTCTCCCCATATCCATCCGGATCCTACTGTAGGGCACATGGCCTGCTGGAACATGGCTTTTCTAAGGATCCACAGCACACCTTCCTGCTGCTCAAACAGACATCATTGAGATGCCATAGATGCAGGGACTACCATTAGGTACAGGTCGAAGATTGCATCCATGTCGATTCTCCAGCTGCAGTATGTAATCACAGATCTGGCACACTGCTACAGCTAATTCTGCCATTAGCTGATGCAGAGTCCCTTAGATAGCAAATGCTGCCAGAGCGCACAAGAAAAACGTGATACTATAGGCCTGTGAACCAGAATGCAAAGAGCTTTAGAAATTTCTCACCCCTATTCATTATGTCACCCTGAAATCACAGAAGTATTCCTACTAGTTGGTGTTCATTTGCATGAGGACTGAGAGTCAAGACGTGAAAAATTGTTTTATGTTCTCTAGACAAGAAATACAGAACTTTCCAAAGACTTTTAAATAGGTCATACTGTTACATTTGACATAATCATTTTTAGAAAGTTAGGTTTAACCACTTACTAGACTCTACAAACCTGCTGGGCACCAAAACACACTGCCTTCACTCTTAAGACATTTGGAGGGCAGTGAAATGCTTAGTGAAATTAACCCATAATGAACCTGAATCTAAAGCAATTCTCAAAAAGTTCCTATGCATTTGACATCTACATCTACCTAAATCAACAGGATTGGAGACAACGTATATGAGAGACAATAGTTGACACAAATCAAATCTCTTATATTGATCTAATTATATTGCTTTTCCAGAAGTACTCCTGCATTTGGGAATTCTTTTAATTATGGGAATGAGAACTAAGTCACTCAAACACATCATGTATCCCAAATGATACACAATGAACAAACAATAAACAAAATGTTAAACCTCTCTTTCATTCTCGGCCAGTCAACAGAGAGTTAAACCTAGAAATGATTCTTTTTCAAAGCTGTTCTCAGTTCCCTATTTTACGATATCATTGCTCAACATTGTTAATGTCAAGGAAATATTGATATGGTAAGATATATTTCCATGTGTTCAGTCACTTACAATATTAGTACAGGGAATAAAGAAAAGGTGTGCTGAAGTATGGAAAGATGAGACACGTCAATAGTAAGGAGTCGGTACGTTCTTCCTTTACCCATATGCTACATGGTAGATTCTGGAGACACTTTTTCTCAGGATGCTTTGGGCAGAAAATGAAGAGGCATACAACCATACCATTTTAATAAGTGTGTCTTGCACTTGAGCATACTTAGTCAGAACTATCGACTTTATAAAATTTATTATTTTCCATGAAACAAAAAGAACTGCTTTCAGCGTCGTAAACCAGAATTTTACTGGATTTTCTTTCTCAGCACTGAACGTGAGCACAATATGCTAGGTACCTATACAAAAAGATTACAACTACCTGGCAGTATGGCACCAGTTAGGAGAAATAAGTAAAATCTATTTTCACTTTCGTTATAGAATTGTGCTCTGAATGTTTATCTTCCAGAGGGGAAGGATAAATTGGTTCTTTTTGTCTCTTTCTAATAGAAGGAATTACCCTAAAGATAGTTTTCTAGCTTTCTGTTTAACGAACGTGTACTTTATCAAAAGGCAGAAATTCTGTATTTTTTCATGTTAAAAATGCATGAAGATTTAGTCTGGGTTAAGAGTTATAAAAATATCGAACTCAAGAAACTGGATAGAAAGAAAATATTTTCCATTATTTAATCTTCATCATCTGACAGGACACAATTCTTTTAAGAGACCTAAATTTTGGTGCTCTGTCCCCTCCACATGCGTTAAGTGCTGTCAGTCAGCCAGATGAAGTTTAGAGCATGAGAATTACCCTTGATGTGTATTAATTGATCTCTGTATCTAAGTACCTAAGGATATGATAAGGATATGATACACACTTCTGGTACCTATAAACCAGAGTCAAAGTAATATAATACTGTAATGAATAAAATCAAATAATTGCTGTTCAGAGTGTGATTCTGTATGTTACTATTTATAACTTGGCTGCTGTTAAAAAGTGGCTTTCCAGCCACTTTCTTATGTTTGTTAAAAAGAGGCTTGACTGCATAAACGTCTTCTCATTCTCTGGAAAGGATAAGCATCAAAAGCAGAAGTCTTGTGAGCACCCAAAGCCAAGGTGGCACACTTGTGCAAACTCTGCAGAAAAGGAAAAAACAAAATCTTACCATGTTTTTGTCAATTCATATAGTTACAGTTCTTCTTTGTATTAAACACAATAGATACTTGGATATATGGAAAAGAGGAGAGGAAAGAAGAGGAAGAGGGACAAGTAGTAGTAGTAGTAGTATCGGGTAAAGCAGACCTTCAAGGCGAGGAACTTCATCACAATTCACTGTGACCTACATTAAAAATCTTTCTCCACACTGGAGAAGTGGGCTTACAATTTTGCCACACTGAATGTATGTTCAGATGAACATATGAATTAGGATGAATTTATTACAGTTTATAACTTTCCTACTTTGCCAGAGACAGAAAACTAATATGAATGCACAATTACAATAATCCCACAGCATTCACAGGTTTAACCTTTTGTAAAATATGAGTTACATAGTAGACACCCTACACTTCTGTGTGTCACAGGACTCCCTGGCTAGAGACAGCTGTCTTCTCTGTATGTTTTCAATAGATTTCCTCTATTACACCTCCTGAAGTTACTTGAAAGAAATTTAATGTTCTCACTTCCTCCTAGGTAAATCACTCTTGTGTTTTTCATCATGGAGTTTATTGTCTTTTTCTGCATTTGTGTTTATATTGAGGTCAATGGTTCTGGTCTCTGTTTCCTCCCCAGCTACGCCAGCCCACCACCCCTCTTCCAGGCAGGAAAACCCAAGCAACCCTCAGCGGCGAAATGAAGGTCAGTGATTTCCTTGGCTGGCCCTCAACATCTTCCCATAGCAGCCTGAGTCAGCAGTGCTCCACACAGATCAGATCTGCCTGGTCTCTTGAGGGCACTCAAAGGAATACAGCTTCAAGACTGATGCCTCCTTCAGGAGAAATCTAGTCATTTCTAATCTAGTTCTCAACCCGAGCGGAAGGCTCTTCTTCACAAAGTGTTAAGCAGTTTTCTGTTAAATCTGGTTCACATCCTGCCCCAAGTATCTGTCAAACTGCTGAAGCAGGCTAAACAGACATTTACATCCATTTAACTTTAGTTTAATGTCTATTTAGATAGCAAGCAAGTAGAATTTTATGCGCTTTTAATAAGTTATTTCTTTAATGTTTTAGCACTTCCTAAAGACTTCTGAGTCAACCCACTTTTCACAGCAGTCCCTGTTATCAAACTATGTCATTCTTATACATAGTTTTTGATTAACACTCCCTCCTTACCATGCACAAGAAATATTGTGTTGGAAGTGGAAATTTTTATTTTACAACTGTAAATCTACAGTTTCAAAATTGAGTATTGATTCTCAATTCTGATTACCCAACACAAGCCAGTTTACAACCTTCAAAAAGTGGGTATTCAGTATTGTCTGCCATGCTGTGGAGTTACTGGTATCAGCAGTATGTAAGCTTTGACCAATCAGAGCATTCTTAGTCCAAAATTTATGTTGAAGCAGTTGCTTGATGGACACTCAGGTAGAAAATATGAGATACAAATATTTCTCAAATATAAGGGCAAGAATGGCTGAGAATTCAAGTAAAATGCAGAGAAGTGCTGCAAGGGGTAGACAATTCTCATGCAGAGTAAATAGATGGAGAATGTGAAGGTGTCTTCATAGCATTTTTTCAGGAATTTCCTTGTTTGCCAATGCAAGTTCCGCTGAGACAGACAAGAACATCTTCACTTCAAAGCACCACCTTTTATTTACAGCAACGTGATCTACCCTGGAGCAGCCAGCCAGCCAGCCACACAATCAAGGCATTACCCGAGGACACCGGACACCTGCTTTCAGTTTCCTTGGGTCAATGCTGCTTCCATCTTCAGTGGCTTTCTCATATGGTGATGTTACACTCACTTCTGCTGCAGGGGCCCAGATCCCAGAGCAGACTGTGCAGTCTCGGCCCAGATGGCAACTCCTGTGCGACCACAAGGCACTTGCATTCATGGCAACAGGATATCCAGCAGCCAGAGGCCTCAGTCATTCAGGTTGCTGAAGGAAACGCCAAATGGAGAAGTGTGTCTGGAATCCCTCATTTCTCTACACCACAGAGATTCTTTAAACTCACTGCTGATCATAGGAATCACTCGTTAACCCCTCCTGTATTCAGAGGCATCACATTTCCCTTTGGGTGAGGATGACTAGATCAAGATCACTCTTTTGTTTTAAGTAGCCAGTGTTAATAACATCATCCATCTTAAGCTATAACACAGAGGACAGAAGACTTCTGCCGGAAACAGGCAACCATGAGCCTATGCCCACAGCATCCTTAGGATCCTAAATCCACTTATCCCCCACTCAGCAGAAAATCCCAGAATACTTCCACTTAAGCCTCAGTTGTTCTTATCAGAGGTGAACAATACAGCTCGGAATGTTTGGGTGGGAGCTCTGACACGTAGCTCAGTGTTTCATCACCAGCACTATCCACACTCCTGAATGGAAGCAGCCACAGTTCCCCACTTTAGTGCTTAAACCACTGCTGTCACCACAAGCAGACCTACCAAACCCGACCCTTCAGGAGATGTCAAATCAGTGAAGCTTGTTTTGTGAATTATGATGGTGCTTTCACCATGCCAGGACACTTGTTTTTGTCAAAATGGTATTACTCCTGAATAAAGGCAGTGCTACTCGAGGAATTTATCAGTGAAACTGTGTCTCTGCAGATGGCCCTTTGAACTCTCAATATGAACTGAAATTTAGGCATCTGAGTCTCACTTAAGGGGGCTTTGACCAGTACAGATGGGTCTTCGAAGTCCATGGCTAAGAGCTGCACATGTACAGGTAGATTAAGCAATGTCAAATGCCTTTTCTGTTAAAGTGGTCAAGCAGCCCTGACACGGTCTGGGTCAGCTAGCATTCAGGAGAATGACAGATTTCAGCTAATTCCTAGCCACAGCTCAGGTGTTAGTATAGGCCAGAGACTGCTCCTCAAAGTCAATCTGGGTTTTTTAAGCGTAGGAGAGTTCAATAATCTGGACACAGGTCCTTCCAGTTGCAAATACATCTAGAGCTAGACTGCTAACATGGCGTGAGGGCAGACACAGAAATCCTTTTGCGTTTCATCAATTATATTGCACAGCCCAAGACAGCAAAGCAAAGAGAAGAAAGTATATAAGGTTACACAAAGAAAGTTTGTCCTATGTTGGGAACTTTCTGTTCCTGGAGAGAAAAAAAAAAAATCTGCTATTGACAAGACATACCGTGTTCTTATGTTATAGAGTTGCACTTGTAAAATGGAAACACAGGCTCACAGCTGATAAATAGCCAGAGAGAGCATTCACCAGGCTGATTATAAATATGTGCTCATATAGCTCAGGGACTCTGAGGGTTGAAATCATGAGACACTCTACATGGCAACGTGGTTATTTAAATACTTCCACTGGGAGTTCAGTCATTATTCAAAGAGAGGAAGCATATTCATTCCTGAGTGCTCCAGACACAGGACAGTTATGAAAAGCTTTCTACACAAATGAAGCAAATGTGGTATCCCACAGGGAGACCAAACAACAGCTTCTGTCACAGCCTCAAAACCGACTGTACCTGACTGAACGGATGCTGGAAGGTAGCTGGGTCCATAGACAGCAGCATTTGTTGAAGGCTGTCACTCCCTCTTGAGGGTTACTTACGTGGGTTTAAACTTTATACAATTGCAATAGATACACCTGACAGCATGAAAACAATTAGATTAACACATAAACAGTCGAGACTATAATGCTATTAAAATGGACGTTCAAGGAAGCTGTAGCCATTTCTACAGCTGTTTTGGAAAGACTCTCTTTGGCAGAACATGCTGGATTGTCATTCTAAATGCCTGTGCTTCCCATGCTGGTTTCCTGAGGAAGGGTTTGTGGACAGACTTGTTTATTTATTACATTTTTTTTACCCCTCTTAGCTGTAGCTGTGGATTCCCCAGCCTTGTGAAAGTAGTCATTAGTTGCCTTGTTTGGCCAGGACAAATCTGTAAGGAAACTGGCTCTTGTCCACAGGGTTCCTGGAATCTTCTCCCAACGTTGTGTAAGAGCTTAATAAAATTAAATTTATTTTTATGTAAGGTTTGTTACAAGGCCATAGGTGTTTTGTGAGAACAAAGAGAAAAAAAACTGAAATTATGTTAACTGTTCTGAAGTAAATCATACCAATTGAAGTTCAGATGGGACTTGCTAAGGTGATCATCCTTCCAAATGGAGCAAGACCACAAGAATCAGATCTTGTAATCTTAAATGAGAACCAAAGGAAACCAGCATCTCCTACATCCACATATCCTGTGGCTACTTTGAAAGCAAGTTACTTGGCTATGCCAGCCTAAAGCTGCAATAAACTCCCACAAAAACAATGGACAATTGTAGTATTTACAAACTTCTGTCCCTCAAGTGTTCACCTTTTTCTCTGGGAATCAGAAACGAACCTGTTCTTCTACGTTTTTAAAACAAACACTGCATTGCAAATTCTTCCCCCTTTGGAAGAACACATACACAAGAAACACTTAGTGGATTTTTGCCACATTATTTAATATGCTGTTAGAAGATGAACAAATGTTACAGCAACAAGTGCATTATAAAGCCAGCATAACAGTATAAAGCATACTAAAATACTACCTCTTCAGAAGAGATTTATGCACTTGGCACTGAAATGTGGAGCTTAACAAAATACTGCCTTACGTAGAGTGCAAGGCCTATTTATAGAAGTTATATCCCTGACAACATCATCCATCATTTTCTGAGCCAAACCCTGCACTTCTGTGGTGATTTTCAGCCATGTGCATCACGTCAACAGTCAGTCACCTGCACAGAGTGCTGTGTCCAGTGCAACCACCTGAACGCTATTCTTCCGATCAATGATTATGGAGTTCTCCAGTATTATTACATACTTACTGGGTGAGAGAAACTCAGAGTGCTATTTCTAGTTTCAGCTGGCTGGAAGAACTTACCCAATCCAGACAACTACCCCTTCTAACTAAATCACAACCCCTCCTCATGCTTCAGGGTATCACTAGCTATGGAAAAATTGTGAAGAAGCTTTCTGTTGGCTAGGGAACGACCTCCTGCATGCCTACCTTCTCAAGAAATCAGAATGAAAAGCAGACATCAGCCTGATGCTGCTTGCTGTGGTATGCTCACACACTGCCTGATACCAGATTCAATTTAAGATTCCGTTCTTCAGCGCAGATCAAGGACTGGGCCTTGTACATCTCATGTACTATCTTGCTTGACAGCTTACCATGACCTAGCATGACAGCTGTGGTCATCGGTAACCACTGCCAAAAGGGAGGGTCATAGGAGTGGGTGGAAAGGAAATCAAACATTCCTGGCAGCTGGCCCGCAGCTTCCTTTCACCAAACATCAGACTGAAAACAGATCTCTGCTTGCTGAAAAGTATGGGCTTCCACTTTTCAATCACTTTTCCTTCGTGCAGTGTACAAATGGTTTCCTTTTGCTGAAGAGAAAAGGAGAAGAGAGAAAAGGCAAAGGGAAAAACACACTTGTTCACCCAGCGGAGTGAAAACAAAGGGCCAGAGAAGGCTGTTCCTCCCTGGTTCCTTACTGTCATTTTTGTTAGCAACAGTAGATTAGTCAGGCGGCGAGTGATGGTCCTTAGAAAGCAAAACACAGAAATGTTCACCATATAAACAGAGAGTTAGAGAGTTACACAACACAGGAAAGTTTTAGCTTGTTTTTTGATGAGTACACTACATAGAAAAGGATATATTATAACAGAATTTAATATGTGCTTTTACTGATAAATTTTCACAAATTCAGTAATTACCTACAGTGTGGTTCCCTTCAAGGGCTCAGCAGGATTGTCTCTGCTTCCAAGAACAAAAAATCATTTTTTTTCTCATAAACAACCTATCCGAACCCAATAAAACTCTATGGTGTTTAGTCCTATAAAGACTTCTCTTCGAAATGTGGAAGGGGTTCTGATTGTTTGGCTGAGTTTGCATCCTTTTTAGGGCTGATGAAAGAGAAAGTAAAAAAGAGGAACAACCACTGACAGGGATTGTGAAATAACATGGTCTACAAACCCATTGATTTGAAAACAAGTATGAAAGATTTTGTGGCTATGTCCACCCACATGGTAAAACCCCAAAATTCGAGAATTTCCCTGGCTTCTGGGCCTGCCGATAATTCCAGAATTGCATTGTGAAATCCTCTGGCTATTCGCTCCAGCTGAGCCTGCTCAGTTAGAATTCCTCAGCACTTAGACGTATTTCCTTAACAGCAAGTGATACAAATAATCACTTCAGGAGACAGCAGCATATATAACATGGCCTCTCATATTAAAAAATTATTATTATAAAATGGACAAAAGCAATAACAGCTCCCCAACAGGTTGTTGTCAACCCAAACACAATCAAAACCATCCCAAAGTTTCTGAGGTTGTACACACTGGCAGTTTAAAACCTCTCTCTAACCCCATCGCCGCGACTCTTTCAAGTGAACAAACATGCAAAGACATTTGAAGCACCATGGCAATGTTGACTTGGAGCATTGTTAACTCCTACCAAAAGGCTGTGGGAAGCATGGTAAAATGAAAGAAGATTTCGTTTATTAATCTGTGATGAAAACCAGACTTCTGCTGATGGAGGGGGCAGGGGGAAGGGTAAAGATAGGCTTGTCTGGG
>Ga0065711_1026608_pt1 | contig 64565 bp, 27 predicted proteins | sample Hoacrofraction12_FD_59098 | JGI IMG/M metagenome (GOLD analysis project Ga0065711, IMG submission 59098) | Hoatzin crop microbial communities from Cojedes, Venezuela - Epithelial fraction 12 v2 (version 2) | ecosystem: Host-associated > Birds > Digestive system > Esophagus > Crop | place... | reverse complement strand
CTTCCTTCCTTCCTTCCTTCCTTCCTTCCTTCCTTCCTTCCTTCCTTCCTTCCTGCCTTCCTGCCTTCCTTCCTTCCTGCCTTCCTGCCTCCCTCCCTCCCTCCCTCCCTCCCTCCTTCCCTCCTTCCCTCCTTCCTTCCTTCCAGATTTCTCAGTATGTTAAATTATCTATAATTATCTGGTAGTATGTGGTCTATTTGAGTCTTTATCTTGCCTTTGAGCACCTTGATAAATCTTGAAAGGAGTAATTTAAACTCTTCCCAGCTGCTGAAATTCTTAGTAAGATTACTTGGTCTGATAATATATTTCTCTCTCCAGTTAGAATATGTATTTCAGGTAAAGCCTCTTCAAGCTATGTGCATCTCGAGAAATTATCTTAAAATATTTCGGATTTATTTTGCGCTGCCATAAGTAAAAGTTGGTTTTTTTTAAGCCTTAATCATAGTGTGTGGCAACAAAAACTACAAGCTTTGATAGCGTTTTTTTGATGTAGGTCATTTTGAACCTCATGGGCTGATTCTGATGGTGGCAGAGTGTGGTTAGAGCAGGATTTTTTTTGTTGCTGTTTAAGTTAAAAACATGAAAAAGATGCTGAATGCAAGAACTATTTTCAGTGAAGCATTAATGGCAAAATAGAAAAGCAGTAAAAGGTAATTTTTCCTGGGCTGCTTTCCCACCTTCCTGTCTGTGTGAAGTGAGGACTTGCCAGCCTTCCAGCGCGCTGTGGACTGCGCAGTGCTGAGCAGTGTTTCTCTCGCTTGTTGGGTAATCACATGGCGTATGATGCATGATTTTTTGAGGACATCTAGTTGTCTCAGCTACCAAAGAATGAAAAAGCCTCTCAGATAAATACAGCCCATCAGACTAAATGCCTGTTAAGTTCATGCCACGTGAAGTTCATGGAGTCTCCATCCTTGGAGATACTCAAGACATGAATGGACATAGTCCCAGGCAACTTGCTGTAGCTGACCCTGCTTGAGTGGGGTGGGGTTGGACTAGGGACCTTGAGCGGTCCTTCTGAAGCTCAATGATACCGTGATTCTATAAAATTAAATTCAGCAGAGAAATGAAGTCCAAATCAGGACATGTCTGTATGTGTTAGATTTCGTAGGTCTCTGTCCTCTTAAATGGGGAATTAATCATGAAATTGTCAAAATAATTGCCTGTTGCCTCTTGCCCTGTTGCTGGGCACCACTGAAAAGAGTCTGGCCCCATCCTCCTGACACCCAACCTTAAGATACTTATAAGCATTTATAAGGTCCCCTCTCAGCCTTCTCTTCTTCAGGCTAAACAAGCCCAGTATTTCCTTGTCTTTCTTGAACTCGGGAGCCCAGAACTGAACACAGTACTCCAGATGGAGCCTCACCAGGGCAGAGTAGAGGGAGAGGAGAATCTCCCTCGACCTGCTGGCCACACTCTTCATAATGCACCCCAGGATGCCATTGGCCTTCTTGGCAACCAGGGCACACTGCTGGCTCATGGTTAACTTGTTGTCCACCAGCACTCCGAGGTCTCTCTCCACAAAGCTGCTTCCTAGCAGGGATGGAGGTGAGGCTGAGTGGCCTGTAGTTTCCTGGATCCTCCTTTTTGCTCTGTTTGAAAAGTGGAGAGACACTGGCTTTCCTCCAGTCCTCAGGCACTTCTCCTGTTCTCCAGGACCTTCCAAAGATGATGGAGAGTGGCTTAGCAATGACATCTGCCAGCTCCCTCAGCACTTACGGGTGCCTCCCACCAGAGCCCATGGATTTGTGGGTGTCCAGTTTGCTTAAATGATCTCTCACCTGATCCTCCTCAACCAAGGGAAAGTCTTCCTTTTTCCAGGCTTCCTCTCTTACCTCCAGGGACTGGGATGCCTGAGGGCCAGCCTTAGCAGTAAAGACTGAAGCAAAGAAGACATTCAGTAACTCCACCTTCTCTGTATCCTCCACCACCAGGGCACCCACTTCATTCAGCAGCAGGCACACATTTTCCCTAGTCATCCGTTTGCTGCTGATGTAGTTGAAGAAGCCCTTCTTATTGTCTTTGACATTCCTTGACATCCCCATATTTAATTCCAGGAGGACCTTAGACTTTCTTGTTGCTTCCCTGCATGCTCTGACAATGTTCCTCTGTTCCTCCCAAGTGGCCTGTCTCTCTTTCCACATTCCATAGACCTTTCTAGTCCATCGAGTTTTGCTAGAAGCTTCTTGCTCGTCCATGCAGGTCTTCTGCCTCCTTTTCTAGAATTCTTACTCATGGGGATGCACTGATCCTGAGCATGGAGGAAGTAATGCTTGAATAGTGACCAGCTCTCTTGGACCCCCCTACCTTCTAGAGCCGTAACCCATGAGATTCCTCCAAGTAGGTCCTTGAAGAGGCCAATGTTAGCTCTCCTGAAGTGCAAGATTGTAATGCTACTTATGGCCCTGCTTCCTCCATGCAGATTCCTGAACTCCACCATCTCATGGTCCCTGCAGCCAAGGCTGCCCCCAGCCTTCACATCCTCAACCGGTCCTTCTGTATTTGTCAGCAGAAGGTCCAGCAGCACAACTTTCCTCGTTGGCTCATCCACCACCTGTGTCAAAAAGTTATCATCAATGCCTTGCAGGAACCTCCTGGACTCTGTGTGCCTTGCTGTGTGGTCTTTCCAGCAGATATCAGTGTAGTTGAAGTCCCTCATGAGAACCAGGGCCTGTGCTCGTGAGGCTACTTTCAACTGTCTGTAGGAGGCTTCATCAACTTCCTCTTCCTGATCAGATGGCCTGTAGTAAACACCCGCAACAGTGTCACCCGTATTAGCCTGTCCCTTAATTCTAACCCGTAAGCTCTCAACTCGTTCTTCAAGGCAAAGCTTGATACATTCCAGTTGCTCCCTCACATGAAGAGCAACTTTACCACCTTGCCTTGTTGGCCTGTCTTTCCTAAAGAGTCTGTAGCCATCTATGACAGCATGCCAGTCATGTGAGCTGTCCCACCACGTCTCTGTAATTGCAATGAGATCATGGCTCTGCGACCACACACAGATGTCTAGTCCTTCCTGTTTATTACCCATGCTGTGTGCATTGGTGTAGTGGCTTTTCGGAGAGGAACTCGAGCATGCTGGTTTCCCTGGAGGGGTGCAAGAGGATCCACCATAGCCATACCCACACTTAAGGTGATTGGTCCTCTGGTTCTCAAATTGGGAGGCAGCTAAGGAGTATTTGTCATTGCTCTGGATAGCCACACACACTCCCCAGTTGGATGTGATGGCTTGAGCATTGTGACTTTTGACCCTGCTCCTTGATATTTAAGATGTTATAGTTCTATGTAGATGTTTTGACATCCTCATAATTGTAATTCTTCAGTATTATGTATAATGAATGCTTTGTTTCTTGGGAACTTCTGTTAGTATCTCTTACAACCACATTAAATAAGTATGATACTTTGAATTCACATAATGCATAATCTTTTACTCAACCAGCTTCACACTCAGCCAGAGGTTCATAAACTACTTCACTGTTGACTGGATGTCACGGTCAACAGAGGCAAAAATGACAGACAACACCATTAGCAGCAGCGTTGACAGCAAGTAATACCGTTGGCATGGGAAGTGATCATCTCTGTGTTAGGCTGCTTTCCCGTCTGAAGTCATTAATTGTACTTGTACTCAGAGTGCTTAGTCTAATGGCCTTTTCTTAGGGTCTGCATTGTGGCAAGTCCTACTGCTGTAATTCCAGGCCTCCTACCAGACCTCCTGACTGGCAGAACTTGGAAGATAGTGCAAAGAGAAGTTTTGGCTTCAAGTGTTAGTTTCTTTTTAAGATAAATGCTTTAATAATGCAAGACATTTTTACTTTCATTATTACAGTCATAGTTTTTGTTAGATGAATGAAGCATATTTTAGGAGGACCTTAACTGCCCTTAAGAGCTTTCATCTTTTTGAAGTTACAGCAAACAAAGCATTTACCACTTCTGAAACCACATGTATAGATAGATCTCTGTTTCTGCTTCCAGTATAACATGACAGGCAATGCAAGAAAAACTCAGCATCTGAGAACCCTTAACTCTGCAGGTGGTTTGGGGTGAGATTCTTCTCATCTACATTTCCTTGTCATCTGAAATTTTTTCTAGTCAGAGCTGTCAAAAGGTACTTTGAGAGGGCATGTATACTGAGAAAAACATCTATAATAAGTTCAATGGTTATCCTTTGTATCTTCTTTTTTTTCACCATTAACTGATGAAAGACTGTAGGTGACTAGTTCCTCGTTTTTAGAAAATAAAATTATTTCAGAAGAACTTAATCACAATTTCTCCCCCAAACCACAGGGTTTTAAGATACTCCTGCATATTAGCATTGATAGCTCCTGTATTTATGTAGCTCCTTCACTTTCTTCTTTATCCCTCATCTCAAGAGCTATTGAAAAGATCATTAGAAGTAGGGAACCTCCAACAATTCATTCAACTTAGTTAGAGCTGGGTCTTTGAGTGGAGGTACCCTACTTCTTTCTTCAAGCTGAACAAATTAGATGATAGCAGAAACCTCCCAGCAGCTAAATTTACATTTTACTAGAGCACAGTCAGTAATCTAAATTAAGATAGCTGTTTAACCTGGGGAAACTCTGGTATACTAGGTGAATCTCATTATTTGAGCCTCTCAAAAAGGAGGAATTGGTCCAACTTCGGAGTTTTCCTGAGCCACGCAAACTCCACTCAGTTTCCTCTGGTCTCCAGAGCAGTGCTCTTCCTTCCAGTCTGTCAATGGTTTGCGCTGAAAGTCTCCCTGACAGCTTTTCAGATTTAGGTTTCTTCAGTGCCCTCACTTTCTGCTGGTCCATGGCAGGAGCTGCAGGTGCCAAGGAGCTCTGAGGAGTGAAGCAGCCTCTCCTCCTGCCCCAGGGAAGTCGTCAGGGCACTGCAGTGGGCTGGCCTTCCTCCTGTGCTTCACTTGCATCCTTTTTGGGTTAAACATGTATAAGGTAGGTACGCAGTAAACTGAAAACGAACTAAATAATTCTACCATCTGTTACGAGCCATCAAAACAGAAGTAGGATAAAATAAGAATTCATAATAGCTTTAAAAATATAGTGCAATTTGGAGAGAAAGCAGGTGAATGTTTATGTAACAGCTTGCTGTGGAAAAACTAAAAGTCATACATTTTTTACATGTTGATAATTTTAAAGCTTCTTAAATATAATTGGTGAAATTTATCCAGATACCATTTCAAAGAGTCACTGTCATCATAAAGCTAGGTAAGGCTCTGTCGGTGCCTTCCTTCCTGAATAGATGGACAAATACAACTTATGTAATTTGCAGCATATAGTTATTGCTGCCCTCTTTTCTTTCATAAATTAGTGGCTTTAATTAATCTTTTTGTTTATGGTCGAGTTGCTTCTCTTTTGGCTGACTTCACCCCCTGTAGGAGCCATTCTGTCCACTGGTGCAGAAAACTGCGTCTATGATAAGAAGCTTGATGAATCACGAACAGGCATAATTTATACAGGGTCCTTGTCTTATACAGGATATGCAAATGAAATGGCTGTGGGACAAGAATTTTTGTAACGGGTCTTAGTACGGTCACCGCTGAGATGAGGATCAAGCTTGTGATTTATAGTGGTGGGGGAATATACCTCTTGCGTTTTCAGTCAAGTGTTTACTTACGATAGGTTTGTTTATCTTTTAGAAGATTTCAAAGAGACTAATGATAATTATGAGCAATGTAGTAACTGAAGTGCTGGCTGTTCACCAAACTCTTCTATGTTCTTATTTTTTTTAAACAAGACCATGATTTTTTTTTTTCCATTTTTTTGGTGTGGAAAAGCATATTCCAGAACTCTGAAGTTTTTTGAATTGCTGCTGAATAAAACGCAAATTTCAGCAAAGAACAACTTCTAGAAGGTTTCCGTAGCTAAAGCGTTCAGTTAGTGTGGATCCACGGAGAATGACAAAAAAAATCTGTTCTTCAGGAGTGAAAGCTGTTCCTCACAACATGGGAGTTTTCTGTGGGCTTTGCCTTTCAAATGTGAGATTTTTCTGGAATTCAGGCCATGGTTTCACAGTAGGCAAGAACAGGATGAAGAGATTTCTTGATCTTAAGGCATTACATTAATACAAATTAGTGTGGAAATTGTTTCCTTTGTATTACAGCATAATTTCAATATCAGTAGCTTATGGAATGTACTTACTAAATCTTGTCTGTCTATTTGAATAGATTTAATTGTGCTTCACTGAGAAGGATGTAACACCCTTTGAGGATTTCTTTCTTATCGATAACATTTGTATTTAGAAATATATAGATGTGCAAAAAAATTTAAAGTAATATTCCAAACCACTAACCTAAAATTAATATGAATGTGGAAAAAAATTATTCATACAGTACATCAGATGGGCTGTTTATCTTATAATGATAATGAAGCATGTCTTTTTAATGAATTAGAAACCATTTTGAGAAAGACAGGTGGTGCTGGAGTTGGGGCTGAGTCAAGAGGCCGATGCAAATGAGGTACTTGCAAATGAGGGAAGTGGTGATAAGTAACACAATGTGCTGTTGGTGAAAATTGTTGACCCAATCTGCTCTGTGCTGTTCAAATCATGCATTAGATCTTCAAACAACGGCACATTGTCTCTTATAAAGTATAAACAGTTTCTTGATTGTTCACTGTCTGATAATAAAGGGTTAAGAGTTTACTTGGAAAAGCCCAGGATGATGCCCTTTCTTTTATTTTCAAGGAGAGGCTTTTTTCGTCCACTCAAGTTGAAGGAATTTCTTTCTTGTCCTGGATGAAGGTGGTTTGTCCCGCATAGGTGGTTTGTCCTGGATAGAGGTGGTTACAGAGGTGCCAAAGCTGGCCTTCAGTTCTACCAATGTCAGCAGTCAACTAGAAGGATGAACACCGAGTTTAGGGACTCAGGGACACATGCAGGAGCGTAGTGCTTTAGCTGTGCATAGCCATCCTTTGGTTTTTGTTGTATGTAAGTGTGCTTCTTGCTGGCAGCATACAGTGGAGTTCAGTCTTTCGAGCTGTTTTATAAAGAAAATTCCAGCCTATTATGCAGGTGCATTGCAAAGTGCAGTATGGAAAACTGAGTGTCAGTGGTAATAAATGTTGCCTGTCAGCCTCAGCAGTCTTGTACTGTCAATTTTCTAGTAAACAGGCACTCAATGTGAATGGTATTTAGATTGTTTTTGGATAACTTATTCAGCAAAGCTAGCAAGCAGTTAACCTTATGGTACATTTCATAAGTCTCTCCCAGGTAGTTACAGTTGCATGTGTTCATTGATGTCTTTTAGTGCACTGGAATAAATTTTATACTGTGATGCACATTTAGCTACATGTGTAGTTGCTGCATGCGAGTTTATGTATGCCCCATGAATTTTTCAGGGTTGGACATGAATGGTAACTTCTCATTTCCTTGCTAGATGTTTGCAATTCTCCTTATCCAACAAATTCAAAGATCCTGTCAGGAACTGTAGTGTTGAAATGACTTGAAAACAAACAAATTAAAAAACTGGAGATAAACATATTTCTCAGAATTATATGTATGTAAGTCCATGGGACCTGTCAGGATGCACTCACAAGTGCTGAGGGAGCTGGCTGATGTCATTGCAAGACTAGTCTCAATTATCTTTGAAAGATCTTGGTGGTTGGGAGAGCCTCCTGAAGATTGGAAAAAAGCAAATGCCACTCCTGTCTTTGAGAATGGCAAGAAGGAAGTTCCAGTGAACTACAGTCCAGTTAGCTTCACCTCCAAAGCTGCAAAATTTAAGGAGCAATTAATGCTGGAAATGATTTTCAAACAAATGAAGTATAAGAAGGTGATCATGAGTAGTCACCATGCATTTACAGACACTTAACCAACCTTATAGCTTTCTGCGATGGGACGATTAGTTTGGTGGATAAGGGGAGATCAGTGGCTATTGTTTGCCTCTGTTTCAGTAAGGCTTTTGACACTGTCTCCCGTAAACATCCTCAAAGGCAAGCTGACAAATTGTGGGTTAGGTGAGTAGACCGTGAGGTGGATTAAATGGTGGGGCCCAGAGGGTGGTGATCAGTGGCGCAGTGTCCTGTTGGAGGCAAGTTACTAGTGGTGTACCCCAGGGGTCAATATTGGGTCCTGTACTGTTTAACCTCTTCATTAATGAACTGGACTGTGGGACAGAGTGAACCCTCGGCACGTTCACAGAAGGCACAAAACTGGAAGTAATGGCTGATACACGAGATGAGGAATCTCATGAAGTTCAACAAAGGGATATGCAAAATCCTGCATCTGGGGAGGAATAACAATAGGTGCTGGTACAGGCTAGGGACTGAGCATCCAGAAGGCAGCTTGCAGAAGAAGACCTGGAGGTCCTGGTGGTCAACAAGTTGGATGTAAGCTAGCAATGCACTCTGAAAGCCAAGAAGGCCAACAGCATCCTGGAGCACTAGGATGAGGCACCAGGAGAAGTGTTGCCAGTAGCTTGAGGGAGGTGATCCTTCCCCTCTGCTCAGCACTGGTGAGGCCACATCTGAAGTGCTGTGTCTAGTTTCTGGGCTCCCCTGTGCAAGAGGCATATGGACACACTGGAGAGAGTCCAGCGAAAGACCATAAAGATGATGAAGGGACTGGGGCATCTGTAATGAAAAGAGGCTGAAAGAGCATGGACTGTTCAACTTGGAGAAGGGATGGCTCAGAGGGGATCTTCTCAATATGTCGAAATACCTGATGATAGGGATTGAAGATTGTGGAGCCAAACTCTTCTCAATGGTGTCCAGTGACAGGACAAGAGGCAATGGGCACAAATTAAAAAAAAAGAAACTCCATCTGAACACAAGAAACTACTTTTTTATTGTGAGGGTGGTCAAACACTGGAACAGGTTGCCCAGAGAGATTGTGAAGACTTCATCCCTGGAGATGTTAAAAGTCTGAGTGAACGTGGTCGTGGGAAACCTGCTCTAACTGACGCTGCTTGAGCAGCAAGGTTAGACAAGATGACCTAAAGATGTCCCTACCAACCTAGTCAGTAGGCTTAGGGGAGATGTCGCAAGGTAGGACTGTGGGATGTTTGTATTTGCATAACATCAGCGTATATAATTTTATGCAAGTTTTCTCTCAGACTTCGCAATGCTTTTCTAAGAGTAGGTGTATCCTGCAGCCCTACTAAGAATAGGCAGGGGATCTTAGGAAAATCGTGATTTAAAAAAACGGGTGGGAAGGTACGTGGAAAAATAGAAAGTGGAAAAGCATAGCAGAAGTGCTGGTGAAGACATAGCACAACCGAAAATCAGAGGGATAATTAATGGAGGAAGAAGATGGCAGCAGTTTTATAAAATGTGGGAAATAACTAGAAACATGTATCTGCCATCTCTGCCTGTGAGGGAATCGTGTTGAAAACTGCTCAGCTATGCTGTTCCTCACTGGAGATAGTTTCTGGAAGAAAATCTGGCACTCCAAACATTTTAGAAAGTGTTATGGAATGCCGTTATGTTTTGAAAAAAATGGTTAAAAAAATAGTGGTAAAGTTTCCTGATTTATCTCAGTTGACAAAGATTAGTCAGCTTTGAATGTGTGATCTAGGTGTACTTAATACCTGCAAAAATAATACAGTTATTCACAATAAGTTCTTTTTTAGACATTTATTAGCACTGCAGTGTTTCCTTCCACTTGGGTGCTGGAACTTGGTGATTTTACCTGGGGAGATACTGCCATAATGAGGTGAGAAAATTGGCCTTTTACGTTAAAAAACAAAAAAAAAAAGGAAGAATTTAAGTCTGTAGGCCTGTCTCTTTTACCAGTTTTCTCTTTGTAACAATCTCAATAGCAAGAAGCTGGTGTTTAACCCTTTAATACATGGAGTTACCTGGGTAAAAAGTAATGTTGCTTTTCCCAGAGCAACCACATTTCAGTTGAGTGCACTTTTTCTGTAAAAATAAAAATACTCTTCATAATTGATCATGCATATGATCAAATGAGATTCAAATGAGATTTTTCCTTTTATTTTTCTTGCCTGTAGATGTGACAAATTGCCAAACTGTGTTATGAGCGTACTGATGTCATGAATATTTTTCTAGGTTCCACAGGGTTTTTTTAGTGAGCTGGTGTAGATCTTTGTTAAGAGGAAAATGTTTAAATCCTTGAGGAGACTTTAGTCCCCTAAAACAACCGTGTAAGTCTAGTGTGATCGAGTGCCACTGTTGGCATCCACTTGTATTTCCTCGTTGCCAGTTTATCTCATCATCATGTATTTCCTCGTCATCAATACAGTTGATGAACTGTGTGACTTATAATAGGGCTCTAAATTCTTCTGTATAGAGTTGAGAAAAGTGAAAAATGAGTGGAACACTTGTGCTTTTAGTGGGTATTATTGCTGAAAATATTTTGATGCCTTCAGAGAGAAGATGCTTAAGAAAAGCAGAACATAAGTGGTGTAATATTTATTTCCACTAGCTTTATTTTTATGTTTGGAAGAACTGCAGGTATCATAGAACTCATTTTACAGGGGAAAAATACAAAAATTAGTTCCCCACTTCTTGCCACTGCTTCTCTGTCATTTCTTCATCTCTTCCCATACTGCTTTTACAATTAGACTTTAAGAAGTCTTTTAAAAAGCAGCCGCTGTAGGACATGTTCATGAGATCTGCTCTTCTTCTTACTCATTGAGCCTTAAGTTAGATGGTTGAAGTTTGGACAGCAGTTGCAAGCAATTGAATTGATGACTTGGAATGATAGCTAGCAGGTGAGTTCAGCAGGGTGTCCTGTTTACTATGTAGTTCCTTGATTACCAAGAAAACAGTGCACCTCATTTCTGGAGATCGCTGATCCAGGCAGTAACATGATCACCATCTATAGTCCATCAACAAGTAATAAATCTAGAGCTGCAAGTGGACGGGAAGTGGAAGTGGGTGGATGATGCTGTGCTCCTCAGGAGTTTGTTTTACAAACTAGGAAAGTGATGCAGGAGATGATGCTGGTAGTTTGCCTATGTCTATGGTAGTATTGACTATTCAGTCAGTACTCTTCAGAAAATTATCAATTGTATAATACTTGCAAAATGAAATCCAAAAGAAGCTCTTGTCTTCCAGCCTGCTTTTTGACCCATCATCCCGCAGAAATAATTTGGATAGAGTTAATAATGTAGATATTTGGTGTTTGAAAGCAGGAGAAGTATGCTGTGAATTAAAAAATCTTAAGGTATTTTTGTCAAAATAAGATGTTCACACAAGGAAAATTTTTGTTTCTTTTCTGACAAAAGAGGAGTTATTGTGTTTTATAAATAATAAAAGGTTCTGTTTGCCAGAAATACTCTTATGTGAGTAGACATAACTATTCTGTGTATAGAACCAGGTATATTTCTGGGTTTTAAGTTTCACCATTCTTAGTAAATATGAGTTCATGTCTTTCCAGTGCAGTTTGTACAGTGTTACAGCAGAAAACTCTAGGCATTTCTATTTACCTATTTTTTCTTTATGCCTGCTTTTGTAGATCCAATTCTGTTTACACATGCAATGAAATTAAGAAGCGATGGATGTATACAAGTAGCATCAGTGCTGTGATGAAGTGCTCTTAAAATAAGTATGCTCAAGGAGAAGTGTCTGGAGATATAAAATATTCAGACGGTTGAATTAATGCCCGGGAAAGATGGTTTGATGTTTTGAAAGTTTCTTTTTGAAAAATTAATCAATTATGGATTAATATAAAGCTGTTTGATTAGCTGGCAGTGTTGTCTCTGCGACGGTATGGGGAAGAGTCGGCGTGAGGCAGCTGTGAGCCGGCGGTGTGACCTCAGGGCAGTGTGGCCCAGCCAGCTTCGCCCGGGGCTGGGACACGGAGCCCGCTTCTCCTTGGGGTGGACCATCAGCCGGAGGTGTGAGGAGCGCATCGCCGGCTGTGCGGCAGCCTGGGGTCTCTCCTGGGACTGGGGTGTGAGCAGCCCGGTGTGGGGATTCCTCCGGATGGACCGAAGGGAGGGGTTTTCCCGTTAGCCGAAAGCTAGCGAAGACGCTGACTCCTCCTACACAGTGACTTCTGAAATGCACCGTGCACATAAAGACAGAATTGTCTTTTGTGGTTTAAAAGTAGCTTCTAGTAGGCAGATTTTTCTAAAATAGATTTCGGAGAAAGTAGAAATCATTAACTATAAAAAATGATCTGTAATATAAGACATTCTGACATTCATTTCAAAATGTTTTTTAAGGAGTCTTTCTGCAAGTTGATGTGAAACCCCGTTTCTCCCCAAGTTCATTCTATAATACTTCTGTAGCTGACAGAAAGTTTCCATGTGTTTCTCTGCATGTGTGCATATATAGCTAGTTAATGGGCTGTGTAAATAAGGATCGTGCTTCTTGTCTAAGTGATCCATCTTGCTGAATACTGCTGTGGAGCGTATCCGTTATCACCAGAGCTGAGCTCTGGAGGCTGGATGCTCATTTTGGTGAAATCTCAGCCTCTGCTTTTTTAAAAAATTTATTCTCCTCGTGGCAAAACTCAAATCACACTTATGGTTTCATCAAAAAAATCACAAAGTCAGTGTTAGTGTGGGTTTCTCTCACATGGATGTGAAAATGGTTTCCCTCTTTGTTTGGTTTCTGGGTTTAAGACCAGTCCCAAAGAATGGTCTAAACAGAAAACTGAAGATCACAGAGCTCTGCATTAGCAGCGTCACTTACAGCGCCACGAAAGTTCTGACCTTTCTAGGATGAATATGTAAAACTAAAGTGTGAATTTTCTGGATAAGGTTTTTAAAACTGAAAGAGGATTGTTTCTTTAGTTTTCATTCCCTCTGTGGGAGCTGCCATTTTATTGATGCTATTCAGCAGCAGGCCCAGTTTACAGCAGAGTTGTTTGTTAGATCGAACATCGGAAGTCAGAACATTTCCAAGTTGTGAAACATCTGCTAAATTTATTTTCCAATTAAATGTTTCAAGGTTTCTATATTAACTGAAATAGGTATAAAGTTTACATCACAGGACTTCAGTCTTCCAGCTTTTCAATACCACTGTGCACATGACAGTGTACGGAGACTGTTCAAAGTTAGGAGGATGGTTTTGATCAACCACCACTTCAAATCGGTGTTTTTTGGCACTGGCTTTTGTATGGCATGATAGTATCAGTGAATAATCTGAAAAAAATATCTTCAGGACGTATCTAATATCTACTCCTTTGATTTGGGTAGCAGCTACTCAACCTAGTGAAAAAACATAGGCTTTGAGCCTTGTATTTGTTATCTTTAACACATATTTCTGTGTTTTTAATATTTCACATATTTAACATGTATTTCTGTGTTAGCTTGGATTTTTTACTGCTGCTGTCCCACAGACGATGCAGGCACTGCCCAGATGCTTATCCAGCCTTTTTCACCATGGGTAACCAAATCAGATGTTTTCACCAGTCCCACCTTAAAACCTGTTGGAACTTTAGTTGATCTGTACCTGTCTGGCATTTCTTTTTAGCTGAATGTCTGCATCTGCCAGACGTCCAAGAGTACTCAGTTTGTGTCTTCCCAAAGCAACTCATGCTGTAGTGAAGAGGAAATGTCACTCTGAAGATGCCCCTTAGGTGTGTCTCAGCAACTGGTTATGAGTCAACCAAGTACTAGTGCAGGAGGAACTGTTGCAACCGTCCTGGTGCAGTGATAGTGTATGGTGCTCAGGCAAGGATGTGGGAGAGAAATAGCAGGACAACTTCCACCCTCAGCCCCGTTTCTCCAGGACTTCTTTCCAGAAGACAGCGTCGGGGTTTCTGCCTCTTCCTTTTCATTTCTCCCTCCTGGCAAGTCTCAGGAAGCAGAAGATAATAAAGAATCAATTCTACTTAGTTGTTAGGGCGGTTATGAATCTGAGTTTTAAGCTAAATAAAAGCAATGTGATTATCAAATCATGTATATAATTATGCAGTTAATTTAAATTGTAAAAATCAGGTAGTATGAATAAATTTTTTGAAAGTATTTTGACAGTAATGGAGAAGGGAAAAAAAGAAGCCCTGTGTAATAATCACAGTCATGTTACCGGAGCTGTGTTTCGGTTCATTTCTGTAAAAACACAAATATCTGCTGAAAAGAATCATAGAATTGTAGAATCATCAAGGTTGGAAAAGACCTCTGTTCAGCAAGTCTAACCGTCAACCCAACACCACCATGCCTGCTAAACCATGTAGACACTCCTCAAGTGCCATGTCTACATGTTTTTTGAACACCTCCACTGATGGTGACTACACCATTTCCCTGGGCAGCCTGTGCCAATGCCTGACCACTCTTCCAGTAAAGAGATTTTTCCTAATATCTAATCTAAACATCCCATGACACAACTTGAGACCTTTACCTCTCATCCTATTGCTGGTTACTTGGGAGAAGAGACCAACACCTGCCTCACTACAACCTCCTTTCAGGTAGTTGTAGAGAGCAACAAGGTTCCCCCTCAGCCTCCTCTTCTCCAGACTAAGCAGCCCCAGTTCCCTCAGCCACTCCTCATCAGACTTGTTCTCCAGACCCCTCACCAGCCTCCTTGCCCTTCTCTGGACATGCTCCAGCACCTCAATGTCCTTCTTGTAGTGAGGGGCCCGAAACTGAACACAGTGCTCGAGGTGCGGCCTCACCAGTGCCGAGTACAGGGGCACGATCACCTCCCTGCTGCTGCTGGCCACACTATTCCTGATCCAAGCCAGGATGCTGTTGGCCTTCTTGGCCACCTGGGCACACTGCTGGCTCATGGTCAGCCAGCTGTTGACCAACACCCCCAGGTCCTTCTCTGCCAGGCAGCTTTCCAGCCACTCCTCCCCAAGCCTGTAGCATTGCATGGGGTTGTTGTCACCCAAGTGCAGGACCCGGCACTTGGCCTTGTTGACTCTCATACAGTTGGCCTTGGCTCATCGATCCACTCAGTCCAGATCCCTCTGCAGATCCTTCCTACCCTCAAGCAGACCGACACTCCTACCCAGCTTGGTGTCATCTGCAAACTTACTGAGGGAGTACTCAATCCTCTCATCCAGATCATTGATAAAGATGTTAAACAAGACCAGACCCAAAACTTAGCCCTGGGGAACACCACTCGTTACCATCCACCAGCTGGATTTAACTCAACTCACCACCACTCTCTGGGCTCGGCCATTCAGCCAGTTCTTTATCCATTGAAGAGTACACCCATCCAAACCATGGGCAGCTAGTTTCTCCAGGAGGATGCTGTGAGGAACAGTGTCAAAGGCCTTACTAAAGTCCAGGTAGACAACATCCACAGCCTTTCCTTCGTCCACTAGGCAGGTCACCTGGTCATAGAAGGAGTTCAGGTTGGTCAAGCAGGACCTGCATTTTATGAACCCATGCTGGCTGGGCCTGATCCCCTGGTTGTCCTTCACACGCCCGGTGAGCGCACTCAGGATGAATCGCTCCATAATCTTCCCCGGCACCGAGGTCAGGCTGACAAGCCTGTAGTTCCCAGGATCCTGCTTCCGGTCCTTCTTGTAGATGGACGTTACATTGGTGATCCTCCAGTCATCTGGGACCTCCCTTGTTAGCCAGGACTGCTGACAGATGATGGAGAGTGGCTTGGCCAGCTCCTCTGCCAGCTCCCTCAGCACTCTCGGGTGGATCCCATCCAGCCCCATAGACTTGTAAGTGTCCAGGTGGCATAGCAGGTCATTAACTGCTTCCTCCTGGATTGTGGGAGAATTCTTCTGCTCTCCATCCCTATCTTCCAGCACTGGGGGCTGAGTGCACTGGGGTCTGAGTACCGTGGGAATAAGCAGTCTGACTATTAAAGACTGAGGCAAAGAAGGCATTAAGTATCTCAGCCTTTTCCTCATCCTTGGTGGCAAAGAAAAGTAAGTGGGAAACTTGGCACAAAGCAAGAGTATTGTATATTTCTTGATTATTAATTTTTAAGATTCATTCCACAGTTCTGATTCAGGAGGGAGATGTGGAGAAGAATGGGATGTAGGGAAATGACAGAAATTTTAGAGGTATCTTCAGGAAATCGACTTTGGGAAGCAATCTTACGATTATTCTCTGAGCTTTTTCACAGTTTTTGATTTCTTAAAAACAATGCTATAGGGTATAAAATGCTTTTAGTCAGTCTAGTAAAATTTTTTCATAGTTTGGGAGAGAGCTCTCTTCAAGTATTGTGTTTCTTTGGCTCATTTTTGCTAGCTGCTAAATGCTTCCTCTCAGGGTACAACCTCTCAAAGATCAGCAAAGGAAGTACTAATAAGCCATGAGACTGTTGCTGCCAGTCTAATGTTATTCCTTTTGTAGTGAAGGTAAAACAGAAGCAGAAAACTGCAGTGAATTCCCTTTGGGATGGGAAGAATGCCTATGTCCTAGCAGAAGTAAACTGGAAAAAAATTATAGCAGAGAATGGAATTAACTGATTATCTGACAAAAGTACCGTATCTTACTGACATTCAATCATGTGCAAGTACACAGGAATTTGATCACAGTGGAGAGACCAGGCATGGAGCATTTTCCCTGAATATGCAAAAGATGTTCGCTGCAGGTAAGCCAGAAGGTGCATGTATGGGTGAAGAACATTCTGCACACACAGACATGAATTAATCAGATCTGAGCCACTGGAAGATGCCTTTCTGCTATATGATAGCAGAAAATGTCTTTAAAGCCAGCTTAACCAAATTCACAGGGATAGCTTTGGCATTGGGGAAAACTTCTTTGACAACAAACATCATTTGTCAAACTGAAAGAGGTCTTGTTTAGGTGAAGGGAAGAATCCTTTTCCTTGCACCAAGTGGGCTTTTCAAACACTGTTGGTAGAGTAAATGTTAATCTATATGCTACTTTTCTAAATAGTATTTTAAAGACTCTAATGGCATGTGAAAGTGTCAGTTTGCTGGACCCCAGGTCAGATATAATCTGTGCAACATATGAGCTTGATCTGATATTTCGTTAGCTATAGAACATATTTTAGAAAGCATCTAAGGACATTTTTGCAGTGGTTCCTACAAATCGTGGTAGAGATGCATCTAAGGTTGTGGAGGAAGCCTGCAGATGTAAAAAGACTGCTTTTTATCATCTTTGAAAAGTCATGACATTCAGGAGAGATCCCTGATGACTGGAAAAATGTTGCATCCATCTTGAAGGAGAGCAACACCTACAGAGCTGTTGGTCTCTTCACAGCACCTGGGAAGATTATGGAGCAAATTCCTCCTGAATCCATTTGTAAGCATGTGAAAGGCAAGAAGGTGATTGAGAAAGCTAACATGGCATTATCAATGAAAAAGCATGCCTGACCAACCTAGTTGCCTTCTACAAATGACTGGCTCAGTAAACAAGAGAGGTGCAGTGAAAGTTGCTTGAAATGGACTTCAGCAAGTTCTCCAAAAAAGTCTTCAATAGTATCCTGGTAGACAAATTGGCCCTTGATAAGTGCTGGTTGGATTGCTGCATTCCAGGGTTGGTGATCAGCATCCAAAATGCAATTGGCAACTGGCTACTGGTGGTGTTCCTCAGGAATTGATGGTGGGTGACACCGCTGTTTCATGGGACTTCCCTCATTACAATGGACTTGCTTGGCAATCGCTGAACTCTTGGCTGAGCTTGGCTACCATCACCATACCTGTTCTGCTTTCCACATTTGGTGCTCTGCGACTGACTAGCTTGTCAGTGAGGCTGCCGCCTCTGCCTGCCTGGTTGTCACCCTCAGTGGCTGGCTCCCCTTGCTTTGCGGAGGTGCTCTTGCGGCTCCCAGACAGCAGTGCATCTTCAAAAACCATGCTACTCTGAGCAGGTTGTTGGACTAGAAGTTCGGAGATCCCTTCCAATGTGTGGGGTTTTGTTACTCTGAGAAATGTGGCTGCGCTGAGCCCGCCTTGCTTACAGCACTGATGGAGCTTTAAATCATATTGACTGGCTTGTGAGCCCTTAGTTATTAGTATTTAGTTATTTATGTTAAAATAGGTATGGAATCTCAGGCAGCCATTTGTTGAGACAAGTGTGACAACAGTGAACTTCATTCTACTTCCTCTAGTCATGAGATGTAGACAAAGAGAGGGGGCAGATGGCTGAGACTCCTCAGCAGATTTCAAGGGAAGTGCCCCAAGAGGACTGCAGAAGGGACAACCTCCCATTATTCCAGAGCTGCAAGGACAGAAGTCTGCAAACTACGCTAAGCTGTTATCTCTGTCATGAGAGCAGCTTGTCTCAGTACAGCTTCGTTTCCACAGCACCCATCTTCTGGTGTGGCAGAGGAACAAGTGAGGTTTGCCGTACGTGGTCTTACCCCTTCTGATGTGGTGATGGTTGTGCGGGCCCTGTGTTCAGACTGACTGCGGCTGTCTTGCGGGAGTAACTACAAGCAGGGAGAGGCTCAGTGCGTTTCTGTCCAGGTGTTGGCTGTGCTCACAGTGGGAGAGTGTGAGGCAGAGGGTGTGCTGCCTGACCTGCTTCCAACAGCTCGGACTCCCTTCCAGGAGCTCGGAGAAAAGGTGCCTGCAGCCAGGTAGATGCTTCCCCTAATGTCAGATTCTTATGTTGTTTGTGCTCCTTCAAGTCCGTACCACCACGCGTGCTCACACCCAGCACAGAAGCGACTGGGCCACCTCTTCACCCCCATGAGCTCTGTGGTTGTGGGACTAAGGTGACACTCTCGGCTCTCTCTGCCTGGAGCCTCTTCCTCTGGCTTGTGCTGGAAATGAAAACCCATGTGGCAAGGAGAAAATAATCAGACGCTATTAGCTATTTTATTGGTGGCACTGGCAGTGCCAGGCAGGGTAGAATTGTTCTGCATTTTGCTGTGTTACCTTAACTCTGCTCCTACACAACGCTAATTATAATCCTGATATGATCTAATTAAAAAACACTCTCCATACTGCCTGATTGATTCTATAGCCATGAAGCAGTGAAAGCTGGGCAGACTTAACAACTCAGGAGGATCCGTGCTGCAAACTCCAACACATACTTCGTGAATATTGGGGGGAGAATGTCTATGGATAAATGGGATTGGTAATTATGGATATTGTCAGTAAAATCTCAATAGTAGAAAAATACGCTTCCCAGGTAATTTGTCTGAATAAGTAGATGTTGTGCATGTGATGGTCTGTACACAAATAGGCAGCTGTAGGTGGTTTTGGGGGACGATGACTGTTCGTGCAGCCATTTTTGTGTTTGAAACTGTTCAGAGTAAGGAGTCGCTCCATTTGGACTACAATCTCTAATTTGGACTCTGCTGCTAAAACCCAGTTTGATTTTAATGGTTTTAAATCTACGTTTGAATATTGCATGTTTATTTGTTTTCACCAGAGATTTGCTATTGATTGAATTCTTAAATGGTGTCCCTGTTGGCAGAATTTCTTCCTACCAGTTAGCATCTGTCTGCTGAATCGGGGGCTCTGGGTTCATATCCTCACTTTCGCTGACACAAATAGGATGCCTTAGCACATCTTTCTTTTTTTGTCTCCCCCTCTTTATTTGTAGTTCTCCACCTCCGTAAATCCTTCTGTCTTTTCTCTTTCTTCTTTTCCTCTTAACTTCTCACATAGTGAAGCTAACAGAGGAGGGTGTGTGGGATGAGGAGTAGAAAAAGGGGGGAGAAAGTGAAAGGGAGAGTGAGGGAGACAAAAGGGAGAATGTGAGAGGTGAGGAGGAGGTGGTAATGAAGGTGGAAAATAGAACAAAGAAGGAGGGGGAGCGAGTGAGTGGAAGGGGAGATTAAATAAGGAGGACATGAGAAGGGGAGAGACTCTGCTCCTACACTTCCAACTGGAGATACGGCAGTCATTTTTTTCATGCTTGCAGGAGGAGTAATTAAAGTGAATGTTGGTCCTGAACCTCCTCTGCCAGGCAGTTAATTTTCCAAAGCCATGAATACATCAACTTTAGTTTATTCTCACCTGCAGATGTATGAATAACAAATCTGCCCACTAGTCAGTGTGGGAAAGTATCTCCAGGGACTTTTACTTCTTCTATTGATGTACGGGCAATTTTTTGGATAGAAAGATCCAGTTTTGGCAAAATGAATCTAAAAGAGTGTTTGCATTGTAGTTACCTCACTATATACCTGCTCTTATTAGGTGGGGTTTAACTTCTGGAGACTCTCTAAATCATTGCCTGCTGGAAGCAAGCTTTATGGCAGACACAGAGTAGCTGGAAATGTGACTTCCCTGCTCCCCCACAGTCTCACATAGTCCACTTTTCCCTTCTCTTTGTGAGTGTCTCCTTTTCTCTGTTATGGAAGAGTTGAAGGAAACCAGTGTTTCTCCCACTGATAGACTAGAGATGATGGGTGGCTGTTCACAGGCTGTTCCTTCTCTGTGTAAGACCATATCTTTTTGGCCTTCTGGTCAGGAAGGCTTAGCACTGATAACTGTGGTTGTGCAAAAGGAAAGAGATGGCAGGCGATAAGGTGGGGAACGGCTCTGCCCATCATCACTGCTGAGCCATCTTCTGTGCGTTTTCCATTTCTTTGTTCTGTGTTGTGCAGCAACAGGGGCGTTCAGCTCATCATTTACTGCAGCTGTTCTGTCCATTAATACAGACTGTTGGTTTCATCTGCTTGTAGTCAGGATTTCTTTGAATCTGTGCACCAAACAGTTATTCACCCCTAAGCCTCCCGAAGCAACTTTATGGTGCTGAGCAATTACAAATTAAAATGAAAAGTGTGCTTTGGTGCTTTGCTTTTCTGTAGTTGCAATGATGTCTAGGGAAATACTGCAATGGAGAAATTCTGTTTTGAGGTAATTCTAGAAATCATGTTCACATTAGAAATCCCCAAACTGTACTTTATTTAAAAATGTTTTAATGAGCTGCCATATTCAGTGCATTAATCTGTCAAAGAGAAGTGCACGGGAATATATTTCAAATCCCAGAGTGGAGTTGAGGGATTGTGTTAGAGGTGACATGCTGCTTTCATGGAAGAAGGTATGGATTAGTTCCCTCATACCTTTCCAAATTTTAACTCATGGTGGGAGGCTGTTGCGGACTCTGTTGTGGTGTAATAAGAATGAAAGAAAATCTTAAAAAAAAGAGTAATTGTGATATTCTTTAGCAATCATAGAAATGCCTTTATTTTACATTGCTTTGGAAGATACTGCTGAAAAAGAGACTTGTGGACAACCTCTAGTATTTTCCCTTCATGAGCACAAGAACAGAACTGGGAAACAGATTTCCTGGTGAGTTGTGCTTGGCTGAAGATTATATTTTCCTTTGTGAGGAATGTCTGTGAGAACATTTCTGTTGTTATTGTCACTTGGATTGCTCTGGCATCTAGGAGCTGTAGGCCTGGGGTGCCATCTTCATTGGAGCTGTACACAAAGAATGCCACAGAAGAGACATTGTTTGAAAGAGTTTATAGTCTAAACAGACAGAGAGTAGCACACAAGGAAAGAGTGTGAATATCCTGGTTAGCATAATAGATGTTGATCTCAAAACTTACACCCTAACCCTTGTCAGATAACTTACAAGTATCGTGCCACATACGAATTTGAAGAAAGGATTTGAATAAAATGCATGTCTCTCATTTAGCCTGGGTTTATGCCTTCAAGCCAACCTAGTCTCATTGTCCTTCCTTTTAATGTTCTTATCCTCTTCCACACAGACACTCACCACAGTGATTTTCTGTACTGTAGTAAATCATAAGTTGTCAGCTACAGGTTCTCGGAAGGTATGGACTTTGTGAGGGTGATGGCATCTTCTTGGTTTCTGATCTTGTTAACATTGCAATCCTGTGGTGTGTTCAGAACTGAATTTCAGTTGCTTTAAAAATACTACACACCAGATACTACACAGTACTGAATAGGTGAAAAAGTCCTCTGTGAATATTTACAATGAAAAGGAGCAACAAAAAGTATCGAAGATCTGTTTTGAAGTTACAATTTTAGGCAATAATATTAAGGAGAGCTAAATTAAGGAAGAATATGGTAAAAAGCACTGCTAGAGAATGAGAAAAATCCAAATGTTGCTCTTTTAAACTATGGCTAATTTTAAGTTCCATATTAAAAGGTGTTAGGGAGTGGCAGTTTGGGTGAGGCAGATGATTTGAGTGATCCTGTAGGTCTTATCCTGTAGGTTTGTATGATTCTAGGAAGGATGAAGATGAGAAATAAAAGACTCAGGAAAACAGAAAGACCCCCAAAAAGACAAAATGAATGCATACATAAGAAACATGAAGTCAGGAGCAATAGAAATGAAGTTTAAGGTGTTGAGATTCATTAGTTCAGCTTGTACTCAAGTAGGCATTGCTTCACCAAAATTTTAGGCAGCTGTTTCTGGAATTCCACCTATATCCATATATGTGATATATCCACTGAAATTCCTCACATAATGAATGGAGAAGAGAATTTCAGAAGATGATTCAGTCTGTCTGATACCTTCCTCTTTTAATTAACGATAAAGGAAGGCAGGCTTTTCTAGGTTTGTATATTCTTGTGTAGTAGAAGAAGTGAAATCCCATCATATTTAGTTGAAAATATCTGAGACAAGTCGATGCATTGTCAGTCTCCAAGTAGAAAGAAGTAACAATTACCTAAGAAATCAAAAGAAAATTAGTGACTTCATAGAAATGACAAATAGAGTTGCATTTAATTGATTAATGCAGCATATTAAAAGAAAAGATAGATAAGTAGGAAACCCTGAATATGATGTCCACAGCTCATTTTGATTTTGAATTTAGATTTGTTACACATTTCTGCTAGTATAATTGTGAACTCTGTGTAGTGTAATATATGATTATCTAAAATAACCATGTAGTTTGTGGTAGTAGTGATATGTAGTTGGAAGAAAAATCTTTACAAACACTGTTACCAATGTTGTTTTGATAAACAGGGAAGAACTTACGTGGCTTTTTTTCTGTGGGGCATTAATACCGCATGTAACACTGGAGAGAAGAAAAGCAATTTCTATACTAGTGTCTTTTTTTTTTCCCCTCCTTACATTTCTAAGTTTTGGCACCTTGCCCATTGCATAATTCTCGTCCACTCTTCTGCAGGAGTTACCTGCTTTTAAGCTCCATCTAGCTAATCACGTGCCTCATCCTAGAAGAGTCTCCTACATACATTTCTATTTGGGTCAGTCCTTTTTTCTTTGATATTAGTAAAACATTTTCACTGCAAACTAAGTTTTAGGGAATAAAACCTCACTCATCAACTCTCTTGTGTCCACCCTTTGCCCTCCTCCTCCAACCAGTGCAACAGTCAGTCTTGTAGGTACTTGTTCTTCTTGTACCTACAAGACACAACTTATGTGTGACTCAGCAGCAAGCTAAAAACCTGCTATTCTTATCATCCTTCCCTTGACCGTGAATAGACCTGCCACCTCTTCACCTCCAGCTTTTAATATGCTGGGCTGTATTGTTAAGAACAAATATGGTAGCTGTTTGCTAGGCTGTGGATTCCTCGATCTAGTTGTGTCAGGGAAATAGTTAAGAGTGGTGGTAAGCCCATCCATTCTCAAGTGGCATTCTTGATCTTGGATCCTATGTGAACATGAGGCAACTACTATAATTTTAAATCCTCAGCATATGCTACCCTAGTGAAAATGCACAGGACAAAGGATCTTGAAAAACAGAATATGTGGGTTTTGTGGTTCAGAAATTAGTGAGATCCCTGTCTTCCTTCTTGTCTGAATCAAGTACTTTTGTTAGATTTTACATCTTGACTTACTTTTTGGGTATCCGAAAAAGGCAATTTGTTCACCTCCAAAGCATTTCTGTTATTGAGGGTGTATATGTAGGTAAGAAAGACCTCAAATGAGGAAGTAGTAAAGCATTTATACCAAGAGGGGACTGTGTAATTTTCTTGTTCATAACAGTACAGCCATATCTGATCAGAATGGTTTTACTCATATATGATTATGTGTTTGAAACATGTTGAAACTTGTACTGAAAATCTGTTACTATACTTCTGTACATATGTTGCAAGAATTTTTCACATATAACATCCTAAAAGCCAGTGTAAGCCCACAGAATTTATAAAGTTGACAGCAGCAAAAATCTTTTCATTTCATTAACTCAACTTATTAAACATATTAGACTAAAGAATTATTTCAACATGGATAAAGGACACTCCTTTACTATTTAAAGTTTCTATCCTAAGGTTCATTCTTTTCAGTTTGAAGGGTGGCATGATACATGATAGTTATTATTGTATTGATATTAATGTAATCAGAGCTGCTGATGCTCTCTCATCCTAGGTGTTTTGGTCAGCACAGGTTAATTTTTGTATGTTGTTTTTTTTTTTTTATTACCTCAGTCTTGCTTACTTATTTCTTTATTGGTCCTGAATTACTCTGTTTTTCCATCCTCTTTGTCATCTTTGTTGCTGTTTTTTCCTGAATCATGAAGTTGCACTCCTGCAGTAACTGCTGGTTGACCACTGTCATTCCTATGTGCAGTCTGGGACCTCTGGTATCATCCTGTGTCTGCACTCTCCCATACCACATAGGCTATCCGCACAGGATAGCTAATTATTGCCACTATAAACTAAAGCTGAACAAAGCAACCTTAAGCAATAGTTATCTTGACTGCTAGACAATTGCTTTCAGAGCTAAAACTAAGTCAGCTCAGGCAAGGCCAAGACAAACCCTAGTCCAAATTAATAAATTAAACATTTAAACATCACCTTGTCCGGAGAGTATTATTTTTAGCTAAATATTTATCTTCTTTTTTTAACCATTTTAAGGACATTGAAGTACCTGGAATCTTGACTGCTTTCGTTCTACATGAAAAGGCCTAAATACATGCTTACTGGACTTTTCTTTATATGCAGCTGACACATAGAATGAACTATTCTATACTTGCCCTGGTTTTATATGGAGTCGTGGCTTACCTTTAACATAGTACAGTATTTTTTCTAGCTTATGAAAGTGAGTTTTTGTAAATAAACCTTTTCATCCTAGCATTTTCCGAAGTGAGGATGGGAGTTCTGCTGTTAACATGGAGAGCTGAGCACTTTCTCTGTGGCTTTGGGACGTGGAATTTGGATTTCTTGAAAACATCAATGTTTCTTTCATTCTGCACATGCTGTCATTTAAATTCAAGAAGGGAAGATCAACAGTTTTATTGCCTGGACTCTTATTTTCATTTGCAGAACAGAAGTAAGTTCATATTGGGTGGGACTTTGCTTGGCAAGTTTAAAATAGGTTTCTGAGTTTGGGGTAATAACACTGTCATGGTTAACCCAGCAGCCAGCCACTCACTCACTCCTCCCCTTCCCCCGCAGAGGGATGAGGAGAAAAAATGAATGAAGGTAAAACTTGTGGGTTGAGGTAAAGACAGTTTAATAAGACAGTAAAGGAAATACTAATACTACTAGTAGTAATAATAATGTTACTGAATGTGCAAAACAAACTATATACAATATGATTTTATTACAGCCTGATGACTGATTTGCAGTCAGTCCATCAGCAGCAATCGCAGAACCCCCAAGCTTGCGGATTCACGAATTTTGTGAAATTCCCAAAAAAGACCAAGCTCCTGGAAAAGTTTGAACACCTGGACAAGAGAGGATTCAAACATGGAAACAAGAAAGGAAGATAGCATTCCTGCCCTTTGACTAACAACTGAGCGTGACGTCTATGGTATGGAATATTTCCATTGCCCAGCTTGGGCTAGCTGCCTGGCTGTGCTCCCTCCAAGCTCCTGCACACCTGCTCAGTAGCTGAGCATGGGAGACTGGAAAAAGTCCTTGATTTCTTAGCAACAGCTAAAAACATCAGTGTTATCAACATTCTTCTCGCACTAAATCCAAAACACAGCAGCTACTGTGATAAGGATTAACTCTATCCCAGCCGAAACCAGGACAAACACTAAAGAAGTTGCATTGTCAGTGGGGTCCAGTTAAGGTCATTACTGAAATGAGCTCTGGAAATCTTTCTCAATTCCAATGAGACGATTATCTACTCCACGTATTATAAAAGCCTATTTTTTAGATTAGAAACAAGCAGTCCCCGCCAGTTTCTTCCCCTCTGTGCGATGCTATGTTGAGGCAATTAAACATATGGTGTGATTGAGACAACTTCTGAAGCATCTCTTCTTCTAGCCCTACAAATGGTTCAGCCACCTATGCATGCTCTGAAGTTCCAAGGAACCCAAGAAAGCACCAGCCCAAACTGGGGGCAGAAGAGATGAGGACAGAGATCACATCAGATTAGATGCAGGCATCTGAGCTCTTTCATAGACCCTTCTTCTAAGTTGTGTCATTTTACGGAATAGTATTCAAAATTTAGTCATGTATTTATGTTTTAAATATTCTAGAGGAAGTATCAACAGATATGGTCCTACTCCTGCTCTGCAAGTGAAGATGAGAGTCCACACAATTCAAAAGCTGACCATTTTGCTGCCCTTTTAAAATGATGTGCCATTAAGGAAGAAGTAGTACTTTACAGTTGTCTAGGAGCCAGAACTCCATTAGGCGAGACCACCAATGAAATAGTACCACCTGTTTCTTTTTAAGTCAATAACAAAATTTCCATTGACTTCCGTTGACAGATAACTAGGCCAAATAATTATTAGAAGTGGGTTAATGTGTTAGAGGCATCCCTTAAAGAAATTTTTTTCTAGAGTATCTGGGTCTAATTTAGAAATCTGATTACCAAATGAATTAATTTTAAAAATAATTTTAAATTATATTTAATTATATTTACAAATGAAGAGCGGTTTATTGTATCTAATAAATTAAAAGAAAGAAGAAGAAAATGTAGAGAAAATAGGGAGCTGTTCAGGCAATCAAAAGCAGATTTCTGCTTTAGAATGAGGCGATCACCCTATAGGTTCCTTTGACCGTAACTGGGGCCAGGACTCGGTTGCCTGACTGTGTGCATCTAGTGCATCTATTTGAGGTGCTCTTTGGGAACATCTGTGTGTATGGGGCTCACAGTTCTAACATACAGAGTTAAACGGGTATTGTTTTGTTTGTTTATACAGTTGCCAACGTCAGAAAAACTGTTTTAAATGACTATGTGAAGCATCTAATACAATATAGATTTTGCTGCACTGTGAGACCTAGAAACAGACAATTTCTTATTAATCCTCTTGACTTAAGCATTGCAGCTAACGAATAAAGAAGGAAGTAAACAGAGTGATATTGGCTTGCCATAGTGGAAGCCTGCTAAAACATTTACTATTTTCCAAATAGAGAAGAAGAAAATTAAACAGCAGAGCAGTATATTTGCAAGATTCTGAAAGTGCTAAAAATGAATACATGCCAAAAGTTGTCTGACACTGTACTTGAAATTCTTTGCTTTTTTCCTAGCGTGGCATTTGTATTGTCATCTTCTATTCCCTTTTTGTTTTCAACACCTGCAAAGATTTAAGCTGGAAATTTTATCTTTTGTCTCTCAACTCTTGTCACTCCAAATGTCTCTTGTTGTGTGAATCCGTCTTCGCTTTCCTTACAAATAAAATGCAAATCATATCCTTGCCAGAGCTAAACACTTATCTAAGTGAAATCAGAATAAATACTTCAAGGTTAAAACTGATATTCACTTTCTACTTGAGAAAATCACAGAATGTTATTTTTTGGGTCTAAAAATATACACAAAAATGTCAGAACTTCAGCTCAAATAAAAATCCCTTTTCTGAATTAGGCTTTTCAGATTCTTTTTGTAGTGATCATTTCAGGTCACAGAAGGTGGCGAGAATAATCGAACAGCGGACACTCAGAATTTTTCTTTTTTTTTTTTTTTATGGTAACATGCTGCAATTTGTGGGAGTGAGTAGTTGTGATTTGAGATGAAGGGTATAGACCGGTGGAAAACGTCAACAGAGGCCGGGTGAGCTCTGCAAGGCATTTGGAAAATTTGCCAGTGATGCCAGTCGTGATAGCAGAGTTGACAAGAGGACGGCGGCCGCGATGCCTCACAGTTGCTGAAGAGCACGCACAAGGAGAAGCAGGAGAGCTATTCATAGTGTTGGCAGCGATAACACCATGAGCAACAAACAAGAGTGTTCCACTTCAGTCAAGAATTCAAAAGCCTTTTCATGAACTTAATTAAAGAACTTTTCTGACAGCGGGGACATCCTAATTGTCTGTTGCTTCCTCGAAGAAGGAAATAAAAGGAGCCCTGCTGATATTCAGGATTTGCAAGCCTTCCTACCTGCCAACATCTGAAAACTAAAAATAGGAAGTAGAATGAAGAAGGGATTTGCGAATAGTTTCTAAGGAATTTCCCCTGACTGAAGGCTTTGGGATTTGGCTAGGGGACATTAGCACCGGGAAAAGAAGGATACAACACTCAGAAGCATTTTGCTGCAATTAATGGATTTTTTTATTTGTTTGGTGCAAGTATGATAAGGCTTAGATTTTTAAATTCTACAAAGATTCACATTCAGGAAGGGTGGAGAAAATGACATGATGTTAGATAGTGAGAGCCTTCTTTCATAAGGAGAGGTAGCTAAATTTTTTTCATGACAAGAAACTATTTTCTATGAATTTGAATAGTTTTCAGTAGTACAAATCATCAAGGGAAAAATATACACTTGAATGGCCAAGAGAATTAATTCCTTTTTTTTTTTTCTTAAGGAACTGATTGCCGTTTTTCAGTGAGATTAGTACTAAATGCTCATGTAGGACCCTTCATCTATAAATCCTAGGTGTTGTAAAAATGCAAATCATTTTTGTACTTTTAAAAATTTCAAATGTACTTACTGAATATGGCAAGAAAGATTTTAAGTAATTCTGTGTAGACACTACAACGAAGAAAACAGGGCAATATTTTTAGTATTTTTCACAGATAAAAGACTAATGTAATACTTTGAAACTTTCATTTGCCTACATTCAACAGAATCCTGTCAAGTTTTATATGGAATATCTTCCAGAGAAGGTGATACTTTATGTGGCTAATCTGCCTGAGTAATGTGTGATGATACAGCTCCAGTTGCCTTTATTCATCAGTACAGATTCGTTATAAACACAGATAGAAACTGTTTGGAATTGTAAGCTGTGAAGTACAGAGAATTGGTAAGGGATGCTAAAGAAATGAGAAAAAAATCCAGAGCTGCAGGGAGTAAGAGGTTGTTCAGGAGATGTGTTTTAGACAGAAGATACCCTGAGGAAGGTACTGGCTGGATTTCAGATGGACATACTAGCACTGCTAGTATGTACCAAAGGTGAGAACGTTAGATAGATATTTCTGTTTGTACATGGAAAAACACGGAGAAGTATATTTGCATCCTGTGAGGACAAAGAAGTCATTTGCCACTTTGATAGTAACCAAAGAAAACTTGAGACAACACCTGCTTTGGGTAAATGATTAAAAATAGGTAGGCCTTAGTTACTTGTGCAAAGGAAGGCTGAAAAACTTGGCTGTGGAAGTGTGTGGTCGACTGATTCTCTTTTTTGTTTTGTTAAATTTGGGAACATTAGGAAAATTCTGTGAATTTATATGACTTCTAACGTAGAGCTAGTATTCAAAAGGGGCACTCAGATGACAAAAGAGGCTGTTCATCTTGGGCATTTCGTAGAATCATAGAATCAGAGTGTCTGGAGTTGGAAGGGACCCATAAGTATCACCGAGTCCAACTCCTTATTTGTAATACAGCATTTGTAAAACGGAAAAACGGATGAAGGAAGGATTCAATTCTTAGGGCATTATGCTTTTAAAGCTACTTGAAAGGTCACAAAGGTTCAGTTAAGAACCACAATAATGTTTCAGATGCTGGAGAAACTACTTTGCAGTGCAGGATTTAGAGATCTCAATCTGTTTAGTTTATCACACGGCAGATCAAGAGGTGACTTGATTATAAAATACAAACACTTTCATACACACACAGTATCCACCACTAAAAGCTTTTTAATCTAGCAGTGAAAGGCAGAATAAGCACTGAGGAATGGTAGTTGAAGTGACTGTCCTTGGAAGCAGGACATGCATTTTTAATGGTGAGGGTGATTCACCTAGGAGGTGCTGATCTCCTCTCAGTACAAGAGTTGCTTCTTATCTTGAAGTTAATGCTTTATACAGCTTCAGATCCCATCAACACAATGTTAGACACTTCCTGAACTTCAGGACTTGGATAATTTGTTCTTTCTTTTCTTTTTGTCTTTTTTTTTAGTTTTTTTTTTTCCCCAAGGAGGGACAGAAGAATTTGAGGCCGTTTTCAAACCTGTTCACTGGAGTTAGAACTGAAGGTTTTGATGTCAACATGTTGCAAGGATGTTAATAGGCTCGTACTGTACAGATCTTCCTAAGTCAGGAGCAGGTTTCCTAAAGGACTAGTTGGCATGTTTTATGGTGTAGTAGACAACTTACCTAGAATTACTGCTGTAATATATTACATTGTATGTGCTGATAATATTTCCAATATAATGGTTGCAACCAGTCTACTGTTTCTCACTCATCAGTTGTACATACTGCCAATCATAACTCCCTGGTAATCAACTAGGTACTGATACAAAGTGTGTAAAGCCATGCTTCCACACTCTTCCAGGCTAAAATAATGATCTTTCCAGTCTCCAAACAGTGTAATGGTTTGGCTGGAGATTCTGTATGAAACATCAAATTACCCCCAGCTGTCTTCATCTAATAAAATGACATAAAATAGGATGCCTAGTGGATTTTCGTTCAAAAATCTTATCTAGGGACACTGTCATTGGTGTTCCTAATGCTCTGCTTCCTTCCTGCCTTCCTTGCATATATTTTGGTCTTCTAATGGCCTGTAATTACAATAGCAATAGCAGTGAGCACAGGCAGATAATCTACTACAAAAAAAAAAAAATCTCCTATGTCTCAGTCCTCATCACTGAAGAAAAAGAATTCCAGTTTGTCCTGCAGTGCACCATATCCTAAGTCAAGTCCTCCTAAAGTGTAGAAGACAGTTTTTCACACTAGCGCAGTCCTAGCAAGATGTTTTCTCTCTCCTCTGTTTTAAATATAGACATAATATTGGACATACCAGGATATTATTTTGATAATCTTGGTGGTTTGTCAAGGGGAAGAAAAGGTGAGAGTTGCTGCTACCCAGACACACCTTGTCTGTTTTCAGGTGGGGAAAGTGCTACCTTTCATCAAACAAGCCAGATTTGTTGTGCGCCATCATTCAGCGTGACAAATTTGTCTGGCAAATTGTACCTAACTTCCTACCTTTTGGGAAGCTGGCAGATGTGAGGCCACGTCAGTGACTTGGTTGGATGATGTCAGTGTTCTGGGCCCAGCTCACCTCTTTGCTGTTCTGGCTTTAGATGAAGGCATGGTGCACTGCACAGATGGCTTGGTAGGTGAAGTTCTTTGAAACACAGAAAGTCTCAGCATATGTAGTGTTGGCCAGCTCCAGGAATTTTCTTGAAGCCTCCAGATTTTCAGTTCTACGTCAGAAATGCGTTGGGGGCTGTTCAGTTTTTTGCTGAAGGAAAGAAATTTTTAGTTGTTCCAGTTGGGTGGTAAGACCTGATAAGAAGTCATGATCTTCTGTTTTTTAGGATCTCACTCTAGGTACCCATACAGATTCACTCTTCATTGTTCTGTTCAGCTTTTAGAGAATATTGTACAATGTGCTGGATAAAAATGCTACTTAAGCACTCTTGACACACAGCTTTGGATTTTACATCATGTACCGCAAGTAAAGGAAGTAAGTGCCTTTTAAAAAACATGGCACAGAACAAGGCTACAAAATAGTGGTCCCATTCTATGACTGTTCCGTGTGGTTGTGAAAAATCTCTGAATTTGGCAGGAGGACATGCAAGTGATCATGAAAAGCACAAGAACCCTACGTAGATTAGCAGAGGCTTCTGGCTCAAGCAACAAGAAATCCTCATCTAAAAGAATTATATTCTTCCTTTACATCTAGCTCCATCTGGAAATCTGTTTTTAGGTTCAGAAAATACTGAGCTATGACAGGAACTAAATCCTTACAGCTTTTGGCTCGTTAAAGGGCTAGCCAAGGGGAATGAAATACCTTTCTCTGCTAGAGAAGAGGTAGGAGAGTAATGCTATGGTTAGATCCAAGTATTCTGGAACAAATAACTGACGTGGTCACTTGAAAAATTATCGGTGCTTTTTCTATAGACGCAGCTACACTGGAGGGTCAGATTTGTACCTGGAGACTTCTGTGGCACTGGCCCAAATTTTCTGGAGGGCTGACCTTATTGCACGTGATGGCTCGCCAGCCTGTGGACTCCTGTGGCAGTCAAAAATGATCGGGAGCCTGAAGCTCTGTGAGCGCACGTTGCTTAATGGGCTGTTCTGAGAGCTGCTGTGGAGTAGCAGAAAAATATTAACCAAGGAAAACCTTTGGAGAAACGTCTCTCTGCCAAATTTATGGGTATTTCAGAGTAGCAGGCAGAATCATAAAACAGGTTAGTAGACTTTGTGCAGTGTTTCCCAAAGGACACTCACTCCTGTTATTTAAGGTATTATTGGTTTAAAACGAGCCCTAGGGGTTTTCTGTCAGGACTTAAATGGGATATGGTTGAAGGTTTGCTTCTCTGAAAATCATACCTATGACTAGTCTGGCTCCTCAGTAAAGAACCCCAAGGGTCTGCTAGGTGTGATTAATGAACATGTGGTTACTGGAGCATCGCTCTTGGTGTCCTTCTGCTGTGTTATCCATATGACAATTTTCCAATATACATTATTACAGGAATAAAATCCGTATTTTGATCTATTGGCAGTATTGAACTGTGTGAACTAAATTTCTGTGTGGGAATGTCTTTTTGGAAGAGTTTGGGCATAAATAGTAAGCTTGGGAATTAATCAAACTGTTGATAGAAAGCAGGAAGGAAAGGAGAAGAAAACCTGAACTTTTATGCCATGGTTTTCTATAGGTCTTGCTGTGGAGGTTTAGCTCAAAGGAAATATAGTTTATACTAAATTAGGCCTGATGCTTTCTACTCAGCAGCTTCATCAGCTAAGAGAGTTTTGCAGAAAAATTATTTGTTTCAATTCTTAGCTTACAAGGTCTTAGTGAGCATCAAGAAGCAAGGATGCTCACCACAAAAGAGGCTCAATTTTTATACTGAGAATAATTTCAGGCTCAAGACAATTTTCTTAAAACAATTATGAACAGTGATATTTTTGGGAAAAAATAGGTAATAAAAGTGTAGAGAGCACGTTATGGGTTTTCTTTCACAAACAGTATTCTTGAGAACATTTAACTTCAGTAGAGAATACATTAAAAGGAATTCAAATAAGTTACAAATATAAAAAGCCTTCAAATTTTACATTTTACTATGTGCCATGCTTAAAGCATAAAATAAAACTAGTTAATGTTCTCCCTCTCTAATTTTCTAATTCACTAAAATGCCATATGCTTTTCATTTGTGTTTACTTGGCATCCAGAAGAATGAAGAGAATTAAATAATGCCGGAGACAAGCTTAATCATTATCTTGTGTTCAGGCACTTTGATGGTATATTTAAAATAGATGTGTGAGCCTTTTCTGTTTCTTGTAATATGGATATTATAAAGGAAGGTGAACAGGATGATAAATTAGAGATGCTCTCAGCGAGGCTGTTAAATTATTTTTAGGTAGAAGACATACTGTACACACTGAGCCTCAGCTGAATATAATTAATTTGAAACGTTATCACTGTTGTGCTTGCAGTCCTATTGTAATTTTTTTTTCCGTTCTGCATCTTGCTGGCTCCTATCACACCCCTCACTGGGAGATCTTTTCCTGTTTTGCACGTGTCCTGTTTGTTCCCACCATATGGTAGTTAGGATTTCAGTAGCTTTGCTCTGTTTACAGACCACTGTGCTTTGTCATATTTTTGCTGCTCACCCTGTAATGCCATCTGATACCTATCATCTGTTTAACACATTGGATGCCAAAAATACTCAGTTTTTTTTTTTTTTTCAAATCCATGTATGAAAAAGACTGTTTCAGAAAGCTGTTTTAATAAACATTGCTCCGAAGTAATTTCCTGTTATGTTGAACCAGTACCCACACCTCTCAACTTTCCAAACTTTTTAACAGGTGCCAGATGACTGAAGGGATATACTGCAGCACTGGGGATTTTTTTATTGGGGTTTTTTTTTTTTTTTTTGCTTGTGTGCATTGCACCGTTAGTAGCAGACCAGAATGTGTTTAAGCATCTTTTCCCACTGCGTGACTGTAACAAAACCAACATTCTCAGAGTACAGCAGAGTCTATTCTTACCCTGGTTGCTAATTGCAACTTTATTAGGGTTGCTCTAAGTAACTGTTTTTGAAACTGGTTTGACAGATAAAATACTTCATGATTTGCAAGTGTTGACATTAGTGATGGCTGATGCCATTTTAGTCTGGCATTTCAATCTCTCGTGATACTGACACCAAAAAAATCACTTCACCAACTGTCACGACGTAATTAAATTTTGGGGGCAGGCGAACAGATAGCACGAAAAGTGATTGTATCGCTGAATTAGAGGTAAAGGAGCCTGCGACAGCATTTAAGGTGTTTGACATGATGAATTTTTCATTCAGTAGTATTTCAAGATGCAAATATCTTGACTTGCCAGATGTTCATAAGCTTAAACTTTAGAAGCGGTGCTCATAAGCCTCTGTTTCCTATGGCTTCCTGATGGGGACAAAGAACAACAGCAATTCACAGTTGTGCTCCCATAGCGAAGCCATGTAATTCTGTGGTCATCTTCTGCCAGTTTCCCTAGGAATTGCTGTGCATGGGGTTTTCCAAACTGATTTAACAGCTTAGAAATGCAAGTCCGTACAGGACCAACAGCCTATAAATGGCAGCTGATTTCTAAAGACTTTGGGTGGTCCCATCTGATGGGCGGTTGTTCTGCTTTCCTCTGATTTGGATTGTCTCTGTCGTAGGTAGCTTGGTTGATCAGGACAAATTCTGCCTGGGTTATGTGATTCATTCACCTGAACTTACCGATGCTACTAATGAATATTGTTCAGTTGGATAAATGGGCTTTTCTTTTCTTTTCTCTCTCTCTCATGCACTGCTTCATTAATATTTCTAGTGCTTAGTAGTTCTGTATTCAGAGTAAAAGCACTAAATACTGGTACCTATGTTTATGATTTTGCCTATTCCTTAAGATTTTAGTTCATCTTTTTTTCCCCCTCTCCAATCCTGAAATTGAGGTTTTCTACTGTAAACACCCCCCATCCCCTTGCAGGCTTTTTTGCACTTTGTTTTACATGACTTGCAGTTATTTGCCATTTTATGGCTGATTGGTTACGAAGTGATGACCGTCCCTGGGAAAAAAACGTGCCCACAGTAGCATATTATGTGATTCAATAAATTAATTTAATAAATTGAAGAGAACATCATTTAATTCTCTTTTGCTTCACTCTGAAAACCGATTAGGTTTTGTTTGTTCACAAAAATATGATTTTGATGAAGTTTAGATGAAATAAATGGTATTTGTATTCCATAATAAAATGAAGCTGATGTTTTTGAAGAGAAAATAAATCAAGTTATTCTTTACTGATTGATTTGATGTATTTTAAGGGACATTTGCTGGCAAAGCCACTTCACAAAACAGTATTTTACTGGAGAAATTTCCTATGGGGCTCAGAGACTACTGCTCCAAGGATCATTTTGTGCTTCTTTCAGTGAAGTAATGGCATTAAAGCAGTGTTATGCCATCATGAGCTGACACAGGTCAGCTTACTCAGGAGACATATTTTGCCTGTCTTTTATACTGCATGTGGAAAAGAGTGTGGTGCTGGGTTGGATTCAGTGATATTTAGGTAAATCAGGAAAATGAAGACATCACTTAGGCAGTTGATAAGGAAAACCATGATGCAGTACCTGAAATATTCCACTTTTTACAGTCTGTTATAAAACTAGAGATGGAAACTCCTTGCTTATTAGCTAGCAAAGCAACAATAAAGAAAAAAACGCTAAAACCCTCCCAGGATCAGGTAGCACAGTTATTATACCTATTTTTATACTGGTTATATTCTGTTGGTCCTTCCAGTTATTCTTTCCCCACTTTTTAACTGTTGTTGATTCAGTGGGATTCAGTATCAGCAACAAAAAATTCACAGAGTGATTTGGTGCTTGTTTTCTGCATTGGAGGTCATTGCATCCTCAGCTGCTAATCAGTGCTCTTGATTCTCGGGCATGTTGAAGCACACTTATTTTACGAACTGTGGTGTTTCATGTCGCTCTGAGAAAAACCAGAGCTGTTGATTTGGCTGGGGAAGACAGTAATTAGCTTCCCTCTGCATTTTGATGAAACATTCTTTAAGGAACTTTCCAGCAGTCCTTTTCAGAACATTTTATAAAAGAAGCTTGTGTCTAACGTATTTAGCTACCGTGTATGAAAATTACTCGTATCTGCAAATGCCGTAATGTAAAAGGACATGCCCTGTAATCTCGCAAATGGTACTGGCATGCCTGGGTGTGTTTGAGATCTTTGCTTTCTGCCATACACCTGTACTGAAACAGTTCATCTGTTACACTATATAAGGAAAGCAGAGAGAATGATAATATTTCACTGAAAGAAAATTAACCTTAGTTAATTGCCTTTAGTCTTTTTAGAATTACTCTCTTGGTGTCAGAGTAAGCTCTGATGTCATATATTTAAATAAGCCTTGCATAAAACTCATTTAAATACTTTTTTATACATATATATGAATAGATGTTTGTCTCTGAAATAACTGGGGAAAGAAGAGATCACTCACCTCACTGTCCAGTTTAGCAGGGGCTAAAGTGTAAGGGTGTTGGGAATTGCAGAGATGCTGGAAGATCGTATCCCTGTCATGGCTTGATAGTGCAGGTAGGAGAAAATTTCTCAGGTCTCTTTTTACAGAGGATCTTATGGAAACTGTTGATCAGACACATTTTAGAGAACTGAAATTAACTTAAAACAAACTCTATAGCGAATCTTGTTATTTTAATTTTCAGTAAGAATAGCCTTTTTTTTTTTCCAAGAGGCACATTTCTCAGTTAAAGTAACATACAGACAAGAATTAGTTTTCATCTTGAAAAGTACTAGGGCTTTATTTCTCAAAATGCTTGGTTTTGACAGTGCAGTTGCAAGAGTAGCTCAAGCTAGCACTTCTGCTGCAGTAAATGGTTTTTACCATCCTCTTCCTCAGCTTCTGATTCTGCTGCTGCTTTTTTTTTTTTTTTTAATCCATAAGCATTAATGCAACTGTGCACGCTCAGGTTTTTTTTCCTTCATTGTTGTCTAGCCCCATGCAGTTTCCTGGACTGATTCACTGTGTGGTTGCATGAGTGTTGCTGTCCCTTGGTTATTATGGCCGGTTTTCCTACAACAGGTATTGCGTGAATGCTGCAAGTAATATATTAAGTTCCTTTTGCAGTTTTGGTGCATGAGTAGTTAGAGTTGTCTTTAAAAAGCTGAATATGTTTAGAAGTCCTGTGTTTATTAGGTAGATAAGGCTTGGCCCTGAATGCTTCTTTTAACGGTTCAGTAAGAGAGGGACTGTAACGCAGGGATATTTCTATAACTTTTTAAGTGTTGCATTTGGTAACATTCAGGCCGCTAACAGCATCAGGTGTGTCAACTCATGAAACTTTTTGAACTCTGTCACTTGGAAATGGTGACAACTCTTCAGAGCAAACCAGTTGCTCTCCTGCTGCACCGTCTGTGTTAGGAGAGCTGAGTGGTGAAGAAATCAAACAGGAGAGTACAGCAGAGCTGTGATGGTTACGTGACATGACCGATATTGGTGACGCTGTCCAGAGGTAAGAGGTATATAAAAATGCCTGTACTGCTTAAGACTGAAGGACGAGGCATTGACACACTGGGTGATGTTCTCACCGCTCTTCTGCTGGCTCTGGCCGAACTGTCCACGTATAGCATTGGTAAGAGGAAGCCTGACAGAAAGGATTCTGATGACTGTGGGGCTTCCAACATCCTACACGTCTCTGGAGAGAATGCTGTTTGAGTCATCTGCAGACTTTGTGGAGATCTTCAAGGTGCTCTGCTTGGCATCCCCTGTGATCAACTGTTTTCACAGGTAATGCTTTTTCTCTTACCCTCCTCTACCTCTTTAAAAAAAAAAAAAAAAATTCTTTCACTCCCGTGATTTTTTCCCCAGTTTCGTGGTGCTGTTGAAAGTGTTTAGCTCCATCCCCCTGCCTTAGGTCACATTAGGGCTGGAGAACCAACAGCAGCCTATTGGGGCTGCTCAGAGAAGTGTAAAAAGTATAAGGCAAGTGGTTCGACATGTCTCCTCTCTGCATGATACCACTTCAGGTACCTTTATATTGTAACAAAGCACTGAATTGACGATATTAGGGCCCAGGAGTCTGCTCGCCTGGGAAGCTGGCAGTAGTGGGATGAGAGAGGAATCTAACCCGTGGGACTGATGATGAGTAAGTGAAGTTCAAACAATAGCTGGAAGGGCAGATGCTGTAGTTAAAATAGGATAGTGTAAGAAGAAGAAGGGTTGAACATTTAGCAAATGCAGCGTGGTTTCTGCGGTGTGGTACTGAGTCAGCTGCTGCCCTAAGGCACAGAGGCAGTCTGCGTGTTAGAAGCATGCTGGAGTCTGTTCCAGGAGACCAAAGATAATGCGTGTTGTATCACAACTTGTCATTTCCTTGTTTTCAAAAAAGGTTTTGCTGAATCTGATGTTCAGATGTGAGTGAAGAAACCATTGAGGGCTATGGTTGTTGCCTGCAGTTTTTCAAACACCTATTTCCAATGGGCTTAGGGACATATGTTTATGAATATTATTTTCATGTGGAACTATGTGCAAGCTCACTCACCTGATGAGACTTGGTATTATATTAAGCCTTGTGTCACCGAATTTGGGCAGTGTAATTATTTGTGGTCAGTGTAATTATTTGTGGTTAATGTACTTACAAATTTTACTTGGATAATACTAAGAAATTGTTAGATTGGTGGAGCTATATCCTTTTCCTGTCTGTGGAAGATAGAGAAGTCAGTAGCTCCTTGTCATCATTTCCCACTCACCATCCTATTTCTATTCTTTTATCTCATTAACATTTTCAAAGTAATTGATACTAACTCTTTTGCATGTACTTATATCACAAGCTTACTTGAGGGACTTTACGTGAAACCTGGTGTCAGGGCTGGTCTAAAATGCTGGACTTCTGTTGCTGTGATCTCTTCTGACAAGGCTCTCATTTTTGAACACAGCCAGCTGGAGCCTCTTCCACCTCCAACACTTACAATTCCCTCTCCACCTTGGAGGGATGGATCATACATTTCATCTGTTTTGCTCGTATTCTGAATTTGTATTGCAGTTTTGGTGTTTGTCATGCTTGTGTTGTGACCTAGAGGTCTTCTTCCTTGCTTTTGTGCAAGCCAGATAGGGCATCATGAATAAAGCTCATGCCCTGCCCTAGGAGAATGTGTTTCCAGATCCCAGCAACTGGGTGGAAGGGCTTATACCTCCTTAAAAAGGCCAAGGAAGGGGGCACAGAGGTTCCTAAAAGTGCAAGGGCTCTAGGTCCTGAAATGTAGTTGGGACAGAGCAGTACTAGAAGGAAAGATATTGTCTCCCTCCTCTTTCAGTCTTGTTTCAGTTTTTTTTTTGGCCTGTTAAAACCTTCAAATTCCAAATAATTCTTCACTGTTGAAACATAACAATTTTCACTCCAAAAAAACACATTAAACCCCTCCTAATGCTACTGAAACACTTGCAATGAAAAAGAAGACTTTATCTTTTGGAACATAAGCTTTTCCGCATGCAGTTACCATAAAGCACAGGAGCTGTACTCTCACTAAAGGCAGTAGAAGTAGTCGTGTGAGAATGGAACATCTTTTTAGCAGTGGTATCGGTTTTCATATTTTTATGAACTCAGAATTAAAAAAAAAGAAAAAAACCAGATGATTTTAATCATTTGCATTTTTCATTAAAGCCATGACTTAAGAATGTATGTTTTTAAGCAAAGAAGGGATAATCATTAATTATTTTTTCTGCAGAAGACATTGATTCCTTCAGTGTCAAACGTATCTCAGTGTGTAAGTGCTTTTTAATACAAGACATGCACAATTTCTTTCTGAATTCCTCAACTATGCCTTTTTTAGTACTGTTATGTGTTGTTTGCTTAGTTACCTGGTTTCTCTTTTATACCTCAGAAAAGGTAATGGTCATTTGGGAGGAACTGTGAGAAGCTGGAATGTAAATTCCTTATTGTAGATACTGCACATTTCTGACTCACAGTTCTTCAGCTGTGTTAGAAGGAAGTCTGCTTGTGGGCTGTGGTTATTTTTCAAAAACAAATATAAGTATACGAAAATAAAGTTTTTCAGTAACCTACATTAGGAAACTTCCAGGAAGCTGAAAAATGACATTTTCTGCAAGTTATTTAATGAGCTCATTTGAATGCTTTCAGAAAACCTTCCCATAGTGAAATGTTAGCTTGCAAATGACTGCTGCTAGTGGTGAAAAGGCACCAGGTAAGAGCCCCGTGAATAAAGCCACGGTCCACACCACTTTGCTGGTGTGCCTCTGCTCCGATGTGATGAGGACGGGGACTTACTAACCAAGGTGTGGGACTTTTTTGCCTCAGCCTGTACAGTCTTGTTAGGATGCTGACAGGTAGTAGGCACTCGATAACAGATTATATGAGGGAACTGGAATTATGATAACTTGTATGGAGGGCGTAAGTATCTGTTACGTGTGAACAACCTTTAATTCCAGCAGTGGTGGCCAGGTCTAAATTCCTGTGTGAGGTGTATAAGGGAAAATTTAATTTTTGCCAAGTGTAAACTTTATCAGATAGAGTCTCGTAATGAAATGCTTTATGGTTATGCTACGCCTGGTTCCTAGCGTCATGGGTGTATATGAAAATACCAACATTTATTAAAAACACTTATCCTTCATGGACGTGGGGAAAAGGATGACTATATTGCCTGAGGGTTGGAAACCACAAAGTAAATGACTAGAATCATAAAATGATTAAAAGGAATAAATAAAGTAACTTCATGAATTTCTGAATCATGTTGGGAGATTTGTATTACCATATTGCCTGGAAGCACTTGTCATGGTCTGTAACCCCTCTGAGGGGGGGTTTTTACGGACATAGAAAAAAAGGCAGTCTTTGCCATTGGGGCAGCCTGCATTGTAAGTATTAAGCAAATAATAAAATAATAGGAGTGGACAGGGGAGTCTGTATTGTCTGGCCTGATAAGTGAAAGTTTTAACATACCAGTAACGTAATTTTTGTCCAGATCTGTACAGGCATCAAGGCAAAGGAGAGTCTGAAGGAGGATAAAGGGATGGTGGTGTTGCTAATACTCCCATGTTAGGGGCAGCAAGGGAAAAACCACAAAGATTCTTGCTTGAAAGTTTAACTCAAGCAGAAGCATCTCGGTACTGAATGAGAAATGACAGACAAGGTGGAAATAGGCTGTGAAAGTCTTTGAAGGTGAAGATAAGCCAGTTATGTTTTATGCAGTAGAAATGGGGGTTCATTGGAGGAATACAAAGAGAGAGGTAAAACAGATCAAATTGTATTTGTTGCAGTATTGTGATTAGACTTTCAGCAGGACAGGCTTGTGTTGTCAAGAAGAGGAGTTGAGGGATGAGCTGATGATAGCTGAATGTTTAAGCTGGATGGATATGAAGTTAGTTAAATTTTGGTGTTGTTTTTTTTTTAAATTCGCAAAACTAATCTTCGAGGCTTATATAGCATTTTGAGGTGAAGGTCTAAATAGGTGTGAGTCCAGTGTAGCACAGTAATTATTGGTCCTGAGTGGCAAGCAGAATGGAGGTGGTGGTTAAGGCTTACTGGAGGTACAAGGCAATCTCTATTTCAATTTATGGAGTTTGCTGTAGAGGTGACCCATGACGGGAGTCAGTAATCTATGCCAAACACTTCAATTTGGACAAACGGAGACAAACGTGAGGCAGAGAAACAGATCTATGAGTTACAAGCATGGTCAAATTTGTGCTTGCACCAACAAAATAGGGAGGAAGAAGAGATCTTGGTATGTGGAGGAGAAAGGGCGGATGCTCAGCAGGATTCAGGTGATTGCTGGTGAAGTGAAAAGTGGCATGGGCGGCAGGTGAAGACCAAGTTGAGAGAATAATGGAGTTGATCCATAGTTGTGTGTTGAAGGAACAGGGGAGAATGAACAAATCTTTAGGCCAGGTAAAATCTGAGATTTTGAGGAATAGTTGTTGGTTTTATTATAGATATAGAACATGCTATAGTATGTGTCATATGTAATAATTATTGTGATATATTTATTAAAAATTTATTAAAAAATACATAGGGGGGAGGGACGAGACCTACAGGAAATGTGCCTAGGGAAAGGTCAAATGGGTGCTAAATGAAGTCACAGGAAAGTCAGAACTCGGACAGCAAGTAACAGCAAAGGGGCTAGAGGCAGCCAGTTTGTGGAGGAGAAAACCCAACACCCTCAAGATATGGAAGCTGTTAACTCTTCCATTTGAAGCCCTTTTATAAGTGCTTGTATTACTCTTACACAAACACAGCCTTCTTTGCTCTAAAGAGTAGTTGATTAATTGGGTTCCTACCTGTTTCAAAACTTACACAGATCCATGTCTTGCTCTCCTTTTGCGAGCATTTTTTACAGACAAATACTATATTCCACTCTTAAAATGGCAGTTCACGCTGAATAAGAAGGTACAGCAATAGCAATAATAAAGAAATATTAGTAGAACATCCAAATTCACTCGGAAGTACAGTATTTTGCAATGTGAGTGCATTCAGCAGTTATTTGGTCTTCACAGAACAACCAAACCAGGTATCATGTGTGCTAAACAGCAGCACACACCAAACATTCAAAAATACCCTGGACTTCAAAAGTGCTAACACATTAATGTTGCTACGTCAAGCACTTGGGAGCTGGAAGAGTTAGAGATGTTTGTTTACTATTCAACCTTAATTTGTCCTACTTGTGCAGAAGGCATAAATTTTAATAACAGATTTATATATGATGTGAGGATGCATGAAGTGGTCAGCGAATATATCTCGACTTCTTCACTGAACTTCAGTTGTTCATCTCGTCAACACGTACTAGATTCGCCCGAAGCTCTCCGTTTCCCTTTATTCAGATGAAATTATCCATAGCATCTTGCCAATGTTGCCTGTCTTGGGTTTGTTGTTTAAAGCCTGTATTCCTCCAACCCATCACAAGCTGACAGCTTTTCCCAGCTAAGGTGCTCGTGGGTTTGAGGGAGAAGCGGGCTGTGGGTCTGCTTTTCTGGGAATGGCTCCATGAGATGGGTACCTGCAGTGCTGGCAGAGCAGCGAGGCACCCGCTGAGACCAAGGCTGCTTCTAGCTTTATGGAGCTGCTGAGCTTCATGTGGCCTTCAGATCGCAGCTTCAACGTAGCCTCTTAAAGTTTGTCTATTACAGGTTTGCAGATTTAGGCGTTGCCTTCGTGGGCATATCACGTATCCAGAAGTGCTAGAAATCTGTCTGTTTTGTCCAAATACATGACCCTACAGTCACGTTAATGAACTATTAGTCTTTCGTACACCTACAGCAGAAGAGAATGTGTGGAAACAAATCTGAGTTTGCATTCTTGAATTATTTATTCATTTTTTTTATGGCTATAAATAATGCTAAGAACAGAATTTGGTAAAAGTCTCATTTTATGAAAAAAAAAGTCTGAAAGTTCTGTGTGATCACGTGTTTGCTTGGCACGGGTGAACAGGGCAAAGTACTGCATTTTATGAAGCTTTTTCCATGCATGCAGTAGCCGCTGGTGGATGGTTACTTACGACTACGTCACTTAGAAGGTGGCACTCTTTCTACTAACATGAACTCAAGGCAGGGCATAATGTTTTTGTAATGTTAAATCAGGTGCTTAAGATTCCGAGATTGAATCATTTGAACTGGGAGAGTGAAAATGCAATCTGTAGTGCCATCTGCTGGCTTTGTAAGCAAGTAGAAAAACATAGTTTCATACTACCTTTAAAAACCATTTAAAATGTAACTCTGCATAAAGGTGACCCAAATCTTTGCAATTTTCAGAAAATCTGTCCAGACAGAGCATAGATACGCAAGTGAATCATTTGTCACTTTTTAATCTTCAATGTGTATGTGCAAGTATTTCAGATAGGTATACACTACAGGATTTTAAAAGTAACCCAGCAAAAAAGCAAAAACATAGTCTGTTAAACAAAAATGATATTCTTGGATTGTACTGACAGTATCTGCTTATTGGATGTGATTGCAGAAGTATAAATATTCATTTTGGGCCAGCTCAAAAAAACTCTAGCAACATAAATTACAATTTCTGTGTGGTTTGGTATGCCACTTTCTGATCAGTTAATATTACAGACTACCTCGATGTCCATTGTCTGTCCTACTAATGATATCAGCGAGCTGGCTGAAAAGCTTGAGGTGTGTGAGATGTTTATGACGTGAGTGTCTACCAAGGCTTACAGTTTTTAATAAGTACATGAAGACACGAGTAAAGCTTTGCAGAATTGCCCATCAGTATTTTTTTTTTACTAGTTTACACTGTCAGTGTAAAATATTGCGTATTCAAATGAAAATGTGGTATATGTATGACACACAGCTAAAGCATTTTTTTGTGAAATGTCTTTGAAGAAAATGAGTAGAGGAACCCACCATGTTTTCTTGGGAAAGAAACCCTGGAAATCTCAATATGTGTTGTACTGTCCTACTGTAAAAGTGAATGGGTTAAGTCTTTCAGTGGACGCACGAAAACTGTGTATCGGTTCTTGGCTTGCACTATCAGTGGTGGTGCCAACAGCTCATGTACATGTGGTACGGTACTGAGGCTGATGCTTAAGAGTCCAGAAATGGAGTCACAGCCATGGTACTATATGATGTGCCACTGCAGGCGGCTCAGTCTCTTCCAGAATTTTAGAAACAGAAGATTGTTTTTTTAGTCATATGAGATCTCATGTGCCCAAAGATTCACCCGTTGTAGAATCTTCTTTTGATCACACGAGTATGTGCCACCTGTGTGAAAGTGAAACACCAGGTCCGCTGGCCAGCAGAGCCAGCTCGTGCACGTAGACGCAGCTATTTTGTTAAGAGCGGTGCAAGGTCTGCACAAGTGAAGCATGGCAAGAATATTGTTGGAGGAAGCTTATCCTTCAAGTTTATTGACTTCCCTGTGCTATGTTCTCAAATGTATTGTTGCATTTGTAGATATTTTTCCTATTGTTTCTCCGTGAAGAGGAGAATGGTTTTAATCCTATCTGTGGAGAGGTCTTTCCTGCCTGATGAGTAAGTTTACTACATAATAAAAGGTGGAGCAGTACGGAAGCTGTGGGCCATGAGATGATGCTGTTGGTGATCTGAACAGTTCCAAAGATCTGTGTTTCTAGCAAAGGATGAAGTTTCACAGACAAATGTTATAAAGAAGTGCTCTTGGAGGTACCTAGAATTTTACTACATTGAGACAATAGGTTAAATAAGTTAGATTCATTAAGCAAGAAAACTGGCTGGAATGCTACAGAACAAAAATTAAGGGACTTCTAGTTCAACAATATTAAAATGTAAATATGTAAATATTAAAAATATTAAAGATACAATATTATATATATAAAATATGTAAATTTATGAGAATTTTAATGTTTTCTTACATCTACACCTGAAGGGATGTTTTTCTAACGAATTAAAATTTTGTATCTAGCAGTTCTTACTTACCTTCTTATGCAACAGTGGCTGATATATTCTGTGGTTTAAAGGATCAAATCTTAAGGAACAGTGTCCTGAGTTCAGCTGGGATAGGGTTAATTTTCACAAGAAGCTGATTGGGCTGACCCAAACAGCCAATCAAATGGGATGTTCTATACCATGTGATGTCATGCTTGGTATTTAAGTGGGGAGCTCGGTGAAAGCAAGACATTTGCTACTCAGGAGCAAGCTGAGTGTTGGGTGGTGAGAATGTTACTTGCTGTATATTCTTTTTATCAGTATTATTATTATTTTCTTTTCCCTTTGCCATTCTGTTAAATGGTTTTTGTCACAATCCACGATTTTTGCCTTTTCTTACTGATTCTTCTGCCTGTCCCCCTGGGGAGGGGGAAGGAGTGAGAGAGCAACAACGTGGTTCTTTATTGCCAACTGAGGCTAATCCACAACAGAAAGATAAATAAATACATTTTCTCTTGAGTGTGATCAAAGATTTGCGGTTTCATGTCAAAGGACATTTAAACTGAGTAACAATAATGGTCATTAAATTTTATGTATTGCTTGCTAAAGTGACCACCTCAAAAACCCCAAATAAGCAAGAAACAACAAAAATCTTTTACAAAATAGTGTCATTGGAAGATACTTCTTGCAGTTAAGAGGTTTTTTTCTATTGTAAAGGGTGTTCAGTGAAATGTGTTTAAGATAGCAATTTCAAACATAAATACTAATTTTATTGGTTAGTTGGTAGACTTTTTTCTGGTCAACATTTTATTAATAAAATTATTTTATTACTGAATATTGCTGTATTTGTTACTGTGTTGTTACAGACCACATATGGAAGGTGATTTTAACAATTATTTATTAATAGGTAGTACACAATCAGAATGAATTAGAGTTCATACTTGTGTCCTGATGTGCATGGAGACTGTAAGAAGAGTACACTTGCAGTGGGTTGCTCCTTGTAGCCATCTTCTGCCTCCTGTATTTCTCACTTTAGAAGGAAAGTTTCTATATAATTTCTTCATTCTGACTTCTACATGTCCAGTGTTAAGTCTTGAAATGTTTTCTTCTATGTTTTTGTTCTAATACTTTGTTTTGGCTTTTTCCCCTCTTTGTCTTTGGAGGCTAGATGGGAGAGAAAACCTCCCATTTTGGCTATGCCATGATCTCAGTAGTCAAACTAGCTGAATTCTGGGGTGCATGATGAAAAATGGTGTGGATATATGCACGTATTTCTCTTATATAGTAGCCTGGTTCGTTTCTGTTGGAGGTCTCCAAGCCCTTATGTTACAAGTTGTTATGAAGTCTTTAATCTTCAGGTGCTTGTTTACTTTGAGGAGTTTTAATAGACTTACATTTTCCTTGCATCTGATGAAAATGTGCTCTATAGCCTGGAAGTTAAGGAGCAAACTTGGTATATATCCATCTGTATTTTAGATCTTGCTCCAGAGAATACTTAATATAGTTGTATATAAAGCAAATAATACTTCTGTATGGGGCAAAACTGTTGAGAGGGATTTGCTGCTGCCAGAAATACAGAGATCCTGTCATTCCTCAGAAAGGTGGGAAAGATGGCTCAAACCTTGCAAAAGGAGTAATGGAATGAGACCTGCCATGGGGTGGGTAAGATTCTGCTTTGTGAATTTTGCAACTGTTTTCTCTAATTTCAGTCCTGCTGTAGATAAAATGTGAGGATTTCTCCAGCAATGCAGAGTATGACATGCAAGATAAGCACTTGGGTTTGAACCCCTTGTGGTGGAAAGGCTGGTCTTACACTGATGCAGAAAATAAGAAATCTGTAAATAAGTGCTACATATTTATAAATAAATGAAATCTCCTCTCACTTAAGTTTTGCTTAGCTGCTAGTATGTTTATCTATTTCTTGGTGCACATAGAAGGGCAAAACATTGTTGTATTAATACACTTTGTAAACTTCATATGAGATCAGAAAAATTCAGATGTACACTGTCTGATTGAAAAAGAAAAGGAAGAAGTGCGGTGCTTCCTGGTATCTTCCCTTTCCACATCAGCAAAGAGCCAGAGCTTTAAGTCTTGCTGTAGTGCAGGAGAATTGAATTTAGTTTCCATGGTTCCATATTTTAATAGAATGTTTGGTGTAAGAAGATATTTACCTACAGACCTGTCAATTATTTGTGGTCTTTAAGCTGGTTATTATACAAATTCCTGAAAGTCTTCAGTTGTTTTTATGCATTATAAGTGAGCAGCTGTGTAAGAGAAGTTAAATCGTGTAATCCAATAAAGTGGCCAGAAGTATTATGTTTCTCCAGCGTTTTGTCTAATTCTTTTGACCTACTTTTCTCATCTTACTCAATAGTGCGAAGTTTTTTTAAGCAGGTTAGTAAAAAATAGAAATAAAACAAAAAAAAAAAACCCTTGCTACTTCTGCCAAGTTTTTCATGAGCATAAAGCATTAAGTATAATGCATCATGTTTGTAGTGAGGGAGAATAGATTATGTGGCGTATTAACTTTTGCTGTTGCTGCATCCTCACTGGAATGTGCCAGTAGGAAGTAACTTTTTTAGTGGGGGAGTTCGTTATTTAAGTAGTTGAGCGGTGATATTCTTGTCCAAATGCAACATGTGTATTTTACCACGATTCCTGCTAGTTAAATTGAATTACCATTTTACCACAATTCCTGCTAGTTAAGCTTGAATATCATCTGAAAGTAAAAATATCCACCTCATCAAAACAGTATTTCATACAAATAACACTGATCACTGATACCTTAAAAGTAAAAACAAGTTCACCACACACACACAAAAATCATACAGAAGCACAGAATTGTCTCATTAGAAGGGCATTGGTTAAATGGTGTGAGTCTCAATCCTAATTAAGCGATTAGGTAGCTCAGAGCAGGTGGAGATGAAGGATATCAAGACCTCTATAGACAGCACACCTACTGTTACCATTTATTAAACTCAAGATTCCCTTTTTCTATTAATAATCTATTTACCTGTTCATGATTTTTTGAATGTTAGCAATGGAACTGTAGATTTGAAGCAACATCTGAAAATGTGGGTGAAGAACCTGTAGGTTCCACACAGTCTGGTGAAAAGACTGGGTTGTGAAATGTGCCCTACTGGAGTCTCCCACTTAGGCTGTCTGAGGTCTTTGCTCAAGCTCATGAAAAGAAAGGCCAGAAGTTGCAATGCTGTCCAGGTGCACCTACACCTGCTGCAAAAAGAGTGATCCTGCTGTCCCCTGGTCCTTCTCATTTCTGGATTCAGGAGCTCATGTCCTACCTTCCTGCCAGGTCTCCAGTGCCCTGCTCAGAGCAGAGTGATTCAGGAAGCAAAATGATGGGGAAAAAGATTTTTTTTGGCAGGAGAATTAATTTTGTGTTGGTTCAGGTCCATGGGTTAGCTCACTGAAGAGGAACTGGTAAATATCCAAATCAGTGCCTCGAGCAGTAACTGCTTGCAGCCAGGAGCAGCAGAGGAGCTAAATTGCCCCTTTTGGAAGTGCCTGGACCTTTAGCTGGTTCCCCTCTGAAACTTCGTCCTTGCCAACAGAATCTCATGGAAACCAACAGGAGCACATCTTTTTGCTCAGAGATAATATCACAATAATAAGGAAGATTTTTATCACTAAATATTTAAGTATTATTATTCCTGACTTACAGAAGGGGAAGTGAAGGTGAGAGGGCTGAGTTCTCTTCCCTGGGTTTGTGATTAGTAGCTGGGTCTTTTAGGTAGCAGGACACATAACTGGTGGGTGGGCACAGTGTCAGGCTATTTGTTATTTGGGGCACCTGGAGGGGAAGTACTACTACTTTGAACACCAGTCTTCTGCTGAGGAATCTATACACCTGCTAATACTCCTATATACTCCTACAGCTAAGCTGGAAGAAATGTCCGTAATGAGGCCCAGCAGACCTTACATAGTCTCATACTGAACAAGAGAGAGTACTACAGATTGTTAATATATAGATTTGACACAGAAAATTGTTCTCAGATTCTTTTAGAGCCAGTGTGATTGCAGAGTGCCTGTTGAAATATCAAGTTATATGTTTTAGTAATTTTGATTTTGAAAAGTGTGACACTCTAACTGAAGATTTTTTATTTTTTATTACACCTGTGTATAAATAACATTGATTAAAAAACAATGCAAATTTGCTCAGGCAATTATATTTCTGCTTTTATTCTGCACATGGTAGATACTACTGCTTAAGACTATGCATTTTTTGCTGCCTTTATACATTTGGATTAATTTCTGGTCAAGTGAAATGATTTGCTCACAAGCTTTGAAGTAAACCTAATAAGAATACGTGTGTCTTATTTTTTTCCTTTTGATTCTCTTGTACAATCTTCCATGTCCAGTGTGTATTTGATATGAGGTACATTTATTATTGTGAACACGCCAAGAATATTAGGTGGAGTTGATAAGTTGAAAGAAAGAAATACACAATAGTAGTGTTTCCTCCTATTCTTGCTATATAAACTTTTTTCTCATCTATGCAGGAGGTTGCATCAACAATTTGAAAGCTATAAAGAGCAAGTAAGAAAGATAGGGGAAGAAGCCCGCCGTTACCAGGGAGAGCACAAGGATGATGCTCCAACATGTGGAATCTGTCATAAAACAAAGTTTGCAGATGGTTGTGGCCATTTATGCTCTTATTGCCGGACGAAGTTTTGTGCTCGATGTGGAGGTCGTGTCTCTCTGCGATCAAACAATGTAAGTCTTCTGGTGTGTACTCTTAAGAAAAAGCCTCCTTGACATTGTCACTCTGCAGACTGTTCACCTTAAGTTTGGCATTTCATGATTCATTTTACTTAAGTGTTGCATTCATCACTTCGTTATGAGGTGTGTATAAAGTAGAATAATGTATTTAATGATTGTGGAGATACTTAGGATTCACAGAGTTAATAAAAAAAAGGATACATGGTGTATAGTTCTACTGAGTGATGGCTTGAAGAAAACATACTTTTTTCATGGAATGAAAGAAGAAACCCTTTTGCTCAGGTACAACTCCACATTGATAAATTTTTATTGAACTCTTATTTCATTTTAGATAGTTTTTCATATACACTTATAGATTTATCTTACACAATATCAGTCAATTTTTTTGTTAGAAAAAAAAAACCTCAACAGCTTTTCTTACCACAGTGAGAGTTATGTCAATTTATTTTAAATTTATTGAAAAAGTAAGACTATAATCTGGATTTAGTATCCTGTTTTCAGGCAGGTGAGCTAATCTTTCTCCCCTTGATCCCTGCATGCAGTTAGCTGCAGTAGCTGTCCACAAAACCAAAGGGTATCCGAGAATACCCTCTGCTCAGTCGGTCCCTTGCAAGGAACTGGCTACTCGCTTACACGAGTGATAGGATCTGTATTTGGAAGACCGTTAGCCAGTGAATGTTTTTGGCATCTAGGACTATGGTGTGTTATAAAACATCTTACAAATATCGTTTTATTGCATGAGTAGTTTTGCTATCTACCATGAGACGAGATAACTTTCTTATATGGCTTTAAGGTGCCGGTCTTTTGTAGGGGAAATGCATCAATGTTCTTTGTCAATACAAATTCAGTTAGAAGTCGTCATGAATTTTATAGCAGATAATCATGTTCAGAATGGGACTAGTTTATGGCCTTTTCACTTTCTTTGAGCTAAATATCGACTGAATAGGGCTTCTGAAATTTCACATAAACAAAAAAAACCCCAATCAGAAAAAAATGCATTTCATGTTTATTTTGGAATTTTTCCGTAGCCCTGATGTACTTCTGAGTCCATTAAATTAAATTCGCATTCTGAAAAAATTATGCAGGTGTGTGGAACAAAAATTTTCCTATGTTGATATTTTAATATAAATAGATGTATTACATTGCATCACCTGCAGGTGGTGACATTAGAGCAAGTCTATGAAAATACAGTTTACTTTGATATGTTATACTGTTAATTAGAATGCATGTGATACAGCTTATCTATACTCAGAAAAACATTGAATATATTTTAATTATTTTTCACCCACTGGTTCAAGTCACAGAAATAGAAAAGTGTCTATTCATCTGTAGCTTACCTTTTGTTTGTTAGATTGTTTATGCTTCTGTGGGTTAGGGTGGGAAAACATGTTTTCTACGTATGCAATAATGTCATTGTTTTATTTAAAACTTTTTTTTTTGATATTTTATGTTTTTATCTCTTTGTAGAGAGTTATTAGAAATGCATTTCTTTGAAATCTGTCTATTAATACTTGCCTATTTTATTCTTTTTCTCTTCTTTTTTTTCCTTTTCTCTTTTTATTCTGCTTCCTTGGATGCTTTCCCAAAGGAGGACAAAGTGGTTAGAATCAATGCTTTTTATCATTTATTGTTATAATGTTGTTAGTTAACTGGGAAAAAAACATACTAATGTGAAAAATCATCCAGAGGGGAGGGGGGAAGAACAGGAATCCTAATGCTTAGCTCCCACCCATCCCTGTAGCTGAACGTGTGCTTCAAAGATAGCCCAGCAAGGAAACTCAAGACTGTTGTCACAATTAGGACAATAAGAGAAATTAATTAAGCAGTGAGAATTATTAATAGGCTAAAAAGTAGAGGAGGTAATAAAGTGTATTAAAGCTTTATTTCATAAAAATGTCTTTGGTTAACAATTTGACTTTTTACATGCAAGGTCCTTCCATCAGCTTCAGGCAATCTAATTTAGTATTTTAATTGCAATTTTACATTGATTTACATGGTTTGCTGTGTTTCACCTCTTCCCACAGCTGAAATCCAGGCAATTCTTGCAAAAATAGCTTTTTGATATATGAAATAATATCCATAGGCAAAGTATAACCGCTTAAAACTGGACATAAATACAGTAAGCAAGATGGAAGCGAATCCCTCTTGAACACGTAATTTCGATTTAAAAATTCCACAGAAGTTTTAGGACCAAGTACTGCCCTACTCACCACTAATGCCTGTGCCTTACCTGAAACAGGCGAGGGTAGCTCCCGCTCATCTCTGTGCCCTGTGCACGGAGGAAGGGGCGCAGTACTGGAGCAGAACACTGCCTGTCCGCTGGCTGCCTCTCCTCAGGCAGGTCTGCAGAAGGTGGCTTTCCAGATTTGAACGTGGAGACAGGTGGTGGGAATTAGCCAGCTTGGCTGGCACTGCAGCTGAAGCGAGTCGTCACAATCCAATGGAGTGGATGATGGTGTTACGCTTGTATTGTGTAAGTGGTGGTATGCCCCAACTTAACATAGCTGTAGCCTGCAGATTAGTACTGTGCAACACCCAGAGAAAATGATTTCTATCACACCTGCGTATTGCAGCAGTTTTTTTCTAAGGCAGTAGTGTAGAGAGCATGGTCATTTTTCTGATGGCTATGAAATGTAACTTGCTACAGCTTCATTCCACTGTTTTCTGTGTGGTACTCTGAACAAAGTGCTGAAACAATCCAGGACTTCCAAACCTTTTCCATTTACTCATCTAGATCACTTAGGACAGAGTGAGAGAAGTTTCAGCTTGATGCTGATTTCTCACTAAAGCAGTGCATCATTCCACTGCAGTGTATTAAAAGGCTTCTGCACATGCAACAATCGTCTTTAGGGCCGGAAACAGCAGGGCTTCTAAATGCCAAAAGTGCCACGTAGGTACAATTTAGCCACCTGGGTTTTGGAGAGCAATCCAGGTGAAGCTCACCTCACCTGCTTATATGCTTGAGGCATCCTTCACAGTTCAGTTTGGAACAAAAACTTTGCTAGATAACTGAAATTGTGAGAGCATCTGCATGCAGTAGAGATTGTGTCTTTGAAAAATGTCATTTGGGATCCAGAGAATAGGCTCCACTGCAGTAAAGTACTCTGAAGACATGTGTCCTGAAGATGTACCTAACTCATTTGGATTGTCCTAAATTCAATTAAATATATCCTTGATGTTTGCACTCATCTTGGATTAGGTTTTGCTGTGTTGAACTCCCAAGCTTCCACATGCCAAGAAAATGCCGTAATAATATATGTGAAAATACTTTCTATACCTTGTGATGAAACTGAGCTACATATGTGTAACAGCTTAGAAGTTACAGGAGTCAGAGGGAGAGTATCCAATAATTAGTCCTGATTGTGTGGGAAATACGGGGAACATATGAAGTACAATTGCTTTAGCAGTGACTGTCTCTGAAAGCTAATGGAGTATATAGAATAAGTTAATTTCAAAATATTAATACATACCTAGTAAATAACATCTTTTATAAGCAGAACAATTGGTATAATTTATATAGAGCAACATGAGAAAAATATTATTTGTTAATTATTTTCAGTGGCTCAACATTCCTGACTAATCTGCATATAGGCATAAGCCCATCTTTATCTGGTGAGTTTAATGTTAGTAAAGACTTTTTAAACATGTCTGTATGAGCCTTGTTCTCTCCACATGAAGTTCTACCACAAAAAATTATATTAATATTAAAACACATGCACCAAGTTCCTACAAGTTAGGGGTGCATCAGTTGGAAAGGGTGATGAAGTGCGGGTTACCAAAGTGCCAAGCCTAGGAAAAGTCAAGCATTATCCTAGATTCAAGGTATTTCCTGTAGAACTGAAGAATGAGTATTAATGAGTCCTCACCTCGATGTTGTGGACAGTGTTACAAATATTGACAAATACAAACTGTGATATGCACAAAGTCATATAGAGGGTGATCAAAGAAATGGAGAGCTGCTTTTGAGAGAAGACTAGAGAGACTGGGTGGGAAAAAAGCTACAGCAAGTAGTTCTAATATCTAGAAGTACAGAATTCATATCTAGAAATACAGAATTCATATCTAGAAGTACAGTAATTTTAAACAATAAGAATAGCCTTCAAACTAGAGGACAGTGAATACAAAGGCCAAATGGGTGTAACTTAGCCATAAATGCTCTTGGCTCAGAAAAAGATCTTTACAATCAGTAGAATAAAGCCTTGGGAATTCTTTTCTTGTGACTTATTGGAAGGAAAAATAACCCAATTAAATTTTAAAGGTTACATTTTATAAGTTTAGGAAAGGATTTACGTGGTGTGGTTGCTCGTGGCTGTAGAGGAATGTATTAGGTCCTTAAGAGGTCTCTTGCAACCATTGCTTCTAGCCAAGCATTTTTATAATTTCATACTTTGAAGCTGTTCTTGACCTTTTCAACGAAGTACCAAATATATTTTAAGGACTTTCAAAAATATATAGCAGAACTTAGTATGTTCTCTCCTTGTTTAAAATAGTAAAGGAAATCCCAAAACACTGATTCCTTGTGGTGCAAGTTAGCAGGCATCCTAGGTTTATCAAGAGATGACTCCAGTACTCCTAAAAAAAGGAACTGGCAGTAACTGGTACCTCCTAGGGGCTGATGAGGCACATAGCTTTCAATGAGTCTTACTCTAATATGTCAAAATGCGTGCCTACGTGTCTGTCTTAAGTTCTTCCATGTTCTTTGAGCATTGGGTTAGCTCTTCATGCTTCTCACTTGAGCCTGCTCTCCTTTCATATGGTTGCAGGCAGGCCACATTTAAAGGGAGCATTGTCAGTTAAGAGGACTGTTAGCTAGTTTGGTTGTTCAAATCAGGCTTAACTGCAGTTGTGCAGCGAGAGTATTTGGTGTTAATAGCGTTAGCAATAATATCATTTGATTTGGAAACGGTGGTTCTGTGGTGGTACAGAAAAAGTACAAGTGTTTTCTGTTCCTTCATGTTACTTTATATGTATTTGGAAACCGTGTTTTGTGATTTTGGCAACCTATTCACTGTGAGCACTGAGCATTTGTATATACTTTTAAAGAAAGCACAATATTATTAGTACAGGAATTTATGTGAGACAGCATTTCAGAAGGAAGTCGTGTAGGTGCTTAGAGGAAGGCTGGCAGGAGTGGCCACTTGCCTTGAATTTGATACAGTGTTTTCTAGGTGTTGTCAGTTCCCTACAGAGTGCCTGCACTTTCAATCTGGATCTTTCTAGTTCTGTACACCAGCATCTTAATGGCCAAAATGATAATGGGTTGAAGTTACTTCTCTCCATTCCCTTCACTCTCATCTTTGATGTGAACTGTTGGGGTTGTTAGGATGGTGGAGAAGGCAGCAAAATGTCCAGCTGGCGCTTCTCCATGGTTTGGCAAGGTATGGGCAGAGCCCTGGCTCAGTCCTCCCGACGGCCTGGCTGCTGCTGCTTGCTCTGTTCTTCCCTCCAGTGGCACCACAGCCTTGTAGAGGGAGCAACACTTGAAAACATCACTTTTCCTTGCATCATTCCTGTAGAACTTCTTCCAAATATTTGGTTAGGTAATGCAAAAAGATGCATTTCCTTTGTAAACACCTGATGTATGGAGTCGTACGGCTCTGTTTCTGCTTACAGAACAGGAGATACATTTTAGGGTACATATGTAGTCTTGAATAAGTGAAGCAGTTTTGTTGAATCAAAATTATTTTGTGAGGTGCTGTGGGTGTATTGAGCTAAGTGAAATTCATGACATTGGCAGAGTAATTAGGTGGATGATCTGTGTTCCAGATGAAACCATGATTTAGAATCGGTCTATCATTCTACCAGTTTAATTAGGATTACAATTTTTGATCAAATTTGAAGTGAAAAAATTGAGAGCAAATGATGAAAAATAGTTCTGTCACCATTTTCCTGTGTTTTCCAGAAATGTTATTTGTGCAGAATAGAGCGGTTTGCTCACTCATTTTTCTGTTTACGTATGTAAAGGACAACTGGGACAAAAGCAGGATGTAAAACACATTATACATACATGAGAATTGATTTATTTGAACTCAGTAGTATGTGATTGCAGAAAGCAATGTTATTATCATTGCTGAAATACCAGAAATTCACATTTCTGATCTGGCTTTCACCGAATTTATTTTTCAGTGTAATGTCAGAGATTTATACTCTGACAGAAAGACAACTTGTAAACATTTCCCTAATTGTATGTCAGGTGTTTTTACATGGTGTTTGTGATTTAGTTCCTTTAAATTATGCTTACAATTTGCTTACATAATGGCTTGCTAATTTAAGCCTTAGCAACTTGAGCGCATATGCCGTGCGATTCAGCTGTGTACTAATGGCTTTAACAGAAGTTGTTAATATTGTCAGAACAAAATGTCTGGATTGTCAGGAGTGTTTCTACATGCCTTTCACAGAACTCATGTCAAATTGTCCATTAAAAGGCTAATTTATGTAAGTTCTGACTAATACAGCTGTAGAACAAAAAAAATTAATCAGAAGGGAGTAAAATTACATAGCTAATTGCAAATTGATAGCAGATACATTCTCTGTGGCATTCAATATAATTAGTTTCCTGTAAGATTTGGGGTTTGTATGCATCAGGAAAGAACTGCTTTTCAGTAATTGCTCCCTACAACTGCTACTTCCAGCAGATAAAAGAAAAAGAAAAAAAAGTAGTCCAGCAAGAAACTGAGGAATTCTATCTCAAGTAAGACGTAGAGCACTTTCCTCTGCTTTCTGGGAAGTTAGTTCACTGTCAAACAAATCTGAGCATTAAAATTTTTTTAGTTAAATCCTTATAATTAGCTTGCTCTTCACCAAATTTGCTGAGGTGATATGTTTGGCTTTTAACGCCTGTTTCTCAGTGTCCAGCTAGCGAAAATTCAGTTACTTCTTGTACACATAAAAAGCAGGCAGCTGATGCTCACGCTCTGAAGTTAATCGGATCAGAGCTTCTTCATGTAATGGTTGGACTGTAGAAGAGTGGCTAGACAGCTGGAGTTTTTTTCCCCTATAGCTTTAGATCAGCACTAAATCAATAACCACTCAGTTATCCTCCTTGATTTAGCCAGGTTTAGTTTATCTGTTGGCCAAACACTTAAACTGTCTCCTTGTCATGCGATTCTACAGTTGATGACCAAGCAAATATTGCTACTGCAATCTTCTTTCTTAACCCATGACAAAGGGCTTCTGAATCTTTCATGACTATTTTTGCTGTTAGCATGCGAGCTGGGTAACAATGATCTGTGGAGACCCTACATAAACAAGATTGGAAACTCCATGTAATGTAATGGAGCCGAAAGAAAAAACAAACCCCCAAACTTTTAAAACCCTGCAGTGTTATTATGGGACATGTTATCCTGTTTTTAGTCTTGTATTTTCAGTACCTTTGTTTCAGTTTAACTGATTCAGGAATATGGGAATTATACTGAATTTTTTTTAGTTTATGTCAGCAATACGTTTGAGTGTAATAGTTTCTTCCACTGCAAAAACTTGTGTTAAAAAATTAAATATTGATAAGATCTCAAAGGTCAATAAGGCTTTGCTGAAAGAGCTTTGTTCCACCTCTTCTTGACTAATCTCATGTATTGGAGAGAGATAGATGTGGTATGTATATGAATAAGCATATATTGTGTAGATTTTTCATAAGTGAACACGCATGCATCCTACTATGTAGTCTAATACAGGAAGTACAGGGCAGAGTAAAGCTTTTACGAACCATCTTTTGAGCTTTGAAATTTGTAAATCATTCAAGGTATTTAACTCAATTAAGGAATTATTATTTATATGCCCATTTATCTTGACGAAAAAATATGGTATGCCAGAGCAGTCACAGAATCCCGGAATGGCTGAGGCTGGAGGGAACCTCAGGAGGTCATCTGATCCAGCTGCCCCACTCAAGCAGGGCCACCAGGAGGAACTTGCTCCTCACAGTTTGGTATATCCATATGTCTTTTGACTTGCATGGTGAACAATGAAAGAGTCAAGTATCTTTCATGCCATTTTTGTTACTTGTTTACTCACTGTAACTACATACATAAGTTTACGCAAAATCTCCTAAAGTTCTGCTAGAGAGTAATTCTGTGACTTTACAGCTTCGGACAAGTGAATTCCAGAATCCTTCAGAAAGAACACTAACAAGTACTATGCTTTTTTTTTGCTCAGTGTTCAAACAGAGAAAGAAAAAAAATAAAGCTACCAGATTGACTTTAGGCTTTTTGTTTCCTTGAGTGTAGTATTTCTATAATTTTTACACTAACAACCTGACATTCTGTTTGATTCAATGAAGTTGGTGGTACAAAGCCGATGAGCAGGAAGAGAAGAGCCTTAGAGTGATTCTCCCAGCAATGCTGTGTATCCTCGGGGCTCAAACATTGTCTGAGGCATGGGAGAGCAGTGTTGAACTCTGTGGCGACTAAAGCTTGCTTTCCAGATGAGTGTACAGCGCTGTAAGGACTGAAGTAAAGAGGAACATCTTTTGACCTGACTCGGGTCGGTCTCCCTAAAAGGTCAGAACAGAAAATGTTGAAATTATTTTTCTGTTTCTTTTTTGTCCAAAAGTACATATTGAGTTAGTATTTAGATTTGACTTTGCTGAAAATGTAGTGACTGTTTTACTTTTAAGGTGTGCCTTCACAGTAAAAGATACTAGCAAATTTAGTTGTGACATTTCACACCTTATAAGATAGATCTGCTTAAATGGTTGCTTTAAAAATAGTGGGAAATAACTAATTTTTTTCCAGTGAGTGAAGGCTGTGTGACTTTTTTCATTGTTATTTAAAACAAAATCACCTATGCTGAATACATAAGAAAAGTTTAATCAGTTAAAGAAAAAAAGCCAACACAAAACCAGCTATTGACTTCTTTATTGCATTAAACTGAAATGCTACAGATACCTGACCACAGTGGGTGCTCCACTGTGTTGCACAACAGTTGTCTCAAGATTATATTCTGTAGGAACTTGTTCTACAATGATAATATTGTTTCCTATGTTTCCTGGGAGAAGACTTTCAGTTTTTCTTAATTTTTCAATGTCTGTTTTATAAAGTGTTTTCAGCTGAACAAGAGAACACCTTTTCCTAGGCTAATGCTATTTTCCTCAGGTGTATGTTATTTCATAGTAATAAAGGGTTAAAAGAACATTTTTTGAGAAGTATTCTTAAGTATTAAATTAGAAAAGTATCATGTGATTCTGTTTTTGAATGCTTTGGCTTAAGAATTTTTGTTTCCTCACCCTGGGAGTAAAATAAGATTTGTAGCTTCTTGATTGTTTTAAACTTCTAATTGCTTGTGTGTCAGCAGGTTCTACCCTTTTTATCCCTTTATTAGATTATTGAGTAATGAACAGCATTGTCTGGGGTCTTACATCTGTTCAGCCAATGAAAAAAATTGCTAAAACGATGTGTTCATATGCACGGAATCGATTTTTCTTTCTTCTTATTGCTTATTAACTATGACAGATTGGAAATACATTAATAGTATTTGATCACCCTTTTGCTTGAGATTTTGCCATCAAAAAGATCTGTAGATAGCTGTAATAACAGTGATACATACAATTAAAATCCTAATTTTAACTAGAGCACTTCTTTAATAAGGGATTACTTCTATAACAGGAATCTTTTAGGAAAAAATTATTATTGCTGATGCAATAGTTATTAAGACTCTCAGTAAATACTAAGACTTATGATAAACATTTAAGGCTTATACAGTGAATATTTCAAGCTTATATCTCTTCCAGATGTTTTTGGCAGTAGAGTTGGTTACCTACTGATAGGATATCTGTGTAGATGGGTCTGTATAGATTATTGTTTTCAAAGCATAGTCACCCCAGGAATCTGTTTCTGGCTCCTCCAGTTCTTCATTCATTTCAACATGTTTCCCATGATATTACTATCAACAGAAAGCAAATCTCAGCCTTAAATGCATGCAGAACTTGTATATAGCAAGCTGCAGCTTTGGCCGAGAGGTTACCATGCTTATTTGGAACTGTTCTTGCATCCTTTCAGTACATTATGCACATTTAATTGTCTTAATTTTCCCCGATGTGCTACTTTTTCAAGTCATTTAATTTGTTGTATGAATTGCTTTGAATTTATTGTTACCTCCTGATAACAAGGCAAATACAATCTCGCTACTGTTAATAACAGACTATTACCTTTATGGTATCTTAAAATCCCAAACGTCCCTGGCATTTTCATTGCCATATCAAATTTGCGGTTGTTATTATTTCTGAATTGTTTGCCCTATTACATTTCAAATTAAGCCAACAATTTTTGTTTGCAAGGTATTGTGTATTTACTGTGTTTCTGTTATCTTTGTTTCTGTAATGGAATAATGTATTAGTTGTCAGCAGTGCAGAAATGGCTGGTATCATTAGAGATTTCTAAACCACTATATACCATATATAGTAAAAAGACTATTATTTTCTTTCTGCTATGGAATGCAGAACTAGGAAGCAAATACACTATGTTAATACGAAAGATGTAGAAAGCATCTTCACAGTATTAGCTTTAAAATTGAAAAAAATTAAATGTTCTCATACAACATTCAGCTGTCTCAGTTGCAATGCATATAATCTTTTTTCAGTCTGTAAAGAAGTCGTCTTGAGTGTAAAAACCAGAAGTTTGGAATAAAGAGGTGGCTAATCCAGTCTCTGAGACTGGTATAGACAATTTTAATTTGTCCATGTCTAGCTTCTGTGAAATCTGGCTTGTACATATTTATTGTATCAAAATGTTAGGGAATAAGTGCATTTTATAAGACAGATTTACAGCTCTCTGAAATTAATGATCTGTAAGGTTAGGTGGAGGACAATGTGGAAGCCAGTGTGCTCTACCTGTGTGAAGGTGGAGTGGGTCTGGATAGAATGTGCTTTTCCAGTGTGCACCTACAGTGAGTCTGGCCACCGGAAATGAATTCATGTTGTGCAACGCTTTGAAAATAGAAATTAAGTAAAATGCCATTATTACCGTTGACAGACTTGGAATGTATATATTTGTGTTGTCAGATGGCTAATACACCCAGCATTTGTTCATTTCAGAGAAAGCCTATCAATCAAGGAGGCATCTGGCAGTCAGAATCCTAGATATTCATCATTTTGAGCTATTTCTTAAATGCTTCACATAAATGTATCCAAAATTCACACATTCCATGAATGGAAGGCCACATACGTGACATGCCATCTATTGGCAAACCAAGGAAAGTTGTTTTTGTGTTCTGTCATCTACAGCTTCTGTTGGGATGCAAAAAGAAAAAAATAATCTGGCAGTGTAAAGTGTGGTGAAGACTGAGTGCGCCCGTGTGGGGGTTGTCCAGGACCATAGGGTGAAGCTGGCAGGATTCCCCAGGGAGGCCTCAGCGTAATTAGAAAGTGAGGAGGTACAGCCACACCACATGGATAGGAAAAGACTCCAGTGGGGGACTGCAGAAGTGGTTTCATGGAAGCCACAGCTGAAGGGAAGAGATGACTACAAAGACAAACTGGGCAGGAAAACATTTCAAACCATCTAAACTTTCATCGGATTTACCCCAAAGATATGAACCTTGATATGTTTTCTGGCTGGTATTCTAATGAAAGCTTAGCCCTAGAGACACTTTGGGTTCTTTTTTAGGTCCAGAACAGCAAAAGTGCAGACCTCGAGGGAAATGCCCAGCCTTGCTTTAGGCTCAAGGGGCTTGAAGGAGCCTGTTGCTCAGTGGGATGCCTGAGGGGATATGGTACAGTGGCAGAGCTGACTGCTGATGTCCAAACAAAGAGCTCAGTCAGAGCTATTGGTCCTGTGGCAGCACCAGATGGGAGTGTTTATTGTCTGAGCAAATACAACTTGAATTTTTCCAGCAGTGGTCTATTTTCTAGATATACTTGGGTTCTATTTCTATGAGACAATCTAGCCTGTTTCTGTGTTAAACCAGTACCGTCCAGCTGCAGTATCTGTGATCAGTCCTCCTGTAACAGGATCCAGTAAAGTGGAAGATTTCTGCTAATTGTGTGCTGTCCGTCTCTAAAATAATTTAGGTTTTGGCATCTGAACTAACCGAATCCTCTTGTTCGGCCTCTGGCTACCCCTGTTCCTTGTGGTCACAACAAAACCAGTCTGCTTGCCAAGTCCCGGGCACGTGAGGGTGCTTTCGTATAAACACAGGCTGATCCGACAGCCCAGAGTGTGCCCCTTATCCCCCAACAAATTCTTCTCTTGATCAATTTATTTCTTCTGGGAATTCCTGTCTTTCAGCTTGAATCATTATAGACCTCATTCTTGTAAGATCTTTTCATGTGATGCAATTTTTAATGTGATATATAGGTTTTTGGACTAAATATGACTTGTAATATTCATTTAAAATTTCCATAGTTACATACACTGCTGAGGCACAATTCTTGCGTTGTAGTAGTAACAAAATAATGTGGAGATGCTAAATAGAATTCTGTTTAGCAAACTGAATTCTGGGGCTCGTTTGTTCACCCCAGAACCAGAGAGATTTTAGCTAAAAAGGGATCTTGCTGTAAAGAGAGATTTGATAACATTTGTGACCCATTAAGCATTATGAGAAACAGACAAACAGCAGAAAAAATTTCCAGAGGAAAAAAGTAATTATGAGGACTAGATGTAATCTATGCTCTCTCTTGCTCTCTATTTCTCTTTTTTTAATAAATAACCTTAATCCTCATCCAGGATTAAAATTCAGTGTATTTTTAGCAATGCAATGTCCTAGATAAGATACTTCTATCTATGTTTTTATATCTTCTGTATCTTTTGCATGCTGGAGCATTTTGTGCTTTTACTTAACAGATGGCTATAGTATCCATCTATATATCTCCAGTGCTGCAATTAGTGAGGGTTTAGGGTAGTTTGTCATAGATATAGCTGAATTACATGATTTTATTAGATATAATACAGGAGTTTGAGGATAGAACAGAGTATGTCAAGCAAACAAATCTATAGACAAAGTTTCTGTAATATTTTGTGTTTTTTTTGTGGCTTCCATTAGTATGGGGACCCATTTGCAACTCAGCCTTCCTATGGAGATAAATTAACCCCCCACAAAACTGATTATGCAATGGTATAAAATATCTGTTACTGGTTGTTTAATGACTGGTAAGACATTAAGTGAAAGTCTGCACAAAATGTAATCTGCATTTCCTTAAGGGCAGATAAAACCTAATAATTTCTTAAATCCAGATTGAGATTTCCGAAGAACTGCAAGTTATTTAGGCTGAAGTTTAATCACTTGCTGGGCAATTCCAGTATTTCAGCTAAAACACCTGTCAACTAACTTATATGCAACAGGTTTACAGACAACTTCAGAATTAAATGTTATTAGTGATTTATTAGATTTGTGATTAACTTGCCTATAAAAAGCAGACTCCCATAGCAAACATTTGCATTGGTGAGTTTTGTAAAAATGATTTGGGATATTACATTGTAAAAAGTTGAGTATTACTGAGAAGTACAGGTTAATTGTAGAGAGGAGCAGATGTTGCTGGGACACTATAAATAGATGGGCGTGTACATGATGGTTGTATTGTCATGATTGGAGGAATTTTTTGTGTGTTGCTGGGATGCTCTTAATGATAGTGTAACTTGCACCTCTGCAACATGTTTTAAGTGATCAAAACTCATGTATTCTAGTACTTACCTATGCATGCATTGGCAAAGTTAATTTTTCTGTTCTGTAACTTTTTCTCTCTGGCCATATAGCTTCCACAAATGCAGAGAGGGCAGTTGAAGGTCCATCCAGCAAACTGCTCTCAAGACCTTTGTGAGCCTGACAGCTTTACCATCCAGGATAACTTGGATTAGTCCTTATAGCTGTAGAGAAGTCTGCTTTCGTAGCCTATTTCAGTGATTGATCTGACTTTGTGTTAAAGAGACTGCAGAGACATTTTGCCCATGTAAGAGCAATGCAGCAGGAGAAGCAACAAGGTGGAGCAGGGAATTAAATGAAGGAAGATTTCATCCCCGTGCTTTTCCTGTATTCTGGTTTTTGCCGCTGTGCATTCCACACCTTACTTTTGCATATCTATGAATATCCTGTATTGCAGATTACACCCCTTTGCTGTATATGCTTAAGTGTATGTTTTTCTGATCAACCAGCAAGTGAATGTTTAGTAGAGCCTACTGTGCACATTAGAGGAGCTGCCCTCTTGGTCACTTCTATAGACTATTAAAGAGGAGGCTGGTGAGGTGTCCAGTAGAGATTAAATCAATATATTTACCTGTCAGACTGAGTATGAATCCATTCCAGATGAAAACCCCTACATTATGCGTGTATTGTGTTTATGCTTTCATTGTACTTACTGGAGGAGATCAGTGTGTCTCAGAATGATTCAGCATGCTCTGAACTAAACTAACTCTGCTCTGAATCTTTCTCAACTGTAGTGCCTGTTTCGGGAAGTAGAACCCCTAGTCATCTAGTATCATATCACAGAATCACAGAATGGTAGGGGTTGGAAGGGACCTCTGTGGGTCATCTAGTCCAACCCTTCTGCCGAAGCAGGGTCACCTACAGCAGGCTGCACAGGACCTTGTCCAGGC
>Ga0065711_1026607_pt1 | contig 64569 bp, 49 predicted proteins | sample Hoacrofraction12_FD_59098 | JGI IMG/M metagenome (GOLD analysis project Ga0065711, IMG submission 59098) | Hoatzin crop microbial communities from Cojedes, Venezuela - Epithelial fraction 12 v2 (version 2) | ecosystem: Host-associated > Birds > Digestive system > Esophagus > Crop | place... | reverse complement strand
CCCCCCCCCCCCCCCTCGATTTTCTTTTGTATGTGTTTATTATTTTTTTATTTTTACTTTTTTAGGTCTGGGTGGGTTCAGTCACAGAAATAACTATTGATGACCTCTGTGCAGAAGACAAGGACTCTTCACCGTCAGAACTGGTCTATTCCATTACCCCACCTAGCAATGGGCACTTGGCTCTGAAGTATTCTCCAAATAAGAGCATCCTTAGTTTTACCCAGGCTCATATAATTGAAGGGCAGCTGGTATTTGTACACAATGGTATGTGGGTTAAAAAATACCACCTCTGTTAGCAAAATACTGCTCCTATTCAGTATATTTGTGTTTGTAATCCTTTGAAGATCTTCTTGTAAAGTCACAAAAATCTCAAAGCACTGGTTGTGTGGTACATGATCTCACAAACTAAACAGGAAAGGGTCTGATGTCTACTAAAATGTGCGCTCAGCAAGAAAGCTGGGGTGTGTTAGTGGTTCAGCAGCCTTCTTTGTGAATGCAGGTTTGCAGTAGGGGAATGTTGCCATGCAGCTTTCAGAGATATGAAATCCATTTTTTTGACCATTGTCACGGAGAATCTCGTGAAGCCTTTCTGTCTTGCAGAGCTGTTTGTGGACCAACGGTCTCTCAGATACCTGCCACAGTATAGTTTTATTCCTGAGCAGCTCTGGACAGTGAAGTTATGGTTTGTCTGGGTGATGTCAAACTCTCTTTAAGGATGTGAAGGAATTCAGCTTTAACCATTGACTTTTTTGTGCCAGTGGCCAGAGCTGGAGATTGGGTTGTTTGTGTTCCTGCTACAGAGAGAATGTGTGGGCAAAAAAAAAGAATTCAGGGCAGCTTCATGCATCCTTGAGTGGCTGTGCTGGGAAGCCACAGGAATGAAGATCCCAGTGGGGTTCCAGCCAGCGGAAAATGTGGGGCTTCTATAGTGCGATAGCTGCTTTTCTTCTGCTCCAGCTCTATTATCATGTTACCTCAGCTGAAATAAGAAAGGAGGTGCTGAAGAAGGAATAAACCAGTTTTGGGGAAGGACACGGAAGAGGTACAGCACTCTCTTGCTGGCCCTAAGGCAGGCTGTAATTATTTCCAGTGCTCCCTTGGGTGCAGCAGTCACTCCAGAACTGTGCTGTGTCTTCATGAGCTTTGGTGCAGGTTAAACTGCTTTGACTTCTGATGCACTGTCTTGCAGAGTGCATATGTGTTGCTGAAATTGTTTTACAAGCAGCTGGTGGTAAGCTGTAAGCATCCTGCTCAAATAATTTGGTCAGGAAATGAAAGGTCAAGAGCATAGCAAAAGTGAGCCAAGCTGTTTAAATTGTTCCGAGGGAGGCTTTGACATGTAAAAACTCCTATGGTGGTAGGACAGTGCTGTTCTCAGTGTGAGGAAATGAGTCCACTCTGTGTTCCAGAAAGGCCAAATGCACATCTGTAGCCCTAGGAAGTGAATCTTGATTAATAAAAGTAAAAAGAACAGCAAATTTCATTTTCCAGTGAGTGGGAGTGTGGGTTGTATGGTAAATTTGAAGTGTAAAATTGCCCAGGTCGTATGTTGGCTCTTGCAGCTGCTCTGGCTCTGCCATCCACTCAGCCTCATGGCCTCCAGTGTTTCAGAAAGCACTTTCAACATTCTGCTTCTTTTCCTGCCTCAGTCTGATTTACTTTCCCCCTTCAGTTTGGACTGTTGCTAGAGGTGTACTTGTTACTCTCATCTTCTAGCTTCCAGCCTTGTCCTGGGGCCTTTCCGTATCTGGTTGCTGTCATTTGGCTTTTTACCCCATTTCTCTTCAGCTACTCTGTCCCTTATCTTAAAGTATTCTAGTGTGTGCTGTCTTCTTTGGCTTCTCTTGGGAAATACCCCCACTTCATGTTCTCCAGAGCTTGGCGTCTACTCTTCCTGCTCACTCTAGCCCTTTCAAGGGGAAGAGCAGCATCTTCTTGGCTGAGGCAGCTCTTCCATCCCCTGGCTGTTCCTCACAGCACCACAGGTGTTTTACATCCGTATATGACAGTGACTCTCCATCCTCAGGGTCTGTTGTGCTGCCAAAGAAAGTACTACCAAACTTTGTTTTTATGCCTCTAACATTAGACTTCATAAAATTTTCCCCTCATCTTTGCTCAGTCTTGTGAGATACATTGTGCTGCTGCTACGAGTAGCAAATCTCCCTCTTTGTTCTTATGTTTTCCTGTTCTGTGTGTTTCCTCTGTAATCCTGGATTGTTCTGTCACCTGCATAAATGCAGAACCAGAACATATCTTTCCTTTTCTGTACTCCTCTTTCAGGGTGAGATTTCCTTGCCTTTCCCACCCTCACTTCACTCCGGGATGCTCCCATCCTGCTTTTGCAGTATGGGGTCTGCACTTAAACCCTGCCAGTGTTTTCCTTAGGGCAATACTGAATTGAACTGTTGTTGATTCTGAAGGCTCAGTGTCTGTTCAATGCAGTTTTTACAATCCTCTTTCTGGTGTCCCTTTTATCACTTCCGATCAGATATGCCTTTAAAAATTAATTGCTAGAAAATAATACATATTCCATCCAAGCAGCACTTTAGGTTTTAGTTTTGTTCCTGACTCTGCCAATGACAAAATGTCTGTGTCAATTGGGCAGTTGACCTGTGTTAGCAAAAAAAGAAAGTGAGGCTAAGTAAGCCATTTTTTTTTTCAACCTGGGGCACATAGTAGATTCCTCAATGTGTTTTTACATGTGCAACCACCTGTGCATTTTTATCAAGAGAAAACATCAGAGTATAAAAGCTTTTAAAATAAAAACAGCATGACCTGATCTTCCAGAGCTGCTTCAGTGCCTGGCTGGATATAGGAGCATCACCTAGGGGAACTAGTAACTATAATCTCAGCACTCACATCTGATTCTTCTGCTATGGTGATTTATAATTAGGCGAGGAGCGCTAATCTTAAAGTACATGGCACTCTGTCACTTTCAGGATACATATGCAGGTAGCAATATGTTATGGCTAAATTGAGCAAAGCAAGTGAAAGAGCAGTGGTAACTGTTTGCAACAGTTAATGTTTCAATTTTTCAGTCTCTCTTTCTACCTAATTAAATAATCTGGGGAGTCTCTACTTAAAGCAGTAAGTCAGTTCCGAGAGATGTATTTTTACAGGAATCCACTCAGAGTCCTGGAGGTATTTTGCCATCACTTGTGCCAAAGTACATACAGATAAAGAAAAAAAATGTGCATTTATTAGGAGTACACATAACCTCTGAAATTGTTTAAGCTGTGACAACATACACTTATCAGCAAAGCTGAAACGGAGTGAAGATGCAAGGAAAACAACCGGAGAGTTGATGCGGTCCTTTGAATATAAATCAAAATGAAAGAACATTCTAGTTGGTTTTCTCCCCAAATTCCTTCTTTGCCAAAATGTGACTCTTTAAGTGCGTTGGTCCCTCCAAAGATAGAAAAGCAGTAGGAAATCTGGGAGTCATTGTCTTCCCAAGTTTAACTTCAGATGCACTGGGGTTAGTGAAGAAAGAAAGGAAGGGGCACTCTGCTGATTCACATCTCAGGGATGTTTGGCCTTCATTGTAAGCAGCAGTCAGGAGGTCTTTCTTGGGAAGGTATTCCCTGCATTATTAATTTATTTAATTCTAATTAAGATACAAAGGTACTGATCAATAATTGCTTCAGGATGACTTTGGATATATTTCATTGTAGCCAAGAGCAAAAGGTGTCCAGTGTGTGCTTGTGTGTTTTGGATGTGACAGACAGAATAATATAAGAATAAACTTACATTTTTGTTTTCTACAGGAGCAATGTCTGGAGGCTTCAACTTTCAGGTGACAGACGGTTTGAACTTTGCACCTCGACAGATTTTTAGCATCACAGCTCGGATGCTAGTCATTAGCCTTGAAGTGAACAAAGGACTCGGAATCTTTCCAGGTCTGTTTTTAAAGATTATCATGATTTTGTCCACTTGAAAATATCGCATAATATACAGTTATTTGTCAGGTAGCTAGCTGGCTGAACTATAGAAAGCTGTACCTGGGAACATCTATCTGATTTTTAAAAGAACAGTTATGTTATCTTAACGTACTGCTTCATTGTTTTATAGTCTTTACCTTTTTGATATGCACACGTGCTTGGAGTCATGGAAATAGGCAGTGAAATACGTCAGCACAGTGTGACAATAAGACTGTCTGCTTCAGCTCTGAGCATTCCCTATTCAGATTTGTTTAAAAGTCATATATTGTATTCCTGTATTTAGAGGTATCTTAGCTGGTTGTGATTTTGCCTGGTAAAAGCAGAGTGAAGCTTGTGTCCATGGGATTCTGAATAGCACATGTAAGCTTGCCAGATTGCTAGTTTGCTTTCGTACTGTTTGATCTGAGTTGTGGAGAGCAGCACAGACTCACTGATGAATCAGAAGGACTGAAAACCTCAATTCGTATTTGTGCATTTGGAACTAGCTGTATCAGCAGCTCAGTATTTTTTTTAATGAAATCCTACTCCTGCAGAAGTTGATGTGTTAACAGAGTCTCGCCAGAGCTATTTACTGCTTTGTATTGGCAATACATAGGCTCGCAATGAAAGCCACTTAAACACAGGCAACAAAAAATGAGATTGTAGCAGCATGATCTTCTAGTTCAGTCAATATAAATGGGATTCACATAAATCCACTTACGAAGCTTAATAATCTGCTATTTTGGTGTGTAAGATTGCCTCAGGCACAGGGGTTTACAAGAATTCTATCTCAAGCAAAGGTAATTGTAGGAAAAGTATGCCTCATACTTCCATAGAAGGCAAAATCTCTAGGCTGTCAATCAGTTCTCCAGTTTGCAAAATACAATATTTCTTTCAGCACTGCAAGATGTATTCTTGTAAGCCTAGAGATTTTTCTGAATTCTTGCTTACTTCGGATTAGCAAAATTCCTTTCTGGTGTTAAAAAGTATTACTAGCTTTTTCACCTTTTCTCTTTATGAGATTTTTGAAAGACGTTCTGGAGCTGAATGGGTTTCAGCTGTACTTGCTCATCATGAAATGACTGTTAGAACAATGATGGTGCCAAATGGCTAGTAACACGTAAAACCAAGAACGTCTCCTGTTTCATTTTGTAGTACTGCAGGAAAAGTTTAGTTTTGAGACAGCTTGAAGAATCTTCTCTCTAGGGAAGTAAAATCCCTCTTGTGCCTGGGTTTGAATGAGGAGCCAACCAAGAGCTTGTGGCTCAGGATTAAAGACAGGGCAGGGACAGGTGATGTTATCGTGGGCATCTGCTACCGGCCACTGGACCAGGAGGACCGAGCAGATGAGGCCCTCAGTAGGCAGACAGGAACAGCCTCGTGTTCACAACCCCTGGTCCTCGTGGGCACTTCAACCACCCTGATATCTGTTGGAGTGACAGCAGGGCATAAATAATCCAGGAGGTTCCTGGAATGCATTGATGGTAACTTCCTTCTCCAAGTGATAGAGGAGCCCATGAGGAGGCATGCTATGCTGGACCTTGTTCTCACCAGCAAGGAGATGCTGGTGGGGAATGTCAAGCTCAAGGGCAGCCTTGGCTGCAGTGACCATGAAAGGGTGAAGTTCAAGATCCTTACAGCAGTGAGGAGGCCACACAGCAAGCTCACAGCCCTGGACTTCAGGAGAGCAGACTTTGGCCTCTTTGGGGATCTGCTGGGTAGAGTACCATGGGATAAAGCCCTGGAGGGAAGAGGGGCCCAAGAAAACTGGTGAATATTCAGGGATCACCTCCTCCAAGCTCAGTAGCAATGCATCCCAACAAAGAGGAAGTCAGGCAAAAACACCAGGAGGCCTACATGGATGAACAAGGAGCTCCTGGGTAAACACAAACACAAAAAGGAAGCTACCAGAGGGTGGAAGCAAGGAGAGGTAGCCTGGGAGGAATGCAGAGAAATTGTCCGAGCAGCCAGGGATCAGGCTGAGAAAGCTAGAGCTCTGATGGAATTAAATCTGGCCAGAGATGCCAAGGGCAACAAGAAAAGCTTCTGAAGGTGCATCAGCGATAAAAGTAAGACTACGGAAAGTGTGGGCCCTCTCGGGAAGGAAACAGGAGAGCTGGTTACCTGGGATATGGAGAAGGCTGAGGTACTCAGTTTTTTGCCTCAGTCTTCACCGGCAAGTGTTCCAGCCACACGACCCAAGTCACAGATGGCAAAGGCAGGGACTGGGAGAATGAAGAACTGCCCACTGTAGGAGAAGATCAGGTTCGAGACCGTCTAAGGATCCTGAAGGTGCATGAGTCCATGCGACCTGATGAGATGCATCTACGGGTCCTGAGGGAACTGGCAGATGAAGTTGCTAAGCCACTGCCCATCATATCTGAAAAGTCGTGGCAGTCCAGTCATAACCCCGATTTTTAAAAAGGGAAAAAAAGAAGACCTGGGGAACTACAGGCCAGTCAGTCTCACCTCTGTGCCTGGCAAGATCATGGAGCAGATCCTCCTGAAAACTGTGCTAAGGCACATGGAAAATAAGGAGGTGATTGGTGACAGGCAGCATGGCTTCACTAAGGACAAATTGTGCTTGACAGATTTGGTGGCTTTCCACGATGGGGTTACTGCATTGGTGGATAAGGGAGGAGCAACTGATGTAATCTACCTGGCCTTGAGCAAAGCATCTGACACTGTCCCGCATGACATCCTTGTCTCTAAATCAGAGAGACGTGGATCTGATGGATGGACCACGCAGTGGATAAGGAGCTGACTGGATGGTTGCACTCAAAGAATTGTGGCCAATGACTTGATGTCCAAGTGGAGACCAGTGATGAGTGGCATTCCTCAGGGATCGGTACTGGGACCAGTGCTGTTTAACATCTTTGTTGGTGCCATAGACAGTGGGACTGAGTGCACCCTCGGCAGGTTCGCTGATGACACCAAGCTGTGTGCTGCAGTCGACACGCTGGAGGGGAGGGATGCCATCCAGAGGGACCTTGACAGGCTTGAAAGGTGGGCCTGTGTGAACCTCATGAAGTTCAACAAGGCCACGTGTAACCGTATCCTGGGCTACATCAAGAGAAGCGTGGCCAGCAGGTTTAGGGAGGGGATTCTGCCCCTCTGCTCTGCTCTGGTGAGAGCCCACCTGGAGTCCTGCATCCAGCTCTGGAGCCCTCAGCACAGGAAAGACATGGACCTGTTGGAGTGGGTCCAGAGGAGGGCCACGAAAATAATCAGAGGGCTGGAGCACCTCTGCTGTGAGGAAAGGCTATGAGAGTTGGGGCTGTTCAGCCTGGGGAAGAGAAGGCTCCAGGGAGACCGTATTGCGGCCTTTCAGTACCTGAAGGGGCCTAGAAGAAAGCTGGAGAGGGACTTTTTGCAAGGGCATGTAATGATAAGACAAGGGGTGACAGCTTTAAACTGAAAGAGGGTAGATTTAGATTAGATACAAGAAACAAATTCATTACTGTGATGGTGGTGAGGCACTGGCACAGGCTGCTCAGAGAAGCTGTGGCTGCCCCCTCCCTGGAAGTGTTGAAGGCCAGGTTGGATGGGGCTCTGAGCACCCTGGTCTAGTGGAGGGTGTCCCTGACCGTGGCAGGGGACTTGGAACTAGATGATCTTTAAGGTCCCTTCCAACCCAAACCATTCTATGATTCCATGATAAAAAAATTGAATATATTGTGATGAATTTGCTGTGTCTTCATGACTGGGTGTAAATTACTCTGTCAAGAATATTATTCTGCAATTTTGTAGGAGCTTGTACTGCTCTCTTCTTCTGTGTTGCATATAGCAGATTGGTTTATACAATCTATGTGGGTTTTTTCTGAGCAACAGAAGTTTGTTTTATTCAGCGTGCTTAGTAAATTGACTGCTAGATACATGATTTGCTCCTTATGTATGCTAGATACCTACAGTATGAGGATTTGCTCTCTTCAGGAAAGCAGTTGCTCAAAAAAGGAGTGAGCTGAGTTGCTCTTTGAGAAGGAGAGGCAGCCTGTCTTGTAGGTATACGGAAGCAGGGCTGTCTAAGCAGTCTTTGGATGATATGATTCATAACTCTTCAGCAGTGATGGGCAGAATGCTCATGCCAAAGCCCTTTCCAAATCTTAAATGTAGGCAGTAAAAGTAGATACCAAAATTACAGATACCAATGATGGCCTTACGCTGTTGTGTTGTACTTGTATGGATTAGCTTGGCTGTACTCTGCATCACACATCCTTGTTGTGTGTCTTCCTCCCGTCCCTGTTCCTTTCCCCTGTTTTTGGATGGGGTTGGTTTTGCAACCTTTCTGTTCCCGTGTGTGGGAACTAGCAGTGTTCTCACTTCCCTTTCCTTCACCCAGTCTGTTTGCTGGCCAATAACCTTCCTCTGCCTTTTGAGATGTCAGACCACAGCAGAACTGTGGGTGCGGGAAAAGGTTCTCAAGTCTCAGGAGAGAAGTGGGTGAAGGAGAAGATTATGTTTGGGGGAGGATCCCTTTTTACAGGAAAGCGTGAGAGACTTTGTTGTCTGTGGCCCTAGACTATATTTCAGCCTGTGCTGTGCAATGAGTGAGATCAGGTCTGTTAGGAACAAACGGGGGCTTGGTGCCACATGTCCTCTGTTCATGTGTCCCTGTACTCTGATGACAGTGCTGCGATAGCCTCGTATGGTTGTGAAAAAAAGGGAGCAGTAACTTCCACCACTACAGTGTGACCATTTTTGAGAGTTACTCTGCCTTAGTCTGTTAAGGCAATGAGGTGTGATTTGCATAACGAGGAGGTCATTGAGAAATAAGCGTGTTTGCAGATACATGTGGTCTGATTAACTGTTGCTCTCAGTTGTACGTTCCCGACCACATCTGCTGTACACACGACACAAGGTCACGCTTCCCTCTCTGCCTGTCACGCAAAAAAGGGAGAAGAAGAGAGAGGAAGAGGAGGGAGACCTTTTGAATTAGATACAGTGTGGGAGAATTTTTATGGACCTGAGGGACTGCTTCGCTTTTCAAAGCAGTATGGACACGGGGAGGCATTGGAAAGTAAAAAGGGAAAAGGGGCAGAGCCAGAAGATCTCATTTCATTGTAACAACTCTGTTTCAAAGTAGATGTGGTTTGAGCAAGAGCACAGGCAGAATCCTGACGTTACTAATCACTTCCAAAACATCTCCATTCTTCAGTCTGCTTGCCATATTTTTTCTTCTGAATATTGTAGCAGAAACATGTTATTTTGTGTTATTCCTGTGTAAGCATTATGCTTTATTGAGGATGGAGTGATGATTCAGACTTCAAGGATATATACTGCTAGTATCTGAAATTATGTATTGATACCTATAAAAGCTAGTTGCTCAAGAAAAAACGAAAATGTAAAACAGAGGCAGAAATGAAGGTAGAGGGAACTGGATTATGGGAACTGAATTTATTGCTCCTCTGAAAGTGTCATTAAACATGAGATTTAGTTTGCTGAGTATGTACCATGAAACAGTGCATCAAAAAGAAGCCAAATAAAACTTCTTTTTCTTTTAGAAAATTACAGATTTAGTGTTGTCACAGCTACATCAAAAATTGTTTTGGTTTGACTAAATGCTGGAAAGTTCTTTATGTTCTTCATAATATTTAATGTACTGGTTAGTGTGGTGCTATGTATTAAAAGGTTGTTGTTACCCCTCAGTCTCCATCCATCTTAATAATACATTGTTTCAGTTCAGATAGTTATTTGTTGTGTGATGTTCTTCCTAATTTGTTTAATTCAGTATTTATTTTTTAATTTAATTTAATGAAGATCATCTTTCATATCGATAAAGTGTGGTTCAAGCTTCGGATAATGATTTTAGTTTGTGTGTTCACTAGAAACTTTGCTGTGTTAAGGCTTCTCCCTGCCAAACCACCCTGCCTTCTGTGGGCAACATGAGCAATGGTGACTTCAGCTGGAGTTTGAATTCAGTTCTAGACATGTAATATAGGAACAGGGCTTCTTATACATGCTCTGTTCCCTACTTTGGGTTGTTTTTGCAGAAGCTAGTTTTTAGTGATTACATGTGCTGAAGAGAACTTCAGTTTTTGCATTTGTAAAATAAAGGTACATCCTACTGATGGGCTTTTTGATTAAAAAAAGCTGTGGAAGAGTTGTAACTAGAAGGTAACTAGCAAAAGAGTAAACCTGCTGATCTTATGAAACGTCACTAAACTGCTAAGTAGAATACCTAGATGAGAGGGTGAGTTGTGCATAAGAAACTTACCCTTTGGGAAAAATTGCTGTTGCAAATCTGTGTTACTTATAACTGACATTTTTTAGGTTCCAGGAAATCTATTTCACAACATGATCTGAAAGCTGTAACCAATGATGTGACCAATGCAGGAAACAGAACTATAACTTTTACGATTGTAAATTCCCCAAAACTTGGAAGGCTGGTCAGAATAAATTCTGATAATACCACTCAGGAAATCCTCAGTTTTACGCAGTCTATGGTAAGCATTTACTGTATAATAACTAGTTCAGGGGTAGGTTGTTACTTCAAAGGGCATCTCAGTTGCTTGTTCTTTGTCTGTTCCCTTTATATCTGTTAAGTAACCAGGCATATGTGACCCATCAGTGCAAATCACTCAGATTCGCTGTATCATTAAATATCTGGCATCTAGTAATGAACGCAAGAGGAGCCTTTGTTCCCCTCTGCTTGGATGCTAGCAGGGTCTTGGCAATTTCCACTGTTTTGCTTGTAACAGTATTTTTCAAGAAGAGCTGTTCTGCTGCCATTAACCAGCAGTCCGAGGTTGGAAGCCTTTAGTTCTTGGCAGAAGGAGTAGCCTTTTGCTCTATGAAAAGTCCCAGTATCAGATTCATTTCAGCTGTACACAGTCCACATGGGTGTGATATTGATTGGCTATGATATTAAGTGTTTAAAGAATCTTAACTGTGATACAGAGTCTCATACTTGAATGACTAAAACGTGGCAGCTCATGTAACTTGATGGAAAACATTCTTTTGCAACTGAAAATAAATGTCTTATGTCTGTGTGCAGAATCAGAATGTAACTGTGTGCTCTGCATGCAGTAAATTATTTTGAGAAAATCTAAGCAGGGGAGAAAAAGGAGCTCCAGCTTTGCTGGAGGAAAGATTAAGAGATAATTTGGTCTGAATCTACGTTTACAGATTTTTAAAGTGGCTATTTGATTTAGTATATGAAGGAATAAGAAAATCTATTGGCTGGAAATTGAAACTTGACCAATAAAACCTGGAAAAAAAGTTGACATTTTTATTAGTTACCATCAAACTTTGAAACAACCTGACCAAGAACTGTGGTGAACTTTATAAATCAAGATGAACACAGAATGTTTCTCTTAAAACTATGTTCTAATAACGTTTTGTTATTGGTCTTGTTGCAATAGTTGCTGAGTTTTGTCTTACATTATGAGGGAGAGGAACTGTATAATGACACTGTTCCCTTCTGTTCCTAAAATGTGTGATTTTTGTGAGCATTAGATGAAACATTTAAGCACATCAGACAGAAAATCTTTCAGCTAAGATTTTGAAGTTTTACACTTTTTGCCTATGGCTATGGTCTTGACATATGTTTATCAGACAGCGCCATGTCAGAACATGACACATTCTCTATAGCTTTAGTTCTTACTAATGTATAGATAACTTTACCTTGAACTTCACAAATTGTGTAAGGATTTGAGCTGTACTATTGCATATGCTTTTCTTCTTTGTCAGAGGTATTTGTATTGGCCATTTTCAATTCAAACAAGTAGAGTCAAGTGACTTACTGAAGATAGAATTAAGCTAACCAGCTTGCTATTTATTCTGGTAGAAAATGAGATATGAGGAAGAGAAAGTAGATCCTAAATAAACATTCACTGTGTAGAGTGCTGTAGCCACATGAAGTTAAATATCAGTGAGAAAGTGACATTGATATTAGAAACATTGTATATTCTCCAAGTAGTGGAGAATAAGACATTCAATTTCTGTTTTGTAGTAAGCAGCTTGTAAATCTGATTTGAATTGAAAATATTTTTGTTATTTTAATTCTTTGGGTTTTCACTGACTTCATTCTGTATTGTGGAACTTGAAATTTCGCTTCTGAAAAGTACTATGCAGCCAGCTAATAAAAGTAGTTAGCACTTTTGCTATGGTGGTGAACTCTTCCCTGTGCCCTGTGGTTCATTGCTTCATTGCCAAAGAGAAAAAAGAAAAAGAAGAATTGAAATCACTATTGCATTCCAAGAATTTTTTTCACAGACAGTTGTTGTTCAGCCAGTATAAGAAAATTTAACTGTGTGTTAAACACACTTGAACAACACAGTTGTTTTTGACTTGATGTTTAGGGTTTTTTTCTCTGCCGGTAGTTTTCTATGGTATCTTAGAAGTGTTTTCATTATGCAGCAAGCCACAGTTTCTTCATTATATTTAAAGTCATTACAGAGGTAAACACAGAAATCTTCACCAATTCCATTCTCTTAGCCCAGATATCTTGCAGTTGAAAAAAAATAATCCTGTTAAGATGGATAGAAAACACTGCTGAATTTAAAGGATGCATATTGTGCTGGTTCTTGTTAGAAAAATTTGCTTTCTCTAACTTGAATTCCTAGAGGCTTGCTTTAGAAAGTTATCCTGAATGAGCATATCCTTCTATTGCCAGTTTTGTTTGTTTTGTCCTATGATAGCCATTAAGAATTAAATCAGTATAGAGAAAGCATAAACCTGGAGATGTGCATATAGGATTTTATCACATCAGTCGGAATTTTTTAGACAGTAAGATGGAATGGTTTGAGGCTACTGAGAAAACCAACCCTGAAAGCCCTGTTTCCCTAGTGATCTCAGTGGGGGCTGTTGCAGTAATTACAGGATCAGTTCTCTCTGTAACCATAGCTCAGATTTTATGCTGCTAAATTGTTTCATCCGTGAAATGGCAGGGGTTTTTTTGTTTTCTTTTTTCGCACCTTTCAACCATATGTGATAGGAATGTGTGCTAATGAGTTCATTCAGGGTATCTGCAAGCTGTGTGGAATGTGTTACAAGTGGTAAACTTAGAACCAGCACCATCTCAGACGGGAATCCCTCTGGCAATTATAAACTAACAGATGCAAGCCAGGTCAGTAGTTGCCTGGAAAGTTGCCAAAGATTGAAGAGGTATAGCTGTCTTCTCAAGCAGATCAGATGCTGAATCTACTGGATGGGATTTAGTAAGTGTTCTAGTCTTGCAGTTATGAGGAATCCTATGGCAGTTCCAATCTGTCGTGGTATTGGTCTTAAAGTTCGTCTGTAGTTCCAGCTGATGAGTATACTAATCTGAAAGTTTGGCATTTTGCTTTGGGGCCTAAAGAGATAAATGGTTGTATCTTGTAGAAGTATGTGTTTCTCTGAAGATTTATTACAGTATTTTGCAGTACTTTGAAGTTTAAATCCTCATGGTGGGATGGCTAGGATTCTCTGGAGTATGATTATGTGCAAGGTCAGTGAAGGCAGGTATAGGATGAGACAGATTCCTTCCTGTTTCTTAGGAATCCTCTTCTTGTTGTGATGTAGAAATTTTCCATTAAGTAATCCCATCAGGTCTTTGGTTATAAACAAGAGTATATTTCAATGGTCGCTGCACCTCATTCTGGTTTCCGTAGTCTCTTATCAAGTATCTTTTGCTATTCACCATGAAATACCTGTATCAAAGTAATTTTCAAGCCTTCAGTATTTCATATGCTTTTTCCAGATCATGAGTCCACTGGTATCCCTATAAACAAAAACCCTAGACATATGATACTCCGATTCACTAAAGATACAGTCTAGCTGAGCTCCTGTTCACCATTACCATTGCTAGTTTGAGATAAGTTTCTCATTGTTCTACATCTCTGTTCTTCACATAAGGCCTTTACTGCATATTCATGCCCAGTAACATTTCACCTACCTTCAACTAAGCTTGTCTGGCAACACAAAGTCTGTCTTGAGAGAAAGAGAAATGCAAGACAATCTCAATGTAAGTTACGTATACACTGTGCGTGGACATAAGTACAGAGGCCTCTGTTGAACAGTGTTCTTAAGATTTGTTTCTCTCCTTACACTTCTGTGTTTAGAATAATTCTCCTCTTATTCCTATGGCTTTTCTTTACCTGAAACAGGTGGATGAAGGTGTGATCATGTATGAGCACTTACATGCCGAGTCAGCTGGCTGGAGTGCAGAAGATTTCTTTACATTTACTGTCTCCTCTCCACCATCAGCTCTGGACCTCCAGATGTTCCGTATTGTCATTTCTTACGAAATTACCAGGCACGATCAGAACAGTCATCTTCTGGCAAATACAGGTAAAGATGCTGTACTGTTTAGACTCCAGATTGGTTTGGATCTGTCAGGGTTCCAATGAACAAATGTGAAAAAACAAAGGCTGCTTTCTTTTCAGTAGCAAATGGCCAGAATACTTTTGTCACAGAAAGTAGTGTAGATAGTAGCTTGGAAAACTGCATCACTGCATCTTTGAAAATGAGATTAACTACCTGTGTTTGATCCTTCCTGCTGCTGTAGCGAGTATTCTCCATTTTCCTGTAATAGTAGGTGGAAATATTGTCAGAAGCTTTGAGATATTGATACTTCTTTAATGTCATTGTATGCATCAATAGTAGGTCTTGTCACTCATGTGTAACAGTATTTTAAAAATAGTGGTAATATATTTTTAGCCATGACATATGAAATCAAGGATTTCTCATTAAGGAGAAACTTTTCTGAGCATCATCAATGTTTGATATCTAATTTTGTAAACATTGCAACTATAAAATAGTCAATTTTTAACATTCTGTTTTCCTTTCTGCTAGGTGCCATAGTCCAGGAAGGAGGTAGAGTATTAATCAACAAAACAAATTTAGATGCTTCAAATCTGTTGATTAAGCTACCTGAGGTACAGCGCTCCATGTATGAAGTCTGGTATCAGGTTGTGTCTTTACCCCAACACGGCATGATTGTTGTTGGAGAAAGAAACATCACCAAAGAAAAACCTAACTTCTCCCAATACGTACTGAACAAATTTGGAATTGTGTACGTACATGATAATTCTGAATCTCTTAACGACAATTTCACTTTTGCTGTTTGGTTAAACCTAAAGAGCAAGTCAGCAACAAAGCCCCATGGCGAAGTTTTAGAAGAGATGTTTAATATCAGTGTTGTTCCAGTTAATGACCAAGCTCCGGAACTGAAGACTAAAAGGCTGCACTTGAAAGTCCTGCAGGGAGATGTGTCAGTGCTGGGGTCAGAGAATCTGAAAGTTGAAGACCTAGATAATGCCCCAGCCGAGCTCAAATACAGCATTGTTAGCAATCCCAATAATGGTTATTTCGCAATGAAAAGCAATCTCAGTGTCTCTATAAAGGATTTCACACAAGCTGATGTCGACAGTGAAAAAGTTTGGTTTGTACAGGATGGAAGTCCATCTTCTGGGGTGTTTTATTTCTGTGTGACTGATGGTAAACATCGCCCTTTATACAAACTGTTCAGTCTTGAAGTCATACCAATCGCTCTTGTCCTGGTCAACCTTACCAATGTTGCACTTCCACAGGGCCAGACATCTGTCACCATTACTAGTGTGCAGCTTTCAGCTGTCACAAATGGAAAAAGCACTAATATCATGTATGAATTAACTCAGCCGCCCAAATATGGGTACCTGATGATTGGGAATGAGCAGGTTACTAAATTTGAGCAGACAGATTTGTGCTCAGGAAGGCTGTCTTACCACCTGACAAATCTCACTGCGTCCAAAGAAGTACTGGAGTTTATGCTTTTCACTGCAGAAGGCAATCTAACAGGACAAGTGCTGAACATCACAGCGAAGCCTTTAGTACAGGTTGTACCTGACATGCAGATTTCAAATCATGCAGCTTATAAATTCAGAAGCAGTGACCTGGATGCTTCTGAGCTAGCTAATTTGACAAATAGTAATCCTAGATTTGAAGTGATAGTGCCCCCGTCTCATGGAAGGATTGTAAAGAAAAGGTTTGTGAATGATGCAGTGTTCGACGATATTCAGACATTCACCCAGGCTGACATCGATAGTGGTGTCGTGCTTCTAGACATAGATACGAATATGACGGGCATCGATGTGTTAAATGACTCATTCACATTTATACTCAGGGCAGATGCTGTGCAGCCTGCTGTCGGCTATTTTCCGTATTCCATCGTGCCATACAGTCCTTCACTTGTGCAGGGTTTTACAACCGAAGTGCCTTCCATTACCAGCGTGACCACTTTAAAGATTCACACTACCTCAAAGGATGAGGCACCAGCCTCCTCTCAGAATGAAGAGCCTACAGAAGCATCACAGGAGACTGGACCAACGATGTGGCCAGGGCAGAATCGCTGGGGAAATCTGCATGAGGAAGATCCATTGATAGATCTGGGAACGGGAGCAAGTGGATCTGCAGGGACTAAGAGCACAACCCAGGTTAGTGCCAGGAGTCCCAGAGGGCAGGCAGGTGAAAGCAGCAGCCCTTGGTACATCATTATACCCCTGGTCCTGGTGTCTGTGCTGCTCATTGTGGCTGTTATTTCTGTGTGCATTTTGCTAATGTGTCAGAAGAAAGAGAAGACAAAACCGCTTGTCCAAAGTCAAACTGATGCAGTCCTCAGTAGTCCAGATCGACGTCTGGAACGGAGCTTGACTGTACCCAGTGTTACAGTGACTCCACTCCTGACGGGGGTTGAGAGAAGTACAGCCTCAACATCCGTGGCAGCAAGGCATGAACAGATGCTTCCTGCAGTGGTTTCTCCGACTGTAGAACGGTCTCTGCAAAACAGCTGGTTAAACCTTGATCCTGAAATAATCCAGTATTGTAGAAAAACAAACCCAACTTTGAAGCGCAGTCAGTACTGGGTGTAGTTATGGCCAGTTTTGTCGTGCTAGTTGATGTAGTATGGAAAAGAGAATATGCATTGTTGACATATAATTTGTTCTTTATTACACTTATTTATTATAGGTCAAGTGATGCACTGTTTATTAGATGAAATCCAAATACCTGTGAAATAATAATAATAATGAGAAATATCTTACTGGTTACGGTGCCATAAAATAAGATTTCCAGTTGATACTTCAGCAAAATTCCCACTTGATTCAGTGCAAGATTTGGCCCTGCAGATTTTGAGTGCACCTGTGTATGCAATATTTTTAATTTCCCATGACAAGGGTTAAATAGAATGTTCTGTCATGGATTATATATTTTTAATATAATTACTTTTCTTGAAGAACTAAGTTTGCTGTAAAGGTCTTGTGTTCTTTCCTGAGCCACCACTTCGTTTGAAGAACTTTCAACTGTTTCTATACGTAATTGCCAAGGTACTAATCTCAATAATGTCGTGTTGACCTGGAGGCTGTTCAGAGGCCAGTACTAAAGAAACAAAGCTGTGATTATTCTGACAGGTGTTCATCCAGGTTGCTGAACTGGAAATCTAGGATTCAGCTCAGCAATAGTAGTACAGCAGTGACAGTATAAAGCGATTCTGGTAAAATACTGCGAGATGTTGTTTGTTCTTTTGTTTTTCTTTTTCCTCATTTGATACGGAACTCTAGTCTTTAATGTCCGCAGAGTGGTAAAATGCATCCATGACCTCTGATTGACATGGCAAAAACTGTGTATTTGCCAGTCAGCTTGTCTGCTGAATTATCTTTAGGCTTAGGTTATATTTGGAAGTGCATATCAAAATTTCCTGCTCCTGACAAAGGGCTAAATTCTGCCTTCAGTGAAGCAAACACAACTCTCTCTGGAGTCTGGGCATTCAAACAGATGACAGTAGAATCAAGTCCTCTGCTGCATCCTGTTGTGTGTTGTGGAGCTACTGACAGAAACAATCCTGCAAGGAAGTACGTATCCCTTCTGGATTTTCACAGTTTACCCTTCATCTGCCAGAACACTGAACACATGTACCTTACATACTATGACAAGTAGTACCTACTCTAATTTTGCTCTGGTAAAATGTGCAATAATTTCCCTGTAAAGGGAATATTTTTATATTTTTGGAAATCCAAGCTCAATAGTGATATGCGGTCTCCGGTTGAGGTCCAGTCTTCCACTGAGGACAACAGCAAAATTCTTGTTGACTTCAGAGAATGAACTGACTTCAAGGGAATGGTGCTGTGATCATAACCAGTGTCTTACTAACCACTGAACCTCTCAGCTATTTTTGTACTTCTGTATTGCTGTAGCTTCCTGGTAGCTTCTCAGCAGAAACACTGTGCTCAGTGTCAGGATGCAGTCTCAGCACTGCACTCCGTTAACGCTGGAACACCGTTTTTGTTTGAGCCTGGGTACTGCAGTTTTCACTTTCATAGAACGGATGTGTGGGCCTCAGCATCCTCGGTGCTACTCATTTCAATTATGGGAAATTTTCACCTGGGGGGGGGGGTCAGACTAAGTCTCTGCTTACTGCTGTGTTCTGGGAACTGAACACAGGAGCAGTGGGGGCAATCTTTCTCTTCTTTGCCACCTCTGCCGCGGTCAGCTGTGACTGTGGTGCATTTTGAAGCAATGTATTTGTCAGAGCCCACTTCAAGGACAGTAGCCCATGTCACTGGAAAATATGCAAGCCACATCTTCAGCTAGTCAAGTTAGTGGAGGACTAGAGACTAAAGAGACGAGCCATTTAGGTACTGAAATTAAAGTGTATTTGAACCCTGATAGACATTTTTTATTTCTCTATCATTACCATTTTTCCCTGCTGCCAGCGTGAGCAACATTGAATGCCAGTGGTGCGGTTGGAGTAAAAGGTTGGGGTCCTCAGGAGTCTCAGGTGGACGGATGCAGACCTGCATTGCAGACCTTTTCTGCTTTTCCAAAGAAAATCTTTGGGACTGTTTTTAGAAACTCTGAGCCAGAGAGGTGGTGTTGCCAGTCACCACAGGGATACCCCAGCATCATTTGTGGAAGAGCAGCTGCACATCTCGTGCCATTTGCCGAGACCTCTTCTATGAACACCAAGCAGACAGTAGCTTCCTCCAGATCCCAGCTGTAAGCTACAGCCTGCCTCCGATGCCGTGTAGCTGGCAGCAGGAGCCTGATCCCTATACACCTTCTCCAAGGCCTTGCTCCAAGGACGAGTAAGGAATTATAATCCAGCACTTTGCTGACACTTAAAGAAGCCTGTCTTGCATTTCCCTGCACTCAAACCTTCCTATGAACAGCAAAAGAGGCAGCATGCCCTAGTACCTGTGGGGAGACGAAGCGATAAGCCTCGAATTTGGTACCAAAATACTGCAGTGCTGAAAGCTGATGGAATCTGGTGACAAAATCCACACTGTGGACCTGTGACAGGCTGAGCAGAAATATGGAAGTGAAACGTGTGCTTAATGAGATTTTGCTAAACATGTTACAAGGACAGGTGTGCCCCAAGTTGCGGTGCTCAGTGTGCAGTGGAGGTGGAGCACAGGGCTGGTGTAGTGCTGGCAACGGTAAAAAAAGACCACGACTTAATAGCGACTGAGTCAAAAAAAACAGCAATGCAATTATAACTCCACAATTGAATGGGCGTTCTTGAGTTTCAGCATTTGCATGCTCTGAGCAAGAAATTGTACATGAAAAGTATAGAAAAGGTGGTAGAATTTGCGCTGGCTTTTTTGGCCTCAGTGTAATCAGCTGAACTCTTGATATCTGCTGCCAAAATGCTCTTGTCTGACAACAGATGTTCATTTCAACTAGATAATGTACATGGAATTGTATTTTGAGCATTAGGCTCAGTTTTTAAAGCATCAGGGGTATTTCTTTTGTTTTGGTGGGTTTTGGTTTCTTTTTTTTTTAAAATGAGAACTGCCTAAGTGCCTAGTTCATCAGTGAAGTGTGCCAGCATTCAGTTTTCTCCCTCAGTTAGTGCTGCTGTGAGACAACTGTGCCAAAATGCCTGCCATATTACGAAATACTTTGATGAGAACTTTGTATGGATATAAGTATATTGTATCCACGATTACTGGGTTTCATACAACAGGCAGAGGTAATATTGTAACTGATAACTACATACGGATTTTGCTTTAGTATCCTACCCTGACTCCCTAGTAAAAAAAAATAAATCTGTGTGCATTAATGTGAGCTTTCCCTGTGGACAACACAGAATAGTCTCTGGCAGAGGACAGTTCATCGTGTTCTTACATAAATATTTAATATAGGCGAGAGGAGTCGTCTCTGGATGAGCTGAGGTCACTGGCTTAGCTGGAAGTCCAGCTTTGAGATGTAAAAACACTCTGGGATGAACCTCATCCTGGGTTTCCTAAATAACAATCTAGAAAATCTCCAAGAAAAGCATTTTGTACTTACGGATTCTTTTTGTGATTCCAGGAATGTACGTATTTTATGGTCAGGATCTGATTTGAATCTTTTGGTTGTTTCACTTAACCTTGAAGTTGTGTGTTTTATTTAGTGACGATGGCGTTTATGAAGGATTCCTCTTCTCACCAGATGGAGTTCTAAACTGCAGCATGAAAGTGCCTTGAAAACATGTACAAAATCAATAAAGTGTTTTGTTTGTAATCCACACACTTATGTTTTTGTGCTTTCTTTGAAAACCTGTAAAGTCCTGCAGTTGGTGCAGAAACACAACAGGATCCCACTGTCATTAATGGCATTCTTCCAGGTTTTCTGGTGTTTGTTTTTTAAATTGCACATGGACTGAGATCGCTGTTGTGGTGTGCCCAGTGTTGTGCCTCTGACATAATGGTTCAGCATTTGCGTGAATGTAACATCAGAACACGTGCATTGGTTTGAACCTACTCAAACAGGACTGTGCTGGGTTTATTGCAGTATGTTTTTCCGTTATTTAACTGCATGTGCTTAGAAGATTTTAAAATTTCAAATTCTTGAATGTTAATACAATAGTGCTGTTTTGTCATTAAAAGAACTTTGATTTTTTTAATCTCTAAAATTCATCAGATCATCTTTTATTCTCAATCAAAAATACACACTCCAGCTTCACGCCAAATGGATTGTTCGACCTGATTTTGATTTTTTGTTAGAACTTGGTTGGTTTGTACTTGTTCTTGTAACTTGAATGAGGAACTTTTTTCCTGAGATGTCAGAAATGCTGGTGGCCTGGGGGGAGCAGCTTCCGCCACGCCGTGACTCGGCATCCTGAGCACAGAAATCTCTGTCAGCAGTAGCGGCGCTCAGTCTTGGGGTCGTGTCCCTGTCCCCCAGCAACTCGGGAGGCGTTGGTTTGGGAAGAAAAGAAAAGAGGACAGAAATGGTCGCAAACCTTTTTCTGATTTTCCTCTTGTTAAGATATTAGTAAGGGCCAGCTACAGCCTTTGCTGCAGTAGCCTGTTACTATCTGCAAGGCCAAATGCAGCAGTGAATCTACTCACGTGTCCTGAGCCACAGGCCTCCGTCCTGCTTGTACCATTTTTTTCAAGTCAGTCCTTCTGATGTTGAAGTACATTCAGTGAATATTTTTAAATGGGCTGAAAATAATTGTCCTGGCGTATTCAGTGGAAACTCTGTTAATTTATCTTCACTGGTTTCAAGCTAAATAATTCCTGCCAGAGCTTGCATATCCCAAATGCAGTCCCAGAACAAAATGTTCTTTCCTTGCAACTGGTGAAATCCATAGTTTCACATCTGTAGGGAGACTATGGTGAAATGCTTGCTTTACATGATCGTTTCCTCATTTCCAGTCTTGCTGCTTGATTACTTTTGGGGTAATGCTTTATTTTATACGTGCTGGTAACCACTACTTAGACATGAAGTTGTTCACAAACTAAGGTTTTAGCTGCAAAACCTTTGCATGCCATCACAGTGAGAGGGGCATCAGGTCTGATAAAGCTGTTAGAAAAAAATGGGGACTGAGCAGGCTGAGCATTGATATGGGATGGGACTGAGCGTCAGAACTTCCTGCAAGAATGCAGGCAATAGATCAGAACAAATACTTGCAATTCATAGTGTGTGACTGATCACAGGGATTTGCTCCAGCTGATGCACTGTACAACTTCACCTTGCATAGCAACTTTTATGTGTGGTACATGAAAGCACGTTGATGAGGAAATTCTCAAGAGAATAAAAAACCACTGGAGGAATCACAAGTTTGTACTTCATATACAAATACATATTCAAGTACATGTAAATGAAATTGAGTCCGTAAAGGAGAGGCACATTTGAAATCGGTTTGAGATATGTGAAGGCACCAGGGAAGCTGCTTTGCTAGCGGGAGCTGCTGAGGCAGAGATTGGTTAGAGAGGCAGGGGAAGGTAGGACGATGGGACAGACAAGTGCTTTGGGGTTAGATGGAGTTTCTAAACTCAAGGGAAGGTCATTTGAAAGCAGACCCACGGGCTTGTTTGAAAGGCAGAGGTGATGTGCTGGGCTGTGACTCTGGGAAGTGGGCTATGATCCATGATGCTGGTGGGGAGCTCACCTCGCTGCCAGAGAGAGGGAAGGGGAAGAATCAAGATGGTGAGTTTGGTTCCCGTTGTAGGGGAGAGTTGTGCTTGGGGTGGGTGGCAAGACTGAGAAGCTCTGTTTGCTTTTTCTTCTGCTTCCCTCTGCAGCTGGCAGGAGATCTAGTAGAAGTAAATCTCCTGTGGCATGAACATGTTGAATGTTGGCTGACAAAGGTGGCTGGCTGCCTGTCAAGAAGTCCAGTTCTGGGGATTCATCGGGTCAGATCACTAAAATCCTTCCTTATATAACCATCGCCCAGTCTGGCTGAGCCGAGTTGCCTAGGGTGGAACTCTGATGTGAAAGTCTGTTGGCATGAATATTGCCTTAAAAATAGAGCTGAAATGTTCTTAGTGTCTTGGTCAAAGTGCAGAAGGGAACAGGGTGAACTTGTCTGAGGTTTTGACTGATTGTAATCGCAATTAATGTTTAATGGTAAATCTATCCCTCTACAAACACTGAAAGGTATTTCGAAGTAAAGCAACAGAGGTCTTGATTTTGAGCACTAACTAATGCAAATAAAGATGGACCTGAGCTTAGTCCTTGAAAGAAATGAAAGTGGCTTGAGGACTGAACTCATTTACACGTGGCTGCACAAAATACTGTGTGAAGAGCAGCTCTAGGACTAAGATTAGACCAGGTGTAGAAGTAAACAGAAGCAGGATGAATCAGCTAGAAGAATAAACAACTGCCTACTTCATAGCATCTCTTAGTCAATCTGTATTGTCCATCCCAGGTCTTACATGCTGCTAGGAATGCTGCAGTGTAACGATCAGTGAGAGAGGTTGCCTGTTTTCCTTCCCTAAATCACCTTGCTGCTGGTTGTAGGACTTAGCTTCATTTAGCCTTCCTTGTTGTGGCAATTTCTGGGATTCTGAGATGTCTCTTTGGCAGTCCTTGTTTCTGAGTATGGTATCTGCCCTCAGAAGCCCAGTACTTCTGTGTGTGCCACTCAAGAATGAACAGGGTGGTAATGGTTGGTCACCGCTGACCTGTGTTGTGGCCCATTCTAGTCTGAACCCACAAGTTACACCTAAAGACACATGATACCTATTTCCATTTCTCTGAGTCCCCAGAAAGCCTGAGTTTCTAAAACATTGGGTTCGTGATGCCCCTCGGTGATGCCACAGCTGGGGAAGCGGCTGCTTGTTCCCCCAACACCCAGCTCAGCAGCAGCACGTGCTGTGCCTGGCAGCCTGCTCCGTGTCACACCAGGCTGCGTCACACGCGGAGGGCGAGAGCCTTCACTCTGCTCGGCCTCTCAGCCCTCAGGGATAGGTCCTCTCCTGCATCTTGGTGAGTGCACCTGCAGAAGGAGGAGTTGTGCTCAGGGGCTGTCCGGTGGTGGAGCTCTGCACTGGTTTCACTGGTTCCCCACTTCACCCTGCTGGGAAATTCTCAGGCTGGCAGCTGTGAGCAGAGAGCAGTACTTTGCTGAGAAACCTAGACATACCCATGTTCTGCTTTACAGTTTGAACTTCCTTTTTTTTTCTTTTTTAAGAAACACAAATCCAGAACAAGGATATATAAGTACATACATAAATCAGAGCCTCTGCCAGAAGTATTTGTAATAATTTAGTTGTAAATAGTGCATCACCTCCCAGGTGTTAGAGTTAGAATCTATGTAGGATGGATGTACATACCTGAAACCAGGTTTGCCCATTACCTCAGTGACAGTTTATGTCGTCAGCTGTGGATGTTGTCATTTTCTTCAGACAAATCTCACTGCCTGAGAGATTTACTTGTCTCTGTTATGGACCTGGTACATGGTTTAATGCTCACTGGTCACAAGTCACCAATACATGTTTCTTTACTTTATGGGAAAGTTTGACAAGAAGCTGTTCCAGTACATAGATTTTGGAACAGAAAGTTTCTGGTACTGCAGATGGTTGAAAGGCTTTGCAACTCCAAAGCTCTTGGAGCAGATAAGTGTATTTCAAGGAATAGCATGGCTGCTGTTGGCAACTTCTCCAGCTTTTATTGCTTTGGGAATACACAAACCAACCCTGCTACATATGGATAACTCTGTATATTAGTTTAAAATAAACAGCAAAATATATTTTGCCCTACCTTCTTCACACCCTTTTCTGATGATGTGACAGACAGACCTTTTTCTTTCTTAGCTATTGATATAAACAAAAGGCAGCAAAAATGACGAGGCCAGTTGTTTGTGTGGCCAGTGCACAGTCCACTGAGACTACAACTGCCTTTCTCTAGCAAGTGAAGAGCAGCTGTAGGTGGAAATGTGTTTTGGATGATGTATGGGGAAATCATCCAACTGGTTACATGGATAGCACGTGCTTAAGAAATACCAAAGGTGATCTGGCAAGCGTCTCAAGAAGGTATTTTATTTTCTTGTTTACAGTTTCCGCAGAGGAGTGGAAGTGGTTATTTTCCTATTAGGAAATATTTATATTTACAAGGTACTCCACTGAGCTCAACTTTTTGTCTGATGCTAAAATGGACAACACAAGTGACTAATAGCTTCCACACCAGCATGTGGTTCGGAGAGAAGGGGATGCCTAACTCCAAGTCTCTGCAGTCTGCCTTTGAAGATTCCCCAGGCACAGGAAACGGCACAGCCTCTCTTGCTTTTGGGACAGACACACAGGACTACTACATCCTTCGAAAATAACACAAGTGCTGGAAACGCAGACAGTTACACAGCGATCTGTAGCCTGGCTGGTTGCAAGTGACCGCTCTGCGCCAAACCTAGCTCAGAGGGACCGCTCTGTGCTCCTTCAAACCTAGCTCAGAGGGATCTCTACCAGGGGGTGTAATGGAAGCAAACACTATTGGCACCAGGATGTTACTCAGCATTTGAAATACAGTGTGTTCGCCATAGCCACTGATAAAAAAGAAGAACATCTAGTGAGCAGTTTTACTCTGAGGTAAATCACAGCAAGGACCAGGGTGTCACCGCACCTGCTTAGCTGATAACATACATCAGCATTTGTGAAACCTTCAACACTTCCAGTAGCGGGAGTCCTGCCAGTGCCTGGTTTGACTGGGAGATATCTAAATCAAACGCGATTCTTTGGGCTTGCCTTGTGTTTACACTTTCCTCAGTGATGGAGTAGGGAGCCCAGGGCTGGCAGTTCAGGGTAGCGAATGATCTGGCTCTAGCCTACACCTTGGCTGGGCACATAAACTAAATTATACGTTTCCTTGCCACTCTGTTTGCAAACCCCACATTCTCTGGGAAAGAGTTAGTGGTGGCATGTAGAGATGGTGATTGCCACATTCATATAATATTGGGGAAATCCAGGTTTAAACCTTCTTCCTCTCTGGCTGAGAAAGATGTCCTGCTCCACTCCCAGGAGAGATCCCAAAGCTCTGAGCCTTAGGTGCTCATTGCAAAAATACCAAATGAGCAAGGAGACAGAGACTAAACCGTCATTTAGTGTGCTTTCCAGAGAACTGGAGGCAACACTACAGCAAGTTGGGCAAGTGCGCTGCCCTTTCCGCTACTGTGTGTAAAGACCAAGGCAAAAGTATGTTGCTCTACTGGGGAGCTTTCCAGGCTTTCTGGGGAGAAGAGTGGGCTGGCTCAGCTGTTACCCGAGTCACTGACCGAGGCGTGCTGGGAGACTATGCTGAGTGGAGACTGGCCCTGTCCTGCAGCCTGTGGCTGGGAACCAACCTCACTGTTCTGATCCAGACATGGCTCCTTCCTTTAGGCTGGCTCAGCCAGCTCCAGGCACATTTCACTAGCTACTGTGAAAACCTTTTTCAGATATCTAATGCTCCTGCATACTGTGTGGATGAGGTTGGGTGTCTAACTCACTAACTTGCAATTTTTATATTTGTTTTTTTTTTAATACAAAGCCACTGACTCCCAGCATGATGTTGTCGAACCCTCTAGGACAAAGGCATGGCATAAATTTTCTTCTTCAGGTAACTGTCTTTAGACGTTAACGACAAGGGGTTTTTTTGGTATTGTTTTACAACTTTTTATTTTTTGGTTTTCAGTTCTCAGATAGATGGTCCCACAGAAATCACATCATGTCTTTCTCTGCAGTCTCTGGCAAAGCAAATTTTCTGACATTTTGCTGTCACACAGCAGTTACCCAACAGACACATTTTCCCATTGCTCTTGCAACAATACTACTTTGTTTTCAAGTTTTGACGAGTTATATTCATCTGTGTCTGCTCTGTCTTGACAAGTTGTTTCCCTGCTGCTGCTCCAGCTTCTACTGTTATTCTAACATCTGATAAAAGAGCCCAGCTGGCAGCAGATGTGAATCTACCACAGCAGAGTCTTTTCCTCATATGTGTACAACACAAAATCACACTCTTTCTTATAACCCATGCTGTTTTGGAACTGTGTTACAAGAAGGTATTTTAGCTTAATTTTAAAAAGGCAGGAGACAGCCTCCACAGAATCCTGCCTGAACTTGCCGCAGAAATAACTTTTATTAAATGCTGCTTTTAAGACGGTAGAAATAACAATATAAGTGTGCGGGGTTCAACTTCAAAATTGCTTGTTATTTGCCATCAGGTTTCTCAGGTCAGGGCATTAATCAAAACATGGTTCTGTATTCATCTGAAAGTGATACAAACAGCTGCACATGTCTTAGCTGCAAATAGGTTAGGGATAATCCTGCTAAGCACAAAGAACGGCCCCTCATCAGTGTAAGGGAGAACAATATTTAATAGGAAGCTGGTATAAAATTTAATCAGCTCAAATATTTCATGCAGTCTGCACAGTCACTACTGCTGAACAGGAACTACAAATACAGATAAAAATAGAAAACCAGTTCAGCCTGATCTGCAGTCCAATGCTTTAGATCAAAGAGGATAATCCTTGGTTCTAGTGGTTTAAGAAAGAAGTATTGGTACTGCATGGACGGAAGCAAAAAGGAGCAGATTTTTCAGTGCTGTTGTCCACGTTTGGAAAAGTAGTTGAAGTAGGAAAGGAAGATAAACCAGAGCGACTTGGTGAGGGGGAATGTTTGAGGAAATCAAACCTGTTCCTTTTGTGAGAAGACTAATAATCTGCAATTAATTTGGTTTACAAAAAAATGACCAATATCTGGCTTGATGATGGCCAAGAGAAGGTTAACAGGTAACCGTTAACACAGGTAACAAAAAAAGGCAGAGTGAACTTTGATGTTGACTGTGAAGAAATTTAGAAATAACAGCAAGCACATCTGAGTGCACCGCTGAACTACTGCAAAAACATACTTAGGAATATCATTGGGCATTTGTTTATTTGGAAGTTTTCACATTAAGCCTGAAAGTCTTTCTTAAACATGTATTGTAACTCAAAGACATTAATAGGCTTAAATAGACTTGAAGTCTGAAAATTTCTGAACTCAAGAGTTAAGTCAGCGCTGGTCAAACAGAAGGGCCCCGGTGAAAGAATGCAGAGAAAAAGGAACACCAGCAGCAAAGCAAAGCGATCCTACCCACCTCGTCTACTTGGGGAAGGGGAAGTGAACGGGCTGGCCTATCTTGATGCCGGAGCGCATCCTCCTGGGCACAGCACAGGGAGTCTCTCCTTCCTGGCCTCTGCTTTCTCCCATCCCAACTGTCTGTTCTCTGTCTCCAGGGGTGGTGGGTACTGCCTGTCTGCATACGTGGACTTACGATGTGGTAGATGATCATTAGGCTCTTGCCTGTCTCATGCCTTGCTCTGGTAGGCAGGCTGATGCCTGAAGTTCTCCTAAATGAACAAAACAGCTAAAGTATGCTCTTCACCTCTTTGAACTAGGCTATTGTATAAGTGTTCTGGTAGGCATTTTGGAGTCTAACCACAGACACCTTAGATTTTAAATGTTGGCCCCAGTGCACTGAACCTGTGTCATTGCAGATGTTTTTCTCAAAGTCTAGTGAGGCTTTGGTTTGGGATGGGAGTTAAAGAGGTGGAAGGAAAGAGCAAGAGCAGGAAGGATTTCCTTGTACTTCCTTAGGCTTTTGTTAACTAATACTTGTATTGAAAGAGTCAAGTAGCCATCTGGCTGCAGCTGGTTGTCTGTGCAAAGCCCAGCAAGAGCAGCCCTTGCAGTGCCGTGCTCCAGAAGCACAGCAGTTCTCCTACCGCCCAGTGTGGATGTGCTTTAGCTCCTTCCCATTTCTAAACAGAAGAAAATAATATTCCTTTACAAAAGGAAATAACACTGGCGTTTGTTCCTGAATGAACTTCTAATCTTACCTTGAAGGGTAAGGCTAGGGAATGCCTACAATGCTGGAAGAAATTGTTATAGCTGTTTTGTCCTGCTTTTTCACCGTATGTATGCAGCTCACGTCCTTGGAAAATGAAGAAAGGCACACTTTTTTCTTACTTCAGGTTCAAATTCCTAAAAGGCTTATAATAAGCAGCCATCTGGCTGCTGTTTAATGTCCTTGATGACACGAGGATGGCAGTCTGAATTGTGTATCCAGGGAACAGGTGTCCATATCATTGGAAATTACCAGAGTAATTGGTGAAGAGGCCAGAATCTCTGGGGGATATACAGTCTGAGTAACCTTTCCATAATGAATGGACTTAATTTAATTTTTAGACCATTACATCATGGAGGGTTTCTGGTTTTTGTTTTGTTTTCAGACAAAAGTCTTGTGAGACTCCCTAATGTGAAGATTTCAGTGTTGCTGTATTTTAATATGAAGCCCCACATGATGGGTGCCCCACATGATGGGCGCTGTATGCCTGTCCTGAGATTCTAAGTCTGGACATAAATGCATTTGTCAAGTTAAATGAGAAGAAACACAAACAAAACCAAGCTGATTTCTTTTTAAAAAGCTCATTTATCCTTCAACACTGCTATTTTGAATTGTGATAGTTAAACTGTTAGGGTGAAAACAATGCAATTTATTGTGATAGGTGAAATAACTGGGGAAGGACATCGTTACGTTGCAGTCTAACAAGTAAAAAAGTGAACCTTTCCAAGGATAAAAATATGCAGTATCTTAATAAGCATACATCATGAAAATAAATAAAACCAGGTTTTAGAAAATTCTTTTAACTTTTTAATGACAAATTTAACAACAAAAAATTATTTTGAGCAAGAACAGATTTGTAGTGGGTTTTCTACCTTTTCTCTGAGTGGAATTGAAATTAGACCCAGTAATTCGTAGTTTTATGCTTTTTAGAGTCATTAGAGGATAATACCATCCCAACAGAAGCCTGTTTGCCGTTCAATTAGAAAGGTAAGCAACTCCAGGTGGGATGTTTTTGAACAGCCAGAAATACTCGGATTACATTGGTAATGGCAAGAACTGTATATTCTGATTGACATATTCAAAGCAGAGTATTTATATATTTGGGGCGGTAGAACAGATTTTAAAACCTTGATTTTAGTAATAACTTGAAAATATTTTGAATGTGACCTTTAGCTTTCACATCTTAAAGGCAGACTAGCTTTCCCCTCTCAACTTTACAGTGAATAATGAATGACACATATTGCGGTTAGCTCTGCCTGAGATCTCTCCATCGTGGAATCTACCCCTTTCATTACCCAGAAATTACTGATGGACACCTGGTTTCACAAGAAAGTACAAGCTTCTGTATCATTCATGCTTACTTCAGTTGAATGTGATGTACTAATGACTTTTTAAACACAAGGGACATTTTGTATTCTAATACTAATTCAGACAGCAGAGGATTCAAGGATTCAAGCTTAATGGCATACAGGAACGTTAAGGGAAGCAACTCAAGTTATGTCCATATACTTTCCCATATCAGTTCAATATAGCCCCAAATATTTTCACAATTTAACATCATTTGCAAAATGGGTAGATCTGTGGTTCCTCTGTGATCACTTGCTCTGAAAGAAGGAAATAAGGTAATAAGAGGTAGATAAATATGGAGATCAAAATATTAGAAATCCTGGCTTCTAATCCCAGCTGGCACAACTTAGTCCATGTCATTAGGTGAAGGGCTTTGGTCAGGTGACCATATGCTCACATTTTCAGGGCCTAAAAATGAAGGTATCAAAAAACAATGTCTACATAAACAGCTACTTCTTGTCTTCCATTTGCCCGAAGTTTTTTGACTCTGAGCAATAATCTTAATCTTCACTGAACTGACACAAAGATTTATATATTCATGATTTTAAAAGGATTTTGGAGTTCTTTACTTTGAATAAAGCAATGATTTTCAGCCGTGTTCTGGTCTTGGGAAAGTCGGAGATCATGGAAAGTGAATTGCTGCTAACAGGGGAACATCTGAGTGAGAATGAAAACCGGTCTGAAAGCCAAGGTCCCTGCAACGGACTTAGCAGCAGTCTGGGGTGCAAACGCAGGTGTACATGCTCAGCTGTGCTGCCTCCACCACTCGCATTCTCACTGACTGTCATGCGAACCGCCCTGGCGTGCAGCAGGCAGATGGTCCCGTGGCCTGCAGTGGCACCCACCACCTCCTTTCCCACTGCAGGCGGAAGAACCCACCTGTACCACCACAACTGTGTGAGGTCCAACACCTCCTCATACTTTTTCCATCCCTCTCCTTGCCTTGTTCATGCTGCTCAAATTATACCTCTAACTCCGCCTTTCTTCTCCCTGGTTCATGCCAGAGGAATCACCTATGATTGTAACTCCCTTTAACTGAATTTGACTGGTTCCATCTTCCATATATCCAGCTACCGCTGCTTCCAGTAATGACTTTTTCAAAGGGTGGTGCAGTCTTGATGTAGTGTCATAGACAGTTCATTGTCCAGACTTTTCAGTGTAAAGAGAGAATCATTGAATACAGTATTAATGTCTCTTCAGGGACATTAGAAGCATAATAATGATGGCAACTGGATGAGGAAGATACCCACACGTGACTGAATCTGTCCTTCTGCCAGTCCTCTGCAATGCAATAAACCCATTCTCTATGCACAGGATACAACCATGCTAGAGGCTTAACATGTTTATTTTCAACATGTTTGTGGAAAACGCTGTTTCATTTTGTGCACTGACAAAAAAAGCATTTTGCCTGATTGTCACAGTCCCTGTCAAGACAGAAGAGCAGTGGTATTAATGTGAATAAAGCTTGTGCGACCTTGGCTGCAAAGTGTCTAACATGGAGAATGACTAACATTCAGGTTTTCTTAGTAACTCTGTTATGTCAACATTTCCTGGTTGCAATAGTCATGGGTTTCTCTTTCACTGAAACACGACAAGTTGGGCAATGTGGCCTCTTGCTGGGCAGTCTAGGAAGATGAGGCTACAAGCTGCACTAAATTACAGTTGAATCCACTGTTGCAGATTCCCTCCATCCTCCACACCGGTGGTGTTTTGTTTTCCCTTTTGTTCCACAAGTACCTCTCCTTTTCAATTTTATTTTTTCCATAGTCTGATGTAGGGTTAAAGAATGGAAGGGAAGCACAGGAGGAAAAAACAAGAGTGGAAAACATCAGGAAAAGAGAATTGCCCAAGAGCTTAAATAACAAGGCACTCTCAAAGTGCACAAAGAATAAGGTAGTCTTTTTTCTATTAATTTTTTTAAGTTAATTATTTCTGTAGGACCCTTGTTGATTTAGGTGAATGATGCAATGACTAAGGGTGATTGCCCACATGCTATTTACTTTTTCTGAAACTTGCACTTCTTTGCTGTATTCTGACATAAGACAGGTTGTTAAAAAAGTGTTTGCTACAATTGTATCTGAAGAGTAAAATCTGAAAAAAAGCAACCATCCAACCAATTTTTATAAGAGTGTTTCTTTTCATACATGCAGTCTGCTCATAAAAATATCAACAAAAAACCTCCAAGTGGCTTCTTTGGATTGAGCTGCTGTATTTGTTCTGTCTTCCCATCCAGGAAAAACGAGTTTTAAATTTCATTCCAACAGCACAAGAACTTGTCACTGCTTCTATTTTTTTCCAAAGGCAAGTTCCATTTTCCTGTGTTAGCTGTCCAGAAAGCCTGCCTGTGCAGCCATCAGTTCTGGTGTTCCACTGGAAGGTGCTGGTAGGGAAAGAAGGTCTCACATCATTTGCGTCAACCTCAGAAGGAAGACAGAAAAGTTGGATTTAGCCCAGTGTTAAGTCAGGAGACTTGCAGACAGCAAGGCATTATAGTGATGGGTTCTAACCTGCTGTGCTCTGCATCCTCTGGATCAGACTTAGGGGCTATATTATCATTTGTAGATACCAGCTATTGTAATCATAAAATCTGAAGATCACAATTACAGAAATCATTGAGGTGAGAGCTCAACTTGGTGATTACATCTATGCTGGTAAATTAAGCATAACAGAGATCTTTTATCTTGCACAGAGGCCACTCTTAGGCGACCCCGCAGCCTATCAACCCCACTTGCCTTCCCAAACGTGATAGCCACACTGGAAATTACCATACCTAGGAAATTTTGGGAGTGTATTTGTTGTCTTGGACCAAAACCTTGATAAGGACAATTCTAATGACCTAACAGCATTGAGTGCCACTGTCCAGGCACATCCCACAGCACTGTTTAATTCATTAGCACTGGTCTACCTAGCACGACCTATATGCCTGATACTTCAGTGCAATGCTAACCCTCAGCACACATCTGGTACACCATGAGACAGGACCACTTCACATAAGGTCCAAAATCTTAAGCCTCTTTGAAAAGAGTGACTTTTTCCCCCCTGTGCACTGAAAGACTTCACTGGAGAAGATTACAACACAGGAAGAGCAGTGCCCTGTGCCTCGCAGCTGTATACTCCACTGGTCTGTTATTGTCATGTCCCAGCGAACAATAGCCCCATCTTCTCTGGGTCTGCAAAGTCCCCAGGGAGATGTCCTCAATAAAATCAAACCAAGACTCTGTTCATTGTCAAAAAACAGAAAAGACTGTTCACACCAGAAAAATAGAGACAAAATGCTTAAACTGATAGGAGAACATATCATAGAATTATATAGAATCGTAGAATGGTAAGGGTTGGAAGGGACCTTAAAAATCGTCTAGTTCCAGTCCCCTTGCCATGAGCAGGGACAGCTTCCACCAGACCAGGTTGCTCAGAGCTCCATCCAGCCTGGCCTTGAACATTGCCAGGGAGGGGGCAGCCACATCTTCTCTGGGCAACCTGTGCCAGTGCCTCACCACCATCACAGTAATGAATTTCTTCCTTATATCTGATTTCTTGTATAATCCCAGTGGCTTCACAGTCATACAGAGCTTACTTCAATTAATTGTTCTAGCCAACCTTTCAAAAATATATGTGTTCCCATACACTGTTTGGCTTCCGCATTTGCTTCACACTGGATTCTTCTGCAAGAAACGAGTGATCAGAGTGGTTTTCATGACCTCAACATTGAGGAAGAAAAGAAGCAACTTATACCCTGTTGCTTATGGGAAGTACAACGTCTAGGGAAACCGAGTTCTATGCGACTGCTTGTTTTTATGGCAAAAAAGCAAAAAACCAGCTGACTCATTCAAAATAAACAGGAGATTATGACCACAGACATTCAGCATCTGTCACAAAATGCTGAGTAAGTTTGAAAAGACGCCTTTGCAAGCAAATAGGAACTATGTACTAACCTAATGGCTTAGCTCTAATATATACTTAAAGTCTTGTCATTCTTTAGGTTAGTTGGTCTCCTGACATCAAAAAAGGCCTAACCCTACCAGTTGCCACACATCACAAGTGCTGCTGAGGCTGTCTACACTAAATTCAGCTTCTCAGCAAGGTGCCCCTTAACCTGCCAGACAGAATGTTAAATACTTATCCCAGGGTAATTTTGCGCATATAGAGGAGAATAGATAGGGTGACTCTCTGAAGAAACAAAGAAAGGTTGATCTTTTAGCTGCACAAAACTGAACTAAATGACCAAGTACATCCGTACTATGATCTAGCAGTTCTGGTGATACAAATGGGGACCTATATTTAAAAATAAAGAACCTAAGGCAGTTCTTCACTTCCTGGGGAATTCAGATTATTTTGCCTCAGTGGCAAGAACCTGATTTGTGTACATGCAGTTCCTGATTCCATACTGGCCTATTCAGTCCTTAAATAGGGGCATAATTTTAAAACTGTGTTTTAAATATTAAGAACTAGTATTTCACATGATCACATCACTTTAGTGTGATCAGGATCTTAGAAAAGATATCTGAGCAGCCTGGCATAGAGTTTTCAATGATTTGAAATTATTTAATGGAGCTGGATGAATTATTCATTATGAGTAATTCATCAGACCAATGTCAAAATTTCTCTCCATATAAATAATTCATAATTTAAAAAAAATTATTATTCAACCTGCCTTCATTTAACAAGGCTTAGAATTTGGCCTTCCATATATTTGGTATGTCAAAAGCTGTGAAAAAAGATCTTTTATATTACATTGTCTGCCTAAATTTATTCTTCCTTCTTCTCTTTGTTATGATATTTTGAGGTAGTGTGAACAAAAATACCCCATGAGTTCCAAACTGAAAGAAAGAAGTGAGAGAGCACAAAAGTTCCTCGTCCAGACGTTAGGTCATGAACGTTCGTGCTGTTTTATGCATTAACAGCTAAAATGTAGGGAAGCCATCAATTTCCGTATGCAGTCGCCTGTATTGAGCAACGTTTAACAAACTCACAGTATACCCTTTCCTGCTTCCGTGCAGTTACAGTAGTGTTGAATTAATTGGCAAATCATTTCCTTTGCCCCTTTTATAAAACAGGGGCTGCTTCTGGAGAAAATTAACTGTTTAATAAGTTCTTTCTGAAATGGCACAAGTTGGTACTTTTTGATTTTTTGTTTTGCAGATCTCCCCGGTCTTTTCCAGTGCAGTTCATGAACATGCAGTTCATTTAGAGGGAATTTAAGCCTGTTGGCAACTGGCTTGCTTTTCTGTTGCTGCTTGTGAATCTCACAGAAATAGTCCACAGATCATAAACTGAAAAGAGTAAACCAGAAAACAGTGTTGGAAAATACTTTTAAATTACTTCTGTCATTTCATCTGCAGGATATAATGCCTGAATTACTTAAAATGAGAAAAAGAGTGCTTACTGTGACATAGCTGTCACCAGTAAAGCTAAGGTGCTAATTCAGGAAGGGTGCAGTATTCATACACTGAATGAAACTGGGAGAAGATATGTATCTTCCTTGGCATTCAATAAAATAACCGACCAACAGTGATTATCCCTCCGAAACTCCACTGTAAACCATGTGCCGATCACTAAGTTAAAAAGGTGCATCTGTGCTCTCCTGGGACCATTTTCATTACAGCCCAATAATCCAATTAATCCATTATCTGCACTTAGCCTTTATCAAGACAAAGTGAGATATCAATTTTCAAGCATTACACAAATTGACAAAGCAGAGAATGCTATTTGAGTGTAAGTATTCCCCTGAAGTGACATTAATCCTAAGATTCACAAGGGCTTTCTTAGTCTAGACCTGCTTCCTTCTGAGTAGACAGACTCATTTCTAGAAAAATGTGTCCTACATGGCAGATACATACTATGTTTTTAAAATTTCTCACTTGGGTGACAGTTTTAAGACTTTTGGGTGTGTAGTTCCCACAGATATAATAAAAAATACTGCCATTTCTTAGCACCAGTTTATTAAGATGCCCGGTTCCACAGCAGGTGCATATATGTTCTACATACTCATGAATAGCAGGACAATTCCAGCAGCAGTTTAGGAAGGTAGATATATAAAAAGCACCATACTGGTGCAAAATTCCACCTACCCCATTGTCCTGTGTCCATCAGTGGCCAATATTAGATATCTACCCAAAACGTAAATCAAGAGAGGGTTCATACACAATATTTGTTCATATACTCCTACCATTCATGAATCTGTGGATTTTCAGAATCAAAGGACTATTTTTGTATTTAATAGCCCATGGTGGCTTCCTCTGCCATGATTTTATTTAGTTGCTTCTTAAACATGTGTATTTGTTTTGCATACACAAGTTCCTATGGTGTGAGACTCAGTAACTCACAGGTGCTTTGTTCAGATATTGGAAAAGAAAACAATCTGATCCAAAATATCTTAATGGTATTAATGAGCTCATTGATGTCTATCGGATCTCTTGTGATTTGCTTCTTTCCACTCCCTTGTGTATTTTGAGTCATCTGAGTCCATTCAGGATCTTATTTATTGGATAGCATTTTATTTGTCCAAATGCGTGTCAAATTCTGTGCCACTCTCCAAGCAGATAGTCCCAGACGTGGCAAGACAATGTAAGCACAGCAATTTGCAAACCCTTAAATTCAAGTGGGTCGTCCCTTTAGGAGTTCATATAAGAGAAAATGTGTTTGCTGATAGAGGTGCCTTGCTGGCTAATCCCACTTGCCTAATTTGCTCTGCAAAGCAATCCCTCCACTCCCAAAATGTAGTGTGTGCAAAGAATGCCATGCTTACGTAATGAAATTGGCAGAAAACATGCATTGCTGTCATTTTTCAAATGAGCTTAAATACTAAGCTCAGCTTCAGTGACACCATTGTGCAGCACAGGACCACTGCCAGCAATAAACTCAGACTATGAACGGTAACTGAAATATCTATTCACTAACACAATTTCAAGGCTACCCATGGTTGCTCTCTGCGCATGCATTTCTAATGGCATGGAAATGATTTATTTCCTACTCGATGTTATTTCTGCTTTGGTTGCTTGGCCCTTGCTCACACTCCTGGAGCCAGACTGCCAGGGGGAACAAAGACCAACTCCAGATCTTGAAGACAGATGTGCTCTTGTCGGTCTGATCAATGAGCAAGGCGGAGGGCAGAGCAACTGCCTAGTACTGTGGCTCACAAAGCTGTGATTTATTGTGCTACCTCCAAAAGATGAATGAGGTCTTGAGTCATAATTGAATTATCCAGTGTCCCAGATGGACATGATCTTAAAAGCACAGACTGTGCAAAGAAGATGTAATCTGAAAGGAAATCTGGTTCACTTTGCACATTAACCTGTGCATCTTCCCACATTTTGCTCTATTTTATGACCCAAGGAACCCAGCATCTGCTGTTTTTAGTGTCTAAGATAAACATTTATTTCTACTTCTGGTACTGAGCAGCTAATGCAGGAAGCCCTTCTGCTGGAAAAAGGAGGGCCCACAGCTGTCTCCTAAGCCACTGGCAGCTCTCAATCTGTTCAGGTGGGATTCCACCCAGGGCTCAGTTGAATGCCTGGCAGTGAAGCCACGCTGTTCTCCCCAGCAATGAGAGGAAGCGAGCCCAGAGATGCGGTGATGCTGGGGATGTACGGAGGCCAGCACTGCTTGGTCCAGCAGCATACCCAGTGCAGTGTAGCACAGCCTGGCTCTGTCCCAGGCTGCAAGCCAGGCATGTGAGCAACTGTGGACCCTGCCTGCAGTTTCTGCTTGAGAACCCTTCCAGGATATCCCTCTCCTCTGTTAGGGTCACTTGTCATCTTGTACATCTGATTCTGTGTCTCTTAACCACATGAGAAACTTTGTAGGGTCAGGATGGTTGGCTGAATGCTTGGCAAGTGTTGTGACCCTGTCCTACAAAGAATCAACACTGGCAGAGCCTTATGGGGAAGATCTAGTAGATCCTGTAGGATGTGAAGGTAAACAACAAGTATTCATGTCTTCCTGTGAGGAAACTGAGTCAGGGAGCTGACAAGGCATGTAATTTCATTTGATTAGATCACCATTTCTGACAATTTCTTCCAGACATTTACTGTCTGGAATGCTAAAAAGAAAAGGTTCCTCATTTGTCATGCACGCCTCTTTAGCTCCAGCTTCCTACCACAGAAACATTTGTTGTTTGAATTTGCTTAGGTAATATTATCCAAACTGTCTGCATAGTTGTTATGTTTAATATTACTTGCCATGTGTGCATCATTCACTTCCAATGACACCTGTAACAACCATGAAAATAGTAACCCTAATAAACATGATGTAAATCAAATTTATCAGTGTGATGTCAAATATTAGAACTACTCAAGCTGAAAGAAAAGACATGAAACTCAAAAAATGTATCAGACAACAGTCAGATAGGGGAAGAAGTATTCTCCTGGGTTTATAAATGGCCACTGTAAAGCAGGCCAGCAGAAGGTCTGAAGTGGAAAAGAGAAATCCTGCCCTACAAAAGTCAACATGCCTTCTAGCTGGTGACTCAAAAAGTCTTCAGAATCTTCATAGTAGTTCACTGAATCCCCCAATTTTTTTCCAGAAAGGTAGGAAAAGCTACAAAGACCTTTCTCCCATTGTTCAAAAAATATTTCAGAGTGCTGTGGTTTTGGATGAGTCTTGTTTGTTCAGAAATGAAGTGCTATTTATTAAAAAACACTGGTGTGGCATGCAGGTGCCAGCTGAAAGTAGACACATTGCAATACGCTACACAGGCTGTTTTCCTTTGAAAAATACATTTATTTTGGTTATGCTGAACTCATCATGAGCTGCTTAAATATTGGCTAAGTATCACATCAACATTTAAAAAGCTTCAGATTTGTTCACATTACTACCACAATTGCTGAAGCAAAGTTTCTGTAAAGAAGATAATTGGCATATATATCCAACACATTCTCGAAAGATTCATCCAATTGTATAGATGCGCCTTCAGATCAAAGCTTTGGGGAAAGTGAGTGAATTACTTTTTAAAAGTACTGGATAACACCTGAGAAGGTGTTATTTCATAGTGCTCTGTCTGAAAACATGCCAATGATTTTCCAATCTACCTGTGTAGTATGAAGACATACCATGTAGATTAAAATACTACAGAAAGTTCACTTTAAATAAACAAAGACCAGAAAATTAAACACTTGAAGCCTGTCTTTAAACCATTCATTAAAACAATACACACCAACCATGCCTTCTCCATTAGATGTAGTGCATATGACAGGCCACCTCTGGAGTTTGATGTTTTACACATACCAAAAGCAGAAATAAACAACGGACCTCGGCAGGGATGTGTTTTGAGTATTTTTAACAACACACTTGAGCCCTAATCTGGTGCAATCACTTCACAGGCTGTTCTTTGTACCTGCTCAGTATTGAGGTGAGTCAAAGGCAATGGCTCTTACAGTGGTTATAGCAGGACAAATTAATTCCCAGTAGGGATTTGGGTTCAATCCATAAAACATAGAAAAGAAAAAAGGCGTTCACTTTCACTCAATGACACTCTCCTGCACTCAGAACTTTCCTGGGACAGAGTCAAACCATCAAGAATTAAAGTTTTCCAGTTGCAATCTCAATTACTGACCAGCAATTCTACATCACTGCAAAGTCATGAATACTGGATGGCTCTTGAAATCCTGTCCAGATCATAACCCTTACCCTAACGGGAAGTCAGCCAGTCCCTTTATTTCAGTCTGTTTCAATGGACAGACCTTTACATTCTTTTTTTTTGAAAGGGTACAGACCCCTTAGAAATTTCACATATATGTAAAGAGATATATAACATATGTCTTGCTGTCTTGGTCATCATATCAGGACCCTTGAGAAGCATGTATACATTCACCCCCCCACCCCCCCATGGACACTCCACAGATCACTGGTTGAAAATTGTCTTTTTTTCTAAGATAAAGAACTTTTCTCTGCCTCTAGCAATATGTATTCACAAAGCAGTGGTTTAAGGATGATCCATCTTTTCAGGCCTGTCTTGCTTTGACCAGTTGATTGCTGAATGCTGAGGATATGTAAGTATAATTCTAGTTTGATTTTCTTACTGAAAGGAGCTGACAATCCTGCTGGCATCTTGGGTGGTCTAATGAACTTTTGGGTGTCGTACCATGAGCTACTAAGATGCAGCTGCAGTTTAGGTATTATTGTTTACTATGTGTTTATTTATTATTTGTATTTATTGTTTTATCATTATCTACACAGAGGCCATGGTACAATATATAGTACCTGCAAAGATATCTTAGAGATTAGGCTGTGGAGCAAATAATATAACATTTTCAAGCTTCATGATACTGAAACTTTGGGATAGGTTGTATCTTATAGGTGCTTTCAGTAGATCTGCTGAGTGAATTCTTGGCTGGTTGTGGCTGGCCATTTTTTGTGCATCTGTCCTTAGTAAGGACTCTAAACCTTACTCAATTCACTGGGAATGTGGCTGATGGCAGAACCAGATTATATCAGACCCTTGATTTTCAGTAAAAACTATTAGAAAAAGAAAATAAAAAATAAAACAAGAAATATAAAGGTTACTAAATTTGCATTATAAATTTCTGCCGTGGACAGATGATGTTACAATTTTGACCTCTATGAATATATTTTATGCTTACTTCCCCATCCTTTTCCTCTGTTTCAGCTACTTCCATGTGATTGCAAGGTGCAGAGCTGCAAGGGATTAAAAAGCACAAGAGAAGGGATACCTGCAGTTTCTCATCAATTTGTATAGACAGTAATATCCTTTTGACTAGGCTATTTTAACGGTCTTGATAAAACTTTATATTCCTCCTACAAAATTCCATAGAATTTTACAGGAAGCTCCACAGACCGCTGATAAGTGCTGGGTCTTATTGGACACAGCTGAGTTAAAAAGTACACTGTTGCTTGCTGTGCAAAATGAACCACGTATATTTTCTCTGGTATGGTACCAAGGTAGCCAGGAGCATTATTATTAGCCATACACTATAAAAAGTTTTGCACACTCTATTTCAAAGACAAAGAGTAAGTCCGTATAAAATTTTTTGTAAAATCTGTAGGATTTAATGGAGGTTTCTCTTTTTTTAGTGCCAACAAAATGGGACAGCAGGGATAAAACACTAAAATTCTGCAATATGAAATCAAACTACAGGAAAGAGTGCAATTTATCTTAAATTCAGGGGGACCTGTTACATGTGGATGTGATTTAACTTGCGGTAACCATATAGAGTGCAAGAGAGTTTGCTAGAGTAGTTATTATAGTTCTGATTTGCTTTATTTGCAGTCTACATTTTTCCATTTATTTTATTCTGATCCTTCTACATTTTTTATATTCACAGCCATGAAATAGGTAAATACAGAAAATAGGCAGAAGATAATGCAGAGAGGTAGAGAAGAAGGAAAAGCAGAAACCACGGAGAGAGTAATACATGCATTCTACTATTTGCCTACCTACAGCAAAGTCACTGTAAGTTCGACGTGGTTTGTTACTAGGGGAAGAGCAGCTCATTTTTCTAACTTCAGGCAGCAGAAAGCCTTGACTGGAGCTTGGACAAAAGTGCAAATAGTGTCTTGAATACTTATAGATTTCAGTTGAGACATTCGAGTGCTGGGCCAGAGCTCAGTTTGCTCATGTATCTACTAATGATGTCGAGGCACAAAGAGGTTGTCTCGAGCAGAGGCTTGGTTTCATTGTCAGTTTAAACTGGCAGAAGTCATCCCTGCAGGCTCAAAGCTGTTGGAGAGGCACTGCCACCCCTCCCAGTGTCTTTTCCTTCTTCGTGCCCCACTTCTTCCCACGTGCTGACGTGGACGTTTTCATGATTGTGTGCTGCACCTAGTCAGGAAACTGATTTTTTGTTTTAGGGAAAAAGTGTGGTGGAAAGTAGTAGCAAATGTTGTGGTTGTCATATCAGATGAGGGCACTGTTTGTGAAGTTGAAACTGTTCTGGTATCTAGATGCTTTTGAAGAATCACATTCACAAGACAATGTCCAAATAGCAGAGGTTTCTGAGTAGACAACTGGCTAAAGTGAGGATGAAAGCTACAAAGACATAAGAGTACATAGGAAATTCACAGAAAAAAGTAAGCAAGAGGAAGGAAAAAACAGCTAAAATAAGCATGGGGTGAACAGGGAGGAAATAATATGAAGCCGTGAGCAGATAACAGCATGCCTCAAGAGAAAACAGGAAGAATAATACTAGCAGAAAAATGGCAGGAAAAATGACAAAAGCCAAAAAGCAATGGAAAAAGGTCACTGTTGAGGAATTGCTGAGTGTCTGTAGGCAAAAGCATACAAACATGAAAACTAGAGATATTGGGGGAAGCATGTTATGGCTGATGTCTCTCAAACTGTGATTTTTTTTTGTACCCATGTTATCACAATAAAAGGAAATGAATACTGTTCCACCAGTAGCATCTATATACCATCTTTTTTTTTTTAACTCTGTTTCCTTTGCCTCCTTCAGGGAACTATAGTTAGCTTTTGACAGGATCAGCATCTCTAGGACTGCAACATTATTTGAGCAACAAAACCACTTCACAATCCCCACCTCAATGAATATTCGAAATAGTCTTGAAGTCTGCAAGCTTCAGGCCTTGCTGACGAGACCTTGGAACATTCCTGGCAATGTCAGCCCCATTTCTGAAGTGCTAGGAGAAGGTTAAGCTGCTGTCTTGGGCCTTGGGGTAATTAAGGGATAGGGTGGGCCCTCATTCCTATCAAACATCCACATACTGAGGAAACCGCATGGGGGAGGGCAGCAAGAAAATCAGATCTCAGGAGTGTGAGAGAGAATGCACTTCTTTTCTCCCAGACCATCTTACTCTGCCTCGACAGGGGCATTTCCAGCTCAGGCTTGGCAAGTGCCTTTGCAGCATCTCACACTCACTCATTTCACCCTCTGCTGACCTGTCCAACATCACCATTTCCTTCATTTGTGACTGTGCTACCCTGCCTTTGAATTTGAGATGCAGCGAGAACAACTGCAATAAAATGTTCTAATAACCACCGGGGCAGAAAGTTTTAGAAGAGGTGAACAAGATGTATAGAGGTACATAAGGGGCTAGTACGAAAGAAGGCAAGATTTGTATTGAAGTAGTGTTACGATTTGCAGGAATAGTAACTCAGTTGTGCCTCTAAGTGTGTAGTTACTGTCATCCAACCACCTCCAGGATGGGACTGAGCAAGTACTGGAAGAGCTCAACTTGGGAGAAGAGGAAGCGAAGGGGAAAATTTGCAGTCTATAGAAAGCTTTACATAAAGTAAAGCTGACAGCATGCTGTCTATTTGAAGTTTGGCCAGGAAAAGAGAGTGAACACACCTATGATTTCAAAAGTGCTCCGAAAATTCTAATCACCATAGGTGGCAAAAATATGATTTTTTCCTGTCGTATATACTCTGGATGCCTTCATCTTTTATATAGCATTTATCATCAATATATCTAAATGCTGACATCAAAGAGGCAATTGTATTTCCCGTGAGAGGAATAAGAAAGTTTGAAGGAAATCCAAGAGTTTGTGAAAGGGAGTTTGTGGCAGCGAGCTGGCTCAATTGAACAAGCATGGCTTGCAGCACACAGATCTGCTTCTGTAACAAGCATAAACACTTAAAACTGTATCTTAATGAGGGTCTGAAGTGCTTCTTTCCCCTTGCAAGCAAAACTGAAGTGGCTGATGGACTTCGCTATCTTTTTTTTTTTTTTTAATTCAAGCTTTACCATCCATCCAGTTTCCTCCAAGTCTGCTATCAGCAACAAGCATAAATGAGCCAAGGTAGGATGCTTCACACTCACCTTGCCTGGAGTCACAGACTGCTCCATACTTGTTGGGGCCATGGCCTGCTCTGTAGAGCTGCCCTGACAGCACACCCCTAGGAAAGCCGCACATGAGCTGTAGCCATGCTGGGTGTAGGCAAAGGATTTACCCCACTGCCTGCAGTGAGGTACAGAATGAATCACGCTCATTGAAAGAAAAATAAGGTGTGAGGAAGAGATATGCACGGGTTTACTGACAGCTTGACACGCAGCTGGAAACTGTAATGACATCAGCCTTTGTTCTCAAGAATTAGATAGGTGACAGATGTTGGATATGAATGTAGATTTCTCAAGGGAGAAAAGAAGTAATGGTGAAGGAAACAAAGCTCACAGCAAAGTAATTAAAACTATGAGGCCATGCAGCAACACCTCAGATTAAAATGCACGCGGAAACTAGCGATTTCCATAGGGAAGATGTGAGCTGGATGGAGCCTGGTAGAGCAGCAAGAATCTAAGACAATATCCATAATTTAGAAAAGACACCAGTGAAGCTTAGCATGCACCATATGACAAGATGCTCTGTGGTCTTTAAAATGTAAATTTTCAGCACAGCCAACTAAAATGTAACTGCTTAGTCATATGTCACCCTGAAATTGCACCCTGCATATGTTAATACTTTAATGTGTGGACAGAGGGGCCTATGTCAGGGCTCAAATATAGTGTCTATGCTAGAAAATATGAAGAATAAAAGAGTAATTCAAATTAAGTCACACAAACATGCAAAAGTTAACTCAAGCTCTGCCCAGTTGAAAAGCTCCATGTCTGCTTTGCTCTGAGCCTTTGATAACATGTTTGTTAACCAACGGTAGAAGTGATTGCTAAACAGAGACAGAGTATTTCATAACAGGCATTGTACTTCTGCTCCTCTCCCTGCACTCCTCCATTCCTAAATACTGGAGTCAATGTGGACCTGGTGGTGTGTGTCCAATATAGCTATCACATTTTCACCGTTAGCCATATTCTCCAGTCTTTCCCATGATCCATTCAAATTCTGTTGTATCCACTGGCAATGTGTTATTGTGTAGCAGGATACTAAAGCAGACTGGGGCAGCAGTGAAACTTCTAGAAAAAGCTTAGCTGTTAAACAGCTCAACCTTTTACGAAAATTCACAAGCCTCCAGACTGCACTGACATCTGCAGATTTTTAATAGGTTATGATAAGCTAAAGTTCAGTTTGTTTGTTTTTTTTTAAGACTTGAAATTAAAATGAAAGTAGCTGGTGATTTCCAATAACTATCCAAACTGTCTGCAAGTGTAAAGATAGCCTCATAGGATCTGGGTGGAGTGTGTGTCTGTGAGAGAGAGGGCAAGAGTGATAAACTCCAGACTGCTGCTGAAAGCTCAAAAATTTAGAAGAACCAAGTGCTGGCTTTCTCACAGCAGCAGAAAATAAGCTACAGGTGACTTCCTATTTGTGAGGTTGAAAAAAATAAATGGGATTCATTGTAATCCTATGCTATCTGAACACCATGAAAAGTGAAACAATAACAACACATCCGGCTTCTTCCACTGTGTCAGTCATTGCACAATGCTCCTCCTGCTGCAAACACTACATCCAGGGAACACTTTGCAATGACTCTGTGCACAGAGCATCAGCAGCTGGGCTGCAGTGCTTGGGATGCTTTTGTCGTTAGGCAGCACGACATTGCCTCTCCCAGTACCGGGGAGAGGAGCAGGATGCTACTGATTATAACTCTTACTGGTACAAATGCTTAAGAACAGACAAACAGACATTGCTTCCACATCCCTGTGACTAGTGGATGGATGATTAAAGCACAGTGGTATGGTTGGATGTTTTGTCATCCCTGACACAACATTAATTGTTGCTTTTCCTACAGTTGGTATAATGGAGTTAATGATGATATACATGGCGTTCTCAATTCTGGTCACCTTAAACAGGTGCCAGGCCTCCAGCCAGTCCAGGAGAAGGCATTATACCCCCTCTCACACTCAATCTTTTGTGCCACCCTTTGTCTCACCAAAGAAATTGGGGCCAGCTGATTGCAACCCTAGGCAAACAGGCAGAGACTAGGAAAGGGTGAGCAGAGGCGTTGTCTTGAGTGTTTGTTTATAGTCTCAATTTTTTTCTTTTCTCAGTATCCAAATCAATACTCAGAAGTTGGTGTTAATAGGCAGTAAATCAAATAAAATGAGTACCAAGTCAGCTCTTCAACTGCTGTAGGAGGAATGCCTCTGACAGATCCCCAAGGTTGGTCTATCACCTGCACAGCCTGTTTATGGACTCCACAAGAGGTGACACTGCAGCTGGGAGGAGGAGGAGTAGGCAAAAAAGACCTGTGGAGCATACCCAAGCCCTGAGGGATGATGCAACACAAGAGCCCTCAAATTTTGGGTCCCATCCGATGCTTCTCCAGTGTAAACCCTGCCAAGCAAGCATAAAAAGTAACTTTATCCATTTTTGAAATGAACTTCATTTGATTGATTCATTAAAGATTTGGGAGGTAATTCCATTTCTAGCATTTGCTGAGCAGATCCAAACATGGGTATTGGCGAAAGAGTAAATGAAAGTAGTTCAGAATTGCTGGTTCCTTTCCCTAGTTTTATTCTACTTCATACTTGTAGGATAACATTTACATTTGCTCACTAACCAAAATAGAATTTTAAAAGAAAAATACAGCATTGTCTGAAGTGCCTTCTGAAGTTAATCTGAAAAGAATTCTGGGAGAGATGATTACAAAACCCTCAAGTCAAGAAGCTTTATAGTCAGGCACTGACCACAAAGCCTGCTGTCCAAATTCTGATCTCAGAGCAGCATAAATCTAGTGTAATACCCATGGTTTTGGTGGAGCTACTCCAGTTTTACACAGCAGTAACTGGGAATTGAATATGGAACTTTGGCTTTAATTTTGTCCAAAAATGTGAAAGTAGAAAAAAAATATACTTTCGACATGGAGTCCCACAGGAATTCAGAGGGTCATCCCATTGAATCATTTTCCCTATCACTCCCCATGCCTTCCCACAAAAAACTGCAACTCAAAAAACTCTCAGAGTTTTGTCAGCTCAGCAAGAAACAGAAAAATACGGCACGCTTTGCTTGACATCCACATACAGAGATTAAACATAAGTGTGAAACATTTGCAATGTAAGACTTTTCATAACCTTCTTTGCAGTAGTAGTGTGAAGACCAATTAGTTATTTTCAAAGGCTTCTTAAATGTGCAGGTGAAATATAACAGCTATCGCATTAAGAATCATCATTATTAATAATAATAGCAGAGCTCTGGTTATGTGCTCTTTGATCTTTGCGGAGGTTGAAGGCTCACGTTTAGATTGCAGCATAAAGATACAGTGCAGAGGGAATCTGTGGGGAACATCTAGTACCCAGGATGTGGTTAGAGGCCTCAGCATCTTTCAGAGTGGTGCGTTTAGTGTGAGGGCTTGTCTGCATAGGGACTTACCCCTGATTAACTCCATGTGTGGACACTCCTATTCCAGAATAGTGGGTGGAGAACAAGGCCTTAGGCTGGAGAAGCATTGTCTCCCTCTCAGTATTATCCTTGGCCGTGACCCCAGTGATAGGTCCACACATCTGCTGAGGACAATCTGGCAAGGGAACACAAGGATTGCCTCTCCAGGCAGTAAAAAGGACCCATAGGCTGGGGTGCTTTCTGAAACAAAAGCCTGGCACGATTGCTTTTACATACAGCAGTATGGCAGGCTTTCCCAAATAGCTATGCATGAGAAGGAAAATTGGAACCAGCTGTGTCAGCATGTGCTGTAAATAGAATATATTTCTCAGGAAAACAGTCAGCAAAAATCGAGTATTATAATCTTCAGCTCAGTATTTGTATATTGCTAAAGCCAGAAGAAAATGTTAGAGGGGACAATGGAAAAGCATTACTCGTGTTAGAAGAACAAAGCATTAAAAGGGATGTTGACTGTGGTGTGAGGGCACTAGAAGGCTTGACAAAGAAAAAGCAAGTCTGTGACAACAGATGAAAACTCAAGAGCAGCATTATGGTTGTTTGGAATAGCTTGAATCAATATAGCCCTGAGAGTTTAGCTGGGAATCCACCCACTGTGTCCTGTAGCCAAGATGGGCGTACAAACCTCAAAATCCTTTAAGGAAGCAGTTTATAAAGCTGAATGAAGAAGACACTGAAGTGTTTTATCAGAATCTCTTCTGCTGGACTGTGGAATCTAAATGGCGGAGCCCCAAAGGAAAGACACAGCCCTGCCCAACACATAGGCATCGGCGTGACCTTATGGCTGTAACCTCCTTGGGCTTGCTTTTTGCAATATGCATAGCTGGGTGTTTTCATTGTTGTTAGCAGAGGGCCACTCGCTCTTGCAGCTAAGTTGTGTCGTGTTACTACGGGAATGTTTGCTGCAGAGAAGGGAAATGAGGGACAAGCCCACTGCATCTTGAGAGGCTCTTTGCTTGCCTGTTTGGGGTATTGAGGCCTACGCATCCACAAATATTTCCTTTGCAGTGCTGCAGGGTGAGATGTAGGCACAACAAATAGGCTGGTTATTGAGATATTTTCATAGGGGATAAGATTCCTGTTTCCTCTATGCACACTAGAGAAATTGGCTCTGCTTAAAGAAAGAAGGGAAATAGGGAATATCCGAGCCAGTCTTATTTCTGAAGTAATTTTATCACCTCTGTGCATGCAAATCTTGAAAGAAGTTGTTAATCTCTGTAAATATATTTATTGTTATGCCGAGCAGCAGAAGAGGAATGTGGATTTACAGTGAAGGCGGGGAACGGGCAGCCAGCCAGCCCAGTGGTGCCGCCACTGACTGATAGCACGGCCCCATTTCTTACATCTCCTGTTGCAGGCTTGAGCAGCTAATTCATTTGGTAGAGTAGCACACAGTATTACCCAGTTGTAGAGATAATCATAAGCTGTGTTAAATTCACTAGGCTGTGATTAGAGGTAGTCAAATAACCATTCATTTTAAGTAATTAAACTTCTTACACATCTAACACTCCATCTGCCTGGGAATTAAACACATAGAAAAAGAGATTTCAGTTACCTGTTCCTCACTTGTGGCTGTTTCACTAGTATAGTGTGTGTAGACATTTTAGTGTCTAGTTATGAGTAGCCTATACAAAACTTTGCTACTTGTGATTGCTTTCAACACCATCAAAGTCACATGGTGTCATTTCAATTGACTCTGTTCACATATCTGTATGAGGGTCTGAGCACCAGCAACTGGCGTCAAGACTGGTGGTCACTGGGTCTGTGTATCCTTGGGGCCACCAACAAGGGCAACTGTGCATATGCAAACGAGTGTGGGATCACTTGTGAGTATCAAGCATGACTTGCTGTTGAGTAGGTCAGGTGGTCCGGGAGCCACTCTGGGACACGTTATTCCTTCTAGTTACTGCAGCATACGCTAAGGCTTTCATTTCATATCACCGGATCTGGTTCATATTTATAATGCTGTACTCAAGAAGGTGGCTTATTTCTAATTTGTGCTTCATGGAGAGATTATTGATATATACTGTTATCAGACAATTGATAGGATGAGGGTAACAGCTTTAAACTGAAAGACCATATATTTCTTAGATATTAGGAAGAAATTCTTCACTATGAGTGTGGTGAGGCACTGGCACAGGTTGCCCAGAGAAATTGTGGATCCCTCCTCCTGGAAGTGTTCAAGGCCAGGTTGGCTGGGGCTTTGAGCAAGCTGGGCTAACAGAAAGTGTCCCTGCCATTGGTAGGGGTGTTGGAACTAGATGATCTTTCAGGTCCCTTACAACACAAACCATTCTATAGTTCTATGAATTAATACACTATTTCAACGTGAAGTGAAGCATCTGATTTCATGGCCTTTAAAAAAAGAAAGGTGCAAAAAAAATTGGGAACTTGTCTCTTTTTTTATAAAAGATATAGAAAATACAGAGTAGTGTGAAGAGTATTGAAGGTACTGGTACCATTAGCCCTAACAGAAAGTCCAGGTGGATGGCTTCAGTGGGTTCTTCCTGTTCCCAAAGCAAGTTGGATTTGAGACCTAAGTTTCTCCTGATCATCCAGTGGCTACTATTCCTACATCTCAGAGCTAGCAGAGCAAACAAGCACCTGCTGAAATCAGGTCAAAGGCCCAAGGAATATTTTCTAAGTAAAACGAAGAGGAGGCAAATCCATTACTGAATACTTAACGATTTGTATGTTAAGATCTGATTTTTCAAGGCTTGATATAATTCTTTTGAACACCTGGTGACATCAGTTGATGGAAATGATCTCATGTTATGCGTGGTTTGAGCAAATGACTCTATCCATCACTATATAAATAGATGACAGAGTAGAAAGGGGCAATTTTAAGATTTCATTTGCCTATTTCCTAAGGTGGCCAAGGTGAATTGCATCTAAAATGTATTTCTCTTCACTAGTGCTAGACAGGAGCCCAGTGTTGTTTGTTCACCTGACATCATATTCATTGTAGGCATCAAAAGTCAGGCAAGAGAATCCTTTATTGTTCAACTTGCCCTGGAGGAATAAATTTGCTTTTCATGCCATGCTTTTAGTTAAGCTTATTAGGTAGCATGTTGTAGTTGTGTGAACGTGTTGGACCTCCTTTTTTGTTTTGCACATCATACAAACTGAGCTGCCTTTGTCAAGCTCTTTTGGAGTCCCAAATATTTTTTAGTGAAAGAGTCTTTTAGAGAATACAGTGACACTATATTTTAAATTGACTTTTATAATTTTTCCTTGGGAGATTGTGAGCCCTTTTTATCCTTATTATCCTTTATTTCCTGGAAGGCATTTTCTGTTGTGACCCTAGCTGCTAGAAATTCTCCAGGCAAGATATTGCGTTTGCATAATATTAATTGGACCATCTGCATTTGATTGATGACACAATGGGGCCCCTAAAGTAGGTATTATTTTGGTCTCAATGTATTTAGTGTTTTACTGTGGCAATTCCCAGTGAAGTAACGAATATGCTTCTGAAACACTTGGCCTATATTCTGTGCTTTAGATGATGCACAGAGAAACACCTTGTTCATAAGAAAAGGTCACTTCAAGAGAGGTTCATGCTACTCACAGCCAGAATGTATTTACAATGTAATAACAAAGATAATCCTAGAGTGAGGAATGGATGTCATCTGATGCTCTTTGCAAGCTCCCGTCTTGTGACGCAATTGGGTATTTCAGTGTTTCACAAAGTTAACAGAGCAGTCTTTAGCACCACATATGAGGTGGATGTCTCCCACGTATGAGATGTGTCAAACCTGGAAGTTCACCAGCTGGCAACAAACATCAACCACTCTTCACTGTTAGTTTGCACCTGCATCTGAATACATTGATTTCTTATCATCTTGCAAAAGTGTCTGCAAGGCGCTGGGGTGGTTTAAAATTTTGTGAAATCTTACACATCTGGGATACATGGAGCAGCTATGGGTAGGTGTGTCTGCAAAGTTTCCATGAGAGATGGTGGCTTGTTTCTGCTTGTAAGATGAAGGTTGTATTTTTTCATATGTGTTTGCAAGCAATTACCTTCAGTAACGGCAGTTAGTTCAGTGTTGCCCAAAATTTACACAATAACAGTAGAGTTGCCCCAGAGAACCTCTCTTTATTTCCTTCTACATCACCTGAGCCACTGCTTACAAGGTGGTATAATAGGTTTGTGACATAAGCAGCTTTTAATTAAATCTGACCTAAGCTTCGCACACTAATGGGTTGTTTATTCTATGGTTTATGTTCACAAGAATGCCACAGCACCAGTCTCTGTGACCAAGGAAGGCAGGGCCGGAGCTGTTGTGTTCCAAGATCTCTTACGTTCAAGCTTCTGCAAGTCTTTAACAAAAGTATGGCACTCTCTGACACATCTCGTTCATGGCAGAGGTGTGTTTCTGGCTGGAGTTTTGAAAGCTGCACAGTTTTCCTTTAGAAATGCAATTGTAGCAGCTTCCAAGGAGAGCATTTGCTCATGACACTCAGCAGAAGAAAGGGACAGTGGTACCCAAAGCTTTTACAAGTCTTCCAGGCAGTGTCTGTATTAGCAATTTGATTTGAAGAGATTTTGTTTCTCTGTTTACCATGTGCTGGTTTTGTTCTCCAGGTAGTTTATGTGTTAATCAGATTTCTTTCAAAGGGAACTAAATCAGATGCTCTACTCCACTGCCTGCTGGCATCATTAGGTTCCACACCCATTTAAGAGTCTTGCCTGCAAGTGGGTCACCAAGAAAGTACACAAAGGAGACGCTTCCAGGTCAACAAGTGCTCCCACAGCACACCAGCATGCATTTACACTCCTGGCATCTATCACTATGCACTAACTTCCATCAATTAAAACATTTGGTAAATAACATAAAAATTTGGTAAATTAAATAACATAAATAACATGGTTTGAATGACGCTTGGAGTCTATTCTGATAAATTATGGAACCTGAGTCATGTTATAACACTACCTGTAAGGAATGGAAACCTCTTTAAAGCTGTTACAAAGGCAGATGATATAATCTCTTTTAAAGATGATGGGCCAGGTTACTCGTTACTGTAACTCCACTGAAGCCCATACAATTACACAAGGGATGAGTTAAGTGCAGTGTTGATTTCTAAAGATCATTGCTTAGGTCTAGCATTTAGATCTTCTAAATATATTACGCCAGTGAAGACACATGGATAGCTCCCACAGAGATCCCAGTCACTCAGCTAACACCATGTTCATGCGCTCAGTTCACCCCACAGAAAACTGGGGAATTGCAATAAGTAAGTCATTGCTCAGAGAGGGACAGCAAAGACTGCATCCAAGAAATACTTCACTAGGATACGCTGTCCTTTGTTCCTTCTTTGTTGTTCGTTTCTTTCTTTTTTAACCAAACATTTACTTAAAATTCTCTAACGGTCTTTCAAATGACCCAAGTTTTGCTGTCAGCTTCAGAATTTCAATGAAAATAACATGGAAAATGTTTCACTTGAAACTTTCTGTGACATGCTTATTGGTTACAACTAGGAAAAGAGAGTATTAAATTGAGTGTATGGGTGCATTTGCCACAACAGAGTGGCAGCTCTGTTTTCAGCGTTTTGCTGTCTGATGGGCTGAGACTGTTCACAGCTAGCATTAGTTTGGAGATGAGGGTTATGTTTCAGGATGGCAAGGCACCAAGCTCTTTCTAGACTCTGCTGCAATGTCCAGGAATCCAGGAGATTTAGAAGCAACAAGGACTGATAGGATGCACCTGATTCTAGGGCAGGTTCTCATTCCTGAGCTGTGTTCAGCACAAGGCTTAGCTTAGGTTTAGGACCAGGGACATTGCGCTTTAAAAAAACAATGTTCATAGTCATGTCCTGCAATGTCTGTGGGCTTGCTGATGACACTGGTTAGTGGATGACATATGGCCAGAGGTAAGCACAGAGCTACGCTAACCTGTATCATAAGGCCTAAAATCCACACATTTTTTCTCTTGAGTGGTAACTGAGATCCAACCCTTTTAAATGTCAAAACATTCCTATAAGCAGGCCAACTAAGTCCAGCTGCTTGACTCCAACGTATGTTCCCAGTCAGTGTTCCTATACGGGAGCCAAGTCTTTTAAAAAAGTGGCAAAATCTTGTCAGCGCTTTGTGACAAAACAGGCTAGCTCTTTTAGTAATGTGCTATGTTGAAAATAGTAACCAAGGACACCAGATCTGTCCCCTCATGATGAAGGTGTCACGGGTTTAGGTTAAGCACTGAAGTGCACACTTAGACGCTTTGCTGAAGAGCAGAGGAGGGTCTGGTTTCAGGAAATGGGGCCAGCATATCTAACATTTCATCCTTGCCAAAGGGGAAATCCGCTCCCCTACTCTCTCTGGTGTGGCTGGTGGCTGCTTCTGTCCTCTTCCTTGTCCTAGTTCTGGCACTTGCCTGATCTCCCAGTCAGAAAAGTCAGCTCTCACAGCTAGGACAAGGGAGACAACAGTGAGCTCTAGCTCAGCAGTCAGACCCAAGTCTGCTGAGTGGCAGCCTAAAACTACAGGTCTGCAGATGTGTCATAAGAATTATGGATTTACTTAGACAAACGATCACCCTATCAAGGAGGAAAAATACTTCACTTCTTGATTGGTTGCCCATATCGCCCAGTGCATTCCTAAGATACCCTGGTGGAGAAGAGGCACCACATCCTTTCCTGCACACTGTGTATCCTACGTAAAGAGCACCCTGCCACCAGCTGATGGATGTGCTGTCCCCATTGCGTGCATCTCTCTCAGTAACTTGCCTTCACCTTTCCAACCACACCATCACTCTTTCCTGAGTGTGTATCCTGAAGAATCATTAGCAGAGAAAGTCTCAGAAGCATCAATCAACAGAACTTAAAAAAATGCATTTACATTTGAGATGTGAAATAGTATTTTCAAGGACAGATATAATGTATTAAATTACCTTAACAGCTTAGTAATTCTTAGCCACAGCTCTTTGGGTCTGTTTCAACTATTCTGTTCCGAATCCTGAGCATTAGAAATAATTTGACTATAATTTGGCTTTTTTTTTCCTCCCCATGTTGAGTATTTATAGTGGTTGAAACATTAGCTGAAGTTTTTCATTTCTCAAAAATCAGGTTTACATACAAATTTAAAGATTATCACTGAATCTGAATTTGTGTACAGATCAGTAGCTCAGACAGTCTTGTGATTCAGCATCCTCAGATAAGATCGGTCGTTGACCAAGCAAAGATAGCATACAGTCATCAACGGTTTTTTCCTAGTTCTAGCACATAATCAGGCAGACGTCAAAATACAAGGGTGAAACTGATAAACACCAGAAATTCGGAAGCTCAGCTGCCTTAAAATGAAGTAGAATCTCTCCTGCTGTTTCTGGCATAGAAAGAGAGAGTCATATATTTTCCCCTCTCTTGTTATTCCTTTCCAGCACTATTGCAATCCGAGGTTTCCAGAAACATTATGAACGCTTCCGTGCTGTATCTGCGTGTGGTAGGGAAGTGTGACAATTTTCATTTTATAGATGGAGACTAAGGCACAGAGGTTCAGAGAGACAGCCAGCATGACAGACAGAAAGTTTGTCTGGGAGTTTGGGACTCAGGCTTTGTCTCCAGGATTAACTTATGCTAACGTATAGCTTTTTCCATATAACTTGTATACTAGCAGCCCAGGACAGACCTGTCATTCTTCAGTAACACTGGCTTCTTAACTGATTGCAAATGTACAGAGAGGTTGTGGAGATCAGTCTCTGTTTAGTGCTTAAGCCATGCCACTTTTTCCCTGCTTGAAGTGTTGAATGTAGAACAGGCCCTGAAAAACCACCCCCATTCCTCAGGAAGAAAATATAAACAAAGATGGTACAGCAGAAAAAAATCTCTGTAGCTATTTAAAATGTAAGAGCAATAGTTTTGAAAGCTTTAACTAAATCTTTAATATTACAAATAGATTTCAGTTCACCCTATGCTTTTCAGGTAAATGCATATGGCAAGGGAAAGGGAAGTAGAATTAAAAAAGGTCCTCAGAAAGTATTTTTCTTGAGAAGAAGATTCAAGAAAGATATAAACTATAGAAGAAACTTTTCACAGAATTAAAACAAATGGAGTTACTTATGAAATGGATGAAACTGTATTCTTCAATGTTTGAAAAATATTAGCATATCAAAATGTCATGTATTGAAGAGAATTTTTTTCAATAGTCATCCTGAAGAAAGCATAGCTTTATTATACTCTTACAAAAATAGAAGTTACAGAAAAGGCAGAGCAAGGCCCTTCACAGAAGTGCACAGCAGGAGTACAAGTGGCAAAAGCACATATCCAAATTGCATTTAAAGAAATAAAACCTTATGATGAGAGTGATTAGGCACTGGCACACGTTCCCAGAAAGGCCACTGAATTTCTCTCCTTGGAGACTGTTAAAACTTAACTGATAAAAACTCAGAGAAACCTGCCCTAACTTCAAAGCTGGCCCTGCACTGAGTTGAGGGAAGGACTAGATGAACTCCAGAGGTCCTTCCAACCTGCAGTGGTCAGTGTTTCTGCAGCCAAATTCTATAATAGTCCAGCACAGGATAAATCTGTAATGCAGAAACTAGGGGTCAAACACTTGAAAAACTGGTGGAAGGATAATACATGACTATGTGTCCAGTGTGTCATTGCAGTGTACCCAACCCATTCAGTTTCTTTTGAATTATATAGAAAAAGAAAAGTGAAATGTCTTAACCTGTTAAAAAGACTTCAGCTAACTGTAGTGAGCTGTAGTGTTGGTGTTTTGAGAGATATTAGACTATTTGGACAAGTGGTTTGAATGATAAAATATGTTCTTATTAGACAGTTCAGCTTCATAGTTCAGCTAAATTCAAAGGCATCTAAATAGTTCTGGTCTTTCTCAATGCATACATCATCCTCAGTTTAGCAATATCCATTTGTAAAGTACAAACTGCAACATCTTTCCTAAAACATCTCTCCAGATCAAGAAAACTCACTGGGACTAATCAACAGTACACACTTCCAGAGATTTCCTTGCATTTGAGTTAGACATAGCTAGCATATTTTAGCTTTTTAGACTTAAATGTGACTTCTTTCGTTCCTCAAGGTAAGTCAATAGATTGAGGCAAGGATCCAGGCAGAGAGTTGGGTACAACTCTGTGGTTACTGGATCTCTGTCTTCATTGAAGAGCAGAAGTTGTCCGATGCAAAACATTCTCTGTGATGTAGGGAGCTTGTGAGTTGCAGTGAACAGCAGAAGTAGACAATACCAGGGATGTCTTTTTTCTGTATGTGAATTTCTTGCTAAACAGGAAGACAGAACTTTTCTTCAATAGCCTGTGAATATCATAGAATCACACAACTGTTTGGGTTGGAAGAGACCTTTGAAGGCCATCTAGTCCAACCCCTCTGCCATGAACAGGGACATCTTCAACTAGATCAGATTGCCCAGAGCCCTGTCCAACCTGACCTGGAATGTTTCCAGGGATGGGACATCTACCACCTCTCTGGGCAATCTCTCCCAGTGTTTCACCACCCCCATACTAAAGAATTTCTTCCTTATACCCGGTTGAAATCTACCCTTCCTTCATGTAAAACCATTACTCCTTGCCCTGTTGCAACAAGCGTTGCTAAATGTTTTGTCCCCATCTTTCTTATAAGCCCCCTTTAACTACTGAAAGCTGCAAAAAGGTCTCCCCGCAGCCTTCTCTTCTCCAGGCTGAACAACCCCAACACTCTCAGCCTTTCCTCATAGCAGAGGTGTTCCAGCCATCGGATCATTTTTGTGGCCCTCCTCTGGTCCTGCTCCAACAAGTCCACGTCTTTCCTGTGCTGAGGGCTCCAGAGCTGGATGCAGGACTCCAGGTGGGGTCTCAGCAGAGTGGAGTAGAGGGACAGAATCCCTTCCCTCGACCTGCTGGCCACGCTTCTTTTGAAGCAGCCCAGGACACAGTTGGCCTTCTGGGCTGTGAGTGCACATTGTTGGCTCATGTCCAGCTTTTCACCCACCAGAACCCCCAAAGTGCTTCTCATCAGGGCTGCTCTCAATCCTTCATAGCCCAGCCTGTATTGATACCAGGGGTTTCCCCAACCCAGATGCAGGACCTTGCACTTGGCGTTGTTGAACCTCATGAGGTGCACACGGGCCCACTTCTTGAGCTCATCCAGGTCCCTCTGGATGGCATCCTATCCCTTAGGCATGTTGACCGCACCACTCAGCTTGGTGCTGTCTGCAGACTCAGTCCCGTTATCTATGTCACTGATGACATATTAAACAGTACTCATCCCAGTAGGAACCCCTGAGGGACACCACTTGTCACTGATCTCCATTTGCACATTGAGCTGCGGACTGCTACCCTCTAGATGTGGCCTTTCAACCAATTCCTCATCCACTGAACAGTCCATCCATCAAATCCACCTCTCTCCAGTTTACAGAGAAGGATGTTGTGGAGGACTCTGTCAAAGCCTTTACAGAGGTCTAGATAGATGACATCTGTAGCTCTTCCCTTGTCCACTGATGTAGTTACTCCTTCATAGAAGGCCACTTCATAGAAGGTCAGGCAAGACTTGCCCTTGGTGAAGCCACGCTGGCTGTCTGGAGTCACCTCCCTGTCCTCCATGTGCCTTAGCATAGCTTCTAGGAGGAGCTGTTCCATGATTTTCCCAGGCACAGAGGTGAGGCTGACAGGTTGGTAGTTCCCTGGGTCTTCCTTCCTACTCTTTGTAAAAATGGGTGCAATGTTTCCCTTCTCCCAGTCCCCAGGGACTTCACCTGAGTGCCATGATGTTTCAAATATGATGGAGAGTGGTCTGGCAACTACACCAGCCAGTTCCCTCAGGACTCTGGGATGCGTCTCATCGGGTCCCATAGACTTATGTACATCCAGGTTTCTCAGGTGGTCACAAATCTGATCTTCTTCTCTTCTAGTGGGAGGGACTTTGCTCCCCCAGTCCTTGTCTCATGGTCCAGCTATTTGAGAAGTGTGGGAGGAGAGGCTGCCAGTAAAGACTGAGGCAAAACGTTGTTGGGTACCTCAGCTCTCTCCTTGTCTGTTGTTACCAGTTTGCCAGTCTTGCTGAACAAGCGAGTACGCTTTCTTTGACCTTCCTTTCCTGGCTGACATACCTGTAGAAGACCTTTTTATTATTCTTTGTGTCCTTTGCCAAATTTAGTTCCATTCACGCCTTGGCCTTCCTAACCCCACCGCTACACAGCTGGGCAGCATCTCTATACTCTTCCCAGGATACCTGTCCTTGCTTCCACAGCCTGTGCAGTTCCTTCTTGCCCTGTAGTTTGACCAGCAGGTCTTGACTCAAAAATATTTTAGTTCTGGATGAGAAAATTAATTATTTTTATGCTATCTCATTGTTACTGTTTTGAGGAGAAAAAGCAACTTTGACTGAAAATAATTTCCTTCCTTTGAGAGGAAAAGAAATGAGGAAAGAAGGCAAACTATACGGCAGAACAGTTTTCACTCTTTTTTGTCAACTTCAATTCAGAGACTGCTCTGTGTGCCTTTTTACCTTTAATAATAAACAGTTATATTGTTTCACATTTTAAACATTTTCTAGCAGGAACAGGAAGGAAACTGAGTTGGAAAGAGAAAAAAAAAGATTACACATTTTTCCTAATATTTAATGTGTTGGTTTTTTTTTTTTCCTAGGGTATTTACATGATAGATCCTTTTGAAGAATTACATTGCTTGTGAATATTTTATGAAAGTGGATCTTAGATGAAATCCTGTTGAAATATTAATCAGAAAGATTTCAACCAGCTCTTACAAAGCCTTTAGCTTTATAATTTTCATTACAGCCTGTTTTCTTATCTAATCAGCAATAAGCAGTGAAACAGACTTCATTTACATACCCACAAATGCAGTCTCAAAACACATCTACAAAAGTAACTGACCGAATTCATGGTAATGATTTATATTTTAAAAGGAAGAGTTGTAGCTCCTGCTACAAGTAACACTAACTTTCCCTTTAAAGGTCACTTATAAATGTTTTTGGTGATACTCCCCTGCTGATCACCAGCACATCCATGGGAGCATGTTTCGGCAGGCTTAGGAATATATGGTGCCTATGTTCCCTGCTTCCTGCCTTTGTTATGCTTAAATCCAAATTGCTGCTGGACTCCTTCCAACCACAATATGCTGCAGTGCACTGGAAGTGCTCTGAGAATTTGGTTTAAAAGCCAGAATATCTGGAAGTGATGACAGGCATCTGCTTAGAGGCGGCCAGACTTGACACCCGAACTCACTGGTACTACAGCCTTTTCAGGGAAGGACTTTAATGCCTTAGTTGAGCAGTTATTCAAAGCTGAGTAAAATCTTTCCACTGAGTGTATACTTGAGCACCATATTGGGTAGCAAACACTTCAATGAGTGCTTGGGATTTGGATTAAATACTTACATTTCAGACAGATATTGCAGAGAGATTCACATTCAGATAGATCTAGGTATATTAAGATAGAATATTCTTCCTTGTTATCTGTGTGATTAATGAGCCAGGGATAGAATACACTGTAACGTGAATGATCCCTGAAGGATCTGACAAGCTTGCAGGAAACCAGCAAGGGAAATGTGCATCAGACCTAAGCTATGCATGACGTTTCCCTCTGAATTAAATAGCTGAAAGTGTGCTTGGAAGGGTTTTCCTTGGGGAATTTTATGAATAAAAATGCTAAGCAGTTTATCTTAAAAGTAAAATACTCTGACCTGGACAGGAAGAAATAATATTTACTTTAACTCCTTTAGATCTGATGCTCTGGTGCTTATTGACTGACTTCACTGGGAATTTTATTCAGCTTTAAACTGCAGGAAAATAATTTCACAGTTAGCAATAAACATACACAGAATTTTGGAGTGAATGGGTAATTGTTATTTCCTACATCTGTACAAAATCCTTTTGAAGTCAATCCCTCTCTGCATTATCATCTTAAAGATTTTCCTCTGAGATCTTAAGTATTTTCTTGGAGGGACAGGCCTGTAGTTCTTCAGAGAGAACAAGAACATTTATTCTGTAACTGAAATGCATCCAAATTTGAAGCCATATTCTTCAATGTCATTAAAAGGAAAGTTAGGATGCAAGTATCAGCTATGCATTATGTTAGTAAGCCACTATTTCTACAGCATTGATTTCATTCTGGTAATAGCTGTCATAGTTAAACCAACTCATTACCTCATTCTTATACTGTCAGTGTAAAAATTCAGTCAGTAAAAATACAAAGTTTTAGTAGAAACATTGTCAATATGGCAAGGTACGAAGTGTGAGGGTAGATCTTGCAGAGCAAAAGATACTTCTTATAAAGTAACAGACAACTCTGTTCTAGAGATAAAAAATATACAGCTAAATACAATAAATCAAACTACATTCCATCAGTCTCTCTTTGTAATGTATGTTTTAGTAATGCTCCAAAATACACAGCAGCTGTAAAGTTCATTCAGGAGAAAACTAAACACCCTCCACATAAGTTTACTACAGCTTGTAACCCAATACTCTATCCTTGCAGAATGCTTTTTTTAAAGCCTAAGACTTCATAGCAATGTCTTATATTAATTTCTGCAGTGGTGGAATTTAAATCCCAAAGAAATGTGTTGGAAAACATTCAGTGCTTTTTGCTTCACCTAGCCACGCCACCAAGAGAGGAAGAAATGTGAGCATCTGCGCACTCTGCTGCAGAAAGGTATGATCAGGACATGAATCTCATTGGAAAAGCAAAAGCCATGGTGATGAAGCAGGGCAAGACAGAATGAAACCAGGCTTAGGGACCTTGAACACGTTGGCAAGATATTGAGGTGGATGGTTTGCCAAAGCTTATGTGACTGGCCGTTCCAGTTCAGTCCCCAAACGGAGAGGATAAGGACCTCAGTCAGGTCTTACACCTAACAGTGACACCCCAGCTGTGGGCTCCAGTGCCGGGCCAAGTATTGGCAGTGAAAATTCATTTATGCACACAGACAGATGCAGACACACACGCTTCGGCTGCAGCAGCTGGCACCGAACCCACTCCTGCTGGTCCCACCCATAGCTAGCACCTGGTCCTTGCAGCCCTCACACACACATGGGACAGAGAGTGAGATTATGCAGAGAGTTAAGTAAGGATTAAATCAGAAGGCAGGAGAGACTGCGGAGATCAGGAGCAGGGCTCAGGCAAACACGCCAGCAGCCCTGTTTCACACGTGATCCGCCCCTTCATACCCCTTTCTGTCTGGCCCCCACTGCCTTCTTCCCCCATCCCATTTCTTTACATGTTCCTTAAAAAATTTTGTATATTCCCATAGGACCACTTCAAATATCCCAAATCCTCATGTTCCTCCTGTTTTCCCCTTCTTATTCATTACAAACTCCAGGTTGGCCCTCTCCAAAGTTGTGCCCAGAGTTTCTCAATGGCTCATCAATTAGTGACCGGACATTTTTGGTCTTTGGCATTATCTCAGTTATCCCTCATCTATCAGGTTTGTGTCTCTGTTTATCACTCCCTGCTTTATATATTATCAAGTTTACATTGAAAATGACTTTAACTGCATAACCTTAATGAAGCAGATGCTCTCACCTTTCGCAAACCCTTATGCTACTTGAGGGGATTTGGTAATGTCTGCTTTATTTGACTATTCTTCCTGCAGGTTTTTTGCTCCAAGCAGTCCTATTTAGCTCAAGGTGTAGTATGTGCAACAGGAATGGGAGGCAGGGATGGTGGAGTCTGAGACAAGCTAGTAGGCAAAGAGCACTCTTCATTGCATGTTACTTTTGCAGTACTGTATGTATGGCCACTTGATTAGTGGTAAAAAAAAAAAAAGTATTTGCAGAAATTAGTCTGCTGTCAGTTTTTCCATGATGTGAAATCTCCAGGAATCAGATGATCCAAAATTATTTAAACCAGACATGATTTTATTCAAGTAATTGAGGCTAGAATCAGGGTTGTCTGATGCTGCCTCTGTATGAGCTGAAGTTTCTGGGGTTACTGATGCAAGCATCCCTCCATTTCATCTCAAGAAGCGTGCAGTTTCAGCTACTGGAAATTAATATCAGCATCACTCTTCTATTGTGTAACAACTGACTTTTTCCATTGCCAATCTAGAAACAGTCCTATAATTTACCTGTGCAACGCATTATCAAATTTGGTGCTAATGCATTTGTAGAAATAATGAACGTGAACGTGGTGGACTCTAAATCATTGAACTTTCAACAGGAATTCCGAGAGGGGGAAAGGTGACTTATTTTACAAATGATGCAGTTCCTGCTGTTAAAATGAGTCAATAAAAGGCAGCGGGCACAATAATTATTGCACACAGTCATCTGATGTTTACTTCTGAACCTGATAAGGGGATATGTCAGCAAATTATACAGTGAGATTCCGAGACACTCATGAAGGAGGAAAGGATACTGAAACTTCTGCTAAGAGTGACTCACAGTGAGCATGTTGTCTGCAGACAGAGCAAAAGGACGTACCCAGGGCTCAATGATTTCCAAGTCGACTGCTGAGTGAATGCTAGAATTAAGATCAGAAATTTTCACGGACTGTACTGCTGTGGGTGATGCACGCTGTGGGTCAGTATACAACTAGGCTTCTAGAAAAAATCACTGTATTTCCTTTTGTTCTTAAGGGGCATAAAATTAATGCCACAAGGGCTGCTAACTGGGGTTTTCTCAAGCTGGCTAGCTTGTCTTTCACAATAATAACCTTGCAATCCATGTAAACAGGCAGAATTTTGCATCACACTAGAGCAAGAGGTATTTGTCTGCTGCTTGCCAGAAACTCTGAAATACATACATTCTTCTTCCCGGAATCTGTAAAAAAAAATCTCTGAATCAAAACTATTTACAGGTACCCAATACTGGACTGGAAAAGTATTTACATTCCTAAATCACACTTAGATTCCTATTATCCCTCATATTATTTCAGGCTTCCAGAAGTTTCCTGCTGATAATTGCAGAAATTCCTTTCCCTCAGCATTGGGGCAGGCTGTGATTTTGAATAGCACTTGACATGCAGCCACATATTCTCATTTTTGCTACAAATACATGCTCTGGGTTTTAAGTGCTTGTTAAACACAGCCACAGTAACATTGTGGGGAAGCATCCCAAAATGACCTCTGCAAGCTTGAAACAAAGCATTCAGTATGCAACAGGCATCAGTCAAAGTTTCCCAGAATAATGAGCACTACACATGACACAAAGGATTTTGTGGCCTGAATGCTGCCTTTTTACCAGGAAGTGAGTTGGAAAAGACTTGGCTTATTTATAAATAAAACATAAATGTTTGGATGCTCATGTGATCAACAACATGAATTGCTCAAAGTAGATGAACGTAAAGATTAGTCCTAATTCTCTTTTCCCTGGCATCATGGAGCAGCACCTCTAGTATCAGCACTTACAAAAATTTTGAAGTAATGGGAGAAGAAAACCAGGGTAAATCACAGTCTGCTGTTTTCTGCGTGTCGTTTAAGATAGGAAGTTGCTTAATCATGGTGTCCTGTCCTGGTTTCTCCTTTCCCATAAATAATGTTGATAGAATTATGGCTTTGTGTTTCTGAAGTATCCCAACTTTTGCTGGCATTAACAAATTCAGCCAAAATAAAAAGCTCCATCAAAAGAGTGGGCCTGGTTCTTCTCTCCCTTCTCTCTGTTTTTAGTGACTCTGAAGGTACTGATTTCACTGGATTAACTCCAGGGTTAGCGCTGACTGAGCCAAGCCCTCCAACGCTTCACTTCAAGCACACAGGAGATCCCCTTCATGTTCAACAAAGTGCTTCAGCACAAATCAAAAGTTAAGCACATGATTTAGTCCCACCAGAGTCCCAGGGACTGAATCATGTGCCCAAGAGTTAATTGCATGCTTGAATGTTTGGCTGAATAAGCACAGAGCAACTGAACTACAGCCTTAAGCTAGCATGGGGAGATGACTTATATCGGCATTTGAGATTTAATTAGGAAGAGGCAGAGCACATTACTGCTGCTTTAGCTGTCCCCTCCCACAGTGGCACTTTTCCAAGCAGAACCCTTGTGAGATGGCTGGGGCCCAGGTCCCAAGGACTGTTCTTCCTCAGCTCTTGCAGCTCTGTGGCCACTCAATCAGAGGCCATTGGCCAGGCTTCGGGGCATTTGCCTCCAGTGGGGGATCTTTCCACCTTGCCATGCTCTGCTCCAGTCTCCTGTAATCTAAGAGCTCCTGATGTGATTTCTCAGGCTGTGTTCTCAAAAGGGGCTGTGAAAGCCCCAGCCAGTCCTTCCCTTTCCCAGATATCTTCAGGTAAAAGTCTTCCAACCCTAGCTTCTCTAAATATCCAAAACAGCATAAATAAGCATTTCCACTTGCCCTGCCTGGGCAGTTCCACCTCTGCAGCCCCTTTTAAGGTAGACCTGTGAAAGCACACTGCTGCACCCCCAGCAGCCCTCCTGGGGCTGTGGTCCCCCTTCCTCCCCTCTCCTGTGTGCAGCCTTCATCTTTCCTTCTGCTTCCTCTCTCCCTGCTGGCAGGAAGCTCCCCAGATCCTCTGTAGCACATTTTTCCCCCATCAGGGCTCAGTCTACACCCCACCATGTCACTCCCTGTACTGGGGTCCCACACAATCTGTGTCACAGACCATGGTCTCCCCTAGGGATCCCTGGGCTCTCCCAGCCCAGAATTATGTGCATTCACCTTCCGGGGGGA